>Ga0209296_1000368_pt1 | contig 38629 bp, 49 predicted proteins | sample S_130206_EF_Meta_FD_187319 | JGI IMG/M metagenome (GOLD analysis project Ga0209296, IMG submission 187319) | Freshwater microbial communities from Lake Simoncouche, Canada to study carbon cycling - S_130206_EF_MetaG (SPAdes) (version 2) | ecosystem: Environmental > Aquatic > Freshwater > Lake ... | reverse complement strand
CTGCTCTCATAGCAAGTTCCTGCATCTGCTTAGGGTCTGTTGCATTAGCAAGGTCACCTTTCAGTTCACGAAGTTCTGCTTTAATTGCTGCTAAGCCATTTAGTTTAATAGGAATCTCAATCGGTGATGCTGCCATATTATATAATGGTGATTATTGAAGTTGTGTTTTAAATGATTTCAGTTGAATAACCAAGTTGCTCGAATGCTAAACTAGCGTATTTATTAGCCGATTTCAAGTCTTGCATCTCAGTTGGTAATATCTCAACTGTGAATGTGCCTTGCTGAACATCTGTAAAGATAGGTTGATTACTTTCAAAAGTAGTTCTACTTGCGTATGTAGCTACTGCAATTTCTAACGTTTTACCATCTGCTCTCGCAGCGAATTCTAGTCGTGCATAGATGCTTTCTAAATTCAACTCAGTACCTGAAATTGTAATACTCTTTTTTTTGTTTGCTTTTATTAAAATCGCCATATTTATTTTTTATGTTAATAATCCTTGATTTCTTAATGCCTTTACTATCTGCTTTAATGTATAACCATCAAAAGTACTTGCATCTGTTACTGCCGTTCCTATTCCTACAACAAATGTTGATGCTGCTACTGCCGTTGTTTCTTGATAAAGTTTAATTATTCCTCCGTTTTCAGTTCTGAAGTGTGGTGCTGCATTTCCTGCTATAATGTCATTTGAATACATTTGAAAAGTATCTACTATATTTGTAGAAGGAACTAATGTATGATTTGTTATAACTAGCGTATTGCCTCCATTACCCATAAACTTATCTACTCCATAAGTTCCAATACCATCTCCTAAAATATATGCAGTTTTACCAAGTAAACCAAATGAACCATTTCCCCTTGCAAGTGTTGAAGCGTTTTCCGAGTCAAAATGTGTCATAAATACATTTGAAGGTGCAATGTCATTGCCTGATGGAGTTTTTCCTAAGTGAATAGAATTTAATCCACTCATTGAACTTGCTCCCGTTCTTCTACCAATATGTATAGTACTATTGCCTTTTACATTTGTTCCATATCCAATAGCAATTCCATAATCTCCTCCTACTCCTATTCCTCCTGCATTCCCCACTCTAGTTCCACCTGATGCTAAAACAGAAGTAAATGTACCTAATAATGTACAGTAAGATAAAGTAGGTGTAATCATATTAGTACTACTATATCCAACGGCTACATTACCAAAATTGTTATTACCCCATTGAATAAGATTGTAAGTGCCTGACTTTATCGAGCTTAAAGTATTATTTGCAGGTTCAAACCAATTCTGTGTTCCATCTCCATTTACAGTTAAAATATTAGCCGTATCAGCACTATTCCTAACTCTAAATGCAATATCAGTAGACAAAGCACCTTGCGCTCTTACGTCAAGTCTTACAGTTGTTGCCGGGGTTGCTCCGATTCCTAAACGTTTATTTGTATTGTCCCAAAATAGATTAGAATCTTCTTGTAGTAAATTACCAGTACCTTCAAACAATATCCTTCCAACTGTTCCTGAAGTAATAGCAGTTGTTCCAATAGTCAGACCACCACCACTTGATGGAGTAGGTATATTTAAAACATCTGATACAAATGTTGCAGCACCAGTTCCAGTTGTTGTTAACGTTATTGCATTCTGCTTACCGTTAAACGTGCTCCAATTGGCTGAACTTAATGCACCCCTATTTGTTGCACTCGCAGTTGGTAGATTGAAAGTATGTGTACTAGTTGCTGATGAAATATTGAAATCTGTTCCACTAGTTCCAACTGATAAAAGTTGAACATCTGCACTTAATCCATTTAAGGCAGTTATTCCAGTTCCTGCCATTATACCTGCTTGTTGTGTTACAGTTAATATAGTGGATGGTATTAATGGATGGGTAAATGGAGTAGTCTGCGCAGCTTCATAAAGTAGTCTAACGTGAGTATCTGGTGTGCTCCACATTATTTGATAATAATCTCCTGCAACTACATCTAATACATAGTTCCAAGCTGCTATTATTGCAGATGCTATTACTCCTCCTGTTAAAACTATTTTACCACCACTTCCAGGAACATCTACTCCATTTTTTCTTAACCAAATATCTACAGTATCAGTGCCACTATTTGTTCTATCAAATTGTGCTGAAAATTGAATATTATAAACGCCAGTATTAGCAATTGTTATTCTTGTCAAATAACTTCCATCACTTACAATTGTTATCGTGTTACTTAAATCAGTAATACCAAATCTCATTGCATAAGGCGTATTAATTGCAGCAGCAGTTTGTATAGTATTATCCTGAAATGCCCCGTAGTATCCACTAGGTGTTATTGCTCCAAGTGTATTAGAAGATATAATAACCCAATTTGAACCCGTTGATTGTACAACAAAATAATCATATTGAGATAAAGACCAACTTGCAGCACCATCTATCAATTGACCACCACTTGCTAAGAATGAAATAGTACCAGTTCCACTATTCTTAACTACATACGTCTTACCTTGTCTACCTACTGCAGTTGGTAACGTTACATTGAATGAATTTGCAGTACAATTAACTAAATAATCAGAGTCAACAAATGAATAATTAGCAGTCTTAACTGCTTGTGGATATGTCACAGATGACTTGTGAATAAATCCAGTTTTAACAAGTTCAGATATTAGATTGTTATCTGCATAAAATTGAACTTTTGTACTATCATATTTTGTTTTATATCCTTCAAATCCATATTCTGAATTTGAAGGTGTCATTTTTCTATATGATTGTAGAAGATTACCACCATCTGTTGACTCTATTAAATCAAATCCATTTGTCGAATGGTTACGATTGTCGTCAAATGTTAAATCAGCATTTGCGTAATTGTCATTTATAGTATTTATGTTATCGTTTCCTCTATATATTCCATCTTCACTTACAACAAATCCATCTCCTTCAATTATACATTTAACGTTCGGCATTATTATGTTATTCTTGCCTTTAATATAAGCATCTGCACCTATTCCTACAGTATTGCTATTATCTGTTATTGTTTGATTTACTCCTGTATAAACTGCACTAAATCCACCGTGTGGTTTAATTGGTTTCTTCGTTATAAATGGTGCGAAATCTATCTCACTATCTGTAGATAATAATTCAACTTTTGTCAGTTGCTTATTATTAGCATCGTAGTCTATAATTTTGTTAATTGACCACCAAGAATTATCTATTCTAATCTTGTCGTTTAGCTTTAACTTCTGAATGTCATCTTCTTTCAAATTGAAGTAAGCAATCAACATCTTGCCAGTATTGATTTGGCTTATTGTACGTCTCCAATATGAATTATAAAGATTGTTATCGGTTGGTGTGTAGTCATCGTAGAACATAAAATCGCACAAAGCAAAGTTTATGTCTAACGTAGGATTCAACGCATCGTCATAGTGATGCATCAAAGGATATTCTAAGATTCCGTACAAGCCTGCAGAGCCTGAATCTATAATTGTATATTGACTGCACGATTTCATACCACCATCGTATAATATACGAAGATTAGTCTTAGGCGAACTACCTGCAACAATTGGAACATAAGCACCGAATATTGTTTGACCAATAGGTGAAGGTGAGAAGATTAATTCTTTTGTATCTATTCCTTTCACATACTCGTTGTCAAAGACATATTCCACTTGACCGTATATTTCTCGTGTAGTATCGTAGTAAGTTACGTTAGGTGTATCTTTATCTTGCTTGTATGTTAAGATAAGTTTCTTTGATGCTAGTTCTGGCAAGAAGTTTAGAATCTGCTCTTTGTCTTTTGCTAGTTTGTAAGTCCAATCTTTCTCAACTCCACTATCATAAAAGTCATCTCTAGTTTTTAGTATAAGTGTATTTGCGTTATTCGTATCTATCTCAACATATAGATTAAACATCTGAAATATTGACTTGACAAAATCTTTCTGCTTAATTTTATCAGGCACAAACTGATTCATATTCAAAAGTGTACCTACCGACAAAGTATTAGATGAGATATTAGCACTTAATTTTAAAGATGTGTAGTTAAGTTGAGGAGTCATTATAGCATCTACTACTGCATTATCCACCCAATGTAAAGAAGTGTTAGAGTTTTCAATTCTTAATCCTATCTCAAACGTTAATTGCTCCCCTGCTAATACATTGCTGACTGGAATAATATAGCTATTGTTTAAACTTATTATCGTTGTTGTACCTGGTGCAAATGGTGCAGAATTTATACCATCAGTCATAATGTCATATGGTATAGAATAAGTACTTATTGGATAAGCAGCGACTGCACTTCTGAATACTCTTATTTCTAAATAGTATCTTTGTTTTGGCAGTGATGTATATGAAAAGAAAGTATTTAATAAACGCAAATCTCCTGCAGTAGCATTCACAAGTTGAACATCTCCTACTATGTCAATTCCTACATTAACACATTCTGCTCCTGACAACGGAAAAGCACAAGTGTATACTCCAGTAGCAGGATTGAATAAAGCTTGAGTATCTACTATTTCAACAAATCCAGTTAAAGGCTCTGTGAAACCTGCAGTATATGGTGTTTGAACTATACTCACAATATCTGCTGCGTGAGTTGCTTCAACTGTATAGTTAGAATAATCAATCGTAACTAAATCACCGTTGTAAGGAATAAGTAGCTTGTCAAATCCACACGCAGCCAAAGAAGACCAATCATAATTATATCCTGCATTCTGAAAGATTCTATCGAAATAAACCTTTGCATAAATGGCAGGTCTAAAATCAGAAAGATTATACAAGTTGCCAGTCATCCACGTCAAGCCATATTTATAACCGTCAGTTACATCGTGAGTAAATGAAGAGTAAATGTTAGCTGAATTTATTGCGTGATTCAAATCCGAATAGTCAATGTCTCTTAACTCTTTAGTATCTATGTCAGTAAAGAATGTACTTGCTTGGTCTTTAATCAATACAGAATATTCAATGTCTTGTTCAAATGAAGTATCCTTTTGAATCTTATTAACTGACAACAACTGAACAAACGCATCTGCAAGAATCGGAATGCCATTTTGAACTACAGTACATTTAGTCAAAGCATTGATGTCGAATGTTCCTGCTACAATATTGACATCGTAGTAGTGGTTAAGCAAGTCGTGGTTATTCTTGTTGCCTACAAGTGTGATAGTCTTAGAGAATGCTCCTGCTCTTTTGCTTACATCACGAATATCTGCTACTCCAAAGTTTAAAGGAAAAGCAGTATCTTCTTTGACATCTAAATATCCAGTTGCTAGTTGTATTCTTACGTTATACATTGACAGTATTTTGATTTGCGTATGTAACTGTTATTGACTTCTTAAATAGTTTCTTGTTTCTTTGATTGTTTACTTCAAACGAATTCTCATTTATTGTAACTGCTGCATAAATATTATTAGGCAATTTTATGTAAACTAATGGCGAAGTAATCAACTGCTCAAAGTATATCGACATCTCTTCTGTCATCCAATTAGTATTCAAGTCTAAAGTTTTAGTAACATTTGATGAATAGATGTTTTGTCCGAATGCTTCAGGTGCATACACCCATTCTTGACTCACTACACTTCCTTGAATATCTCTATTGAATCCTTGTTTCTGCACATTGCCTTTTTCGTATGCTCTCAACTGAAAAGCAAAACTTCCATAACTTCCCATTCTATCTAAGAACAATAAAGAGTAATCTTCTATTAAGCATCGATAGTCAATGTTAACACGATATTTTCTTGAACATTGATTGCCTAAACTATTAGCATACCAAAAGTCATAGTATTGTGTATTAGTCTCTATAAGATTACCTACACCACTTACCAAAGTCAAAGTACCAAAGTTATTTGTTCCTACTGGTACACCTGCAATATAAGAATTTGCATCTACTACTTTACTGAATAAGTTACCACCGTCATTCTCAAAATAAGCAAAGCCTGTAATCGAATTGGCATTACCAAAGTTGATTATTAAGTCTTGATATAAAGTAGAATAGAATCCTTCTAGTGGCATATCAGTTAAAAGATAATCTCTAGCATTATTCAAGATATAGACACTTTGGTCGTAATTTATAAACTCTAAAAATGACCTCGCACCATTAAACACTATCTTTCTTTCTTCAAGTAATATATTTGGTGTAATAGTCTTTCTGTTATCTGAGTAGCTTACCGTTCCATCTATCGCAGCATTTGTTACTTGAGACCAAAGAGAGTTTACAGTAAAAGAAGTAGTACCAACTATTGACAAAACGGTAAACAGTCCTTCTAAGTTTGGATTAGCTGCTCCACCATCTGCTTGATTTATTCTAACTTGGTCACCTACTACATACGAATGTGTAGCAGTTATTCTTACGTTACCTGAGTTATTAGACAATGAAGAAGTATATGTAATTGAAGTAATATACTCCTCGCCTATCTTCACATCGTATTTGTAAAATGAATTGATAGCAGGATAGGTAACAGTTCCGTATAACTCACTATCATAACTTACTTTCGTTTGAAGTAATTTAGATATATCTATTCTACCGTATCCAGTACCGAACTCAGGAAACACTCTATACTCTGCTATCTTCGTTGCTCCACCTTGTGGATAGATGTCAAAGATATACTTGTAACCTAGTAGATTCTTGTTCGTGCCATCTACTATAAACTTAATCGGATTATACGCAGGTGTAAAATCTTGTGGTGCTGCTATTGATGTTATTGCCATATCTTATAATGGTGTTTATTTCATTCGTGTTTTAGAAACTAAAGTATGAATCATCTGTGTAGTAATTATCTTTTATGAATCGACCTGCATACTGGATTGCATCCATCGCATCGTCAAACAATTTGATAGGCTCATCTGTAATACTATCACCTACCTTCTTCCATTTGTAGTTTTCGTATTCTCTTTTAAGATTTGGATTGTCAAGGCATATCACACCGAATGTCTTCACATTGTCAATTCCTTTCTTCACTCCTTTCGTTGCGTTGTTTATATTGTACCCTGCTATCTGTATCTCTGCTATTATTTCGGGTCTTGAATGGTCACCAAGTATATCAGCATTCTTATCCACTCCTATCTCATTCATTCTCTCTATCAGCATCGTAGTCGTTAGATATGATTCATAGATTACTGATTCAACAAAGATGTCTTTTTCATTCCACCACACCTTCATCAATGCAGTTGGGTGATTGTACCCAAAGTCAAGTCCATAGCAAAATGATTCAAACCTAGCAGGTCTTTCTTTGACAAATTGCCAATTACTATATATGTTTGTTTTGCTTGTTGTCTTCTCACCTAATGCATAGATTTGATACAATGCTTCGTCTGTTCGTTTAAGGTCTTCTATCTGTCGCTTGATTGAATCAGGTAGGAATGGATTATCTTTATATGTAGATTTTATTAGTATGCTTTCTTCTTCAGGCAGTTCGTATAACCAACTTGAACTATCGGAAGGATTATAGTCGAATATCATTGTATTCTCAGTTCTCATATTCAACTGTTGGAAGTCTTCAAACCAAAGTTCATTGGCTTCATTACACCAACCTATATCACGTTTACGACCTCTTATCTTCTGCTCGTCATCTACTGAGAAGAATTCAACGATAGAGCCATTGCCAAACCGATATATATTCTCACTCTTATTATGGCTCGTCACCTCATAGATTTCTAAGTCTTTCATTATCTCAAAGAAGTCACGCATCACAGTTGCTCTTAAAGCAGGGAACGTCTTCCTAACTATTGATACTACCTTGTTTGGATTCTGAAGGCAGTAGACGATTATAACCTGACAAAGTGAATAGGTCTTACTTGAACGTGAGCCACCTTGATTGATTATGAATCGTGTAGATGAATCAGATAAGGCAGTATAATTCTGCTCAAAGATTTTAGTTGCTTTGATTTCCACTTATAATAGTGACTTTGATTTCGTTTATCTTTTCACCTTGAGATGTCACATCCGTTTTTTCAGTTAATGAATTTAATCGTTGTGTAATACTTGGATTGAATTGCCCAACCATACCTCCTTCGATTTGGTCTTGACGAATGACTTTCTTTATATGTGAACAGATAGTACGATATGCGTCATATGCTCCTTCAGGATTATCAAAGTAATGATTTATTGTGCTATAATTTATAAAGCAAAAGTTCTCAAATCCTTCCATTGTAAACGGTGGTGTATGAAACTCAGACTTTACTCCTGTTGCAGTTGCTTTCTGTATCTCTCTTGGCTTTATGCTTGTCTTATACTCTTGGAATAGTTCGTATAGTTTCTCAGGTGTTTCTATATACTTATGTTTTGCCATTATTCGTATTTTTCTAGTTTTCTAAATAACACATTTCGTGGTACACATTTTGTGTAACTTGATTGAATTCCAATTCCTTCACATCTGAGTAAAAAACACAATAAGAAGAATCAGTTGCTTTTAAACATTTCTTTAACTTACTCCATTGCTTAGAATGTAATTCTTGATTGATTACTGCTATATAATATTTCTTTTCAGAAAAGTTTTCCAATTCCATCTAATTCTTTTATTACATCAGGATTATTATCATAATGAATATCTATACCTAGTTCTTTAATCTTCTCTACTTTCGCTTTATTGCTTCCAGTAGCATATATTCTTGAAGTTGGTATTCCAATGCTTTCTACTCTAGATAGCATATTATCTTTGCTTCCTCTTGCTGAAATAATGTAGATAGTGTTTCCTTCGTCTTTTAAACGTTTTGCTAGTTCAGTTCCTTTCGATGTACTTAATACACCATCATAATCAAAACTAATCTTTTTAGTAGCAAATGAATCTTTATACTTTGTCAAAGCTGACATCTTATCTTCATACCATAGAGAATTACATACTGCGAATCTTTGAGATTCATCAGGATATTTAGATTTGGTTTCTTCATCAGACATACATCTTTGAAGATACTCTATTTTATGTTCTCCTTTATTTGGTATTGGCATTTTGTATAAAGTTATATGCTTGATAAAGTAGTTGAATCTGTCTTACATCCGATTTAATGAAGTTTGCATCTATCTCTATGTATATTCCTTTCTGTTGGAATATGTATTCTTTGACTGATGCTATCATATAGTCGAGATTCACTTCTTCTTAGTTCGTGTTTTTTTCACTACTGGAACTACTTCTTCTTCCGTCAATTCATCACTCCAAACAATTGTTCCTTCAGCTTCAAAGATGTGACCTAATCCGTTTCTTGAATACCAATCGTAATCCTTTGGTAGTATTTTATCAATTATTACATTCTGATTCCCTAAGACACTATTATACACAATGACAGTCTTGCCTTTATATTCATCCTTTATTTGCATTTTTCTCATATTCGTTTATTAATAAAAATATTATGTGACTAAGAATCGCAGCAGCAACAAACTTGTTTGTGTATTCGTAATCATTCCATATTGCTACAGTCATTCCAATAGATAAAACAAAAGTGCTTAATGCTATCCATCTACTCATAATGGTCTTTTTTCAATTCGTGTTTTAATCGTCTTAAATCCTGCTTCATTTCTGTTATCATTGCGTGTGCCGTAAATACCGAAATATCAAAATGGTCTGCTATACTTCTTGTCGTATTATATCCTTTGTCGTGGAATGTCTCAAAGAATATTAGTTTGATTCTGTCATCTACTGTGTTACGATAGATTTCTATAACTGACTTCTGCTCCTGGTAGTTCAATTCAAATAGAATCTTATCTTTCAATTCATCTTCTGCTTCTTCAATAGGCATATTATTCTCTACACTATTGACTATCTCTATCTTGCTATTAGTATCTCTAAATAGTAACTCACATTTGATAAAATGAAATAGAAAGTCTTGAACGTTTCCGTATTTGAACTTTGATTCGTTTTTTAGACAATTTAGATAAGCATTAGAGATGACTGTGTCTGCTTCAATGCGTATGTTTATACGATTCAAAAGATACATCGTGTACTTCTTCACATCAATGTAATGCAGTTGCAGATATCTATCCAGTAAGTCCTTCATACCAAATAAAAAAGTCTTTAATAAATATCTTTCGTCTCACCATTGAACAAAAACAATCCTTGCTCGTTATTCCGTTCACTCTTGCGTAAATCGCATCTAACTTCTTACACGTTATCTTCGCAGTTTGAATAGTTGAATCAGCTATCTTTATTGATTCGATGTAGATTAGTTCATCTTGCTCAAACATAGTGATGTGATGTAAGTTAATAACGATGTGATACAAGCAAATGTGAAACTACCTGAGTAGATTAAGCCACTCCAAAACCCCATACATTTGAAACAACCTAAGCCTGAATATATCCAGTCGGTTAAAAAGTGAATAGGCAAATAGTTGAAAGTCCAATCTATTACAAACTGAATCGGCTCGAATTCTACAAACCACCAAGCAAAAGAAATAATTATTAAATACTCCATAGACGTTAATTTCGTCAAATATAACCTTATATTATAAATATGCAATTTTATTTATATAATTTAATTCTTTTTCATACGCCAAATAAGCATCATATTCATTTAAAAAATAACCTAAATATTTAACTTTACTACCTATTTTAATCCCGGCTTTCCATTTATTATTAGCTTTGCTCCAATAAACACCCTTATATTTACTAGAATATTTTCCTTGAGTTTTACAAGCATTAAATCTTTGAGTTACTATTTGAAGATTTTCAACTCTATTGTCTAAAGGATTATCATTTATATGGTCAACTACTAATTTATATCCATTAGGTTTATGAAATAGAAATTCTTCAGCTACTAACTGATGTACTTTTTTTGTTGTGCGAATATCCTTGTTCACTAATGTGACTTGCGTGTATCCAAATTTATGTATAGAAAATTTTAAAATTTTTTCTTTATTAAATTTAAGACTTTTTACTCTACCCAAATTTGATATTTTATAAACATCATTAAAACCTTTTATGCTCCTCCAAATTTCTTCTTGCATTTTTTTACAGTTAAATAACGCAGTTAAAAAGAAACGAGGAAGGTGTAACTGCTTCACTTTTCAAACGGTTAATTACTTCCGTTCTATCCTCGTATGCAAATATAAGATTAAATTCTAATCAACTCCCTTATATAACAAATTAATTATAAATATGTATATTAAATTTCTCATTCTTTCGTTTCTTTTAAATGATTTTTAATATCGCCAATAGTATATATTCCTTGATTAGAATTATCTATGGCTACTACCTTTATATTATCAGGCAACATCTCTGCTAATAGATTAGTGAAATATATATCAACCTCACCATTACCTATACCAACACGTCTCGCTATTGGTTCTACCTCTCCAGTTGAAGGTATCTTTACTCCGAATGTAGTACTCATAACCTTGTATATTTATCTATTATTACTGTAATCATTATCAATCCAAATGCTATTACACCTATTATTATTTCTCTACTCATTGTTTTAGTTTTAGTTTGTACTTCAAAAGTAACTCTTTTAATTCAATCTTCGTGAATTTCTTTACTTCATATGCTTTTTCACGCAAAATTATGAATTCGTCTTTTCCTATCTTCTTTTCAAGATTGAGTCCGTACAAAATTAAGTTTCCGTGTAGAAAAGTATTACAATATTCACATTGAAGATGTACGTTATTCTCGTCAAATCTTACATTTGCGTGTCCTCCACTTGAAAAGTAATGACCTGCGTTCTCTTTTTTACAAGGCTTGTCGCACGATATACAATTCAATCCTTTATCACGTTGTCTAATCCAAGAATTAAACACCTGTTGAGTCATCTTCAAATAGTCTTGCAACGTTAATAAATCTTCTTTCTGCTTAATCTTCTTTTCTTTCTTTATACTGGCTAAATTCTTCAATGCTTGTGCAGTCTTTAAGCATATATCACAACGGTTAGTTGATAAAGTAGAATTGAACTTTTTGATAGGTTCAAATTGTTCGGAACAAGTTTTACATTTCTTCATTTTGTTGTTTTAAAAATTCAATTAATGGAAGTAAAATTCCTTTAGAAGTATTCATATCTCCTCCTGCTTTATCTCTATTTGTATTCAAATATTTTCTACATAAATCTTTTAGCTTTTCAGTTTTAATAAACATACAATGAAAATCACTTAACCAATAGCACCAATATTCAGCTTCACTTGTTGAAAGTCCACTTCTCTTACCTCTTGATTCATATTCTACATAAATATTACCAGTTTCCAAACATCTAAAATCTCTTTTAATTTCTATTTTACTTCCTAATAAATCATTAAATTGTTTTTCATAAACTTGACCTACTTTTAAATCATATTTAAAATCATTATTATATTCCATCTATTTCTTGTTGTTTAATTAATTCCTTCTTTAAATATAGTATTTGTAATCTTAAAGCATCATTTGTTCGTGTTAATGCAGTATTATCGTCTTCAAGCATTTTAAAGACTTCTAAGCTATAGTTCAAATCATTTGCTTCACGTAGTATCACTTTTTGTTTTTCTTCGCTTACACGTTCTAATGCACTCCTAAAAAGCAATCTATTGATGCTTATCTTTATGTTTAGTCTTGCAGTTGCTATATCTGTTGATTTCATAATACGTTTTTTCCTTCGTTTAAAAATTGTGTTCCGTTCTGTAATTTAAACATAATTGGCTCAGCTGCGAATGTAGGCTTACCACCAGTTTCAGTTTCTTTAACTTTCTTAATGTGTACTTCGGTGTACATCCAAAAGTTAGTGTGCATTGGATATCTATGAATAACAATGAAGTCATCTGCACGATTGCCCCACTTACCACCACCTTCAGCATCTGCCATATTCGGTGCTTGTGGCATACCTTCGTAATCACCTGCTTTATGCGTTTTACGAAGTGCTTCTGTTGCTGCGTGAATACACATATAAATTGAAGTATTCGTTTTTTTAGCAAACAATCGAAGTTTAGTAGCCATTTCATAATCCAAATCGTGTGCATTAGCAAACTTTGGCTTTAAGAATGAATTGTGTGGGTCAATCATTAAAGTATCATAATCACCTAACACTTGAACTTCTTTCATAAATTCTTCTATAGTCCAAGCCTTTTGAGCATCTATAAAATCAAAATGCGATTCAATAAAGTTTTTACAATTTTCTAGTTGTTTAGGTAACATATCTTTAATCTTGCATCCAGCATATAATTCAATTAGATTGCGTTTCAATCCGTTAACACTATTTTCAGCTGAATAAATTAGATGTTTAAGATTATGCTTTTTAGCCAAACAAAGCAAGTACCATAACACCCAATACGTTTTGCCTACATTTGCGTGTCCTAACACGATGTTGAATGAAGCACGTTTAAATCTTAAGTTAATATCCAAATCAATACCTAATCCTAAACCCAAAGGAATCTTATCTAACCTAGACAATTCTAAAAATTCATCACTACTTCTATGATTAACTATCATTTCTTTTTTGTTTTTATGTGAAAGCCATTTACATCAATTTCATTACCCCATTGGTCGGTTGAAATTACATCCGCTTTTGTATTTATTTTTTCTTTTACTTTCTCTTTTACTTCTACTTGTACTTTCTCTTTCTCTTCTACTTGTACGGTAGGGGGTAGTTGACACCCATCGGTAGGGGGTACGGTAGGGGGTACGGTAGGGGCTAAATCTAAAACTTCTCCAGTCTTATCTTGATATCCTTTTACTTGAGAATCAATACTATTAGTCTGACTTATATATGCAAATTTTGCCATACCTTTCAAGGTTGTTGGTTTAATTCCTAAAAACTGTCTATCTAATAAAGCATCTATAAAAGAAATTTTGTCTTCAATCGTTTCAAGTTCGTTGTAAACATCGTAATAACTCCTAAAGAAGTTAAATCCTTTTCGTTTAGTTAACTTCATAATAAATCGATTGTAGCTATTTGTTTACGTAATTCCTTTGACAACTTAATAGCTGTTTCTTTATCCAAAGATATAAATGAAAGCGGAAAATCTCTGCCCTCATCAATTTTGATTGTAATTTCATTATATGAATTGTGAAAACATTCAATTGAAATTTCTTGTGTTCCTGATTGTTTAGTTCCGTAGAACAATAATTTTACATTTGCCATAATATAATAAACGTTTTAGGATTACGAGTAACCATTAAATAAAAAAGCTCCTATCGTCAAGGTGTGCAGACCTATCAGATAAGAGCTTAAACTAAATCTTTTGAATCCCCTGCACGAGAATATATGCAAATATAACTAAATATTCTTAATATTCAAATCTTTATCTATGAATATTCCTCTTCTTGAATCGCATTCATCCATCCATTCATCTAGTAGCCATACATCGTATATTAAAGATGGTAATACATCAGCTTTTAATATCGCATCTTCTTTAGAATTAGCTTTACCTATCCAGTAAGCAGGTTGGTTTTCTCTTGTGTAAAATACTTTATAGTACATTTTGTTTAAATTTAGGTGAGCATCCTAATAAAATAGTTCTTTCAAACATTTTTCTATAATCTTTCTTGATTTTGTGCTTCTTAATCATATCAATAATAATCTTATCAAACACATCTCCTTCAATTTCATAGAAATCATAGTTAATTACTTTTTGACCTTGTGTATTGATTTGTGCATTTTCAACTAATAAATCAAAGTTAGCTGAAGGAGTTGCATTCAAATATAGCAACTGGTAACATTCTAATATAGCTTTATCGTACATAGTTAAAAAATTAAGGAGGCTTTTACACCTCCGTTAAATTAAAAAGGTAAATCGTTTGCTTCAGATAGTTTAGAACTCGTTGACTGCATCGACATACCAGTTGGTTTTGCTTCTACTCTTTCAACAAATTCAGCTTTTACAATGTTGCCATCTGTCCAAGCTACTTTGCCGTTTCCAACAAAGTTCTTTTTAACCTTTGCTTCACGGTCTTCTTTTGATTGCTGAACAAAGATACTAGCATTGTTACCATAGTCATCTTGTTTGTCGTTTACACTCATAGTGTACTTATCGTAACCACCTTGTGCATTTTTCATACTGAAATTAATTAAACTACTCATCTTAAAATTGTTTGTAATTGTTCGTAATATTGACGTGCCACCTTGACACGTTCAATTATCTTATCTTGTGCTTCTTCGTCTTTTTGCACAATAAATCTTTTAACTCTTAATTCATTCGGTATCTGGTCGAAGTTATGTGAAAGCTGAACTGCATCTCTTACATCTAAATCCTCGTCAATTAAATGTAGTTTCCAGTGTTCACGTCTTACTTCGTCTTCAACTATTTCAAATGGTGTATTCATAAGGCAGTACACTAACTCACTACTATCGTGATTCGTTAGCATCATATAACCTTGTAACTGCCAAAAATAATCTTTATTTTTTAAAGTAGAATCGAACATTGGAAAAGTACTACCGTTCCAACTGCATTTTATATCAGCTAAAAGATTATCTGTACAAATGTCAGGCTCTCCAGTTAACCATTCGTTGTTAAATCTTGTTTCGTTTTTTACTACGAAATCCCATTTAAGAACTTCTGATGCAAACTGGATAGCTTCGTCCTCCATTTGTATTCCTTTGTCAGTATAACGGCTTGAAAAGTCCTTATAAATACCTAATTCTTTCTCTTTGAATACATCTTGAATGTATGTCTTTGCAGTTTCAGACAAAACCTCGCTTTTAGAACGAGATTCCGTCATCAGCTTTCCTAGTGAACTGCATCTAAATAGTAATTCGCTCATAATGCTTCTATTTCTGTTTTAACTTCTTGCCAGTATTCTTGTTCTTGTCTTCCTCCTGATTCCATAAATGACCAATAACCAATATTAATAATCTCATCAACTGCAATTAATGCACATCTTTCAGCATAAAAAATAGGCATTGTAAATCCGTCAAACATTTCTGAGTCAGAATCTATAGTATAAAAACTATCTACTAACTCTTTTGCTTTTTCTTTTGGTGTCATAATAATTGTAATGCTGACTTTTGAAGGTCTGTGAGTTCAAACTTAAATAAATCCTCTTTTTTCGCCTTTCCATCCTGAATTGCTGTTAAAGCATTTTCGAATCGGTCAATAGTAATCGTAGGTTTCTTATTAACGTGTTTAGTCACATCGTTTGCATCGTCATCTTGCATACTTAAAGATAACAAACTTTGAAGTGTGTAACGTCTAAAATAAGAAATACATCCTCCTAACTTTTGTGGGTCGTTTAACTCAGGTAGTTTAATCTCAGCATTAATATCTACACCGCTTTCAATGTCAACTATTACACTATGCACACATCCATTCATAATAGGTTGCAATAACAGTAAATTGTACTTATGTAGTATCGGTTCAACTACATCTAGAATAGTGTTTAAATCTGCATATTTAGATTTAAAAAATGGATTGTCAGCAGATTTATTAATCTTACCGATTTCTTGTTTAGCTAAATGTAGCTTGTAATAAATTCCGTTTGGTCTTGGAATTGCATCTTCGAATGTTTCGTTTTTCATCTTGTTTTATTTTTAGATTGTTTACAAATATACTACTTATTAACTAATATATGACTAATTGTCGATATTTTTTCTTTATTTCTGCTATCGTATTCATAAATAGTAGCAGTCATTGGATAAAGTTTATTCAAAATCCACTCATCAAAGTTGGCTAATACAATGCTTTCAGCTACTTTATCAACTTTCTTTGTGTTTATGTGATGTATTGCAGCATCGTGATTCTTTAAATTAATTACTTTGGCAATGTCTTCGTAAATCATTCCTTTTTTTCTAAGCAATTTTGCTGCATTAGTCTTCATTTGTTGATAGAATAAACCACGATATTTGAACTTGAAATAATCTTGAATATCTAATTCTGTTGCTTCAGTATTTCTGTTAATGTATGTCTCTATTTCAGTCATAATTACCACTTTTTTTTATTTAATAATTTGCCATATTTTTTAGGCGATTTTGTAGTTTCTTTTACTTTAATAATTTTGTCTTTATTTTTCATTTTCCATTGATTTAAGCCATTGTCTAAAGGCTAGTTGAATATTCACTTGTTGGTCGATTAATTCGATGTCAGCATCTCGCATAAAGTAGTTGTCAAATCTTCTGATTGATGCTATTAAATCGTTTGCTATCATCTTCATTTGTTGGTTGAATTGTTGGTCTTCTAAGAAATCTGCTAGTACTGGCATTATTCCGATTGCACCTAGCAATTTTGTTTCTTGTTTCATTTCATTTGTTTTATTAATCCGAAAATATGACTCGCTTTTTGATTAAAATCTAATCCTTTGCCTTCATCAACTGTAGATTGAATTCTAATCTTTGCCTTCGTTGGTTCAACGTAGGTGTTTTTTACTTCTGTTGGTTTAACATTTCTATTTAACCACGTTTGAAAATTTTCTGCTCTCATTTCTTTAGTTTTTTAAGTTCATTCTGTATTAACATTCTTTCGTATTCCTCTCTTTCAGCAGCATCAAATTCGTTGTTTCTATTATACTTTTTAATTCTGAAATCTGATAAGTATAACTGGTGTTCTAATTCTTTGATTCTCTCGTTCATCTTGTTTGTTGTTTAAGTATAAAATAATAGTTTTCTGCAACGTCTATAGCTAGTGTGATTTGATTAGCTGAATCCCAATCGCCCTCTTGAATGTAATAGGCTTTGATTGTTTCTAGTTCTTTAATTGTTTCGTTCATAACTCAAATGCTTTAATCTCGTTAATAACTCTAAAATAACTAGCCATAATTCTCTTGGTAACAACCATTTGAAACTCGATTACTAAATCTGATTTTGGCTTGAATCCATTAGGTGCAGCAATTTCTACGTTGTATCTACACATTGAATCGTACTTTTGATTTGATTGTTCTGCTAAGTCTAGCAAGTCAATTGCTTGGTTAGTTAGCTTTGTGATTTGTTTAATGTTTTTCATTTTGTTTTGTTTTTAGTTAATTGATATATGCAAATATATATATAATGTTTAGAACTACAATACTTTTCAACAAAATAATAACAAATTAATGCTAATTTATATTCATTCTAAATAAGAGTACAGGTAATTCTTGACAAAACTTTACAAAATATCAGCTTATAACTTTACAAAATGTTATAATTAACGTTTATTGAATACAAATATTTTCTACTATAGATGTATTTAATACTGCTAAAAGTATACTATACTGCACTTTTAAGTGTTTATTACGTTTATTAAGTGTTTTTCTCCTTCACAAGTGTACTATACTGCACTTTAGGCACAAAAAAAAGGAGGCTATTACACCTCCTCATTCAATCCAAACCTAAACAAAACAAAAATTTTAACTCTGCAAATATATTAAAAAATATGTGTTAACCTAGCAACTTGACCATTATATTTTGAATGTATATATCCTTCTACTGCTTTTACACCACCACAAAAACCGTTTCTGTGATGCCAAGAATCTGTACCACTTGGTGAACGTAGGCTTTCAATCGTGATACCAGGGAAGTCTTTGCCTGATTTGTGATGAATGTGATGCGTATATACATATCTGTGTTTAGTATTTGCCCATAGTATAGAATGTTCTGTAGCATATAGCAATGGCAATGCTTCTAATTTTGCACCATCACCGTGTGTAGTTCCTATAAAGTTATCATAGTACTGGAATGCTTTACGGTGTTTCAAGTCCACGTTAAAAACGATGTTTTCAGCTTTATTAAAATGTGCTTCAATTAACTGCAATAAAAAGAATCCGTGTGTATAATCGTGATTAGATGGATTGTAAACCACTTCAACATCTGCAATGTGTACTAACATCTCTAATAAGTCAATGTACAACTGTTTTGCAGTTAGAAAATTATCATACCACATACCATCTGTGTCTTGTGGTGTTCCTGCAGTTGTAGAACTCTTTGTATTGTCGGTGTGTAGAATATCGTTTCCTGCTACAAAAAGAATCTTGTCTATCGTATATCCTTTGCTTTTTTGAATGATACCTATTAATCCTTCTTTTGCTCTTTGTACTGCAATCTGACAATTATAATCTTCTCCAGTTTCAAAAGCACTAGCTAGTTTACCGATGTGCAAATCAGCAATATCAATTACTAATAAGTTAGAATCTTTATCCTCAACACGTTCTATCTTCTTATACTTTGGTGAATGCTTTTTTGTAGCTTCAATTGTTTCTTCTTGTATTATAGAAAATCCTTGTTCAACTTCTGTTTTAAAATTCGGATTCTTAAAGAATAAACTTGCCTTATCAGTCTTAAGCCATCCATGTTTAACATCTTCATCGTTTACATCTGCTGAATCAGTAGCAGTTTTAATTCCTCTATATTGTTTAATTATTTCAAATTCATCTGGCTTCAATCTTATTCTATTATTCGACATTGTTATGTGTTTTAGGTAAATATTTTGTCTAGTTTTTTACGCAATAAACGTGACATTTTGTAATAAAAAAACCTTCGTTGTGAAGGCTTTAGCATTATTTAATATTATTAATTTCTTGCAAGGTGCTTTTTGAATCTAGTTCTATACCGTGATTCTTAAAAAATGAAATAATCTCACTTAAATAACTGTTACCTGCTCTTGCTCCAGTCGAATAGATTTTTATAAATTGGTCTAATTGACCTGTAAAGATGAAACGATAACCTGGTACATAAGGTGACATCTGATAAGTCTTTATATTCTTTGCTATCTCACTTGAATAATAAGGCTTGATGTTCACTTGTTTATTCATTGGATAAGTTTTAGACCTACCTTCAATAATTTTAGTAAAGTAATCTATTTGTCTGCCTATTCCAATCTCTAAACTAGCAAGTTTCACGTTTGCACCTGAATCAGTATTACCGATATTACCAGGATTGTTTGTTCTATAACTTCGTGTACCAACTTTGAATCCTTCGTGGTCAGTCATCACTATTAATAATAACTTCAATCCTTTAGATAGATTCATCTTTTCAATCGCAGGAATATACTCTTTTAAAATCTCATCGTTAAATGAAATCTTTGCATTATTAATAATCGGCTTGTCAGGAAAATGTGAGCCGTTAATAGTCACTCCTTTGTACTTTTCAATATCCATATTTGTTTTATTTAAATTTAAACAAAAGTACAATTAATAAGACAAGAAATGCAATTATACCAAGAAATCTAAAGTTAAAAGCAAAACCTTTTCTTTTATCGTTTTTAATCGTTTTAATAGCTTCTTTATACTTGTACTTTGTATTGTACTTAATTAGCTTTAAAGTATCTCTAATCGTTTTATATTGGTATCTTATCTCATATCGTGTTAATGGTGCTTGTAACTCAGGACATTTAACAGAAACTTCACGATAGATAATCGAATCTTTGCCATCTTTACCTTTAACAATTGTGTTTACAGTAACTACTGTAGTGTCGCATATAATCTTACCACCTTTTTCAATGAATTTTCTTTGATGAAATTTCGCTGAACAAGAAATCATAAAGAATAAATAGATTGATAGCAAAAACATAAATACTAAAGTCGCTAAATGTGTATAGTTTATTTTCATTTTTATATGTATTAAAATATAATGTATAGATAATTTGTTTATTTATACTTGATAACGTATAATATAATAGCCAAAACGTGCATAATTTGTGACAAAAGTATAATATATTAGCTATGAATCTTCTTGCTAAATGCATCCGATATCTTACTACCTACTGCAACCGAAAGAAAACCGAAGAATACTTCAGAATTATAACCATGCATACAGAAATCTATTAAGCCAACAAGCACACAAATAGCAAATGAAGTAAACATTGTAAGCGAAGTTCTTGACCATTTACCGTCTTTCTTTAGTGTGTCACGAAATAACTCTTTTATTTTTTCTTTCATTTGGAAGTATAGCAACTAATTTCTCTTTTATTAATATCTCACTTCTATGTGTAGATGCTTGTTTTATTTCTTGCCTATCATTTAAGCACTGGAATAATCTTTCTTCTACAGATGACAATCTACTGTTCATCCAAATTAAAGCTATTACGGTCATTCCTAAAGCACCGTGCTTTTTGATAGTTTCTAAAATTTCAAGCATTGTGGTTTATTTATAAAAAAAGTATTGAATCGTTAAATCCTTGTGTTTGTTGTACTGCAGGTCTGATGTCTGAATCTCTATTTAACTGTGAAATAAAGTTTGGAAACAAGTCTCTATTAGTGTCAAGATACTTCCATAAACGTGATTCGTAGAAACTAGCTTTTTGTGCATAGTGGTCTTGAACAAAATTAACTTCACTTTGATTCACGTTATTTGAATAGTCACCGTTTTGCGTTTGAATTCCTTTATTCTTTAACTGGTAAGATAAACCAAAAGCAGCATCTTCTGCACTTCGCCAAGCTATCGCAGGTTGAATATATGTCACTAGTTCTTCTTCGTCAACTGTTAACGTTTGTGCATTATATGCAGTCAATATGTAGTTATAGAAATAAGTGCCAAGAATAGGCATTATTCTCATATCACTTTGAGTCTTGATGAAAGGCACAATATTGTTAACGTCAATATTCGCAGTTATTGGTGTTTGCGTTTTTAAATAGTTTTCTGTTACAAAGTAAATCATAGTGCAGGAGTTGGTTCAATTGGTTTTAACCCTAGTAATTCTCTTAATTCATTTTGCGTCATTGAATCAATTAGTTTAGTAGCTAAAGCAGGATTAACAGTTGCTATAATATTTGATATTTCGCTAGTTCTTTCATCCATTTCAACAATCGTTTCATTCACAATCTGAAAGTTATTGATTACTAACTTCGCATTGATATTGCAAATAGCTAAAATCTCGTTGAATATTTCTTCTACTGAATTACGCAAAGGAATAATACTGTTCTTTTCAAATATTACATAAGACTGTTTGATGTCGCTACCACTTCCAAGTTTACCACTTACACGAATACCCATTAAGATAGGGTCAATAATATGTGCCTGACAAATCTTTGAATCTATACTTTCAGTAGTAACCTGAAACAAGCCATCGTTTGAATTAGTAGGTATTGCTTCAATCGTTGGAAGTGATTCCTTATTATTAGCGAAGAATGCGATAGCTTTTCCTGCATTTGTAGCACCTTTTGCTCTATCAATAGTAGTTTTTATGTTCTGCTTTTCTTCTTCGTTCTGTGGTTTCTTAGGAAACATCATAGCAAACGATGGAAAAATAGAATTTTGTATGTTTGACTTTTGAAGATAAGACATTTCGCCATCTAAAAATGCCCAATTCATACAAGAAGAATACTGTGGTAATGTGTAAACGTCTTGACCTACTGAATAATCTTCATAACAGTATAGGAATTCACGTTCTTTTGTGTTGAATTTATAAGGACAAATGGTCTGAATATTTATCTGTGTACTCCAATCATCACAAATGTAGTACAAATCACCTATTGCATTCTTTCTTACCTTGTCTGCTGCGATATGCTTACAGAAAATAAGTGTACCAGTTTGATTAAATCGCAAGTGAAAGTAAACTCTTCCGTGAATGATTTTTTCTTTAGTAACTGCAGGAAGTATCTTTCTTAGATTCATTCGCTTTTCAAAAGCATAGATGTCTACTTTCTCCATTGGTGAAGTAGTTTGAGGATATTGCAATTCATAACCACCACCTACTGTAGCATTCGTTTTAAAGTCTACTACTGCACCGTGTAAAGGTGATGTATAGTACATTTGATTTAATAGCTGCGGATAAAGATTGTCGTTTCCAAATCTAACGAAATTACCTACGTTTAACCTAGCATTTACATAAGGTAGAGACAAATCTCCTCTTCCTACTTTTAAGAATGGTGTAGAAAATGCTTGATATCCTCCTACTTCTTCTACTTCTACGGATTTATTTGCTCCGAATTCATAACCTAAAATCTTCATTAATCGTATATTGTGTTTGTTACTACTCCTGCAACTACCATTCTGCCCTCTTCTACTACATTTAGACCAGTATAGTAATCTATAGCTTGGTCTACAATGACAATAGGATTTGCAGATTCGTAAACAGTATATGTATATTGCCCAATTACAAAGGTGGCATCTACACCTTCTTCTAATTGGAATAAATTGTATCTATCAATATAAGCTGATGTGTCTGTACCCATCCATTGAAAGCCTTGTGAATCTTTGTTGAATTCATTTTGGAAAACAAATAGATAATAAGGATTCGTAATAGTCGAAGTCTCAGTCAAAGTGAGTACAAAAGTATTTACAGAATCTTTTTCAAAGTATATCATATATTATAATGGTGTTTAATTAGCATTTGTTATAAAACAAAAAACCCCCACTATTAAAGTGAGGGTAGGGATAGCAAAGTTTACTTAAACTAGTAAACCTGCAATGATAGTAGGGTCAATTTCGTATGCTAAAGTTTCATTTTCAGCGACCATCGTAATGGAATACTTACTACCGTCAGCTTTCGCAGTTCCACTTCCTTCAGCTACTGCAGTAACTTGTGCAGTTGGAAAATACCAGTACTTACCGTTAGCATCTAAAACAATTACTGCTAAGTCTCTTTGTCCTTCTCCTAAGATTTTGATTGAACGAGATTTCGCTGCTTCACGTCTGTGAAACATTAGTGTAATAGTTGCAGTTACAAAAGAAGAGCCATTGATTAAATCATTAGCTTGGTCTTCCGTGTACATTCCTGTGTTTCTTTTGAACTCAAAAGGCACGAATGGTGCAGTTGTAGTCATCGCAGTCACTTCCCAGTTAGCATCATCTACAGTTACTGCAGTTACTTCGCTTTGGTCGTTTATGAATACTGTTTGGATACCGCCAATATTATTGTCGCATCCTTTGGTTATTGTCGTTATTGTGTTACAAATTGGCATAATTTTTTATGTATTAAAAAAGGGTAGGCGAATCCACCCACCCTTTTTAGTTAATTAATAAAACTAATTCTTAAGAATAAAGAACGATTTCTGTTGGGTTAGTATACCAGAATCCTACCTTCAAGTTAGCACGAGTTCTCAAATATGGCTCAGCAACTGTATCATTCAAGTTTACTGCTCTTAATGCTTTAGCATCAGCTTCAGAATCGAATGCATAAATCAAGTTATTCTTCAAAGTAAGAACTGCAGTATCGTTAGGAAGACCTTCAGCAACTACCATCTTAATACCTAAGAAAGTCAAAGCAAGAGGAAGTGTAACATAAGTTTGAGTGTTACCACTAGCAGCAGCTAATTCATAAGCAGTAGCAATGTTAGAAGAAACATAAAATCTTAAGTCAGCTTTCTTACGTTTAATTGAAGGAATAGCAGCATTCAAAATCAAAGTCAATTGTGCAATAACGTTACCTGATGTGATAGCAACATTTGCAACATCAACTACTGCAGCATCAGCTAAAAGTCTTTTAAGATAACCATCGCATAAAGCCAATAGAGGGTCTATTGAATCTGTATCACCATTCCATCTTAATAACTCAATATCTTCACCAATTTGCATACTCATAGTTTCCCAGTAGTAAGACATAAAACTAGCAACTTCAAAACTTCCGTTTGAACCTGCAGCCATTTGCAAAGAAAGGAATGATTGCTCTAAGTCGAATTGACAGATTTGAGCCATAGCAGATAAAGCACATACGTCAATATCGATTGCATCTAATGAATCAGTAGGTGCAGAGAATGCACAAGTACTTGATTGTAGGATAGAGCCAAAAGCAACATTAGCTAGTTTAGTAGCTGATTTGATACCAGGCAAAGTACGGTAGTTGTCTACAATATCTTCTGTAATATACGCACGAGAATAGAACTCGTTAGGATTAGCACATAAAAGTGCGTTTGTTTCAATATCTAAATTGAATTTTAAGTTTCTTGACATTTTTAGTCTTTGTTAAATTGATTAAACTTCATTAATTTTTCGTGAGCAGTTAATTTTGTTTGCTCGGTAACATCCGCAGCTGCTTCTTCTTCAGCAGTTGGAATCATTGCTTTTACTTCTGCAATTAGTTGAATAAGTTCATTGTACTTTTCATCTATTGTAGGCATAACGATTGCTAAGATAGCTTCAGCATCTGCAGTTGGGTCAATAGATAGTTCCTCTTTTACTGGCTCTTCTACTGGTGCTTCTTCTGTTACTACTTCTTCTTCAGTCGTTACTTCCTCTTCAACAACTGCCATTTCAGCAGGTGCATCAGTTGCAGGTGCATCTTTCACTTCAACAACTTCTCCATCTTTTACAACGTAGATTTTGCCTTCAATTAGATGTTCTCCATCAGGTAACTTCATACTATTATTTATTATTTGATTACTATTTAATTTTAATCCTAAGAATCCTTCGATTGAGAATCCTAACTGCTCACTTTCAACTAGCTTATTGTAATACTCTTTGTCAGTAATCTGAGCAGTCAACATTAAAGTTCCTTTAGGCACCTCAATACCATACGAACTAAATGCTTTATCAGATTTAGGATTCTCAACTATCCAACTTTCAAGAATATATGCTGGTACTGTTTGCCCTGCATCGTGTTCTAAGTTGAAAAGATTTTTGTTATTTAGATTCTGCATAAAATCAGAGTATATAGTTTCAATTTCTTGCTCAGAAAATTGAACGTAATATTCTCCTTCTTCATCATTTCTATATATATCCATTGGAATCATAGCAGGTGCTACAATTCTCATCTTTGGCTCATCAGCAAACTGCATTACTTTGGTATGACTGTTAAAAGCCATACCTTTGACTAAGATAGCAGGTTTAGAAGTGAAGGCAACCTGTTCAATTCCTAGTACTTCACCATCAGAATATTCTTCGTCAATCGTAACTTTAAAAATAGGAATGTCATTCGCCATACATTATAATGGCATATACTTTTTTTTGTTATATTTTTGTATATTTGTCAAAAAAACGTTATGATAAAAATCGGAACAAAGAAGATTAATAATGAAGTTACTGAGTTGACTATTGAACAGTTTGAGCAACTTAGTACAACTATTAACAATAAAGAACTAGACCAGTTTGAAAAATGGGCAAAGATATTTATTGACTTAGGAGCAGATGAAGATGAAGTTTATGATTTAGACTTTGATAAGTTTACAGAAATTGTAAAGAAATTTTCTGATACTAAGAAAAAGCCTGACACAAAGTTTCTTAAATCAATCGATTTTGATGGTTACACTTATCAATCACACGAAGATGAATTTAAACTAAATGTGCGTGATTTAAAAATGATTGAAAAAGCAGTTTCTACAAGTCCTGAGAACTATGTTTCTAAAGTTTTGGCTATTATTTTTAAAAGAACTGACTTGACTAAAGCAGAACACTATGGTGATTCACATCTTGCGTTGAAATCAAAGATGTTTAAAGAGCAAAAAGCAAATATTGCTATACCTTTTATGGTGTATATTGGTCAAAAGTTAGGTACTACTGCTAAAAATATGCAAGTTGAAACTGCCGAAATCGTGGAATGATATAACCGTAGAACAGTTCATTGAATTAAGGTCGCTAAATGGTAGTGACTTTGATTCTTTGTTTAGTTATGAAATAGAATGCTTGTCTATTTTAACTGATATTGATGTTGACGAGTTTGACGATTTAGATATTGACGAACTAGCAAAGATTGTTAAGCAGATTACATTCATAAAAAAGCAACCATCAGGTCTCTTCAAGAATAAAGTAAACAATTTTGTTTATATTGGTTTAGATAATTTAAAGTTAGGCGAGTTCATAGATTTGGAATACTACTTCGCAAATGATTATGTTAAGCATCTAACATATATTAGTTCAGTTTTGTATCGTAAAACTAAACTTAGCGAATGGGAAGAATTGATTTATGAAGATTATTCATTCAACATAGAAAAACGCAAAGAACAGTTTAACGAGTTACCTATTACATCAGTCTATGGAATCTGTTCCGAGTATCTTAAGTACCGTGAGAACTTCTTAAAAGTATATGAAAATCTATTTAATCCAATCTTTGATGAAGATGAACTAGCAGAAGAACTAGACGAAGAAGATGTCAAAGAACAAGAAAAAGAAGACAAAATAAATAGATGGTCGTGGGAGCATACGTTGTATAATTTAGCTAACGAAGATGTTACTAAGATAAAAGACGTACTGGAGTTAAATCTAGTCTTTGCGTTTAATATGCTAGGAATGAAAAAAGAACTAGAGATTTAAAGTAAAGTAGAAGACTCAGGCAAACTATAAGGTAATTCTTCTTCGTCTATCCAATTGAACTCTAAAAACATTTTTGGATTGTTTAGAATTCTAGCCATTTCTAATAATGGATATACTTCAAATTGCCATCTTATAAAGTCTTGCATAATTTCTGAAGTAATTGCTTGAACTTCTGAACTTGCTAACCACTTCTGTATGATTTTTTGAGGAGCAATATAAATTGTTCCTTTGTCTAAAAAGAAAAAGTAATATAAAGCATTTACAGTAATAGTAATGTTATTAAAGTTATCTGATTGCATAGCAGAAATTCTAATACTATCGTACAAAGAGCCAGTATCTATTAAGCCAAGTTTTTTGACTTCCATCTGCAAAGCTCTTGCTAGTTTATTTCTTGTTGCGTATTTTACTTTGTATGTTGGCATACTGCTAAATTACGGAATTTGTAGGAATATAACATTGTGTATAAGCATCAACTTCAAAAGTAATATTCATTACCCATCCTGCAGCGTAATCTAATAAGTCATTATTCAAAGGTGTGAAACTTGCTGAAGATACAACATCAATACTTACATCGTTTCCATATTTGAACTCTAAATATATATCATTCAATATCTGTTGAGCATCTGAAATAATCGTATTGATATTTACTCTATCTGCTTGTATTAAATCATAGCAATATATATCAACGGTTATTAAGTTGGTATTTTCTTGTGTAGTAAATGATACTGGAGTAACGTATACAATAGGAAACTTTTCATCTATTGTAGCAAAATTTGTCATTTGCTCTTTAAACTCAGTTCCGAACTTTTGTATCTGTAGATGTGAATTACAAAACGTTTCAAGTTTTTGAATTAATAATATATAGCTTGTCATAGTACTGCTGATTGTTGAATTTTACTCATCTTGTTTTGCACAGAAGTGATATCTGATTCTACTACTACTGCTTTAACTATCATTTGACCACCTTGTTGTTGTTGACCATTTGCACCAAATGTATTTGCGTTGTTGTTTGCTCCAAATAGATTAACGTTAGGAGTAGCTGCTTGTGTAGAAGTATCACCTGCTCCTCCTCCTACTGTTGTTGGTGGTGCAGTTGTAGTTGGTGTTCCTTTACCACCATATCTCGCAGAAGCAATCTTTAAGATATTACCTGCAGCCATTGCTGAAGTAGCAACAAGCCCTGCGATTGCACCAGGATTTGGCAAACCTAAAACAGTTAATGAATTTGTTGACAAGAAAGAAGTAATTGCTTTATATCCATCTATTGTAGCCATTCCTAGATTCATAGCTTTTTGAATGTAGAACTGTCTCTTTGCTCTTTCTTCTTTTGATTTCTCATCTTGTTTACCGTAGCTATTAGATACTGCAAACATTCCTTCAGCTAAAGAGTTTACACTTTGTGCATACTTAGAAGCAATATCTGCTTTCTCACTTAATAGTTTAAAATGATTTGCTTTTTCAGCATCTGCATACTTAGCATCAATCTCAGCAAGTTTCTTTTTAGTTTCTTCAGCAACAAATAATTCAGCTTCTGCACTACTTCCTAAAGCTAATAAATCTGCTTCACTCTTTGTTAATAAATCAGCTACTTCTTTTTCTTTAGCAGTTTGATTCGCTGCTTCTTTCATTGCCCAAAGTAAATCCTGCTGCTCTAATTGTTTAGCTGCTATTGCTGCATTCTTTTCTTTTTCTTTTTCAGCTTCTTTTTGATTTATCTTATCTCTTGCATCACCTGCTAAAAGACCATACATCTCAATTAGCTTTAACTTTTCTTCTTGTTCTTGTTTCGTTGTAGCAACCTTAGCTTGTGTATCTTCAATGAGCCTCTGATACGCAAGTTTTGAAACGAGTAATTCTTTCTTTACTCCTTCATCCATTAACTGAATATCCAAGTCCTGATACATTCTTGCTGCTGCTAATCTATCTGCTTGGTATTTCTTTTCTGCTTCAATCTTTTTAGCATTAATTTCTTTTTGTTTATCTGCATTAGATTTAGCATTTTTAGAACTTTCATCTGATTGTTTTTTAGCATCTTCCTTTTTACGATTAGCTTCAGTCTTATCAATCACTTCTATCTGATGCATAGAATCTTTGACTACTTCTCTTTGCTCGTTATATGATTTTCTTAAAGCTAAAATCTCTTCTTCATCTAAATCACCACTCAATCTTGCAGCAATCATTTTCTGTTTAATTGCTTCTAGTCTTGCAGCTGCAGTTTTTAAAAGCCAGTACTGTTTTTGCTTTTCCATATAAACAGTATTCTGACCATCAAGTTTAGCCATTTCAATCTCTCTATCGAAACCTGCTACTACTGCTGCACTCTTTTCTTCGTATGCTGCTGCAGTTTTCTCGGCTGCTGCTGCTTGTGCATCTGCTGCATCTTCTGCTGCGTTATTAGATAAGCCTAACCAATCGCACAAATCTTTGAAGGCTTGAACAACCATATCAATCGCATCACCAATCCAACCAAATACTTTACCTACTGCATTAAGAATTGGCTTTAAGATTCCAAGTTTATTCATTACTAAAGCAATGACTGCGACAATGGCTACAATCGCAGCAACTAATAAAAAGATAGGATTCGCTAATAATGAAATACCAAACTGAATGAAGGCTTTAGATAAACTACCGACAACCGAAACTAACCCTTTAATACCATTGCCAATCGTTGCAGGTGATATACTTCCTAATGTTTGCTGAAACATCTTCGCTTTTCCTGCAGCTTCTTCAAAGTCCAATGACATCAAAGAATCTTTCATACTACCGAATGAATTCGACACCTGCTCAAACTTACTGCCCGATGCGAATACTGCTACTTGTTCATTAGCATCTGCAAGTTGGTCTTTCAGTTCACCTGCTCTCATAGCAAGTTCCTGCATCTGTTTAGGGTCTGTTGCATTTGCAAGGTCACCTTTCAGTTCACGAAGTTCTGCTTTAATTGCTGCTAAGCCATTTAGTTTAATAGGAATCTCAATCGGTGATGCTGCCATATTATATAATGGTGATTATTGAAGTTGTGTTTTAATCATTTCAACAAAAGAATCAAATATGACTTTTTCTTCAGTTGTTAAATCTGAGTAAATCACTTCTTTTTGCTCTTGTGGCATAAAATCAGTTCCGTATTGTGCCAATGCTCTTTCAAATGGTGCAGTAGTTAATTGTACTACTATTTGTTGTAAATTTTCCATATTATTTAAATTATTATATTTCCTTGTAAATCGTGAACATTTATCATGCCTTGTGTTATGTTTGCATTAATAGAAGTAGTTGCTCCTTTAAACGCATTATTTGCATATTTGCAAGCATAAGCAGTACCACTATATATTGAATTTGCAGAAGCATTTGTAACTTGTAAAACACATTCGACAATTTCTGTATTATTAGCTTGTAATTCAACCGAATGACCGCTTGCATTATTCCAAGTACAAATTGAACTTGAATTATACATTTTAACTGAAACCCAAGCAGCTTTTGCGCCTGAACTTTTAGCAGTACAATTAATTATTGAAGCCCCAAATATACCCGCATTTGCTGTAGACTCTCCAACTGAATTTATAAAGTTACCTATACCTTGTATCCCACAAACAGCACTTGAATATCCCGAACAATTCATAAGAACAGTATTTGTATCAGATGTAAAAATTCCAGAGCCTGCAGTTGAATAACCTACGCAATTAAATAAATAACCATTCCCAAAAATCCCATAACTAGAGGTTGAATATCCAGTACAATTAATTAATCTAGCAGTAGTACCACTATTTACTGCGTAACTACCGTTACTTCTAAATGAGCAATTAACCGCCGTGCCAGCAATATTAGCATAGCCAACTGCTGAATAAAAATCCGCATTTGTTAAAATTCCACCCGATGAAACATTTAAGGATAAATTAGCTGATAATTCTCCTCTAAAATATCCTCCCGTTACTTTTCCACTAATCGCAGCTGCTAAACTAAATGTTGACTCAAAACTAACGCCATTATTTATGATTTGAGTCGCAGCATTTGTAACATATAATGGTAGTGAAGCTGTGGCACTTGGTGTCGCCGCTCCCATTCTTTTAAACTTAATATTAAATAATTCACAATACAAAGAAACCCCATTATCTTGAATACAATTTGTTGTTCCTGTATTATTTAAAGTATATGTATGACCGTTACCATTTATATTAACCCCATTTTTTAAATTAATTGAAACAGCTCCCGTTTCCGTAACATCTGCAAACATTTCAATAGTTTGACCACTTGAAGCAGCTGCCATTGCTAAGGTTAATGTAGCATAGTAAGTATAAACACCACTTGAATTTGATATACCGAATATACCACTTCCACCACCACTCGAAGGAGTAGGAATATTTAAGACGTCTGATACAAATGTAGCAGCACCAGTTCCAGTTGTTGTTAATGTTATTTGATTTTGTTTACCATTAAATGTTGACCAATTTGCCGAGCTTAATGCACCCCTATTTGTTGCGCTCGCAGTTGGTAGATTGAATGTGTGTGTATTAGTTGATGATGAAATATTGAAATCTGTTCCACTTGTTCCAACTGATAAAAGTTGAACATCTGCACTTAATCCATTTAAGGCTGTTATCCCAGTTCCTGCCATTATACCTGCTTGTTGTGTTACAGTTAATATAGTGGATGGTATTAATGGATGGGCAAATGGAGTAGTCTGCGCAGCTTCATAAAGTAGTCTAACGTGAGTATCTGGTGTACTCCACATTATTTGATAATAATCTCCTGCAACTACATCTAATACATAGTTCCAAGCTGCTATTATTGCAGATGCTATTACTCCTCCTGTTAAAACTATTTTACCACCACTTCCAGGAACATCTACTCCATTTTTTCTTAACCAAATATCTACAGTATCAGTGCCACTATTTGTTCTATCAAATTGTGCTGAAAATTGAATATTATAAACGCCAGTATTAGCAATTGTTATTCTTGTCAAATAACTTCCATCACTTACAATTGTTATCGTGTTACTTAAATCAGTAATACCAAATCTCATTGCATAAGGCGTATTAATTGCAGCAGCAGTTTGTATAGTATTATCCTGAAATGCCCCGTAGTATCCACTAGGTGTTATTGCTCCAAGTGTATTAGAAGATATAATAACCCAATTTGAACCCGTTGATTGTACAACAAAATAATCATATTGAGATAAAGACCAACTTGCAGCACCATCTATCAATTGACCACCACTTGCTAAGAATGAAATAGTACCAGTTCCACTATTCTTAACTACATACGTCTTACCTTGTCTACCTACTGCAGTTGGTAACGTTACATTGAATGAATTTGCAGTACAATTAACTAAATAATCAGAGTCAACAAATGAATAATTAGCAGTCTTAACTGCTTGTGGATATGTCACAGATGACTTGTGAATAAATCCAGTTTTAACAAGTTCAGATATTAGATTGTTATCTGCATAAAATTGAACTTTTGTACTATCATATTTTGTTTTATATCCTTCAAATCCATATTCTGAATTTGAAGGTGTCATTTTTCTATATGATTGTAGAAGATTACCACCATCTGTTGACTCTATTAAATCAAATCCATTTGTCGAATGGTTACGATTGTCGTCAAATGTTAAATCAGCATTTGCGTAATTGTCATTTATAGTATTTATGTTATCGTTTCCTCTATATATTCCATCTTCACTTACAACAAATCCATCTCCTTCAATTATACATTTAACGTTCGGCATTATTATGTTATTCTTGCCTTTAATATAAGCATCTGCACCTATTCCTACAGTATTGCTATTATCTGTTATTGTTTGATTTACTCCTGTATAAACTGCACTAAATCCACCGTGTGGTTTAATTGGTTTCTTCGTTATAAATGGTGCGAAATCTATCTCACTATCTGTAGATAATAATTCAACTTTTGTCAGTTGCTTATTATTAGCATCGTAGTCTATAATTTTGTTAATTGACCACCAAGAATTATCTATTCTAATCTTGTCGTTTAGCTTTAACTTCTGAATGTCATCTTCTTTCAAATTGAAGTAAGCAATCAACATCTTGCCAGTATTGATTTGGCTTATTGTACGTCTCCAATATGAATTATAAAGATTGTTATCGGTTGGTGTGTAGTCATCGTAGAACATAAAATCGCACAAAGCAAAGTTTATGTCTAACGTAGGATTCAACGCATCGTCATAGTGATGCATCAAAGGATATTCTAAGATTCCGTACAAGCCTGCAGAGCCTGAATCTATAATTGTATATTGACTGCACGATTTCATACCACCATCGTATAATATACGAAGATTAGTCTTAGGCGAACTACCTGCAACAATTGGAACATAAGCACCGAATATTGTTTGACCAATAGGTGAAGGTGAGAAGATTAATTCTTTTGTATCTATTCCTTTCACATACTCGTTGTCAAAGACATATTCCACTTGACCGTATATTTCTCGTGTAGTATCGTAGTAAGTTACGTTAGGTGTATCTTTATCTTGCTTGTATGTTAAGATAAGTTTCTTTGATGCTAGTTCTGGCAAGAAGTTTAGAATCTGCTCTTTGTCTTTTGCTAGTTTGTAAGTCCAATCTTTCTCAACTCCACTATCATAAAAGTCATCTCTAGTTTTTAGTATAAGTGTATTTGCGTTATTCGTATCTATCTCAACATATAGATTAAACATCTGAAATATTGACTTGACAAAATCTTTCTGCTTAATTTTATCAGGCACAAACTGATTCATATTCAAAAGTGTACCTACCGACAAAGTATTAGATGAGATATTAGCACTTAATTTTAAAGATGTGTAGTTAAGTTGAGGAGTCATTATAGCATCTACTACTGCATTATCCACCCAATGTAAAGAAGTGTTAGAGTTTTCAATTCTTAATCCTATCTCAAACGTTAATTGCTCCCCTGCTAATACATTGCTGACTGGAATAATATAGCTATTGTTTAAACTTATTATCGTTGTTGTACCTGGTGCAAATGGTGCAGAATTTATACCATCAGTCATAATGTCATATGGTATAGAATAAGTACTTATTGGATAAGCAGCGACTGCACTTCTGAATACTCTTATTTCTAAATAGTATCTTTGTTTTGGCAGTGATGTATATGAAAAGAAAGTATTTAATAAACGCAAATCTCCTGCAGTAGCATTCACAAGTTGAACATCTCCTACTATGTCAATTCCTACATTAACACATTCTGCTCCTGACAACGGAAAAGCACAAGTGTATACTCCAGTAGCAGGATTGAATAAAGCTTGAGTATCTACTATTTCAACAAATCCAGTTAAAGGCTCTGTGAAACCTGCAGTATATGGTGTTTGAACTATACTCACAATATCTGCTGCGTGAGTTGCTTCAACTGTATAGTTAGAATAATCAATCGTAACTAAATCACCGTTGTAAGGAATAAGTAGCTTGTCAAATCCACACGCAGCCAAAGAAGACCAATCATAATTATATCCTGCATTCTGAAAGATTCTATCGAAATAAACCTTTGCATAAATGGCAGGTCTAAAATCAGAAAGATTATACAAGTTGCCAGTCATCCACGTCAAGCCATATTTATAACCGTCAGTTACATCGTGAGTAAATGAAGAGTAAATGTTAGCTGAATTTATTGCGTGATTCAAATCCGAATAGTCAATGTCTCTTAACTCTTTAGTATCTATGTCAGTAAAGAATGTACTTGCTTGGTCTTTAATCAATACAGAATATTCAATGTCTTGTTCAAATGAAGTATCCTTTTGAATCTTATTAACTGACAACAACTGAACAAACGCATCTGCAAGAATCGGAATGCCATTTTGAACTACAGTACATTTAGTCAAAGCATTGATGTCGAATGTTCCTGCTACAATATTGACATCGTAGTAGTGGTTAAGCAAGTCGTGGTTATTCTTGTTGCCTACAAGTGTGATAGTCTTAGAGAATGCTCCTGCTCTTTTGCTTACATCACGAATATCTGCTACTCCAAAGTTTAAAGGAAAAGCAGTATCTTCTTTGACATCTAAATATCCAGTTGCTAGTTGTATTCTTACGTTATACATTGACAGTATTTTGATTTGCGTATGTAACTGTTATTGACTTCTTAAATAGTTTCTTGTTTCTTTGATTGTTTACTTCAAACGAATTCTCATTTATTGTAACTGCTGCATAAATATTATTAGGCAATTTTATGTAAACTAATGGCGAAGTAATCAACTGCTCAAAGTATATCGACATCTCTTCAGTCATCCAATTAGTATTTAAGTCTAAAGTTTTAGTCACGTTAGATGAATAGATTGTTTGACCGAATGATTCAGAAAAGTATCTCCATTCTCCACCATCAGTATTACCTTCAATATCTCTATTAAATCCTTGTTTCTGCACATTGCCTTTTTCGTATGCTCTCAACTGAAAAGCAAAACTGCCATAGCTTCCCATCCTATCTAAGAACAATAAAGAGTAGTCTTCAATCAAACATCGATAGTCAATGTTAACACGATATTTTCTTGAACATTGATTGCCTAAACTATCAGCATACCAAAAGTCATAGTATTGTGTATTAGTCTCTATAAGATTACCTACACCACTTACCAAAGTCAAAGTACCAAAGTTATTAGTTCCTACTGGAACACCTGCAATATAAGAATTTGCATCTACTACTTTACTGAATAAGTTACCACCATCGTTCTCAAAATAAGCAAAGCCTGTAGTCACATTGGCATTACCAAAGTTGATTATCAAGTCTTGATATAAAGTAGAATAGAATCCATTTTGTGGCATATCAGTTAGAAGATAATCTCTAGCATTATTCAAGATGTAGAGACTTTGGTCATAATTAATAAACTCTAAGAATGACCTCGCACCATTAAACACTATCTTTCTTTCTTCAAGTAATATATTTGGTGTGATAGTCTTTCTATTATCTGAGTAGCTTACCGTTCCATCTATCGCAGCATTTGTCACTTGAGACCACAATGAGTTAACAGTAAAAGAAGTAGTGCCAACTATTGACAATACGGTAAACAGTCCTTCTAAGTTTGGATTAGCTGCACCACCATCTGCTTGATTTATTCTAACTTGGTCGCCTACAACATACGAATGTGTTGCAGTTATTCTTACATTGCCTGAGTTATTAGACAATGAAGAAGTATATGTAATTGAAGTAATATACTCCTCGCCTATCTTCACATCGTATTTGTAAAATGAATTGATAGCAGGATATGTGACTGTGTTATATAACTCACTATCATAACTTACTTTCGTTTGAAGTAGTTTAGATATATCTATTCTACCATATCCAGTGCCATACTCTGGAAACACTCGATACTCTGCTATCTTTGTTGCACCACCAAAAGGATAGATGTCAAAGATATATTTGTAACCTAGTAGATTCTTGTTCGTGCCATCTACTATGAACTTAATCGGATTATACGCAGGTGTAAAATCTTGTGGTGCTGCTATTGATGTTATTGCCATATCTTATAATGGTTAATTTTTTGTTCGTGTTTTAGAAGCTGAAGTAACTATCATCTGTGTAGTAATTATCTTTTATGAATCGACCTGCATACTGGATTGCATCCATTGCATCGTCAAACAATTTGATTGGCTCATCTGTAATTGAATCACCTACTTTCTTCCATTTGTAGTTCTCATATTCTCGTTTAAGATTTGGATTGTCAAGGCATAACACTCCAAACGTTTTAACATTGTCAATACCTTTCTTCACTCCTTTCGTTGCGTTGTTTATGTTGTAACCTGCGATTTGTATCTCTGCTATTATCTCAGGTCTTGAATGGTCACCTAAGATATCAGCATTCTTATCCACTCCTATCTCATTCATTCGTTCTATCAACATCGTAGTAGTTAGATATGATTCATAGATTACTGATTCAACAAAGATATCCTTCTCATTCCAATAGACTTTCATTAATGCAGTTGGGTGGTTATATCCAAAGTCTAACCCATAACAGAATGATTCAAATCTAGCAGGTCTTTCTTTGACAAATTGCCAGTTACTATATATATTTGTTTTGCTTGTTGTCTTCTCACCTAATGCATAGATTTGATATAGTGCTTCATCTGTTCGTTTAAGGTCTTCTATCTGTCGCTTGATTGAATCAGGAAGGAATGGATTATCTTTGTATGTAGATTTTATTAGTATGCTTTCTTCTTCAGGAAGTTCGTATAACCAACTTGAACTATCTGAAGGATTATAGTCAAATATCATTGTATTCTCAGTTCTCATATTCAACTGTTGGAAGTCCTCAAACCAAAGTTCATTGGCTTCATTACACCATCCTATATCTCTTTTTCGACCTCTTATCTTCTGCTCGTCATCTACTGAAAAGAATTCAACAATAGAGCCATTCGCAAACCGATATATATTCTCACTCTTGTTATGGCTCGTCACCTCATAGATTTCTAAGTCTTTCATTATCTCAAAGAAATCACGCATTACCGTTGCTCTTAAAGCAGGAAACGTCTTCCTAACTATTGATACTACCTTGTTTGGATTCTGTAGACAATAGACGATTATAACTTGACAAAGTGAATAGGTTTTAGAAGAACGTGAGCCACCTTGATTGATTATAAACCTGGTAGCTGAATCAGATAAGGCAGTATAATTCTGCTCAAAGATTTTAGTTGCTTTGATTTCCACTTACAATCGTTACTTTGATTTCGTTTATCTTTTCACCCTGACTTGTCACATCCGTTTTTTCAGTTAATGAATTTAATCTTTGAGTAATAGATGGATTGAATTGACCAACCATACCTCCTTCGATTTGGTCTTGTCTTATCTTTCTCTTTATGCGTGAACAGATGTTCATATATTCATTATAAGCCTCATTCTGATTTACAAAATACTGATGTACAAAACAGATATTATCTTCACAATAGTTCTCAAATCCTTCCATTGTAAGTGGCGGTGTGTGGAATTCAGACTTCACTCCTGTTGCAGTTGCTTTTTGTATTTCTCTAGGCTTTAAACTTGATTGATAACCTTGAAATAATTCCCAAAGTTTCTCAGGTGTTTCTATATACTTATGTTTTGCCATTATTCGTATTTTTCTAGTTTTCTTGATAACACATTTCGTGGTACACATTTTGTGTAACTTGATTGAATTCAAATTCTTTTACATTTGAGTAAAAAACACAATAACAAGAATCAGTTGCTTTCAATAGTTTCTTAATTTTGCTCCATTGTTTAGTATGAAGGTCTTGATTGATTACTGCGATATAGTACTTTCTATCCTTTGACACTTTGAATGTAGTTAAATGCTTGATATAGTAGTTGTATTTGTCCGACATCCGATTTAATGAAGTGTGCATCTATCTCTATGTATATTCCTTTGTGTTGGAATATATATTCTTTGACTGATGCTATCATATAGTCGAGATTCACTTTTTCTTAGTTCGTGTTTTTTTCACTACCGGAACTACTTCTTCTTCCGTCAATTCAAAAGTTGGTTTAATTGTCGCTTGAACTTCAAAGACGTGACTTAATCCATTTCTTGAATACCAATCATAATGCTTTGGTAGTATTTTATCAATTATCACATTCTGATTGCCTAATACACTATTATACACAATAACAGTCTTGCCTTTATACTCATCCTTTATCTGCATTTTTCTCATATTCGTTTATTAATAAAAATATTATATGACTAAGAATCGCAGCAGCAACAAACTTGTTTGTGTATTCGTAATCATTCCATATTGCT
>Ga0209296_1000367_pt1 | contig 38639 bp, 33 predicted proteins | sample S_130206_EF_Meta_FD_187319 | JGI IMG/M metagenome (GOLD analysis project Ga0209296, IMG submission 187319) | Freshwater microbial communities from Lake Simoncouche, Canada to study carbon cycling - S_130206_EF_MetaG (SPAdes) (version 2) | ecosystem: Environmental > Aquatic > Freshwater > Lake ... | reverse complement strand
TCGGAACAAGGACTGCAGTTCCAACATCAAGGTTCGATGTCGCATTCAGAATATTGGCGATGTTGATCCAAATGTCTTCGTAGAGAGCGGCAGAGTCGTAGAGCCACGCTCGCCGGTAGCCAAGGTCCTCGGCGAGTTGGGCGAGTCGCACTGCGTCCGGTCCAGGGGTGATTCCAATAGAGATCTCCATGTGCCCATCCTCGCACGTCAGACTCCGAGAGATTGGCGTGCCGCGCACTGTCAGGACGTGGAATGATCTCGCCACGCTAATAAGGAGAAATCATGGGATCAGATCGTTCGCCAGGCGAGCAAGCCGCCGATGAATGGGCAGTTCGCAACGTGATCGTCCGTTTGGCGCAGTATGCCGACGGACTCGGATCGTGTGAACAGTATGCAGACTTGTTTACGGTCGACGCGGAGTGGCTTATGCCGAATGCGCCTCGCCATGGCCGCGCTGACATTCTCGAAGGAAGTCTTGCCCGCAGGGCTGAAGGTGGTGTCGGGCCCGGCAGCAATACGCGCCACATCGTCGCATCTACCGCGGTCGACTTCACGAACGACGATGAAGCTGTAGCCGACTCTTATTGGGTCTATTACGTCGAGACCAATACTGATCCGAAAGTGACGTTGGTCGGCCACTATCACGACTTCCTCGTGCGAACCGAAGACGGGTGGAAGATGGCACGGCGCGAAATCACGTTCGGCTGAGATTCTCCGCCGGCACTTTCACCACCAACGGTGGTTCCGGACGCACATCTTGTGCTTCGGCGTCACCGTCAATGACACACTTCTATCTATCGGGGGAACGATGGCAGGCGCACTTGATGGCATAAAAATTCTCGACATCTCAACAGCGTTGACCGGTCCATATCCGGCGGCGTTACTTGCTGATCAGGGTGCTGACGTCATCAAGATTGAACGGCCCGGACTTGGCGACCTTGCTCGTTGGGTCGGCGTTGCGGTGAATGGTGTCTCGGCTCTTTTTCAAGCGTGCAATCGCGGGAAACGATCAATCGCACTCGACATGGCGACACCGGAAGGTCTTGAGATTGTTCGTGAACTCGCTGCTCGCTCCGATGTCGTGATCCAAAACATGCGTCCTGGTGTCGCTGACCGTCTCGGCATCGGGTGGGATGACTTGTCGGCAGGTCGCGACGACCTCGTCTACATCTCATTGTCAGGCTTTGGGCAAACCGGTCCCTACGCACACCGCGGCGCGTACGACACAGTGATACAGGCCTATGCCGGACTTGGAACGAACCAAGCCGACCCTGACGACGGAACACCGACATTTCTCCGACAAACAGCGGCCGACAAAATCACTGCCATGTATGCGGTGCAAGCCATTACCGCTGCGTTGTTCGCTCGTGAGCGGGGGATGGGCGGCCAACATGTTGAGCTTTCGATGGCCGACTCGGTGGTCTCGTTTCTGTGGGCCGATGCAGCAGGGAACGAAATGATGCTGGACTCCGACGGCTCTATGAACTCGAGTTTCGTGCAGGGTTCAAAGCCCTTCCGCTTCATCGACGGCTTTGGAATCGCGACTCCAACCTCCGATGCCGATTTCCACGGCATGTGCGAAGCGCTGGGTGTTGACGGCCATGACGATCCGCGTGTCGCAACAATCGGCGAACGCAGGAAGCACCCAGAACTCAGCGGCGAGATCATGTCGAAGTGTCACGAGGTCGCTGGTCATTTCACGTGCGCCGAGATCTCGGAGCGTATGGAAGCATCAAACGTTCCTTTTGCTCTCGTCGTAGCGCCACAAGATCTCCCCAATGATCCTCACGCGATTGCGATCGGATTGTTCGAAGAATTCGTTCACCCCGTCGCCGGACGGGTGCGCCAACCTCGACATCCAGCACAGTTTTTGGGCACCCCCGCAACGCTGCAAACGGTCTCGCCGACTCTCGGTCAGCAGACCGACGAAATTCTCACCGAGTTAGGCAGAGCCGATGCAATCGCGGAACTTAGAAAGAGTGGAATTGTTTTCTGATGACAACCACGAATCAGATCATCAGCGGTTATTCGCATATTGCGATCGTGTGCACCGATCTCGTTGCAGCGAGAGCGTTCTATTGCGAGTTGTTCGGGTTCGATGAACTCCCACGCCCAGATTTTGGTGTCCCGGGCATGTGGCTGCGCGTTGGAAATCTGCAGCTCCACTTCTTGGAAAGCGAAACGATGCCGATTCCTGGACCGGGCTTTCCTCATTTCGCTCTCCACATCGAGAACGACCGGTGGGATGAAACCATTGCTCTGTTGAAGAGCAAATCTGTTGCGTTCCTGTCGGAGCCTTCAGAGCGTTCTGATTTCGGTACCGCTGTGCGAGCAGCGTTTGTCCTAGACCCGAGCGGAAACGTTGTTGAACTTACCGATGTTGGCCCGCTCGCCTGATTGGCTAGTTCAGAGCAAGGTCGAGCGCGGCGCGATCGTCTTCATTCGGAGTCCACAGCCCGGCTTCAACGTTGGCTGCGACCTGTTCTGGACTCGTTGCGCCAGCGATGACTGATGCAATCGCAGGACGTGAGGCAAGGCCACCGAGGGCAACCTGCAGGAGACTGAGCCCGCGCTCAGTTGCGAATGCAGCGATTGCTTCGACCTTGTCGAAGTTTGAATCCGACAACATTGCGTCCATATGCCAAGCCGCAATGCGGCCGTCGGCGGGAGCAGCTACCCCTCGTTGGTACTTGCCGGTGAGAAGCCCACTGGCCAGCGGGAAGTACGGCAATTGGCCAAGTCCAAATCGCACACATGCGGGAAGCACGTCAGTTTCAGCATTTCTATCGATGAGGTTGTAGTGATTCTGCGCGCTGACGAAGCGCGCCGTTCCATTTGTTCGGGCGATCCACTCTGCATCAGCAATCTGCCAACCCGAGAAGTTTGAGTTTCCGATGTAGCGGACCTTGCCCTCGTTCACCAGTTCTGTGAGAGCAGCAAGTGTCTCTTCGATCGGGGTTGACGGGTCGGGCATATGGATTTGGTAGAGATCGATGTAGTCGGTACTTAGACGCGTGAGGGAACGCTCAACAGCTTTGCGGATGTAGCGGCGAGATCCTCGAGAACCCCAGTCTGGACCGTTGGCTCCGCGAAGATCGCTTCCAAACTTCGTAGCGATGACCGTTTCGTTGCGCCGAGAACCGAGCGCCTTACCAAGAAAGATTTCTGAGTCGCCGTACGAATCTGAGGTATCGAACAGCGTGATTCCGTGGTCGAGAGCAGCGCCGACGACTCGCTCAGTCGCTGCTGCGTCGATCCGCATGCCGAAGTTATTGCAGCCGATGCCAATCTTCGAGACCCTTAGGCCGCTGTCGCCAAGATTGCGATACGTCATCTCTGTCATGTTGTTGTCCCTCTCAGATTCCGAGTGCGTCGCGAGTGCGATTGAGTTCAGTCACGTCTGTTGTTGTTGGTACGAGAAACAACTCATCGCAACCTAGCGATTCAAGCGTTGACACCGATTGACGAAGTGATTCCGCAGTCGAGGTTGAAAGCATGCCTGCCATCATGGTTCCGACCTCTTCGCCAAAGATTTTCATATACGAGTAGCCATAGTCGTACAGACGATCTTGGGCACCGTCTCCGAGGGCGTACCAAAGACTGGCCGAAATATGGGGAGTATCGGAGCGCCCCTCGGCTGCCCATGCATCGCGAATGCGCGTGAATGCAGCATCGGTTGCGGCGGGATCAATCCCGAAGACGGTCGAACCGTCGTCGACCCCTATTGCCCATTTGGCCGCACGCGCAAGCGCCTTCGGACCCATGGCTCCTGCGATGAAAGGAGGGCCCCCTGCCTGCACGGGCGGCGGACCTACGGGATCGGCTCCATCGAAGGGCGGTTCGCCGGACCAGACTCGCCGCATCGTTTCGACTTGTTCATCCATTCGTGACCATCGCCGGTCAAACGGGCCATTAATGGCTCGATAGTCATGCTCGCGACCACCCACGCCAATACCAACCGTGAGGCGGCCTGAGGAGAGTTGGTCCACAGAAGCCAACTGCTTCGCCACATCGACGGCGTCGTGGGCGGGGAGGACGATGATCGTGGTCCAGAGTCGAACCCTCTGAGTGATGGCGGCGGCTGCCGAGAGTTCCACAATCCATGAGTGGCTGGGGTAGGTGACTCGCTCCGGTACAGCAAGACTCGACCAGGGGCCTTGATCAATGGCTTCGCACCAAGCGATTGTCTCGGGTCGGCCGTGGGCGATCATCGTCGGCATCGTCATCGCAATATCCATGAGTTCATCCTGTCTTTTATGAGCCAGCCGGAGAGTACTTCGGCAAGACTGTTGGCAGCGACCGACGCCGGGGGTGTCGAGGGGGTTCAAAGTGACTGCAATCGATCTTTACGATCCGGACACCTATGTACAAGGTGCGCCGCATGATGAGTTCACGCGTTTACGTCGAGAGGATCCGGTGCACTGGCAGGACATACCTGGTCAAGCCGGGTACTGGGCTGTACTAAAGCACGCTGATGTTGTTCATGTTTCACGGAACCCAAATTTGTTCTGTTGTGAAACTGGGGGAGTCGTTCTCGAGGATATGGACCCAGAGCGACTTGCTCGGATGCGAGACATGCTGCTCTCGATGGATCCGCCTCGGCATATTTCGTACCGCAAACCGCTAGCGCCGGAGTTTGCACAAAGAGTGATTGCCGGTATGGAACCGCAAATCCGGCAGATAACCGTGGACATCTTCAATGCCGTTGGCGACAACACTGATGTCGAGTTTGTTCACGACATGGTTGGTCCTTTGCCGACGCAAGTGATTGGTCAGCTCTTCGGATTGCCAGAGAAAGACTGGGAGTGGCTCCACCGGCTCTCTCAGATGAACACGAGTGGGCAGGATCCCGACCTCAACCCCGATGGCGATCTCATAGAAGCAGGGAGCGCCGATTCGTCGATGCAGATGGCTATGTATGGCATGGCGTTCGCTGAAGCTCGTCGGGCGGTCGCTCCGCAAGGCGATCTTATGGACGTGATTCTTGGACAGGAGTTCAATGGCCGATTTCTCACCGACGGCGATATCGGAAGCCTCCTTGTGCAGATGATCACCGCAGGGAATGACACGACGGTGACAATGATGGCGGGTGGCCTTTGGGCCTTACTGGAACACCCTGCGCAACTCGAGATGCTTCGTAACGATCCATCACTGCTCCCGGGTGCCGTCGAGGAAATCTTGCGCTGGTTTAATCCCCTTCACTATTTCCGCCGCACGGCGAGTGAAGACACCGAAATCTCGGGGACAAAGATTGCCAAGGGCGACAAGGTCGCTATGTATTACACATCAGCAAATCGTGACGAAGCTGTATTTGGCGACTCGCAGACCTTCGACATAACGCGGTCACCAAATCCTCAGTTATCTTTCGGAATAGGCGAGCACTTCTGTCTAGGCGTGCACTTGGCTCGTCTTGAAGGCCGCATCTTCTTCGAGGAACTCCTCCGTCGATTCGGGAAGATCGAAATCAATGGCGTCCCCGAGAGGGTGCGCTCCAATCTCAATAACGGCGTGAAGCGTCTACCCGTAACTCTTTCACGGTGATTCATCGCAGTTCAGCTCAAGAATGAAAGGATCGAAAACATGACCTCACTAGCAATCAAGGGTGGAACCGTTGTCGACGGAACAGGCAACGACGGGTTTGTTGCTGATGTACTCGTCGACGACGGGCGAATCGTTTCAATCGGAACAGGACTTGTAGGCGACACAGAACTCGATGCCTCAGGTTGCATTGTTGCCCCTGGTTTCATCGACATCCACACTCACTATGACGCGCAGGTGTTTTGGGATCCTTCGCTCACTCCCTCAAGTTTCCATGGAGTTACAACGGTTATCGCTGGCAACTGCGGGTTCTCGATAGCGCCCACTCGACCTGAACACCATGACCTGATTGCACGGACGCTGGAAAACGTGGAGGACATGGATGTCGCTGCTTTAGCTGCCGGTGTCCCGTGGAACTTCGTAACGTTCCCGGAATATTTGGCTGCGGTAAGCGAACTTCCGTTGTCACTGAACTTCACCGCATATATCGGACATACAGCCCTCCGACTTTTCGTGATGGGTGATGACGCATATGAGCGCGCGGCGACCACCGAAGAGATCGATCAAATGGTGGCAGTCCTGACTGAAGCTCTCAATGCCGGTGCAGCTGGCTTTGCCACCAGTGTTGCTCCGACGCATCGGGGAGTGGATGGAAAGCCAATTCCGTCACGCTTCGCTGAGCGCGTCGAGTTGGAGGCGTTGTTCGACTGTGTCGGCCGAGTCGGAAAAGGCGTTGTTGAAGTAACCCCCGGTGAGATCCTTCCGCTCGGCGATATTTATGACCTTCAGATTCAATCGGGTGCTCCCTTTACGATCACTGCTCTTTTGAGTACGCCGTCAATGACACATCGAAACTTCGTGGATCTCAACAGGGCTCGGTGGGAAAGCGGAGCAAATGTGTGGCCTCAGGTAACACCGCGCCCACTTGCGTTCGCGATGTCTCTGGCAGAGCCCTTCACGTTCAATGTGAATAGCAAATTTGCCGAATTGATGTCGGGAGACCTCGAGAGTCGGCGAGTCGCATACGGAGATCACGCATGGCGCGACGAAGTACGCAAAGTTTGGTCGACCGGAACGTTCATGGTTCCTCGGTGGGAGACATTTGAAATCGACGAGTGCCCCGCAGATCCATCCCTTAAAGGCAGGAAGATCGCTGATGTCGCGGCAGAGCGAGATTCCGATCCTTTCGATCTTGTCCTAGATCTCGCTCTCATGGAACCCGACCTTCTTCTGAGGGTCCGCTGCATTGTTGCGAATGACGACCCGGCCGAGGTGGCATTTCTCATTTCCGAAGACCACTGCGCATTCGGCCTCTCGGATGCCGGTGCCCATGTGGGTCAGCTTTGCGACGCTCCGCAGGCAACCGATCTTCTTGGTAATTGGGTGCGAGATCGCGCTGTCATGTCGATTGAGCAAGCCGTCCATCGGCTTACGAAGTCACAAGCCGATCTCTTCCACTTGGTAGATCGTGGAGAGCTCCGAGTTGGTGCATGGGCCGACATCGTTGTCTTCGACCCAACGACGGTTGCCCCAGGACCTCTTCGTCGAGTCGCTGATTTCCCTGCGGACTCCGAGCGCCTGACCGCGGATCAGCCAGTAGGCGTCCGCCACGTACTCGTGAACGGTGTCCCGATCAGGGTGGACGAGAAGCAGGTCGATGCCGACATCGCCCCGGGTCAGATCGCCAAAATCGGTTCACATCGCTAGCGGCCTATTATTCAGTCATTACATTCCAAGGGAGATCACTCGTGACAATCATCGATGCAAATGCACCTGAAGCACTCCATCTCGCAGCTGACGATCTTCCTTGGGTGGAAATCGGTGGCGGAAACAAACTTCGCGTTCTTCAGGTGAAAATCGAAGAAGGTCTTTGGATCGTCGAGAACATCTTTCAGAAGGGTTTTGAGGTTCAGGCCCACCGCCACACTGGTCCAGTTTGGGGATACACCGTGCGTGGCGGCTGGAAGTACAAGGAATACGACTACGTGAATCGCGCCGGTTCATTCCTGTACGAACCAGCGGGTTCAGTTCACACGTTGCAGTGCATCGAGGACGACACGCAGGTCTGGTTCCACATGTACGGATCGAATCTCAACCTTGATGCCGATGGGAACGTCGAGTCGGTTACCGATGGTGCCGGCTCATTGGCGGGCTATTACGCGCTGTGCGAAGCACAGGGGCTCCCGCGCCCCAATGTCATCGGTGCCTGAGCCACAGAGTTCATAAGAATTCGTCAAGAAAATCCACCATCGCGTCGAAGGCGTCGTTCCTTCCGGGTTCGTCGTACGCGCTGAAGTGGTGACCCTCGATCATTGCTTTTCGCTTCGGTCCAGACGCTCGTTCGTAGGTATCGAGAGCCACTGCGGTTGATGCGACGTCGTCTTGAGTGGCGATGACCATTAAGAGCGCCGTGCCGTCGAGTTCGGGTGAGCATGCACCTGGGTCGAAGGGTGGAGTCGTTGTCATGGCCATGGTCACTGAGTTGTGCCAGCCGTTTGATGGACCGTTGGCGAGGAACCATTCAGAGGACTCGGGCTGAGGAAGAACTGCCGCGTCGAGTCCTTCGTCGAGGACGACGGGCATAGGTCCGATCTCATTGCGTCCGAGATCAAGTGAGTCGTTGTCGAACGCAACACGCATTGCCACGAAACGTTGCTCGGCTTGGCTGGGATCAGAGAGAAGATCACCCAGTCCAGCAAATGGAGCATTGGCAATAACTGCTTTGATATCCGGATGAAGAGCACCGAGAACGATGGCTTCGCCACCGCTGAAACTTGAACCCCAAACAGCGACGCGATCAGGGTGCACCTCGGGGAGAGCGCGGATTTGGTCGATGACCTCCCACATGTCATGGGTCTGCATCCAAGGATCGACAAGGTTTCGCGGCTCGCCAGATGATTCACCCAGTCCTCGGTGGTCGTAGAGGTACACGACGTAACCCGCTTCGGCGAAAGAGGACGCAAACCATGGCAGGCCCATCTTGCGGGTAGCGGAGAAGCCGTGACTCATGACGATCGCCGGCGCTGAGAGGGTGCCTTCGTCCGGGAGGTGCAGGTCACCTTGCAGGATGGCCCCGTCAGAGAGTGTGAGGGCGAGTGGTCGCAGAGATGTGGTCATGAGTGCGATGCTAGGAAGGAATGAACTGCGCCGTGGCCATTGTGGCTTCAGCGTTTGGGGGAGTGAGGAACGAAGTGGGTCATCCATTCCGTGACGTGGCGATTGTTGGCGTCTTCAATACGAAACAAGCTCGAGTTCTCGAGGGCTACGACTCTCAGAGCATCGCCCTTGAGGCAGCGCTTGGAGCGATCGCTGATGCTGGTCTTGAACCGCGAGACATCGATGGCGTTGTCGGCGGGATCGCAAGCAACTTTTTGTATCAAAGCCGTATTGGCCCGGCATGGCGTTCGATGTCACCGCTTGGCATCCCGGCTGTCATTGAAGGCGCCATGGCCATTGCCTGCGGTTTAGCGAACACGGTATTGATTGCCACCGGAGAAGCCGGCAGTTATCGCCAGCATGCATCAACTGCACCTTGGACTCGACCTACAAACGAATTTGTGGCGGCGTACGGGATGTTCACTGCTGCTGAGTTCGCACTGATGGCAAGACGTCACATGCACATGTACGGAACAACTCCCGAATCGATGGCCCATGTGGCGGCAACGATTCGCAATAACGGTCACGTGAATCCCCAAGCGGTGTATTTCGGTCGTGGACCGTTCACCGCAGACGATGTGCTCAATTCCCGAATGGTGGCCGATCCGTTTCATCTTCTTGATTGTGCAATGACCTCCGAGGGAGGCACCGCACTCGTCCTTACTCACGCGGACAGGGCCGGTGACCTTGCGAAGACCCCCATTCACCTTCTGGGCGGAGGAACTGACCATTACGGACCGTCCTATCAACATCCGCCGGTTTGGGATCTCGGTGGGGTTCGGCGACCCGATCTGATTGCCGGTCACGTTGGGCGTAGGGCAGCAGAAGAAGCTTTCGCTTCCGCAGGACTCGGACCTTCAGATGTTGACGTCTGCGAGTTCTACGATCCTTTTTCGTTTGAATTAATTCGCCAGTTCGAAGCGTACGGATTTTGTGCCGAGGGCGAGGGCGGCGACTATGTCATGTCGGGTGTGATCGAGCCTGGCGGGCGCCACCCAATCACTACCGATGGCGGCACGATGTCATTCAGTCATGGCGGAGCATCAGTGCAGCTATTCCAACGCGTGATCCGCGGAGTCCAACAACTTCGTGGGGAATGCATCAGCGCTCAAGTTGCGAATGCAGAAGTCGCCATGTGTACCGGCGGCGGTGCTGGAGCGCTTTTCACCGATGTTCTGCTGCTCGGAAAGGATCGACCATGAGTCTGTTGAGCCCACAAGTTGGAGATATTCCTCTCCCGGATCCGGGTCCAATCTCTGCCCCTTACTGGCAAGGATGTCGCGAAGGCGTGCTGCGTTTCCAGCGTTGTCTTGACTGTGAGGCGCCGACGCATACGCCGGCCCTCTTGTGCGCCGCTTGTACATCGATGAACCTTGAATGGGTCGACAGCTCAGGACGCGGTGAGATCTATAGCTGGACTCGAGTCTGGAGGCCGGTCACGCCCGCATTTGTCACCCCGTATGTCCCAATCATCGTGACGATGGAGGAGGGTTGGTCGATTCTGTCCAATCTCGTCGGGTGTGAGGATGATGAAGTAGCGATCGGGCAACGTGTCGAGGTGGAGTTTCACCACAGCGGAGGACTCGAGGACATTTGGCTCCCGTATTTCCATCCCAGGTCCACTTGACGTCGCCCTCAGCAACCAGATTCCCGATTTCCAACAAGCCTGATTGACTGTTGGGTGTGACTGAACAAGCTGACCTGAGCGAACAGGACGACATTGAGGCGCAGCTGCAGTCTGTGCGTTTAGGGCTCACTCGATTGCAGCGACTGCTGTCGAGTCGTCGGGTGCATGCCGGTATGGCCGGAGCTGCTCGAGTCGTACTTCCGCAGCAAGCCATGAATGTGCTGCGGGCACTGGGAGATCGCGAACCGTTGCCGGTTGGCGACTTGGCTCGTGCAGCGCGCATGGACACTGGTGCAGTGAGTCGTCAGATTCGAGTCCTCGAAGAAGAGGGACTGGTCGAGCGGCGCTCAAGCCCTCAGCACGGGAGCATCGTGCTCGTTGAGGCAACGATTGAAGGTAAAGCGATGGCGCAAAGATTTGAGCGCGTGCGGGGAGCGCAACTCTCGCGAGCCCTCGTGGAATGGACGCCCGAAGAGCGGCAGCAACTCGGTGAACTCATGTTGCGTCTTGTTGACGACTTGCAAGCGACGCCGTATTTGCAAGCTGACGGCGATTGAATCACGTCGCCCCTAGTCAGGAATGACGACGGCGCGACCGCGTAGTTCCCCGTTCTCCATCTTTTCGTAGGCCTCAGCCACTCGATCGAGCGGAAATACGTCGACATCGACGCGCAGTCGCCCGCTTTCAGCAAGGGCGATGACCTCGAGGGTGTCGGCGATTGTTGGAGCTTGGAAGGAGAACACCTCGCCATCTCGGGGAAGCTTGTCGAAGAGCGTTCCACGAAGCGAACCGTTTCCCGCACCGACGAGTGCATACGCGCCAGCTTTCGCTGTGCACTGCAGTCCATGGGTAATCGTCGTATCGATTCCGACGAAGTCAAAGACAGCGTTTGCTCCTCCGCCTAAAAGGTGATGAATCTCGGTGGTTGTGTCGTCATTGACGCCCTCGAGGGTGTCATGAGCGCCAAGCTCGGTTGCGTAAGCAAGGCGATCACTCGAAACGTCGATTGCGATGACTCGAGCGCTCGTGAGTGCGAGCAAATGTTGAATTGCATATGCGCCGAGTCCGCCGGCACCGATGACAACGGCGGATCCGCCCGGTGGGATGCGACGAAGCGCTCGCTTCACTGCGTGGTACGAGGTTGCACCGGCATCGGTGAGAGGACCGGCAATCACGGGGTCGAGGCCATTGAGCTTGACGAGTTCACGAGTTGTTGCGACAAGTACATACCGGGCGAGCCCACCATCAATCCCGTAGCCCCGGCCAACGATCGAGTCGTCGCAATTGTTGTCCTCGCCCCGAGCGCACCAGATGCAATGGCCGCAGGAATGGGGACTGATCACTGCGACAGCGTCGCCGACGTCAAAGCCCAACGCTCCGGGGCCCAGTGCGGCAACATGACCTCCGACCTCGTGCCCGAGTGTGAACGGCACCCGCCATCCGAGGGGCTCCATAAACGCAGCTGGAGCGAGGGCCATTCCTACATCGCTATGGCAGAGTCCATTTCCTGCAACCTCGACAAGTACCTCGCCGGGCCCCGGCGTAGGAATCGGGGCCTCCGTGAGTTCAGGTGGGTGCTCCCACTCAACAATTCGGTACGCCTTCATCATTTCCGTCATGGGCTCATGATGACATGGCCAGAGAAATCACGCCCGGTGGCCATGGGGGCGGCGTAGACGGGGCAAGATGTGTCGTCCGTAACGAGGAGGAATCCGTGGCTGAAGTGACGTCGATCGAAAAGGCATCCACGATGTGGGAGTTGGTTGAGGCTCGCGCCGCTGCGACTCCCGATGTCGTTGCTCTCATTGAAGATGACCGCGAGATCACGTTCAAGCAACTTCGGGATTTGTCAGAGCGTGTTGCTGCCGGATTCCATGAGTTCGGTATGCGCCACGGTTCCCGCGTCACCTGGCAGTTACCAACTCGTATTGAAACGGTGATTACCTCACTCGCACTCGCTCGAATCGGGGCAGTGCAGAATCCGATCATCCCCATCTATCGCGACCGCGAAGTCGGATTCGTTCTTCAGCAGACCGACGCGGAATATTTCCTCATCCCCGGTGATTGGAACGGGTTCGATTTCAATGCGATGGCCGGGCGCATTATGGACGATCTCGGCATCGAGCCGACCGTAATGATCGCCTACGACGAGTTGCCACAGGCCGAGCCGTACACGCTTCCTCCAGCTCCGACCAACGGCGACGAAGTTCGGTGGATTTACTACACCTCCGGAACAACCTCTGCGCCCAAGGGTGTTCGTCACACCGACGGCACGCTCATGGCGGGCGGCCTCGGCCTTGCGAACGCAGCCGCGCTTACCGCCGACGACATCGGATCGATTGCCTTCCCGTATGCCCACATCGCCGGACCCGACTATCTGATGATGCTCCTCTACCGCGGTTGTGGTGCAGTGCTCATTGAGGTGTTCTCTTTGGACGTTGCTGTCGAATTGTTTGCTCGCAAAGGAGCAACAATGGCGGGTGGTGGTCCCGCGTTTTACCAGATGTATTTGGCGAAGCAACGAACGCAACCCGGCGAGAAAATCATTCCTTCGCTTCGGTTGCTCTCTGGCGGCGGAGCACCAAAACCGCCTGAGATGTACGTCGAGGTGATGGCCGAAATGGGCATCCCGATCTGTCACGGTTACGGAATGACGGAATGTCCGATGATCTCTCAAAGCGGTCCGGGCGACACCGAAGCGCAACTCATGTACACCGATGGCAAGCCGGTAACGGCGTGCGAGATTCGCATCGTGACTCTCGAAGGAGTTGTTGCAACCCAGGGTGAAAACGGTGAAGTCCGGTTGAAAGGTCCAATGGTTTTCAAGGGCTACACCGATTCATCCCTCGACGCCGATGCTTTCGACGACGATGGATGGTTCCGAACCGGAGACCTCGGACACCTCGACGCTGATGGACATGTCGTTCTCACCGGTCGGTTGAAAGATGTCATCATCCGCAAGGGAGAAAATATCTCGGCCAAAGAGGTCGAGGACATGCTGTATCAACATCCCAAGGTTGGAGATGTCGCGGTAATCGGCCTGCCCGATCGCGAACGTGGCGAACGTGTCTGCGCCGTCGTGGAACGGGCCCCTGGCGCCGACGACCTCGAGTTTGCCGAGATGGTGGCCTACCTCAAGGGATCAGATCTGATGGTCCAGAAGATTCCGGAACAACTCGAAGTTGTCGATGAACTTCCACGAAATCAAACGCTCCGCAAGGTTCTGAAACAGGATTTGCGCGACATGTATCGAGACAAGCCGTGGAGTCCACCAGCCCGTTGAACGTGGTCAGTTCGCTCGGAGCGGTCGATAGACACCGAGAACTCCGTTGCGTACCCATGTCGGAATTGGTTCTTCTGTGAGTTGATCGCCGCTCGCATGGATAATGACGGAGCTACCTGCGGACAACGCAACGTGTCCATCCATCAAAAGCACATCGCCGGGTTGATCAAGGTTCGGGTCAAACTCGTCCCCGACCTTCGTGGCGCCAAAGTCGGCGGCGATGGCCATTGCGTCTGTGGTCGTCGGAAGAGCGATCCCGATTGCGGCGTACGCGGCACTAACGAAACCTGAACAATCGAAAAATCCCGTTCCGAAACGGCTTGCGCCCGGCGGGCACACAGGATCGTCGGGTCGAAGTTCGGGCCCCTGGCATTGTGAGTACGGAGTTCCGAGGCGCAGGCGCGACCAGGCGATCAAATACTCAATCGTTCGTGTTACGTCACTATTCGGAACCGGGGTGAGTAGCAGTGTCGTATCCACCGTTTGAATCGGGTCTGCAGGGACAGACCCGAGACCTATGTCAGAGGATCGCGCAACTTGGCGTGCGGATCCGATGATCGCTTGGGTTAGTGCGGAGTTCGATGTGAAGCGATTAACGGCTCGGCGAATGCCGTCGATGCCACGCAAGTCGTCGTTAGACGAACACAAAAGTCGAGCAACTGCGATCGCTTCAGAGAAAAGCCATTCTGGGCTATCGATAACGCGATCATCGTGCAGGGCGAACTCAGTCCACTGGGGAACCGTCAGCTGGAGGGGACCAACCCGTACATCGGTCTCGGCCGAACCATCGACAGTTCCGCCATCGGAATCGAGTGTCGCGCTGCCGAACAGTCCCCGTAGTTCTGTGTCGGTGGCCCCTGCCGCGGAGAGTGTGGAGCCTTTTGTGCGGCCATGGTTGCTCATGATGCGCCCGATTCCAACCAGCAATGCTGGAGCGACCTGGCATTCTGGGTCGAGTTCCTCTGCACGACTGGATGCACGAACGTATGCCCAATACGCCTGTCCCGGAAGCGTAGGAACAGCGGGTGAGATGAGGTTGTTCAATTCCTCAATGGCTGCGGATGCGGGGCCCTCGAGTCGGTCAACCCGCCCGCGCCGTTCTTGCGTGATTCGCTCGGCGTCCTTCTCCGCTTTCGACAACCGTGACACTTGTGATTCTGCGCTTTCGACTTCGCGTGTATCGGACCGAAGGCGAGATGCACTCATTGCGAGGATTCTCAAAGAGTCGGTATCAAACGACTCGGTAGTTCCCCCTCGTCCCATGTAGGCGTGGACCGCTACTCCTGAGAAACGATCGCGATCGATCTCGAGAATTCGTAGTGCTGTGTCGAGGCCCTGGATCGCTTCCTGGAGTTCCGCTACCGAGCGAGAGTGTTCGGACTGCGCCTGCTCTAACTGTCCTACCGCAGAAACAAGGGGAGCAAGTTCTTGTTCGTAGGTCGCGAGTGAATCCGGAATTTCGCTGATGGGTGAGGCATTTGAAGCTTCTGCCCCGAGGGTCATGCCAGATACGAGTATCAACACTCCGACCACCAGAGATGAGGCTCGTTTGAAGGGCATTTCCGGGTCTCTCGCAATCCGTGAAGACGCCAACCTACGGACTGGAGATTTCCCGCTGCTGTCTTTTAGGAAAACAGAAGGGAAACGCCGGCTTTCTTTGTCACATCAGCGAAGAGTGATCGGGCGACTCTTAATAACTTCTTCGAAGAAGTCGTTTCCCTTGTCATCAACAACGACGAACGCCGGGAAATTTTCGACTTCGATTTTCCACACGGCTTCCATCCCGAGTTCTGGGTATTCGAGGACCTCAACCGAGCGAATGCAATCCTGAGCCAGTCGAGCGGCGGGTCCACCGATTGAACCTAGGTAAAAACCACCATGACGCTTACAGGCGTCAGTGACGGCTTTGGATCGGTTGCCCTTGGCCAGCATGACGAAACTTCCGCCGTTTTCTTGAAAGAGTTCGACATAGGAATCCATACGGCCGGCGGTGGTCGGACCGAATGATCCGGAGGCGTAGCCCTCGGGTGTCTTTGCGGGGCCGGCGTAGTACACACAGTGATCCTTCAAATACTGAGGGAGTCCTTCGCCAGCATCTATTCGTTCTTTGAGTTTGGCGTGGGCGATATCTCGAGCAACAACCATCGGACCGCTCAAGCTCAGTCGAGTCTTGATCGGAAGCTTGGAGAGCATCTCGCGGATTTCAGACATTGGTCGATTCAGATCGATTGAGACAACGTCGCCTTCGAGGATGGTGTCTGTGACTTCCGGGAGGAACTGAGCAGGGTCGTGTTCGAGTTGCTCGAGGAAGACTCCCTCGGAGGTGATCTTTCCCAGGGCTTGCCGGTCTGCGGCACACGAGACGGCAATGGCCACAGGACATGAAGCTCCGTGGCGGGGGAGCCGTACAACTCGGACGTCGTGGCAGAAGTACTTGCCCCCGAATTGAGCGCCAATGCCAGATTCCTGCGACACCCTAAGGAACTCGGCTTCGAGCTCAACATCTCGAAATCCTTGACCGAATTCGTTTCCTTCGAACGGAAGCGCATCAAGATATTTGGTCGAGGCCATCTTGGCGGTTTTCAATGCGAACTCCGCCGACGTACCGCCGACCACAACGGCTAAGTGGTACGGGGGGCAGGCTGAGGTCCCAAGTAGATCCATTTTCTCTGCAATGAATTTGAGCATGGCTGTCGGATTCAGCACTGCCTTGGTTTCTTGGAAGAGGTAACTCTTGTTCGCCGATCCGCCGCCTTTGGCCATAAAGAAGAACTTGTAGGAATCGCCATCGACCGCGTTGATTTCGATTTCGGCCGGAAGGTTGGTTCCTGTGTTGATCTCTCGATACATATCGAGCGGAGCCATTTGGGAATAGCGAAGGTTGTCTGACTGATATGTGTCAAAAACGCCGCGCGAAATTGCGGTTTCGTCGTTCCCTGAGGTGAGAACGAATTGGCCCTTCTTCGCTTTAATGATCGCGGTGCCTGTGTCTTGGCAACCAGGAAGAATTCCGCTTGCGGCGATGTTCGCGTTGCGCAGCAGATCTAGCGCTACGAATCGGTCGTTGCCAGATGCCTCTGGATCGTCAAGGATCTTCGCGAGTTGCGCGAGGTGAGGTGTACGCAGGAAATGCGCAATCTCGAACATCGCTGCAGACGTGAGCATGGTGATTGCTTCGGGGGAGACCTTGAGAAAGCTGCCCGCCTCGGTGTCAACCGTTTCGACGCCATCACTAGTGAGGAGTCGATACTCGGTCGTATCGGGGCCGAGAGGGAGCAGGTCTTGATGAACGAATTCAGCCATGTCCGTACGGTAACCGCCTTAGGTCCCAACTAACGCGAATAGAAACCTGTCTCGATTCGCTGGACCACCGCTTGTATGGCCTTTGGGGAGGTTTGCAATGTGCCTCGGAATGGCGCAGCAAGGACAAGCAATAGCGCAAGGTCCAGAGAAACGAGGACCACTACCGATGTAACGACGTAGGCGGCCTTTCGGTGGCTGGCGACAGTAAGGATGACGGCATTCACCGTTAGGGCGATCCCACTTAAGGCCAAGACGAGCAGAAGCAGCGTGGGAAGACTTTTGCTGGCAGCGTCGGTCAATTCATGTCGAGAAGCCCCCACTTCATCGACGGCCGAGAGCATTTCGGAGGCAGCTGGCACGGACATCGACGAGGAATACACCGAATCGCGGACGGTTTGTTGCAACTCGCGGTAACTCGCTGATTCGTTGAACAAAATGGTGTTTCCGCTCTGGAGCTGATCCCAACCATCGTCTGCTGTCGTTGCTAGATCAGCGGCGAGAGCGGATTGAATTTCGATTGTCGAAGCACCTGGTGCGGTAGAGGTCCACGCCAGGCGAGCACTCGATGTGGACATGCGACTCACAACGGAATCTGCTGCGGACTGATTGGCCCATTGTGCGGCTATCGCAAATGACGAAAGGAGAGCAAAGAGCACCCCGAGTGTCGGCATGAGTGGGCCTGCATTGGTACTCGACTGGCTCGCGTAGTCCTTGAGTAGTCGAGTGCTCACGACCCTGGCAATGATTGCAATGCCCCCGACGATGAGGAAAACCATTGGAATCAAAATCCACCAGGAAAGCCCTGTGAGAAATGTCATGGGACAAGAGTGGCACGTTTCAGGTGGTCGAATCGTTAGAGGCGCTCGGCTACGGTTGAAGCGCACACGAGGAGGCACCCATGAACGCTGTCGTAATCTACGAAAGCCTTACTGGCAATACCCAGAAGGCCGCAGGCTTCATCGTCGATGAACTCGTTTCTCATGGGGTATCCGCCATGGCTTGTTCAACAACAGCAGTTGATTACCAAGCACTCGCCGACGCTGACCTCGTGATCGTGGGCAGTTGGACTGATGGATTGTTCCTTTTCGGTCAAAAGCCCGCAAGTGCTGGTCGTCTTTCTCAGTTGCCGTTTCTTACTGGTAAGCGCGCTGCCGTGTTCTGCACGTATGCAATCGAAACGGGAAAGACACTCGAGAAACTCGAGACCATTATCCGTGACCGCGGTGCAGATGTGATCGGCGGAATGGCCATTCGTCGCAACAGACTTCAAGAGGGAAGTATCGAGTTTGTGTCGCGAGTTCTTGGAGTTGTTTCGGTCTGATTTTCCGCGGCTCCCTCTTGTGCTTCACTTGGGCGTATCGGAGTGAAGCACACGGCGCCTATGACCAACAGCGCTCTTATCGTCGATCGGATTGGTTCGTCGCCGTGTCCCGCTGGATCGACGAGGAAGATCCAAACAACGATGCACAGTATTTTTGCCCTCGTCGTCCGAGCTTGAATCGTAAAGGCGGCGAGCGCAACGAGTAGAAACCCGAGATGGTGAGTCCAGGAGATGGGGCTTACCGCTGCGGTTGCGCATCCGACAATCGCAGCGACGGCGAGGAAGTCTTGAGCCCTCGAAGCCTTGACTGAGCGAACAAGGGTCACGGCGAGAATCGCCACCGCCACACAGACCCACAAGGCGGTTCGTCCTGTGCCCGTGCCGAAGGTACGAGCGGTCACGCCGAGAATCGAATTGTTCCTCGCATCGTCGAGGGCGCCGACACGGTCAGAGTTCCACAGCAGGTTGGTCCAGTACTCGAGCGAATCGCTCGGAGCGAGAAGCCAACCGATTCCTGTGGCTAGTCCAAGAGCGAAGAGAGCCCAAACTGCCGCCGCCCAACGTTTTGTCACTGCTAACCACACGATGAAAAGGCCGGGAAGCAGTTTGATCGCTGTCGCAAGGCCAATTGCGATCCCTGCGAATCTGCGGCTGCGGCGGAGAGCGTCGAGGTCGGCCAACACAAGCAACCAGATGATGATGTTGATCTGACCTTGCCGGAGAGTGAGCCAAACGGGGATGGTTACCGTTGAGGCGGCGAATGCCCACGACGACCAAATGAAGCGCTTCTCTGGAGCGATGCGAGCGAGTCCGGCTACCGACCAAGCGCAGCCAAAGAGCGCAAGCAGGTTTATGAAAGTGAAGACCACCTCGCGCCCGTCGGCGGTGAGTGGCGTGAGGGCGGAAAAGAGAAGAGGTCCGATCGGCGGATAAGTGGCGGAAAGGTGAAAGGTGGGGTCGTGGTAGTCGTAAATTGAGCCGCCATTTATCCAGGCTCGAGCAGAATTTGTGTAGATCTGTAGATCAAGCAAGCCGTTGGGTGGACCCGCTTTCCAGGCCTGCCACAGAGCGACCCCCGCCGCAGCCGAGAGTGCGATGACGGCGAGCGTGCGGCCACGCACACGTAGTGCCCAAGCAACAACAACGATTACGGCCACGATGGCTGCTGGAGTCGTCCAAGGATTCACATACTCATACAGCCAGTCGGGCACCTCCGGACGCTAGCGGAGACATCATTCAGGCCGCAGGGGGAAACGTTTCGGAACGAAACATGATTGTCACAGTTGAATGCACTTTATGGCGGCAATGCCGAAGTAAGTTCCTTCTGGGCGGAGTCCCTCGTGGGGCACCGACACGTCCATCCACCTACCCATCGAGGAGATCATGGTTTCCCAGCCATCAAATACCCGACGTCGCTTGCGCTTTGCAGGCGTCGCCGCAGTTGCAGTACTCGCTGTCGTTTCGCTTGTGGCCACGGCATGCAGCAAGAGCAGTTCTTCTGGAAGTAGCGGCGGCACCATTAAGGCCGCGTGGATCTACGTCGGACCCGTCAACGATGGTGGATGGACACAGGCACACGATGCCGGTCGCAAATTCGTAGAGACCAAGCTGGGTTCGAAGATTCAGACGACCTACAAGGAAAATGTTCCTGAAGGTCCTGAGGTTGCTCAGGTCATCAACGATCTCATCAAAGATGGAAACACCGTCATCTTTGCGACGTCCTATGGATTTAAGGACGCTATGCAGGCCGCTGCGACTGCCAACCCGAAGGTGACGTTCGAAATGGCCACCGGCGATTCGATCACCCTCGGACAGACGGTTGCTTCCAATTACAACGAGTTCTACGGCGCAGGTGAGGACACTCAGTATGTGTCTGGTATCGCCGCTGGCAAGGCAACGAAGAACAACACCATCGGTGTTTCAGCACCTTTCCCAATTCCCGAGGTGATTCGCGGAATCAATGCGTTCACCCTCGGTGCGCAGTCGGTTAACCCGGCGGCGAAGGTCAACGTGGTTTGGACCAAGACTTGGTTTGATCCCGCCCTTGAGCGCAAGTCAGCTGAATCTCTTGTCGCAGCAGGTGCAGATGTTCTGTTCTCGCATCAGGACAGCCCCTCAGCAGGCGAGGTTGCCAAGGCAAATAACCTTCCGTGGTTCGGTTACGACTCTGATCAGTCCGGTGCTTACAGCTCGGTGTGGCAGACCGCTGCAACCTACAACTGGGGTCCGTTCGAGTTGTCAGAGATCAACAAGGTCATCGATGGCACCTGGAAGCAGAACAACTACTACGGAACCATCGCTGACAACTTCACCAGTCTTGCTCCGTACGGTTCGACCGTGGCCGCTGCCACGAAGGCTTTGATGGATGCAGAGATGTCGAAGGCCAAAGCCGGCAAGGCAGACGCCTTTGGTTGGTACTGGGGTCTCGCCGATCGTCAGGACCAAGATGGCAAGACTGTTATTACGAAGGGCCAAACCCTCACGATGAAGGATCTCTACACCATGAGCTATTTCGTCAAGGGCATCTCCGGCAGCCCGAAGGGCTGATCGGGATAGTGTCCGAAGCGTGACACAGGACGCAATCGTGAAAGCAGCCACCGCTCCGGCGGTGGCTGCTTTTCACGTAACGAAGAAATTCCCAGGCGTTATTGCCAACGAAGATGTCACTTTCGACGTTCGAGTCGGAGAGGTTCACGCGCTCCTCGGCGAGAACGGCGCCGGAAAGACCACCCTCTCCAACATCCTCACTGGCCTCTATCGGCCAGATGATGGATGGATGGAGGTCGCAGGTATTCGGGTCGATTTTCAATCTCCACGCGACGCGATCGCCGCAGGCATCGGCATGGTGCACCAGCATTTCCGCCTTATTCCAACCTTTTCTGTCGCCGAGAACATTGCTCTCGGGACAGGACATGATCCGGTCGGCGGAAGATTCGATCTGAAAAAGATTGAAGAGCGAGTGGTTGAGATAAGCGAGTCATTCGATCTCCCCGTAGATCCGCGAGCGAAGATTTGGCAACTCTCGGTCGGTGAGCAACAACGCGTAGAAATCATCAAAGTTCTTTATCGCGACGCACGCGTGCTTATCTTTGACGAGCCCACTGCAGTTCTCAGCCCTCTCGAATCCGAAAGACTCGGCGCAACGCTTCAGACGATGGCTCGCAGCGGTCGCAGCATCGTTTTCATCTCTCACAAACTCGGGGAAGTTGCCTCGATCGCCGATCGCGTGACTGTGTTGCGGCACGGTCGTAGCGTCGAGACGACCAGCGAAAACAACGTGAGCGCACTCGCATCGCTCATGGTCGGACGTGACGTTGAGTCGGTAACTCGCTCCGCTCACGCAATCACCGAAAGCTCCGCTCGCGTCGGTCCTGTAGTTCTTGAGATCGAAAATCTTCATGCGGTCGGCGACCGAGGGCTCATGGCTCTCGAAGGCGTGTCGCTGAATGTGCGCTCCGGCGAAATCGTCGGAGTTGCAGGAGTTGCCGGCAACGGTCAACGGGAACTCGTAGAAATCCTTGCCGGTCTTCGGCGGGCGGGTTCGGGTTCCATTTGCGTCGACGGCGAATCGCTCGAGAATGGAAGTACCCGGCATCCAATTCGTCTCGGCGTCTCGTACGTCCCGCAAGACCGCATGGGCACGGGCCTCGCCCCCGATCTCACAATTGCCGAAAATATGGCACTTAAAAATTTCCGACGGCCTCCAGTTGCCCGACCACCATTTATCCGGCAGTCCGTGATCGATGCTCAGGGCAGAAATCTCATGGAGCAGTTCGATGTGCGAGCTCCCTCAGAGACAACTCCCACCAGGAGATTGTCGGGCGGAAATGTGCAGAAGGTTCTTCTCGCACGCGAGATGTCAGGTGATCCGAAAGTTCTCGTGATCGCCTCGCCGAGCCAAGGTCTCGATGTGGGAGCAGTGGCAACAGTTCATCAGTTATTGATCGATGCAGCAGAGTCAGGGGTCGGGGTACTTCTGGTGAGCGAAGATCTCGATGAAGTCCTCGCCCTTTCGAACCGCATAGCAGTGATGTACGAAGGTCGCATATTGGACAGGTTCGATCGCGCGGAGGTTGATCCGCAGCGGATCGGGATGCTTATGGGCGGCCAATTGGATGTGCCCGCATGAGCCGCTTTGGCCTTCGCCTCGAACCTCGAAGCAATCTCCCGAAGTGGTTGCCCTGGGCGGTGCCAGTTGGTTCATTTCTTGCTGCCCTTCTGGTAGGCGCAATCGTTTTGTTTGCAACCGGCCAGAACGCGCTTTCTGTCTACGGTCGAATCCTTGATCGTGCCTTTCTTTCCGAGGGGGCTTTCACCGGAACTCTGATCTCCGCGACTCCTCTTCTGTTTACGGGTTTGTGCGCGGCAGTTGCCTTCCGTATTGGTTTCTTCAATATCGGAGGCGAGGGTCAGTTCGTTATGGGAGCGATTTTTGGTTCGGGCATCGCTTTGAAGCTAGGAGCAGATGCCCCTGGAATCCTCTCAGTGGCAGCGATGGTTCTCTTCGGGGCTATCGGGGGCGGTCTTTGGGGGCTGATTCCAGGAATTCTCAAGGCCAAATTTAGGACCAACGAAATCATCACCTCGTTGATGCTGAATTACGTCGCGGTAGTGATCGCCACGTATCTCATTTTCGATTCAAATTCATTTTGGCGAGAACTGACAGGTAGCGGCGCAGTATTTCCAAAGGGAAAGATCCTTCCAGCCAGCTCTTGGTGGCCAAACCTTGATTTCGGCTCGATCGTCGTTCCATTTGGCTTTGTTCTTGGAATGGTGATCGCTGCTTGGCTCTACGTTCTGCAACGCAAGACACGTTTTGGTTTCGAGATGCGTGTCGTCGGAGGTGCGCCTACAACTGCCCGTTATGCGGGTATGAAACCAGCGCGAATCGTGGTCGCCGTTGCTGCTTTGTCGGGTGCTCTCGCGGGCATCGGCGGTGCGGCCGATATCGGCAACTTCCGTCACGTCCTGGATCCGAAAGGTCTCCAACAGTCCGGGTTTGGATACGCCGGAATTGTCGTAGCGGCACTTGCGAGACTGAACCCAGTAGCTGTTGTGTTCGTTGCGGTGCTGTTGGGTGGAATCACCAATGCGGGATATGCGCTTCGTGGTCCTGACTTCCCAGCCGGGCTCGTTGGGGTCCTTCAAGGTTTGATCCTGTTCTGCACGTTGGGCGGCGAAGTCCTTGCTCGCTACCGCATTACCCGTTCGGTGCGCACACCTGTGGGCACAAGCATCTTGGAAGCATCATGAGCATCAACGACAATCTTTTCGTCATCATCATGGCGTCGGCCATTTTCTACGGAACACCGCTCGTGTTTGCGAGTCTCGGAGAACTCCTTGCCGAACGCAGCGGCGTTCTGAATTTGGGTGTCGAAGGAATGATGCTTCTCGGCGCAGTTGCGGCAGCGTGGGTCTCTACGAATGTCGGTGGGCCCGCCATTGTCGTACTCCCGTTGGCGATCGTCGCAGCGATGATCGCAGCAGGTCTGGGCGCATCGATCCATGCGTTTCTCACGATCACACTGCGCGTGAATCAGATCATTTCTGGCCTAGCGCTCACTATTTTCGCGGGGGCCGCCGGACTCTCTTCCTACCTGGCTGGTATCTGGCACCTCGGTCAGTCTCCGGTGAGGCAGCAGTTCGGCAAGATTGACGTCTTTGGTCTCTCCGGGGTTCCGGTCGTCGGCCCGATTCTTTTTCACCAAACGTTGCTCACGTATTTGTCGTGGGTCCTCGTGATCGCCGCTTCGGTCTATTTGTTCCGAACGCGAGCTGGTCTGCATCTTCGGGCCGTTGGCGAATCACCTCAGACTGCTGATTCAGTAGGTATCTCTGTTTCTCGGTACCGCTATTTCCATGTCATCTTCGGAGGATCATTCGCAGGTATTGCTGGAGCTTGCTTCTCGCTGATGATCGTGCCGACTTGGGTCGATGGCATGACCGTAGGGCAGGGCTGGATCGCTCTCGCTCTCGTCATTTTCGGATTCTGGCGTCCCGATCTGACGCTATTGGGTGCCTACCTGTTCGGGGCGCTCTCCAGTTTGGGATTGACCTTGCAGGCACGCGGAATTCATGTTTCTACGGCGCTTCTCACAGCGCTCCCGTACATCATGACGATTGTTGTGCTGGTTGTGGTTTCAAACACGGCGTCACGAAGACAACTCGGCGCTCCAGCTGCACTCGGCAAACCCTACGAACGCGAAGAACGCTAACGGGTCAGTCGTGGCGATCAGACTCGTGAGGGTTCACGAGAGCTGACTTGTTTGACCATGGGAAGTCGATCCAGCGATCCGTGTGGCGCCAGACATAGGTGCAATCGATAACCGAAATTGGTTTCTGATACACAACAGCGGTTCGGACTTCACCAACCTGCGATGCAACGTGCTCCACAACCATCTTTAACGTGTGTCCGGTATCGGCCACGTCGTCGCAGATGAGCACCTTTGAAGATTCAATGTCGACCAATGTCAACGGTGGGGGAAGAATGACTGGAAACTCAAGCCGCTCTCCTTTGCCGGTGTAGTACTCGACATTCATGACGTGCGTGTTCTTGACCCCCAGGGAGTACGAGAGTGCACCGCCAATAGGTAAACCGCCCCGAGCAATGGAGAGAATGAGGTCAGGCCGATAGCCATCGCTATCGATCATCGTGGCCAGTTGAAAGGCTGCGTCTCCGAACAGGGACCAAGTGAGGACTTCCATCTCGCTCATGCCTTGAACCTACACAACTGGGGCGGGCCCTCATCACGCCGGAGTCACAGGTACGGTTGGTTTATGACCTTTGATGACAGTGTTGAGAGCGCTTCACCGGCACCACTGCGGCCACTGATGCATGTCGGTGGCGAATTGATGACAAGAGAAGAACGTCGTCAGCTGGGTCGGTCCCGGCGAAAGGTAGCAACGCGCACTTCGCATGCGGGATGGTCCGCGCCAGCATCTCGTCGGAGTCCGATGGCGATTCTCGAGGACCAAAATCGCCGCCGATTCCCAGATCTGATTCCGCTTCGATGGGGGAGGATGGTTGCTTCGCCTTTCACCTTTTACCGAGGGGCCGCTGCGGTGATGGCAGCGGACCTTGCGCCGACTCCAGTCAGCGGTCTGGATGTCCAAGTCTGTGGTGACGCGCACCTTCAAAACTTCGGCCTTTTCGCTTCAGCCGAACGCAACCTCCTGTTCGATCTCAATGACTTCGATGAAACACTTCCCGGCCCGTGGGAGTGGGATGTCAAACGACTCGCGGCGAGTGTTGAGCTCGCTGCTCGCGATAACGGGTTCAGTCCAGAGGAAGCAACATCTGCGACGCTCCAGTCGATCGCTTCCTATCGAATCTGGATGTCAATGCTGGCCGATCAGTCACAACTCGACGTCTGGTACTCGAAGATCGATATCGACAAAATTCTTCCGATGTTGCCGTCAACTGACGAGCAGAAACGATCGCTGAAGTTTGTCGAACGTGCTCGCCGACACACCACCCTTCAGGCACTGGACAAATTGACCGAAGTGGTCGATGGACATCGCCGTATTGTCGACAACCCTCCGATCGTGGAGCATCTCCCAGAACTCACGACCTACCACGCAGTTCACATGGTCCTAGACCGATACAAAGAGACGCTCCAGGAAGATCGGCGTCTCCTTCTTGAACGCTTCGAAATCATCGACATCGCCCGCAAGGTTGTCGGTGTGGGTAGCGTCGGAACGCACTGCTGGATAGCGCTCTGCAGTGCAGATCGCGAAGATGACGATCCGTTATTTCTGCAGATCAAAGAAGCCAATCGTTCCGTAATGGAACCTTGGCTCGGCACTAGTTCATATGCCACCCACGGCCAACGAGTGGTCGTTGGTCAGAGACTTATGCAGGCAGCAAGCGACATGTTCCTCGGTTGGACGAGATTTCGTGAGCGGCATTACTACATCCGACAATTGCGAGACATGAAGGGCTCCGCTGTCGTATCAACGATGTCTCCGTCATTGCTCGGAAGTTACGCAGGTGTTTGCGGACTGACTTTGGCTCGCGCACATGCTCGAACCGGCGATCCAATAGCGATAAGCGCGTACCTCGGCGAAAGTGATGTCTTCGACAATGCGATTTTGGCGTTCTCAAAGGACTACGCCGATCAAACTGAGCGTGACCATGCCGAACTGCGCGCGGCAATTGACTCTGGAAAAGTTGAAGCCCTCGAGGGGATCTGAGCCTCAGTTCGCAGAGCTATCGCGAAGGTCGGCGAGAATCGTTGCAGCAGTTCTTCGACCAGAGAACAGTGCTCCTTGGAGCGAGGCAGTATCGCGATGATCGCCACAGACGTAACGACCGTCCCCTGCACGTATGGTTTGGCGAGGGTCGAGCGGCGGCAACTGAAGTGGCTGCCCATGGGGGATGACATCGACCCGAAGTGTCTCCCATTTTTTGGAACCTGGATGCCAGTGCTCAAGCTGTGTTCGAACAGAAGCCTCAAGGTTTGGCAACAACGCATCGGGTCCGGGAATTGCTGCGACACACAGCGACCGGCCTGCGGGCGCGTACTCGGGGGCGACATCGCTGGTCACTGCAAGATTTTTCATTGGTCCAGATTGAGCACCGTCAAGCAAGATCTTCTTGTTGTGCAACGGATCTAGAGAAGCATCGAACCAAATCGCGGCAACCGGTCGGGAACCGGGATCCGGCATCTTGAGTAGGTGCGCCGCAGTTGGTCCGTGTGTCGCTACCACGACATTTCGAGCAGCAACGCGTTCCCCGTCAGCAAGGACGGCTGTTGTGCCGTGTAATTGGGTGACCGTTCGATTGCATTGCACGACTCCATCGGGCAAACCTGCCGCCATTAGATCGCTAAGTGAACCCATCCCCAGAGCGGGGACGGCACTCTCGCCAATGGCAAACATGCGGAAAATGACCTCGAACCTTCGCGATGAAACCTCAAGGTCAGGGTCAAGTTGAATCCCGCTAAACAATGGTTGCAAAAATCGATTGATGAAGCGTTCTGAAAATCCCAGCTTCTTGATCTTGGCCATCGTCGACATGTCGGCGCGGTGCAGAATGTCTGACACGGATCCTCGCCGGACCGAAGCGATCAACTTCAATAGTCGAAGCTTGTCGGCTAAGGATCCAACTGGCGACAGCAGGGTCGACGGAAGATCTTTGGGGCTTCGAAGCGGGTCGCCGATTGTCGTAAACGCAGAGCCGGTCCAGATTGTTGCTCCTGCTTGAAACCGACGTAGTTGCAGCGCGTCCATATCGAACCAGCGAGACAGCTCTGGATAGGCCGTAAGAAGAATTTGAAAACCGCGATCGAGGCGGTAGCCGTCGACCATATCGGTGCGCACTCGACCACCGACTCCGTCGGAAGCCTCGAGTACACGGACGCTCAGACCAGCAGAGGACAGGGTGCGTGCGCATGCCAATCCTGCCAGCCCGGCTCCGATTATGACGACATCCTCACTCACCAACAGCAGGATAGTGACAGTGGGAATGAATCTCCTATGTGGGCTGACTCACAGTAGAGATGTTGCCCTCGTAGCATTGGCAGATGAGCATCGGCGTGCATTGCGGTCTCGATGTCTGATCGCGATCTTTCTGGTCGTCGGATTATTGGCCGATCCTCTAGCGAGGACCCGCAGGTCAGCACACCGCGTGCACACATTCCTGATCGTCCAATCATCGGGCGCAGTTCGAGACCGTTGAACGAGTCAGGCAAATCAGAAATTCCTTTAGGGCTGAATGGTCCTCTTGGCTCAACACAATCTGCTCCGGTGTCGGTGCGCAGATTCCGTCCTGGTTTGCGGACAGTGATTGTTGTTTGCTTGACACTTGCGCTCTTACTTCCGGTCAGTGCCTTCCTGTTCGGATGGTGGCAGTTCTCGCGTTTGCCTACTGTGAATGTTGCATCAGTTTTGAGCCCACGTGGTGCGCGACAGGGCACGAACTACCTGATCGTAGGAATTGATTCGCGAGCGGGAATCTCGGCGAACGATCCTAACGCTGGAGCGTTTCTTTCCGGCGAGGTTTCGGGTGCACGCACCGACACCATCATGGTTCTCCACGTTGATGGTGAAGCAACCGAAATTGCTTCGATACCTCGTGATCTTTGGGTAACTGATCCGGCGACTGGACAGAAGGGGCGCATCAACGCAACGTTTGCGAACGGACCTTCGAATCTGATCAAAGCCGTTGAGGGGATTGGGATTCCGGTCGATCACTATCTTGAGATCAATTTCGTGAGTTTTGGAAACCTGGTGGACTCGGTCGATGGCATCACGATCGATATTCCCTTTCCGGCCAAAGACGATCACTCAGGGTTATCAATTCCGAAAGCCGGCCCGACTCACCTCAACGGAACACAAGCGCTTGCTTACGTTCGCAGCCGCTATTACGAGGAATTTGTCGACGGGAAGTGGCAGGTCGATGGAACCGCTGACATTGGACGCACTGAACGGCAACGGATGTTTCTCTCGGCTTTGATGCACAAGATTGCCGGCGAACGAAATCCATATCGCCTTTTACAGCTTCCTAGATCTTTGGGATCCGGACTGAAACGAGATACGACATTCGGATACCTCGACGCTATGGACTTCGCGTGGACGATGAAAGACGCTTCTCTGGATCCTGTCGCCATCCCCGTGACACCACGGCGAACTTCCGGAGGTGCAGACGTGCTTGAGTTACAGCCTTCATCAGCAGCGGTGATTAGTGCGCTGGGTTCTTAGAACAAATCGCTCGGCCAGGCGCGACCCTCCGAGTGAACGATGAACGTTCAATCAGAAACTGTGAGAAGCACATGATCGGGCTTCGTGGCAGCCGACTCGAAGACCTCAAAGGCGTTCTCTACGATGCCTACGAGCTCGGGGTGCCGACGAAATTGTCGAGGATCGAGGCGCCTCATCCTCGTAAGGGCCGCGGTGACATCGTCACAATCAAGCCATCCCTTATGCCCCCAACCGAAGCGGCTCAGGAGTTGATCAAAAGTTTCGTCGCCGAGGTGTCGTTCGGCGAGAGTCAGCAACTCTCGTCCGCGGGCGAGACGTCGGGCCTCGGTGGCATGCCACCCGAGATGGGGTAGTCCACGTCTCAGCGCGTCAGGAAACTGAATCGATCGTGTCGGAGTGAGCCATGGCGCCATAAGCACTCGGTACCAGTCGACGAGATACGTGTCCTCGCAGGCCCGATACCAATCCTCTGGTGACGAAACAACAAGCGATGCTAGGTATGCGTGAACGACCGGGTCGACGCCGTCCCAAAGTTGCACCGCACGATCTCGCACGGCAACGAGACCCTCGGGGCTCCGGAGACGATCCTCGAAATCGTGGTGGAAGGCGATCGCGTCGAGCATCCATGACTGGCTAGTGACTGCCACGAAATCGACTCCATCCCAATTGACCGGTAGTCATTTTCGCTGTGCTGGATGGTTATTGCGCGGATGGTTGTGGAGAGGTGTTCAGGAGCGTTACGAGTTCATCGAGGACTGGGGCGAGTGGGGGAGTTGGGAGGGCTTCAATTGATTCGAGTTCGCAGAAGACATCGGTTCCGTAGGCTCGTCCTTGCAGTGTCATGAGTAATGAGCATGAAGGACCGCCCTCGAATCGAACGATGACTTCGAGGAGTTCGTTGGAGCGATCGACATGACCGATTCCTCCAAGGCAAGCGGCGGCATCAAGGAGGCGCTGGTAGGCCTCGTCGGCCGGAGCTTCAATAAAGATCGTGTCACCACCGCGACTTGCCGCCACTGGTGGAAATGGTTGGTGGCTCTGTGGGCCTGAATCCTGGCGAAGATCACCACGAGAAGAAGGCTCGGAAGTGGCAACACTGAATTGAGCGACAACGACTGCATACGCTTCAGTGAGGATCGCGGGATCAAGAGTGGAACCGTTTGATCCGAGATCGAGATTGGCAACATCCGGGTGATGCCGGCGCATTAGCTCGTGGTAATTGGCCCGCACGAGTTTCGGCGAGGATTCCGGAGTTGCTCCTAAGAGCTTCAGAGCCTCGTGAACGTTCAATGCTCTGCGAGAGTTTTCGAACTGTTCAGGAACGCAGTGAGCAGAGTTGCAAAACGAGCTGGATCAACCGTGCCTGTGAGTTCACGAGCAGAGTGCATCGAAAGTTGGGCAACCCCTATATCGATCGTGGCGATTCCCAATTGTGCTGAAGTTATGGGACCGATGGTCGATCCACATGGCTGATCATTGCGGGAGACGAAAGTTTGCAGAGGCATCTGCAGCTGTTTCGCCAGTGCAAGGATGTGGCCTGCTCCGGGTGCATCGGTTCCGTAACGAGCATTGGCGTTCCACTTGATGACCGGGCCACCATCAAGATGCACCTGGTGGTCCGGTTCGTGGCGCTCCGGCCAGTTCGGATGTGTTGCGTGTGCTCCATCGGCAGACACACAGAGCGACGCCGCGAGAGACGCGAACCAATCCTCTCGGGTCAGACCAGCCGCAATGGAGATTCTCTCGAGAGTGGCGGGAAGTAGCTGACCGGCTGCACCGCTCGCCGTCTGACTACCAACCTCTTCATGATCGAAGAGGCACAGGACCGGTACGGATGCGAAGCCATCGGCGCAACTGTTCTCGAGGGCAACGAGGCCGGCGTGGCAAGAGAGCAAGTTGTCGATTCGCCCGGCGGCAAACATCGAACCATCAACCCCGAGACGGGTGGGTGGGGTGAGGTCGTGCGTCATGAGGTCCCATGCGCCGATCGCCGAGGAGGGGACCTCGAGTTGCTGGGCCAGCCACTCCCGAAAGGCGGGAATCTGATCGGGGGCGGAACTCCAGATCGGTTGGAGGTGACGCTGCGGATCAAGTCGCAGACCGTCGGTCGTGACCGATCGATCAAGGTGGATGGCTAATTGGGGCACCCGCAGGAGCGGTTCATTGATGTGGAGGAGCCGAGTCTCAGTTGCGCCGCTGTCGCCGACGAGCGTTACGCGCCCTGAGATGCCCAAGTCACGGTCGAGCCAAGAGTTGAGAAGAACACCGCCGTAGATTTCGACACCAAGTTGAGCCATCCCCGCTGAACGGTGATCGGGGCGAGGTCGTAGCCGGAGATTTGGTGAGTCGGTGTGGGCGCCGATGATTCGGAATCCCGAGTTGGGGTGGGCCCCGTCGGCAGTTGACCACGCCACGAGGGCTCCGCCTCGACGGAGAAAGTATCTGCCGGGCTGCGACGGCCAGGCTGAGGATTCCTCAATACCGATGAAGCCGAGATGTTCAAGGCGCTCTGAGGCCATTTCTGCAGCGTGATAGGGAGACGGCGACGCCTCAATGAACGCCGACAGGTCGGCGATGTGGCGTTCGGGATCCTGATCAGGCCTTTGCACGCGCAAGACCCTACCGGGGCGGATCTGGGGGTGTCCTGCGTTGAGGGGCCAATTCGGTTCTGGCTGGGAGGAGCGAGGCGTTCTCCGTGTACAATTTCGTCTCGGCTCAGGGGCCAGCGTCGTCCCCATCGTGAGCGTTTCAACACCACAGGGCTCAACCCAAAAGGTTGACTCTGCCGTTCCACGCATCGCAGGAAGACGTATGTCAACACTTCGCCCTTCTGGGCTCCCCAGCGCTCAGGGTCTCTACGACCCCCGGTTCGAACATGACGCCTGTGGCGTCAATTTTGTCGTGCATATGAAAGGTGAGCGCAGTCATCAGATTGTGCGTCACGGTCTAGGTGCACTTTGCAATATGGATCATCGTGGTGCGGCCGGTTCAGAGGTCAACACTGGCGATGGCGCCGGCATCCTCCTGCAGATCCCCGACAAGTTCTTCCGTTCCGTTGTGCCCTTCGATCTTCCGCCTGAAGGTGACTACGCCACAGGGCTCGTATTTTTGCCGGCAGACTCCGAAGCCGCGTCCTCGGTTCGAACCTCGATCGAATCCCTATTTCTAGAAGAAGGATTGACGATCCTCGGTTGGCGAGAGGTCCCAGTCGACGATTCGATGATTGGGTCACAAGCAAAGGGAGTTGAACCGTCGTTCTTTCAGCCGTTCATCGTTGGTGAAGGGCTTCATGGACTGACTCTTGATCGCCGTGTGTATCTCGCTCGTAAACGTTCGGAGATCGAACTCGGTCCCCTCAGCGGCGGCGGCGTCTACTTCCCGTCGCTCTCAAGTCGCACGTTTATCTACAAGGGCATGCTGACGACGACGCAGCTCGGAGCGTTCTTCACGGACCTCAATGACCCCCGTGTCGAATCAGCTTTGGCCCTCGTTCATTCGCGTTTCTCAACGAACACCTTTCCTTCGTGGCCGCTGGCTCATCCATTTCGATTCATCGCACACAACGGCGAAATCAATACGGTCCAGGGCAACCGCAACTGGATGCGTGCTCGCGAAGCACTGCTGCATTCAGATCTATTGCCCGGCGATCTCGACCGCATCTTCCCGATCTGTTCGCCAGAGGCTTCGGATTCGGCGACATTCGACGAAGTGCTCGAACTTCTACACATGGGTGGCTACGACCTCCCTCATGCGGTGCTCATGATGGTTCCTGAAGCTTGGGAACATCAGCCGTCGATGCCCCGCGCAAAGCGTGACTTTTATCGTTATCACGCGTCGCTCATGGAGCCATGGGACGGACCTGCTTCGATCGCGTTTACCGACGGAACTGTGATCGGTGCAGTTCTCGACCGCAATGGACTTCGACCCTCTCGTTACTGGGTAACAACCGATGATCTGGTGATCATGGCCTCTGAGGTTGGTGTTATCGATATCGACCCGGCTCGAGTTGTTCAAAAGGGTCGCTTGCGACCTGGTCGCATGTTTCTTGTCGATACTGAGCAGGGTCGAATTATCGATGATGAAGAGATAAAGACCCACCTTGCCGAACGCCATCCCTATGGCGATTGGCTTTCAGCGAATCAGATCGAACTTCACTCCCTCGCCTCGCAAGCGCACACATTGATGCCGCACGACTCTGTAGTGAAGCGTCAACAACTCTTTGGTTACACCTCCGAAGAGATGAAGCTCATCTTGGAGCCCATGTCCAAGAACGGTCTTGAGCCGATTGGGTCGATGGGAACTGATACGCCTATTGCTGTTCTTTCATCGCGCTCGCGTCTCTTGTTCGATTATTTCGGTCAGCTCTTTGCGCAGGTGACCAATCCGCCCCTTGACGCAATACGCGAAGAACTCGTGACCGCCATCAGCGGCACACTGGGGCCCGAGGGAAATCTTCTCAATCCTCAGCCTTCCTCGTGTCGACAAATCGTCATCGACCGTCCGATTCTCGACAACAACGAACTTCGTACGCTTGTGCACATCGCCGATCACGAAGGTGCGTCTGACTTCCGAAGCGTCGTAATCCCTTGCCTGTATCCCGTTGCCGCTGGGGGAGAGGGTCTCGGGAAGGCGATTGCGAATGTCCGTCGCCTTGCGACCGACGCCATCGAAGCAGGAGCGACAATGCTCGTGCTGTCCGATCGCGGATCGGACGCTGAGATGGCACCGATTCCGTCACTCCTGTTCACGAGTGCCGTTCATCACCATCTGATTCGGGAGAAGACACGTACCCGCGTAGGACTCATCGTCGAGGCCGGCGATGCTCGCGAGGTACACCACATGTGCCTCTTGATCGGATATGGCGCCGCAGCGATCAATCCATATCTCGCTTTCGAGACGATCGAAGATCTCATTGCTGAGGGTCGAAGCGAGATGAACGATCCAATCAAGGCAATTGCCAACTACATCAAATCTTCAAGTAAGGGCGTCTTGAAGGTCATGTCGAAGATGGGCATCTCGACTGTCGCTTCCTACACCGGGGCCCAGATCTTCGAGGCCATTGGTCTGGCTCGTGATCTTGTCGACGAGTATTTCAGTGGAACCGTGAGTCGACTCGGTGGCATCGGTCTCGATGAAATTGCGCAAGAGGTTGCTACTCGCCACAGACTGGCCCATCCCGTGAACCCGACAGAACGGGCACACAGGTCTCTTGAGGCCGGCGGGGAATACCAATGGCGCCGCGAAGGTGAGTACCACCTGTTCAATCCCGAAACCGTTTACAAACTTCAGCATTCGACGCGTTCTGGTCGTTACGACGTCTTTAAGGAATACACAGCGCGGGTCAACGACCAGTCAAAGAACCTTGCAACTCTCCGCGGGCTTTTTGAGCTCAACGTAAACGCTCGGCCATCGGTTCCCATCGAAGAGGTTGAGCCAGTTTCGGAAATCGTGAAGCGTTTCTCAACAGGCGCTATGTCTTACGGTTCGATCTCCGCCGAGGCCCACGAAAACTTGGCGATCGCTATGAATCGGATCGGCGGCAAATCAAACACTGGAGAAGGCGGGGAAGACGCTGAGCGTTTCATCCCGTTAGCGAATGGCGACTCAAAGCGGTCCGCCATCAAGCAGGTTGCATCGGGACGATTCGGTGTGACCAGCGAGTATCTCGTGAACGCCGATGATCTTCAGATCAAGATGGCACAGGGCGCAAAGCCAGGTGAAGGCGGGCAGCTTCCCGGTCACAAGGTGTATCCGTGGGTTGCGAAAACTCGTCATTCGACTCCTGGAGTGGGGCTTATCTCGCCTCCACCACACCACGACATCTATTCAATTGAAGATTTGGCCCAACTCATCCACGACCTCAAGAACGCCAATAACGAAGCACGGGTTCACGTGAAGTTGGTGTCAGAGGTTGGTGTTGGAACGGTGGCTGCTGGTGTTTCGAAGGCACATGCTGATGTAGTGCTTATTTCTGGCCATGACGGAGGAACAGGTGCATCGCCACTCACATCTCTCAAGCATGCCGGTGCGCCGTGGGAGCTTGGGTTAGCGGAAACGCAACAGACGCTCTTGTTAAATAATCTCCGCGATCGAATTGTTGTGCAGGTCGATGGGCAGCTCAAGACGGGCCGCGATGTCGTTGTCGCTGCACTTCTTGGGGCCGAGGAGTTTGGCTTCGCAACAGCGCCACTGGTTGTCTCTGGCTGCATCATGATGCGCGTCTGTCACCTCGACACTTGTCCAGTCGGCGTAGCCACCCAGAACCCGGAGTTGCGAGCTCGATTCACGGGCAAGCCAGAATTTGTCGTGAATTTCTTCGAATTCATTGCCGAAGAGGTGCGAGAACTTTTGGCCGACCTTGGCTTCCGCACCCTTGATGAAGCGATAGGCCAGGTTGAGCTAATTGATGCAGTCCAGGCCGTGGAGCACTGGAAAGCATCCGGTCTTGATCTTTCGCCGATCCTCTACCTTCCCGAGATCGCTAAGGATGCCAGTCGACGTTGCACGACGACCCAAGACCACGGTCTTGATCTTGCTCTCGACAACGAATTGATTCGTCAGGCAGCTCCAGCGCTGGATCGACGCGAGCGTGTCGAGATTGCGTCACCAATCCGTAATGTCAATCGGACCGTCGGAACGATGCTGGGTGCTGAACTCACGCGGCGCTTCGGTGGTGAAGGACTTCCCGACGACACGATCACAATCGCGTTCGAGGGCTCGGCCGGTCAAAGCTTCGGAGCATTCCTTCCTAAAGGCATCACTTTGAAACTCGAGGGCGATGCGAACGATTACACCGGTAAAGGATTATCTGGTGGACGGATCGTTGTACGTCCCTCGAAGAATTCAACATTTGCCGCTGAGGACAACATCATCGCAGGCAACGTGGTTCTCTACGGAGCGACGCAAGGGGAGATGTATCTGCGCGGAATCGTCGGCGAGCGCTTCTGCGTGCGAAACAGCGGAGCGGTTGCTGTGGTCGAAGGAGTGGGAGACCACGGCTGCGAATACATGACTGGCGGGAGGGTGGTCGTCCTCGGACCAACCGGCCGCAACTTTGGTGCCGGAATGTCCGGCGGCATCGCGTTTGTTTACGACCCGGATAGTACGTTCCTCCTCCGAGTGAATCCTGAAATGATTGACCTCGATCAACCCGACGGTGATGATCTCGAATGGCTTCGGGATCGAATCGAACGTCATCGTCACGAGACAGGCTCCGTTGTTGCCGAGAAGATGTTGGATTCCTGGTCAGATGTCGGAGCGAAGTTCGTCAAAGTTATTCCGAAAGATTTCAAGCGAGTGCTAGAGGCCGAGCGCAAGGCGCTCGCTGATGGCACCGACCCAATTGATGCGGTTATGGCCGCATCGCGAGGATAAGGAAGGATCGACATGGGTGATTCAAGCGGTTTTATGAAACATGATCGTGAACTTCCTTCACGACGAGAGGTTCCGGTCCGCCTACGCGATTGGCGCGAGGTCTATGAGGATTTCCCGATTGCCAAGGTGCGGGAGCAGGCAAGCCGTTGCATGGACTGCGGTATTCCGTTCTGCAATAACGGTTGTCCATTGGGAAACCTGATTCCCGATTGGAACGATCTCGTCTACCGCGATCGTTGGCGAGATGCGATTGACAGACTCCATGCAACAAACAACTTCCCTGAATTCACTGGGCGGCTCTGCCCGGCGCCATGTGAAACGGCTTGTGTCGTTGGTATCAACCAAGATCCGGTGACCATCAAGCAGGTAGAGGTTGAGATCATCGACCGTGCGTGGTCCGAAGGCTGGATAGAGCCACAGATGGCAACAGTGCGCACTGGCCAACGGGTCGCTGTCATTGGCTCAGGTCCCGCTGGTTTAGCTGCCGCCCAGCAATTGGTCCGGGCGGGCCACGATGTCGTGGTGATCGAGCGAGCAGATCGACCCGGAGGGCTTCTCCGCTATGGCATCCCAGAGTTCAAGATGGAGAAGTCACACCTCGAACGCCGACTTGCCCAACTTGAGGCAGAAGGCATCGAGTTCCGCTGCAACATCAATGCAGGTGTCGACATCACAGGCGATGAACTCAGAGAGCAGTTCGATGCTGTCATACTCGCCGGAGGCGCGACGGCGGCCCGAGATCTGTCGATTCCAGGACGTGAGTTCATCGGAATCCATCAGGCGATGGAATTCCTCCCATTGGCGAATCGAGTACAAGAAGGCGATCTCGATCGCAGCCCGATCCATGCCGAGGGCAAACGTGTCGTCATCATCGGTGGCGGCGATACCGGGGCCGACTGCCTCGGTACCTCTCACCGTCAAGGGGCGGCCTCGGTCCACCAGTTCGAGATCATGTCCCGTCCGTCAGAGTCCCGACCAGATGAGAACCCCTGGCCGACTTGGCCGCTTGTGTATCGCACGTCGTCTGCGCACGAAGAAGGTGGCGAGCGGGTGTACGCCGTCAACACGCTTGAATTCCTCGGCGACAAGAACGGTAATTTGCGTGGTCTTCGAGCGGTTGAAGTCGTTTCAGAGGTCGTTGACGGTCGCCCTGCTTTTGTTCCCGTAACCGGATCAGAGTTCGAACTTCCTTGCGAGTTGGTCTTCCTCGCAATGGGATTCGTCGGCCCGGAACAGGGTGGTTTATTAGATCAACTTGGCGTGGACTTTGATCAGCGCGGGAACGTCGCTCGAGATGATTCATGGTCGACGAATATCGACGGCGTGTTCGTTGCCGGCGATATGGGGCGCGGTCAAAGCCTCATTGTCTGGGCAATAGCTGAAGGACGATCCGTTGCCGCATCGGTCGATACCTTTCTGACTGGGAGCACAACACTTCCAGCTCCGATCGATACGGCAGCAGCCCCACTGCGTTAGAGCGCATTATGGCGAGAACGCGAAAGGGCCCCTGTCATTGACAGGGGCCCTTTGCTTTTCGAGTCTTGAACTACGCAGCTATCGGATCGCCATTGAGTTGCTTGTATGCGTAGCCAGTAGCGATTTCGGTAACGCCGATAGCAAGACCACACGTGACGATATTGATGACAACGACAACGATTGCGAAGACAAGAACATCGCCTGCGTTCTTGCTTACAAGGTTGTATGAATTCTTGAGCGCGTCGACTGGTTCATCGTTGCGCTTGGGATCGAGAACATAAAAGCCCCAGAACAGAAGGAACAATCGAACTACGACGTATCCAATGCAGCACACCAAGATGCCAACGAACGATAAGAGTCCAACGATGACTGCTCCGATTGCGAATGGAACAAGTCGTTCTGTAGAGAACAACATGTTTGCTTCAGGAGGGCGACCTTCAGTAATTGCGAGTGCCGCACGTATAAGCCCAGCTTCGATCATGAAGCCAACGAACACGGCAATAGCGATGAAGACACCGGCGACGAGCAGACCAGTGATGAGGCCGTTCGGTCGGAGGAACTGGATGGCGATGTTGAAGACAAACTGCACGCCAAAGAAGATCGCAACAATGAGGATCATCGTCCCCAGATTGGCAACGAATTTCTCCCATCCGTAGGAGAGGGCTGCACCGATATCAAGTCGACCGACTGAAGGCTGAGGTGATGCTCCGGGAGCTTGCTCCGGGGGGTACCACTTACCGTCCGAGGCTTGCCACCAGCCAGGACCCTGGGATGTGTCGCTCATGGACGCTCCTTGTGTTGGGTGAGCACGGGTGAAAGTTCCCGCGCCTGCGAAAAATCACTTCCGCCCCTACAAGTTA
>Ga0209296_1000366_pt1 | contig 38681 bp, 55 predicted proteins | sample S_130206_EF_Meta_FD_187319 | JGI IMG/M metagenome (GOLD analysis project Ga0209296, IMG submission 187319) | Freshwater microbial communities from Lake Simoncouche, Canada to study carbon cycling - S_130206_EF_MetaG (SPAdes) (version 2) | ecosystem: Environmental > Aquatic > Freshwater > Lake ... | reverse complement strand
CCTGCTGTGTGGTACAGGTGTAGGCTTCTCAGTTGAACGACAGTACGTAGGTAAGTTGCCTGATGTACCTGAGACACTGTTCACCTCTGAGGATTGGATCGTAGTACACGACAGCAAAGAGGGATGGGCTAAGGCTCTGCGTAAGCTCATTGCCATGCTGTACGCTGGTGAGATCCCTAAGTGGGATGTCTCTAAGGTACGTCCTGCGGGTGCTAAGCTTAAGACCTTTGGTGGTCGTGCATCTGGACCTGGCCCCTTGGTCGAACTGTTTAGCTTCACCATCAGTACGTTCAAGGCAGCAGCAGGACGTAAGCTGTCCTCTATTGAGTGCCATGACTTGATGTGTAAGATTGGTGAGGTAGTGGTAGTCGGTGGTGTACGTCGATCAGCTATGATCTCTCTGTCTAACCTTAGTGATGACCGTATGCGTAATGCTAAGTCAGGTCAGTGGTGGGATAAGAATGCTCAACGTGCTTTGGCTAACAACTCAGTTGCGTATACTGAGAAGCCAGACATGGAAACCTTCATGCGTGAGTGGTTGTCGCTAGTCGAGAGCAAGAGTGGTGAGCGTGGTATCTTCTCTCGCCCCGCCTCTAAGAAGCAAGCAGCAAAGAATGGGAGACGAGATGCTAACCATGACTTTGGGACTAATCCGTGCAGTGAAATCATTCTTCGTCCACAACAATTCTGTAACCTCACAGAAGTCGTTGTCAGAGCAACGGATACACTTGCGGACTTGGAAGATAAAGTAAGGCTAGCTACTATCCTTGGTACTATTCAATCTACCTTCACTAACTTCCCCTACTTGCGTAAGGTATGGCAGAAGAACACAGAAGAAGAACGTCTGCTTGGTGTGTCCCTTACTGGTATCATGGACAACGAGTTGATGTCGGATAAAGATGGTGATACAAACCTCTCCTTCACATTAGGAGTACTGAAGAATGTCGCTATTGCTACTAATGCTGAGTGGGCTGTTCGCCTTGGTATCCCTGCTTCTACTGCTATCACTTGTGTTAAACCTTCTGGCACTGTTTCACAACTTGTCGATTCTTCGTCAGGTATCCATGCTCGCCATAGCAGTTACTACATTCGTACTGTGCGTGGAGATAACAAAGACCCTCTGACGCAGTTTATGAAGGATCAGGGTATCCCAAGTGAACCTGATGTGATGAAGCCTGACACCACTACTGTGTTCTCCTTCCCACAGAAGTCACCTGAGGGTGCTATCACTCGCAACGACATGACTGCTATTGAGCAGCTTAAGTTGTGGATGACATACCAACGCCACTGGTGTGAGCATAAGCCTTCTGTTACCATCACTGTTAAGGATGATGAGTGGATGGAAGTTGGTGCTTGGGTCTACAAGAACTTCGATGAAGTATCAGGTGTGTCATTCTTGCCACACTCAGACCATACGTATCAGCAAGCACCCTATCAAGACTGCTCTGAACGTGAGTACCTTGAAGCACTAGCCTTGATGCCTGAGCGTATTGATTGGGCACGACTGAGTGAGTACGAGACTGAGGATACTTCCAAGGGTACAAGTACGTTTGCCTGTGCTGGTGGAAGCTGTGAAATCGTAGACCTTAACTGAGGGTAGCTAATGTTTTACATCCTGACTAAAGAGAACTGTTCATGGTGCGACAAAGCCAAGTTCTTCCTAGAAAAGAAGGGTGTCCCTTATGGGGCATTCAACTACAAAACCCATCCCCTCTTCCCATTCCTAATGAAGAGTGCTGGTCTAAGTACCGTACCTCAGATCTGGGCTGTAACACCTGATGGTAAGGTACATATCGGTGGTTACCAAGAACTTGAAGACTACTTCACTTATCAAGAAGTTGAATTGGAACAGAAGTAATGATTGAATCCCCTAAGTCTAAGCGGGCAACTAGGTACAAGAATGCAGAAGGGGAGGCAGCAACAAAGACTGTCCCCCTCAAGGCACTGAACGACAAACAGAAGGACTATATCAAAGCCCTTACTGCTCACGATCAGGTCATTGTATGTGGCTTCTCAGGTACAGGTAAGACTTACATCGCGGCTACCTATGCAGCCAATATGTATGCCAGCAAGGAGATCAGTAAGATCATTCTTACTCGACCTAACATCTCCGTAGGCAAAGACTTAGGCTTCTTTCCAGGAACGCTAGAGGAGAAGTTTGCTCCTTGGGCTGCACCTGTACTTGATGTTCTTAATGAGCAGCTAGGTAAGGGTGTCGTTGAGACAGGCATCAAGAATGGTAACATTGAGATGGCTCCCCTGTCTACCATGCGTGGTCGTTCCTTTAAGGATTCATTCATCATCCTTGACGAAGCACAGAACACTACTGTAGCTGAGATCAAGATGTTCTTGACACGTATCGGTAGGGACTGTAAGGTAGTTATCAATGGTGACATCAAGCAGTCAGACATCTCAGGTCAGTCAGGTCTAGCTAAGATCATCCATCTGGCTAAGAAGCACAGTATGTCTGTACCTGTCATTGAGTTTGGAGTAGATGACATTGTACGCAGTGACATCTGTAAACAGTGGATCATAGCATTCGAAGGTGAGGGACTATAACTATGGTTAAGTGGGTAATTCGTGATCGTTGTGAACACTGCAACAACTTCGTAGATGATAATGGCTACTGCACTGAGTGTCAGTATGGGACACAAGAAGATGATGAAGAGGAAGAAGACAGGGCTATGACTAAGCAAGTGGGTGGTACTCACTACAAGGACATGGCTATCCAACCTGTAGAGTTCATCATTGCTAACGGACTAGGGTTCTGTGAAGGTAACATCATCAAGTATACCTGTAGGTACAAACAGAAAAACGGCGTAGAAGATTTACGTAAAGTAATCCACTACGCCGAAATGTTGATCGCAAGTTTAGAGAACTAAATAGAGGGGAGCAGAAATGCTCCTCTTTACTTTTTCTTCTTAGCTACACCAGCCGAGCTTAGGGCAATAGCGATAGCTTGTTTACGGTTCTTAACTACCATAGCCTTCTTAGGGCCTTTGGGATTGATACCCCCATGCAGAGTACCACCTTTGAACTCGTGCATTACCTTAGCAATCTTAGCCGACTGCTTCTTAGTTTGCTTAGCCATTACTTTCTTCCTTGTCAGTTGTTGTGTGTTGGCAGTAGTCATTACCATTTTACTTTATCCGCAATAGCCTTGCACATTGATATAAAGTAGTCTTGGCTATACTGTTGCTTTGCCATGTTTACATCTTTGTGAAGAAGTTGAACGTTTCCTTTTAGGTATCCTTCAGAAGAGTCTATCCTATCAATTGAAACGGTAGAGGTAAGACCTTTATCAGGCCATCCAATAGGCCAACCAGTAAGAGCGCAGACACCCTCCTGTTCTTTGTACAACTCAAAGATAAACTCAGGATCAAGTTCCCAAGCGTAACCTCGACCTAAACCACCTTTTCTTTTCACCTCATACCAAGTAATAGGCATAGGGCCTAGCTTGCCCCTAAAATTATTGGTATGGCTAGAGCAAGATTTGCATTTCCAATCACCAATGATAGCAGATTTATAGTGATCTAACCTACCATAAGATTGTTTAGCACCACAACTAGAACAACTCTTTGTGTAACGTATTGTTTTATCTACCATTTTGTGCGATTGGCCCAGTAAGCAGCACTCATCTTGCCCTTAGCAATGTTCTTAGCATGACGAGCCTTGAAGGCTTTGTTACGAGCAGACCCATCAGGACTACCCTTAACTCCTTGCTGACCAAAGCGGATAGTCTTAACTTGACTACCCTCCTTAGCGACAACTACGTGTGACTTAGTGGGATGGTTAGGTGTAGCCTTAGGTTTATTGTACCCAGCTACACCTATCTTCTCAAGACGAGGATCTTTAGCCATTTACTTAACCATATCTTGCGTTACAGCCTTCACTACTCCATCTATAACGACAAGGCTACCTAGGCGTAGCTCTTGGTTGTTATACGCTTGGACCAGTTCATCCTGAGTATCGAATACACGTACATCATTCGGGTTAGCTGTCAGCATCTTGATGGTATCCAAGACTCCCTGATCTACTGGAGTGTTGGCTGCTGTCTTCCCTTCAGCCTCTTGACGGATAGCTTGCTCTTGTGCCGATAGAGCGGGTGTAGTGGCTGGCAGGGCCTCAACTGGTACTGGCTGGGGGGTAGTAGCCATATCAGGACTTGGTGCTGTAGCGGCCCTCTCCTGAGGCTGTACGGCAATGGAAGGTGTGACGTTACGAGTAGACGGAGTAACACCTTGGAACTTAGTACCAACTGTCGGACCAGTAGTACCGAAGGTAGCCTTACCACTTTCAATCTCAGCAATCATGGTATCCAACTCAGCGTCAGTAGCTTTCCGTAAACCTTCCCATGTGCTACGTAGTGCCCCACGCTTACCTGCTGGTTCCTTACCTGCAATCACTTCCTTAGCAAGGAAGGTGAACATCTTATCCTGTACATCAGGACTGAAGACAGTATCATCAGGTAGGCCCATACGGGATGCTACGTCAGCAAGAGTTGTACCGACAAACTGATAGCGACCCATTGGGGTAGCCTTGTATCCGATAAGCTTGGTAGCATAGGACTCATAAGTACCATTAGCAAAGTCCTTAAGCTGACCGATAGTCATCTCAGATACCTTAGTGTCAGCTAGTGGTCCACCTTCCCTGTTAGCAAAGCCAAGCAGAGCGTTGTAGTCACCACCACCTTCAAACTTGTCTAGCAAAGAAGATGTGACAGATGCAGGTGCAGTAGACGTAGTGTCAGTTGTTACAGCTTCCTGAGGCTTAGTGCTGGAGTAAAGCTCAGTTGCACTGGAGTACTTGGTCGCTAGGTTCTGCAAACCAACCAACTTAGCATCAATCATCTTCACGTTATCGACTAGCTTACCAACACGGTTAAAGTTAACACCAAGCATAGCGTCTAGGCTAACACGACCACCAGCCATGCCACTACCAGCGACAGACTTATCATATCCAGGAGTAGCTGGCTTCTTAATGAATGCTTCCAGACCACCAGCTTGGTCGATAAGACGCTTCATATCTTCCCAACCTTGACGACCACCAGCTAGGTTATCAGCCACTGCGTCAAGAGCGGGGATGTTAAGTTGTAGGACACCCTTGCTATCGAATAGTATGAGGTCTTGCCCACCAAGAGCAGTGCTAGTACGTGAGCTAATCTCAAGGGTCTGACGAGTACGTTCAGACGACAAAGCCTGTTGAAGGACATCGTTAGTCTGAGCAGCATTGATGTCGTCAGTCTTATAGACAGCTTCAAGGTTGTTGATAACACCATTACCAGCGAAAGTAGCCAAGAGCTTCTCACCAAGGATGTAGTCATTGCTCTGAGATGCAACAGCACTACCGCATAGGTTCATCTGGGTAAGCCAAGCATTACGTGCCTGTGTATCCGTAGTGATCTTGGTAGGATCAGTAGAGGAGGTAATCTGACCAAGACCTTCGACACAAGTCTTGTAGTCATCAGGATTGGTAGTCACAGCAGGGAGAGGAATGAGAGAGGGGTTAACTCCTGGTGTCGTAGCTGTAGCTGGACGAGCATCAGGATTGAAGATATCTACTACATTAGTGCCAGTAGCAGAGTCTTCCCAGATACTGGTGACTGCTTCAGCAAAACTCTTACCATCTTTACCCAACTGACTTTGAAGAATTTGTTGGAATGCTTGAGGATTTGTTTTAATCATAGAGCGAGTAGTCGCAATGGTAGCTGCATTGAAACCAGAATTTTGCAAGGATATCTGAATAGCATCTAGTTTGATATCCAGTGGATCAGTGCTAACACCTACACCAAGATCTCCTACAAGCTTAGTCATCTGATCCATCACAGAAGCAACTTCTGCATTGTCTTTAAATGAACCGTACTTTGTAGCAATAAGATTACTCACACTTAGTTGAGCAGACTTAAGCTCTTCGTTTGTTACGATACCATCCTCACCAGCTTTCTTAGCATATGCGAATACGGTCTGGTAGTCAGACTGAATGCTACTGACGATTGGCTTAGCATCAATAGGAATACCTAAGGTTAGTTTTTGCTTCTCAATATCTATCTGACTTTGGAAGAGAGCTTTCTCTCCAATCTGTTGAAGAACAGCCTCATTGATCTTATCTTCAGTGAGTGTAACACCTTGGGCCTTAGCGACCATGATTACACCAGTACGGATACCTTGACCAACTTCACTGTTTAGTTGTTGCTCTTGGTAGTACTTATCAGTGTTTTCGTAGCTGAACGACTCATAAGGAGTTCCTGTAATCCCCTCGTACATAACCTTAATGGAGTCAGGGATATCTACACCACTAGCTACTGCTGTACGAAGAGCCTTCGTAGCAGCCATACCATAGTTATCTTTACCTTGGTCCTTCAGACTAGCTGCTTTCTCTAGCTCTAGTCCCAAGTTCTGTACGATAAGATCTTTACGTTCTGCTGGAGTAGGTGCGCTATCTTGCTTGTACTGAAAGAAGCCCTTAGCTACAGAAGTTAATGCGCTAGCAATAGCTCCAGTGCCTGATGTAAGGTCTACTGCTTTTTCTACTGCAACATCTTGCTGCGCGATAGGATTGAAAAGTGCCATTGTTTACCTCTTTAACGTCCTGTAACTTCACTGAGTTGTTCAGCTTCTGTAGTAAGTCCCAATCGCTGCAACTGTTGAATCTTCTCAAAGGTTGTCTTCTGACTGAACCCTTGGAAGACTTGCTGTCGTAGCTTATCCTGTAGTTCAGGAGTTAGGCCAGTTGCATTGCTAGCTGCAAGATTGATGCTCATCATAATCTCATCAGCGTACTCAGCATTACCATCATTAACAGCATTCCAGAAGTCATCAATACGTTTGTCGATTTCTTTGGAGTACTTAGTGTATGTAGCGTTGGTGTTGTAGATAAGATCATTGGTGTCGTAGAACTGTTGGACCTCTTCTAAGGGGAAGCCTAGACCAGATACAATAGCATCATACACATCAAACTCAGCGTCTACAACCTTACCTGTCTTAGACGAGTAGATGCCATTGACCATAAGACCACGCATCTTCTCAATGTTGTCGATAAACTTAAAGCCACGTAGAGTTTCTAGTGCCTTGTCATTCATCTGGATGGAGTCACCATTTAAGATAGCAGCCATTGTCCCTACGAAGGAAGCAAAGGTTCCTCCAGCCTTACCACCAGATGCACCAAGAACAACTTCATAGATGCTTTGATCACGGTAGTTGCGTAGGGTATCCATCAAGCCTTCACCAAGCGACATACGGCTAGCAAAGGAGATCTCTGGAGTACCCTCTGTATCACCACCTGCCCAGTTAAAGAGAGCATTCACAGGCCCTTCCTTAATGGTCGCATAAGACAAGCTTCCAGGCTCAACAGTCATCCACTCAGGTAGGTAGTTGTTGATAGCGTCTACCGCAGCAGATGTGCTGGACGACAAACCAATACCAGTTAGTCCCCAGAAAGGACCAATTGCTACTGCAAGGCCCATACGCTCCCTAGCAGTAAGGTTCTTACCAACAAACACGCCTTCCATAGAGCGAAGCATATAGGAGTAGAACTGTGTAGGTACTTTAAGAAGACCTTGTTGAACAGAAGCCCTACTCATGTTAGTCATGTTCAGCGTATAGGCTTGCTCTTTGTTAGATACCCAAGCACGACCCTCTTCAGACAAGATAGACTTGCCAGGGTTGTCTGCCTTCCACTTACGTACAGCAGCACCGTAGCCAGTAGTACGGGAAATCTCTTCCCCTTTGTTCATAAAGTACATACCGACTTTGTTTGTCTTGTCCCAGACTTTACCGACAGAGTTCATAGCAACACGGGTCTTTACGCCCTTGCCTCTGACGAATGCACCTGAAGGAGTTGCAAAGCCATCAATCATGTTAGACGGATCTACTTCGTAACGAGCCATATCAATGAACAGTTCACGGATATCTAGCATCTCCTGCTTAGAGTAACCCGCATCCTTAGCTACCCTAGTCATAAACAAGTCCAGTTCTTTACCAGACAGTTTGAGGGAATGCTTAAGGTAACGACCCATGATCATACCTTTGATGCCGTCATCAATCCCTGCCATAGCTACGATAGGAATAGTCTGAGAGGCTTGAAGGGCAAGCTGGAAGGGATCACCAAAGAAGGTTTGGAAGAAGCCGAAGGAAGTCAGACGATGGGCAGGGTTGCCAATATTGAACTTGATACCAGATTGATCATAGACCCAATCGCTCACGCCATCTGCCATACGGGTAGCTACTTTCTCACCCTCAGACAAAGCACCGTTACGGAACTCAGTGATACGCTTACGCTCAAGGATGGTACGAGCTAGTGGGTCAGAGCTATCCTTGAAGTACCCTTCAATGTTGTTGTAGTACTTACGCCAATCCTTGCTCTTGCTAGTAGGATCTACAATGCTCTGTACTTTCTTACCCAGAGAGATCTTAACCTCATCGTTGTAGGTGCTGAAAGCAATCCTACGGCTAAGGGTATTCGTCTGATGAAGGATAGTCTTAATGGGGTTGTCGTTAACTGTAGCAAGACCACCGAAGTGGATAAGAGGACGATCATTACGACGATTGCTGTAGTTGTGGAACTCATCAAGAGAAGCATCAGGCATAAACTTCTGACCATCTACTCCAGTAAACATCTTCTCATCACGAGCTTTACTCTTGATAAGGTTAGTGGCGTCAGACAGGTCCCATCCTTCAGCAGTCATAAACTCTTGAAGCTTAGCCTTAGTGGAGACAGTAGGGTTCCAATCGTTGTTAGCTTCTACGATTGCATCAGTAAGCTTACCATCTCGCATAGCTTTACTAAGGGTATCAATCTGCTTAGCTGCTAGCTCCGCTGTCTTACGAGAACCAGTGGACAGGATAACCTTGATAGGACGACCCTTAGCATCAGTGAGTAGAACGAAATCTGTCGCCTCCTCATTGATACGAGGACCACCAGCATTATACCCCATAGCATCCTCAGGTTCAAGAGGACGAATAGTAGGAGTATCTACGATGTACTTAGCACCGTTGATTGGCTCATCAAGTTCAAAGATATTTGCGCCAGGACCATCATAGAACTTAGCAAAGTACGTCACACCTGACTCAGAGTCCAAGATGTACGTCTCACCCATAGGCATAGTCTCGATACGACGAGCAGATACGAACTGCTCTTGTCCATTAAGCTTAAATGATATACGACGATAGTTAGCCTTATGCAGACCCTTTAGCATCAACTGAGTCTGTACCTGATAGTTATGGTCAGACAAGTTGACGAGAGCGCGGTAGCCCTTAAGAACCTTAGGAGATGGTTTCTGACCCTTGTTATCAGCCTTCCAAAGATCTACAAACTCTTGGTCAGTAAACCAGTTACGCTTAGACGCTAGGTCTTTGGACTGTAAACGACGAACAATCTCACCTGTCTTCTCAAAGTCCTTAGAAGACATCTGCCCAATTTCATTAATGATAGGCGTTTGTATTTGCTTAATGCGTACAGCAGCACCCTCAGCCCTGAAGGCTAGGTTAGTGCTACGTGCAGAGTCACGTAGGTGTGAGCCACCAGTGAATGAGTTACCAAAGATTTTAGACAGTAGGTTTGCTGTGACACCTTCAACATGGGTAAGGTCATTCAAGGAGCTAGAGCCAATGTACTCTTCAAGATCAACTGGTTCATCAAAGCGGATAGCCCAAGCCTTGCCATCAGAGCTAAGGGGTACAGCCCGTGCCTCAGGTGCTTTAGCTGCGTACTTCATAGCAGAAGCTTTAGTCAAAGACTTACCTGTACGGGGATCACCAAACACTGCTGTAAGAATACCACGGTCATAGTCTACACTGTGGTCAATGTAGCCTTTGTTAAGAACTTTACCAACAGAGACAATACGATCTGAGATGTATTCAGCAAGCCTAGTCTTGTCTACGATCTGACCACCTTGGCGTTGCATATAGTTGAACACTTCGTTGGTTACTTCTGTAGCTGTCTGGTTAGACATAGCTGCCGTACCTAGAGGACGTACAGGTGCTTTGTCGCCAATAGGGTCAGTAATACGTGGACCCATATTAGCGAGGTTCTCAGGCTCATCTGTGCGACGAGCAATGTTCTCAGCTACACTGGTAGCAGCATCAGGACCGTTGATAGCACCTGCTCGTGTAGAGGGGGTAGGAGACTTAGCAATGTCATCTAAGGACCGTACAAGATTTATTGCTTTACCAGTTTCAGTCGCTACGTCAATAGCAGTACCAACTGCTTTACGACCAACCTTAGCTACCCCTGCAACTACAGGAACAAAGTCTGCTGCACCAAGGATAGCATTAACGAAGGCTTCATCTGTGTTACCGAAGCGAGTAGAAATATCTAGCAGTTCTGAGATAGCTTGAGGGTTATCCTTAACGAAGATACCCTGTTCAGAGTACTCAGCAATCTTAGTATCTAGGAATACTTTGTACTCATCGACACTCATGCTACCAGAGATTGCACGAGCAAACTCATCTGACACATTCTTACTCTTCAGTGTCATGTCTTCGAAGGAACCGATAGGGAATTGACGGATGATGTAACGGTCAACCCAGTTAGCTACAGCACCTGCGGTAGTGGAAGCTTCCTTGTCTTGCAAGCTATTCTGTAGGGCTTCTACGGTAAGTTGGTACTTGATCTGTGCCCTGTTCTGAGCAGCGTTAAGAGTAGGGTTGTCCATAGCATGGAAGGAGTTATCGAAGTAGTCGCTAATGCTTTGAAGTTCTGTAGACTTAGTGGACTGATCTTGTAGTTGTTCAGCAGCGACAGTGACATCCACTTGGTTGTCTTGGTTGTACTGGATGTCTTTCTGAACAGCCTTAGTAGCACGGTCAGATACTTCAGCAGAGACGTTAGGAAGTTCTTCTGGAAGCTTACCAGTAGCGCCTAGAACAGACATATCCCTACGTGCAACACCTGCTGACGTATCCTTCTCTTTATTGACTAGAGGGTTGTTAGGCTCATCACCCAATATCGCTGCTTGTTGGACAAGCTCACCAATTAAAGATGCCATGCTAGACTAAGCCCTTACTGTTTTGGTTTGAACACATTAGATAGTTGACCAAAGCCACCAAGACCTTGGAAGACTGTTCCAGCAAAACCAGCAATATCCGAGTACTTCTGAGCTTGCATATTGTACATAGAAATCTCTCTAGACAGACCTGACATCTGGCTTGAGTAACCCAAGTTAGAACCTACTTGAGAACCCAAGGAGGATAGACCACCCGAAACACCTGACCCACCTACAACACCTGCTGCTTGGGCACTAGCTACTGTCTGGGCACGTTTGATCTGCATCTCACGGATAGCTGCCCTACGAGAAGCAGAAGACTGAACCTCTTGCTGTTTCTGGGCTGCATTCGATGCGTTAGTCTGGGCTTTAATTGACTGCTGAGTAGCTTTTACAGAAGCTGCCCCCGCTGCTACTGTTGCAACAGAACCAATAGCTGAGATAGTCATAGCTAAAGCTGTGCCGATCATTGTAGATCCTTCCTATATGTAACTTCTGACCTAGAGTAACCAAGTCTTTTGTATAAGTTATCTAAGTTTTTAACATTCTGTAGATCAGACACGTTAACTTGTGTGGCTCCAGATTCCTTAGCCCATGCTTCAAACATCTTTAGCATAGGGATAGCTACGTTTTGGCCTCTGAACTCTTCAGCAACCCACCAAAACATTTCAACAGCAAGAACATCATCAGAGAAAGGTGGGCTTAAGATGCCACCTAGAAAAAAACCTATTGCCTCGTCTTCTTTAGTAGCAATAAGATAGTAGTAAGAAGGGTTGTTTACTATGCTTAGAAAACTCTGAGCAAACTTATCTTGTTTGAAAGATAGATTGTAACCACTCTTTTTGGCTTCTTTGAAGAACTGCTTACTTAGAATGGAGAGATCAAGTATGTCTCTCTCTTCTGCTCTTGCAATCTTAAAACCGTTGGTTTCTTGCATCAATTACTCCATAGCCAAGTAGGATGAAGTCTTTGCCTTGTTCACTTTCAAAGCGTAGACGGGCTGACCTACCCTTACCACGTAGCTTAAGCTTTGTCGAGATGACAGATGTAGGATACACCCAAGAGTTAAGGTCACCTACGATAGGCATAGTCTTGAAGCGGTATGCTTGCTGGGCGACAGACGAAGGGGTATCCTTGAAGTCCCAGTAGGACGATACAAACAACGACGAAGGATGGATGGGGTTGTATCCTGTTGACTCGTTACCTGTCCAACCCTCTTCAGTAGTTCTCATGTACGTAATGATGTACGGAGATGTCTTCTGGGTAAACAGATCACCCTTGAAGTCATAGCCAGCTTCTGCAAAGGATGAGTAGTTTGTAGTTCCCCAATCAAGGTAGTCACTGCCACCAAAGGAACCCATAGTCAGTTTACCAGTAGCACCATCCCTGAGGAGAAGGACAATAGCTGGATCACCTGTGCTGTAGTCTGTGTACTGTGTACTAACGACATCATCGCCATTAGAGAACACATCATCTGCACCTGATATCACATCAAGAACAAGTTGATCAGAACCAAAGCCAGTGTAGAAGTCAAAGCCTACTACGTAGTCAGTGTTTGTCGTTTCATCAGAGATCTTCCAAGGGTAGAAGGCTTGGAGAACTGTATCAAGGATGAGGAAGTTGTTGAACTTGTTAGTCTTAGGCTCATCAGTGTTTGGGTAGGCCCAGTAGATCTTCTTGTTGATCCTATCATAGATAGCATTAACTTGAAGCTTGGCTACTTGACTGATGTTATCCCAGAAACTCTGAATGACAGAGATACCAATGTTTTGTTCCTGAGGAAGACCAGTTGATTGGTCAAAGGTCATAGCATGGATACCATACTTGGACCACCAAAAGGGAATGCCCTCTGCTTCAACAAAGGACTCAGCGGTAAGGATACCTACACTGGTGATAAGGCGGATAGAGTATTCAGTTGCACGGAATACGTTATCGACACCATTGATCGACCACACACCGTTGTCAGCAAAGATGTAGAGGTTAGATCCAAAAGCATACAGGTACTTAATGTTCACTGCATCTGGGATAATGATAGAGCCACCATCAGTATCCAGCAAGTCACTGATATCTTCTGACGTAGGGTCATTGATCTGGTAGCAGTTACCAAGGTCAGTAGTATTCTCAATCAAACGGGAGAAGAGAATAGTACCTGAGTTCTTAGAGCTTTCCAGACCCGCATAGAAGACACGACCAGCAAAAGTAGCGACAGACTTGAAGCGGGTAGCTTCTACTTCTGTAGTGATGCCAGCGATACCAGAAGCAGTGGTCCTATCCTTAGAGAAGAAGTCTAGGATGAAGTGACCATTACCTGATAGCGATGTACCTGAGAAGATCTTACGCCACTCAGTAACCGAGAAGTTACCGCTGCTATCCTTACCCGAATACCAAGGCAGAGTAATAGCTGGGTAAGCAGCCTGTGCAGAGATGTACGCAGTGAGGGCTGCACCGCCATACGTACCTTCCCAGCCAGCGTTAGCTGTGTCGTACTTACGAGGGGTTGTAGTGCTTCCTGTGGCCTTGTCTGAGGTGTACTCAGCCTTAGGACCAAGCCAATCAAAGTCACGTACCTTGAAGGCAATGGTAGTGACAGCCACTGTCTCAGCTACGTTGTCACGTTCAATGTAGATCGTGTTGATAGCGGGAGAGGCTACGACAAGGACACCCTTGAGGGAAGCAAACTGACACCTTACGTTAGCCGCACCTACACTACCTGCTACTTCATAGGTAGCTAGGTTAACTGTATGAGCAAGTTCACTTCCAGAGTAGGGAGGAGCAGCTTTGTTGTAGAACCGTAGGGTAGCACCAGTTTGGATAACTAGGAATTCAAGACCTGCCTGGCCTCCTACGTTGATCCACTTATCTGTATGTACAAGGTCAGTAGTAGCTACTGTAAAAGATGAGAGAGTACTGCTATCTTCGACTGCAACAGACTTACGACGACGACGAGATCCATCACGGCGAAGGTCACAATTAAGCTCGTCAACAGAAGCATCAGGGGGAAACGTAAGCTCACCAGCTTCAGTTACCAAGCCCTTCACGAAGGTGTTGATCGTCTTCTGGGTCAAGCTTTGCGGCATCTTTTACCTTCTTACGTGCATCAAATTCTCTACCGAAGTTCTCACGACGAGCAGTAGGTGTTTCCTTCTTAGTCCTGAAGTACTGAGCGACAGCAGCTTTAGCACTAGGCATATTGGAGTACCTACCTTTAAGCTCTTCAGGCAACGACCCCACTGTAGTGACTACTTCAAAGAAGATGAAGCCATCACGAGACTTCTGGATAGTGAGGGGAACGACAGACTTATCAGACTTACAAATGCAGGTTAGATTTGATGGATCTTCAATAAATTCCAAAGGATTTACCTTCCGTAGTGTGGACGTTTGTTATCTTGCTTAGTACGGAACATATCATTCTGTACGTAGGACTTCAGACGACGAGCAGCTTGCTCCACCTTAGGGTCGCTACCACTCTTGAACAACGAGAAGCAGACAGACTTACTTTCAGCCAACAGGTAAGGCATCATGTTGTCGTCAAGGTGAGGTTCAAAGGCATCTGTAATGGAGAAGGTAGGGTATACCGTACCGTAGGCCATAGTCTTAGATGCTTGCATGATAGCCTCTACACCAGCATCATATGAGTTAAACACAATGTGTTCATCGTCGAAGCTAGTGTAGTAGCTGGGCATACCATCGTTACGGATTAGGAAGACCGCAGAGGTATCAACGTCAGGGACTTGGATGATAGCCGTAGCATCTTCATCCGTTGACTGACGAGCAATGAACTCAAGAGGATCAATGAAAGGAACGACAGCATATGTAACCCCACCCGACAAAGCAATGTTGTAGCGAATCTCTTCCAACTGCTTCACGTTCTTAGGGTACTTGAAGTGAGTAGGACGAGTACTATCCGACAAGGAGGTAAGAGTAATGATACGCTTAAGCTCAGGGATGTCACGGTTAGAGATGATGTTGTAGTAGGTATCTTCGATAACGGAGGCTACTTGCTGAGCCTCTACGCTATCACTAATGGAGTTAACAGCCTCTGAGTCCATGTCACTCAGGATAGACTGAACTAGCTCAAGGAGAGTTGTCTTCATTATGTAGGCGCTCCTACGACATTGAGACTTGCAGTAGCAATGAGGAGTGTGAAGGCAGCAGAACCTTTAACGAATACTTCGAAGTAATCATTAGCGACAAAGGTAGTCATACCTGTCACCGTATGGACTTTCCACTCACCAGTTACAGCAGTGGAGATAGCTTGAGCGCCAGCTAGCAACGTACCATTCTTATAGATAGCCATCTCAAGATCCTTACTAGAACCTGAGTTGTTCTTGAAGTTAATGGTGAAGGTAACCTTAGCAGTAGTCGTTACTGTACCATTGTACCTAAGACGAGCATTAGGAGACAACAACCCTGTCCAATCATCTGACAGACCAATAACGAAGGTAGGATTAAGTACTGTAAAGGATGTAGTTACAGAATGACTGTAAGCAGGGGTGGTAGAGTCGAAGGCAACATAACCATTAACGTAGTTGTGTAGTTGCTTCCATGTACCGCTACCTGCTCCATCAGCAATGTAGATAGCTCCTGAAGCAGCAGTAGATGCTCCCTTAGGTTCATGTATGTAAGGATCTGTGAGGGTGTTATGGTTTACGTTAGCCATAAGTTGTGTATCCTATTAGTATATACATGGCGGGGGTGCAATCAATAATGCAATTATACAAGGTTTGTAGGTTTTGTCAAGAGGGAAAATGTAGGGGTGGAACCTACTAGAAGCACCACCCCTTTTGTCATGTTAGCCGATGTATTCGATAACCAGCTTACCAGCACCAGCGGTGAAGGCAGCGGTATCATAGTCAATCGACACGTAGGCGTTAGCCGAACCAACAGTGGTGGTCCCGCCAACATACGTACCAGCACAAGCAACTGCTTTACCAGTGGTTGCTAGAGCAGTTACAGCCGTAGCAGCAGTGATGCCTTGAGCAGCAATAGCCGAACCAGCAAGAGTTTGCAGACCGATATTCAGGGCAGCAGACGTACCAGTGAAGCCAGTGGTGACAATCAGGCTAGCTTTGGTAATGTAAGCACCAGCGGGAATGAAAGCATCATTAGCCGCAGGAGCAACAGTAGCCGAGCCAATAGAAGCAGCAGCAGGGATGTTGATGACCAAGAACTTGGGACCGTATTCAGCGGAACCAGTTTGGTTAACAGCACCTTGATCAGCACCCGAAAGTACCAACAGGCCGTCAGCGTTATTGTAAGACATTTTCTATCCCTCCCTTACACGTTGGTTTTCGTGATAACACGAACCATGTTCTCAGGACGGTACAGCTTAACGCCGTAACGAGCAGTCGTAACATACTCGTGACGTTGTTGGTCTTTGCTGTATTCGTAATCGACTTCAGGCATCTGACGCCATGCACCAACGAAAGGAGCAGCGGTAGTTGCAGCCGAGAAGAACAAGTTAACTTTGCCATTGTTAGTCGAGAAGTCAACGTTAGCTGGCGAAGCAGCCTTGTTTGCCAACGCGCTGTCAGTGGCAGTAGCCAAGTAGTTCGAGGTATACACATCGAAGCCGTACACGTTCTTGACGAAGCGCATACCAGTAGCGATGCCCGAAGACACGATACCTTCCCACATGGGGTTGTTAGCAACCGACACGAGGTCCGACAAGGTGTTGATCGTGTATTCAGCCGAAGCATCCACGATAGCGACCAAGTTCGTATCAGGTACGTTAGCCTTCTTCAGTGCATAACGGGCACGAGCGAAGTCAGCAACGGTGATAACAGCACCAGTACCCGAACCAGCCCAACGGTGAGCAACGCTGTCGATGTTCTCTGCCGAGTTAGCAGAAACACCAGCTTCAGCGGTAGCAAACGTAGCTGCTTCGAAGTGAGCCATGATAGCACGTTCTTGTTCAGGAACAAAACGGCTCTTCAGTTCTGCCGAGTAGTACGAGTCCTGCTCAGCTTTTTTGGTGATGTACGTTGCAGACGACAGATACTTGTCAATCGTGAACGTGAACTCACCAGTGTCCATTGGGCGGTATACAACCGCAGCATCTTCGACATAGTTGTCGACTTGTGCTTGACCAATCGAAGGGATGGTGAATTGGTTGCCATCAGGGAAACCATCAAGCATACGCACGTAGCGTTGAGCTTGCATTTCATCGCGCAGAATTTCCTTAAGCTCGCCAGACCAAATCTCAGAGCGAGTAAGGAGATCCATATTGCCAGTAGTCATACCAGACATAGATTCTCTCCGTTAAATTAAAGACCGAACTTAGACCCAAGTCGTTGGCGATCAAGCATCAACTGTTGTTGTACCTTGGGGCTGAAGTACAGGGTTTTGTTTTCCCGACGAAGGGCTTGGTAGTAGGACCAAGTACGTTCCGTCGAAGCTTGCATATTGACACCCTCAGTGCGAATAGATCCTTGTACCATAGGGCTAAAGGATTTCTTCTGTTCACCTAGCAGAGCAAAGAAAGCGGTAGGGGATTCAGCAGCAATCTCTTGCATACGCTGTACCGACATACCTAGTTCCGTTGCCTTCTTTTGGATAACGCTTACAGCTTCAGTGCCGTAGGCTTTCTCCAACTCCGCATCAACTAGGGAAAGGTTCTGCTTTACAGTAGACTCTTTCTCACGGTTGGTCAGTGTCTGTTCAACAAGGCTCTTTAGGGATTCCTCACTCACTTGGGGCTGGGTATTGCCGTCAGTATCAGTGCTACCATTATTCTTAGTGGGTACTACAGTATTCACGTTGGTAGGAGCCGTGGCCTTATTCTGTAGTTGGTCGAGCAACTGCTTAGAGTACTCCTGCTTCCCAAGGTCTTCACGCATTGCTGCGAGTTGATCCTCAAGAGTCTTAATGTAACCATCAGCTTCAAGTTTGCCTTTGGCTAGCACTTCAGGGTCTTTCCAGTTGTCGCCCTTTACCGCGACGAGCTTAGCTAGATACGACTCCTGTTGTTCAGTAGTCTTAGCTTGTTGCTCTGCTGCTTGACTTGTGCCCTCAGGTTGCTGGGCTTGGTCAAATACACTCATTGTTAATCCTTACGGTTAAGGTCGATTAGGTTTAAGATGTCGTCAAGGACTGCGTTGTACTCATTGACTGCCACCTGCTTGTACTCCCAACCAGGGGAGTAATCACGTACAGCATCACGCTTTAAGTAGTGCTGTTCGAGAATCTGTCTTAGATCATCAAAGGCGTTACGGTATCCCATAACCTCAACTTTACGACGATCACGATCTGGACCATTAAGTCCACTAAGCCATTTAGCTTGCATTAAAGACCTGTTTCTTTAGCGATCATAAGCTGTTCTTGGTTAACTGCTTCAGCTTCCTGCATCTGCTGTTGTGTAGCTAGTTGTTCAGCAACTGCAATGTTCTCGCTAAACAACTCAGGCTCACCTAGTTCAGTAGCCATGATACGGGCAAACTCTTTGCCTGACAGGTGGGCTGCAACAGTAGGATCAGACAACTTGATCTGATACATTTGAGTAAGGTTCTGTACACGACGAGCGCGTTCAGCGAAGTGACGAGCGCCTACAGGGATAAGCTTACCATTAGCAGTGATGTCATTCTTGCTGACACTCCTGAAGATTGCTGCACCAGTGTTGTCGTCAAGAACCCTAACTGTGTCGCTGATATTCATGTTGCGACGAGAAGTCTCAAGCATAGCGTTCAAGATAGGTTCAATGAAGGTACGCTCGAAGTGGGCAGTCTTGTGTTCAAAGATACGAGAAGCTGAGTTCTGTAGGCTCTGTACTTCAAAGGCAGTCTTCTCACCAGGAGTACGGATACCCATAGCTTGCTTAGGCGCACCTGCCATCTCCTCCATCTTGTTCTCAAGAAGTTGGATCTGAAGGTCAGCTTGAAGTGCAGTACCATCAGGTTGCAGGTAGCCTACGTCACCTTCTTCACCTAGGTAGATACGCGCACCTGGTTCGAAGTCGAAGTCTTCTACGTCACCACGAATCTTCATAATAGGGTAAGCAATCTGGTCGAAGACATCAGCCTTCAGGTTCTCCAGATGGTCAATACGGTACTGCATACCAACCAAGTTATCCAACGGACCCATAGCGTACAGGTTGTCAGGACGAGGACGCCAGCCTGAGTGGAAGATAGGAGCTTGGCCTAGCCAACTAGGGTTCTCATCGTTGCTGATAACGTAAGCACGATCAACAACGGTGATGATACGATCAGTCCAGAGGGTCTGTTCGTTGTAGTCAAAGATGTCACCATAGAAGGTAAGCACTTCAACAAAGTTAGACTCGTAGTAGTGTTGGATAGACGAGAAGCCATCAGCAATGAAGCCAGATGCTTTGTCCAACATACCATCGCTATTACCTACGTAAGCACGAGCATGGAGCATCTTGTCCAAGACTTGCTTGAAGTGAGCATTAGCTGGATCAGACTCTACCTTCTTCTTGATCTCACCTAGGGTCAAGATACTCTTGATGATCTTAGGGGTCTTAGTGAAAGAAGCAGCAGTAGGGTTGAATACGATGTCATATGGCGACACACGCACCATCTTAGGGCCAATGTAGCTAACAAACACTTCACCACTCTCTTTGGTGACGTAGTTGTTTTCCCAAGTAACAGTAGCAAAGCAGTTGCCGTACTGAATCCAATCGTACAGCAGATCAGAGGCTGTGTTTACGAAGTCAGACTGACGGATCTTATTGTCCATGTAGGACTGAATAACATCCCGCTTGGCTTTCATGTTCCCGTCTTTGTCAGAACCTTCAAACCGCATCCACTTCTGCTGAGGGAACAGAGTAGCGAAGTAGTTAGCATGGAGGTTATCCATGATCTGCGTAAGCTTAGGGGTGGTCGTAGTGTTAGACCAAGGAAGAACTGCGTTACCTGTCGTCTTAGTGTCGGTAGCGTACAGGTAGTTACGAAGTTCTTTCTTCTCTTCTGTCCAGCTAACACGAAGTTCAGACCACTCACGCCAGCGATTAGCAATCTCTACAGCCAAGTTGTCTGGCCCTAGTACGTGCATGATGTCAATAGTTTCGCCAGCCATTACGCAGCACCTTTATCTAAAATAGCTCGACAGAACTCTAGCAAGTCTTCATCTGTGTACGAACTTTTTGCACAGTTTGCTTGGTAAGTGATCAGTCTAACATTGTCTTCTGTGTAACCCAAGTGAGGAACTATTCTATCCAAAGATGGAGCATTCCTTTTGGGACTATTCTTTATAGAAGATGAGCCTAGTTTAAACTCAAAGTTTGTTAAAGCACATCTACCTTCTTGTCTTTCCCATAGAGCTACAAGAGTGTCTAAGGAAAGATCGAATGGAATATCTTTGTACTTTGCACGGTACATAGCATTCTTAAGAATCTTAGCTAGTATAGAAACGACAGAGTTTGCTTCTTTGATCCATCTACCCTTGTTTATACATTCTTTAGAGCAGTAGAGTTTATGTTTGTAGCCAGGTAGTTTTTCTGCGGGAGCAGAGCAGACTATACATTTAAGCTGCATTGCTACCCCTAAATTTGTGTGAAGACCAGACCACATTACTCTTACGTTGTCTGTGGATAGTCTTACTTGGAGCAATAGCCATATCAACTACAGAAGCTAGAGCATCAATTACGTCATCGTGAGCAGGGTTACGTGTAGATAGTTCTTCTTCTAGGATCTGGATGTTGCCACCACGATAGTGCCACATCTGCATATTGTCGTAACGAGGTTCAAGGATAGAAGCGATACGTTCTTGCTTGTTGCCTTGGTGCTTGTTAGGACGATACTCTTCGATACTAATAGATAGACCGTGTTGCTTGATCAGTTCTTTAAGCTGCTTAACGATTGCTACCTGAGCAACGGTAACTTCAGCCCTCATCTTCCTGAACGACCACTTGTTAGACAGTACTAGGATATGCTCGAAGTACTCAATGATACGATCAGTCTTAAAGCGATCAATGTCTAGGACCAGTACGTTGTTCTCTGAGTCAACACCGATAACGACAATGGCAGTAGAGTCAGAACGCTTACCCAAACTAAATGCAAAGTCTACAGCAGCAAAGACGTTAAGACGGTTCTCTTTGTAGAACCAGTAGCCATTCTCAAGTCTCAGGAACTTACGGTCGTAGTACTGGAACTTGTCACTACCTACTGGTACGTTGTCAGGGTCAGATGGGTTGTTGTAATACTGTGCCCTGAACTGTCCTTTGTCCAAGTACTGTCCACGTTTCTTAGCCAAGATCTGGGCATCGAAACCAAACCACTTACCATCTTTACGTTGTTGACGGGGCCAGAGGAACTGTCCAGTACCGTCACCATTCTCTTCTACTGCTCTCTCAAAGACTTCATAGATGCTTTCTTCAGCAATCTTATTGAACTCTTTGTCGTAGATATCCTCAGCCATAGACATGAGGTCGTTATACAAATCAGCGGGGTGGTAACGAGTACCGACAACCCACTCCTTAGCATTTGCACCTTCGATGGAGGAGAGCAGGGAGTACTGGCTCTTAACCTTACCTCGACCCTCGCCTGAGTATGCGTTCTCGTATACAACTACGTCATCAAGTACAGCGATGTCACAGTGCATACCAGTTAGAGAAGTAGTCAGACCACCAGTGAAGATAGAAGGATCACGAACATTCTCCTTCTTACGGATAGGGTGGTCTAAGGCAATTTCAGAGTTAGTCCACTTAGACCGCTTACCCTCTTCTGCATTCACATGGTCAGGCCAGTATCTACGATAGGCATCACAAGTAAAGATACCCTTCATAAAGCCTAACTGCTTCTCTGCAAGGTTAGCAGTAGCTGAGATGTACAGCACACGTAGGGTAGGATCTTTAGTAAGTTCCCAGACTACACGGTACGCTACCATACGAGACTTCTGATGGTCACGAGGAAACAGAACAAGTTGATGTGTCTTATGTTCTTGACGAATCCACCAAGAGATAAGATCTGTATGACACTGACCTAGCATCTGGTCAGGAGCTACTAGACGAATGAAGGTTTCTAAGTCATTCTCCGCAGCCGCTCTGATCTGGTCTACAGTAGCGTTCATGTAAAGTGTAACCTTAACTGTCTATGTGTGGCAATTATACAACACATCTTTTAAGTTGTCAATACCCTTTACAGGCAGCGTCGATAGAAGCGATCAGCTTAGCTCCAGTAACGACAGACTTATCTCCACCATCCAGGGCTAAAGCGTTAGCGTGTTCTGTACGTACACTAGCCGTACCGTCACATACGGCCTGTTGGTTTACCACGTTCGCGCAACCACTCACGGAGAACAGCAGGATCATCACCAAGATTGTCTGTCGCATGGTCTATATCCTTCCTAGTGTCAGCGTAGGCCTCAGCAGCCCGTAGGGAGGCCTCCTGACGCGCATCTCTCTTACCAGCTACCCATATGGCCCAAACTAGAAGCACCCCTCCTACGGTCCACACAGCGAGCCTACGGATGTAGGACGAAGTTAGGGACCACAGAAGCATCATGCTGCTTTACGCTTATTCCAAACGGACCACAGAGCGACAGCAATAGTAGTAGCTGCACCGCCTAGGGTAGTAGCAGTCTCAGCATCGACCATGCCCTTACCAACAAGGTAGCCACCTAGGGCAGAAGCTAGTGCGCGGACGATACCGCCTACTTCAACAGAGGTTATCATTACTTTACTCCAAACAGTGCAGCTATTGCACGAATGATTACAGTGATCAGGGATTCAGACTTAGGTTGGACAACTTCCTGTGGGTGCATATCCGCTACTACGAAGGCAGGGGTCAGGAAGAGCTTACGTTCAGCTTCACGACGACGAACAAGACCCTTACTTACTTTGCCACCAGCTTTATTCCACAGGAGGATAGCATCAGCAGCCTTGACGAACTGCCCCTCATTGACCATCATAAGAGCAGAGGAACGAGAGAAGGCACTAGGGCCTACATTGTAAGCAAGGCTGAGCAATGCCCCAAACTGGTTGTCGTTAACTTCACGAGTAAACTTAGGCTTGATCTGTTCAGCAAACTTCTTCAGACCTGACATCAAGAGAAGTTCAGCTTCTTCTTGGGTAATCTTCATACCAGCTTTAGGAACTACACCTAGGCCAGCACCCTCAGTCGTACCGTAACCAATAGTCCATACGCCAACGATGTCTTGGTATGCCTCAAGTTTGCACCCTTCAAACTCTTTAACGAGATTGACTGCGGCTTGGTTAATATTCACTTGTGCAAATCCCTCTGGATTATATTCATCTGCAACTCATCAAGCTTTTTTAGGATGTTCGTAAAGCCATCCTTGATTTCTTTGAGTTCGCGGTCGTGGTTTTCTTTAGTCAACGCAAACTCAGTTTTTATGACAGCGATCTCAACTGAATGCCCTTGCGTCATTTTATAATGGGCAAACATAAACGCAACAATCGGCAGCACAGCAAACTGCAACAAGAGCTTTGCCAATTCCATCAGGTCCATCTCCTGCTGCATGATCTTTATTCCGCCCCTTGGATCACAAGTTCACCCGCATCAACTTGGCGCATGATCTCGTCATAGTGGCGGTTTCCCGCTACTAGGGGGACGGACCACTCTGTGCCGTCAATGATGGCTTTGATGCTGCCAATCTCATCCGACATAAGGGCTTTGACGTATTGGGCTAATGTGATGTTCATGGTCATAGCTCCGCATCAAATGATAGGGTTTGTCCCGCTGTTGCTGTTTGATAGAATACACCTACAGTAGAATTGTTAATGACTGTAGTAAACCCAGTTCCACCTCCAGAAACGGTAGGAGTAGTTCGCATTGGAGATGGATAATAAACTTGAGTTATAGCCGTGCCAACAACTAAAGCAGTTACATAAGCGCCATCTTTATAAAAATACCGATAGCACCGAGCCAACTCAGGCCCTAGTTCAGGCTGCTTGTAGAGATCAGTTGCCGCTGTGGTGTGGGTTCCAACTTTGATGTGGATACCCCACAGGTCAACGCCGATGGTTTGAAGGCCGAGTGAGTTGGTAGATGAATTGTAGTCTGATCCAGCGGAAGTCCAAAACCCAATGTTAAAAGTATCATTGACGTTGGTTCCAATAGTTTTCCCCGTAACAGAGGGGACGGTTATTACTGCGGCAAATTGCGCCCAAGAACCTGTTAAGGTGACTGAGGTAGGAGAAATTGCAGTGACACTTGCTGATGGCGACCCACCTGTTCCAAAATATTGAGATGCGGACACAGCCATATTCCCAGCGCCAGATGATCTACGCGCCCAACCTAGAACGGTAATTGTCTGACCAGCGTAAGAACGAACACCTTCAATTGACTGTTGAACAGTTGCAAATTGTGCAGAAGTAGTTTGACCGCTGACTGCTTGTCGCAAGAAATATGCTGGGTTATTTGATCCAAATACTTCACCAGCCGCAAATGATTGTCGTGACTGTGTTACAGTTCCGCCGCTTACGGTATTGGCCCAGCGGTCTGCCCCATAAACAGTCCCAGTAAAACTCGTTCCCCGCTGCCAGAAGTCAAACGCCCCGTTGATAATACGGTTCTCAGGGTCCAGCACACCTTGGCGTAGTGGGATGCCGTTGAAGGTAGCCGTGTTGCCGCCTGATGCGTCGAGGATTGCGTTGGCCTTGATCGTGGACATGGTTATACCTCTGGATACGGATAGCGGGCTTCGATCTCAGCGATCTTGTCCAGCCATTGTTGTTGTGTAGCCTTGCCACGCTGGGCCATGAAGAAGAGAGGATCAGCTTCTAGGGCGTATGCTGTGGCACGGGCTGCTTGTTGTTGTGCAAACGTAGGGATGCTTGCAGCAATGACAGCCGCGATCTCTTCAGGTGTGTATGGACGGGTTGTTACTTCACCCGTAGAAGCATCCGTGATGACTTCGAAGTAATCCATTATTTCACCCCGTAGATAACAATTGATCCAGCGTCAAAGGTTCCTGCGCTAATTGTAAATGTTATGCTAGTGCTGGCTGTGGTTAGGCCAGATGCCCCCCCTGACGCTACTCCGTCTTGCCAAGCACTAGCATAAAACCGTCCATAAGCTGCCGCAAATGCACCAGTAGTTAAGTCAATGGTTCCAATTCCTGAGACTATATCAGTAGCAGCCGTAATATAAACTTGTGCAACATTTATTCCATTTAAACGGATGGAATTTGCACCACCAAAAGTGCCAGAAACACCGTTTATAACAAACTGCAAAGACTTATACGATGTCAGTGTCAGGCCAGACAAGGTAACAGATGTTCCACTTGTAGTCGTAAGCGTCCCAAGCAGCGTCATGCCACCAGCCGCAGGGACATCACCAATAGCAATCGGCAGCTTCCCATTAATCGTAGCCGTATTCCCACCAGCCGCATCCAAGTAAGTATTGGACTTGAAGCTTGTTGATTGGGTAATGCCGTTTGTGCCGTCAAGAGTTAATGGCATCAGATAACCTCCAGTGCGCGTAGTTCAACACGCCATGCTTGGCGCTGGGCAAGCACATCTGGCTTGCTCTTATCGTAGTCTGCCAGTGCCACATAATCTGTGCTGGCGAGGAGTTGCTTAAGTTCAGCAATGCGGGCAAATTTTTGCGTCTCGTTGAACATTATTTGCTCTGTTAGCAGAAGAGAACCATCATCTGTCCATTGCCATTTCCATTGGACTTCAGAAGGTAGCTGGTCAGCATCTATGATCCGCCATTGCGCTCCAGTAGGGACGTCTTTTTCAGCCAAAGCGTAAAGATCACCGCTAAAATCTGGGGCGGGACACATTACCGCTACACTTTTGTAGTCCGTGGTGTAGATGATGATTTTCATGGCGTCCTCAACACATAATCATTACGTCAATTTCGGCATAGTCTTCGATTGATACAGCATGAGTCGCACCAGTGATAATGCTGAAACTTGTTGTGGTTCTTGCAAGGACACCTATGCCGCCTAGTTTCCTTGTTTCTGTTCCACCAATGCTTAGGTTTCCGCCTACACAAACTGCGTAATCAGCAGTCGGCATAGCTGTTGAAAAGTTTATGGTGTAGTTTCCTGTGCCATTTTTTACTAGAGTAGATACATTCCCAGAGTTGCGTATAGTTGATGCTGTTCCGTTAAAGTTGATCCAAGCACGGCATGAGTAGGACGGAGCAGACCCAGAAGCTGTTGAAAGCTGCGCTGGGACAGGCAAGCCAGTTAAAGCGGCTCCACTGATAGCAGGAAGCGCACCAGTTAGCTGGCTGGATGCAATCGTCTTGTTGGTCAACGTCTGTGTGGCATCAGTGCCGACCAGCGTGGTGGTCACATCAGGCAGCGTCAGAGTGCGGTCCGTATTAGTCGCAGGAGACGCTAATGTGAAAGTGCCCGTGCCAGAGGCGTTGGGCGTAAATGCAATTTTTGACATCAGATCACCACATATCGTGCGCCCGAAGACACAGTGAGAGTTACACCAGCATTAATGGTGATTGGTCCAGTTGACATAGCGTTCTTGTCTGCTGGGATTGTGTAGTTGCTTGTCATGGTCTGTCCGTTCTGGACAAAGACTTCATCTGATCCACCACCCGTAGCGCCGCCGCCTACGCTACCCCAAGCACTTCCACTGTAGCCCTCAAACTTACTGAGGTCGGTGTTAAAGCGGAAGTAACCTGCGGCAGGGCTACCATCACGTAGGGCCTGAGCGCCTGAGGGGATAATAGCGGAGCCAGTGTCTGAAGTCTTAGCGACACGATCACTGTTTACGAAGGTCTTGATCTGCGTACCAGTGACCTTCTTAGAAGTACCACTATCATTGATCTCAAACTCTTGCGTACCTGCGGCAGCAGCGGTAGCTGTAAGTTGGCTGATCTTTACGTTAGCCATTAGTAAATCCTTTTCCAGTTCCCGTTAACGTGTTTGTAGATATTAGCTGGGATAACCCATTCTTGTTCATACTTGACGTAGGGAACAGCACGAAGCCAGTTACTTGCGTATTTCGCATAAGGTTCAGAAGAGAAGAGAGTGACAGTCGGTACAGTTAGGATAGATCCGTAGCCAAAGTTGGGGTTAAAGTTAACGACAACCCTTGTATCTCCTTCTTCCGTGATACGTGTATCCCCAGATTCTAGGATACGTACCACCTCAGAGTCAGGTTCACCGAATATACCCTGTGCAGTGAAGTGAGGCGCAGTAGTGAAGGAGCCAGTACCACTAAAGGCAAGAGAACCTGTAAACTTAAACCCTGCAAGAGATGTAAACGTACTTGAACCTGGTAGAGCAGTCGTACCGTGTAGAATCTTTAGGCCTAGTGGGACAAGAGAGCCTGTACCTTGGACATTTAGTAGACCTTGTGCCTTAGTCTGTCCAACAATAGCGACAGATCCAATAGCAGATACGTTTAGTCTACCAAAGAAGACACCCTGACCAGCTAGAAGTACGCTACCAGTGGAGGATAGAGGACTAATCCCTGAGGCTTTAAGCTTACCTACAACAGAGATTGTAGCAGCAGCGGAAAGATCAGCGAAACCTTCGATAAAACCTTCAGTAACCCGTGTGTCCCCAGCTTCAAGGACACGCACATCACCAGATTCTAATACACGATACCCTTCCACCCTCTCCTCCTACGGCTTAGGCTAGGGTCAGGTCGATATTACCGATAGCAAATTCAAGAGTATCCCCGTCAGCAATGGTCTTGGAAGCAGTCATAGCTCCATGCCACAGCAAGTTACCTGCGGTAAGGGCATTATGGATACCGATATGCGTCACAGTACCCCAGCTACCGCCAGCGGCAGTAAAGGTTACAGCAGTGCTGTTGTCTGTTGTGCCACCTGGGGTAGCAGCAGCGTTGAAGGTCACAGCCTGACGAGCATAGCCGCTACCAGACACCTCAGTACCACCACCTGAGTCAGACGGGGCAGCAGTGTACAGTGCAACGTACCAAGCAGTAGGACGAGTAGCTGAGCCAGTGGTCATCAGCCAATCGAGTAGTAGCTTTTCGGAGAAATCAGAGAGTGCCGACATTGTGTATTGTCCCTTTACGTAGAAACTTTGAACCAAACGTCCCCGTTGTTACCACCATAAGGAGGAACAGGGCTAATGGTAGTCTTGTTAATCAGAGTGAAGACATCTACACCCTCAATAGTCAGGCCACCAGCATTGAGGATCTGGTTACCATTCATGTCTAGGTCAGCACCCATAGCGTTAGGTACGCTACCATCCAACGACAAAGTATTCCCAAATGCTGTTTCAATAGCATCGAAGTTATTGTTCAACTGGGTATTAGAAGCATACCCCGAAGCAATAGTCGTAAGAGTAGGAGCCTTAGCCATACTAGTTTACCTTGATCCCTAGACGCTGAGCATCTTCGTTGAGCATGGAGAGGGCTTGCTTATCCATCTCCTCCTCTTCCTTCTCAATAAGCTTACGCTTAGCCTGAGAGGCAGCTTCGTCATCCAACCATCCACGCCCAAGGAGAAGCTTAGCTGCTCCGAAGGAGGAACGACCACCACTTCTCATCTCTTCCGCAATAGCCTTGATAGCTTCAGACTTAACCTTGACTTCAGCTTCCTTACGCCACCTAGCAATGGAAGGCTTAAGGAGAGGTGACTTGTTCAGATCCTGCCATACATCCCACGACCCAAAGATGGTCATAGCAAACTCGTACTCAGTAGGATCGTTAGGGACCAGGCTGATGTATAGTTTCTGTAACGACAAGAATGTCTGACCCCTCACTTCAATGTCCTGCTCCTTCAAGGTGAACAAGGCCCGTGAAGGGTCCATGTAACAGAGTTCGAAGAAGAGAGACTTGGTGAAGGTCTTGTTGTTGTCACCTTTAAGTTGGCTTGGGGAGAACATCATGGTTGAAGCACCCTACAATGGACTATGAATATACAATTGTCGTAAGTATAGCATGGCTCAGATACCTTGTCAACACCCTTTATCTTCAGTAGATGTGCAGATAGGGGCTTGACAGGTGAAGAAAATGTGTGTATAATTTCTTTGTTGCCTCCGGGGTATATCTATTACTATAAGTAACTACGAAAAGGAGTTGTCTATCCTTTAAGTAAGTACTTTAAAGTACTACCTTCCAAGGTACACAACTACTTCTTAGTATCATACTAGAAGGAGTGGTCTATTCCTTAAAGGAATTACCTCAAAGTTCTACTTCAAAGTCATTCTTGTACGCATACACCCTTCCAAGGTAACACTTGGGAGGGTTTTTCTTTGTCGTAACACCCTTAAGGTGATTACTGGTAGGACTAACTACTCCCCTACCGCTACAGATTCACTCCAGATTCTTGTAAGATCCAGAAAAATATATAGAAAATCTCCTCACGCCTTGTACATATAGAAGGATACCCCGTGACCCCCTACCTAGGGGTGTGTCATATTGGTCACACTTTGTGGTATTTATGTCACTGTGGCTCCAGGGATACACCTGTGTGGTATAAATGTCACATGAATACGTGGTGCAATAGTGTTATGTTATAATATAACATTATAGGGGAAATTCGTACCCGACACATTCACACATTCCTATGTGTATGCAATCATTACAACATTACACTTTCCCCCTCGCTTTGTCGTTACAAGTTTACAACATCCTTTCCCTGTGTCGCTGAGCACGTAGTGTGACGCCCTTTAGTTCTATCCCTCGCGCGTGTGTACGTGTGCGCGTGTGTTCCTATACCTACGCGATAGGGCCTGGAACGAATCAGGAACACTTGTTGTCGCAAGCTTTCCATCACTTTTCTTTCCTAATGCTTTCAATCACTTATACGATTTATTCCCTTTCCTTGCATTTTGTTGTTGACCTATCCGAAAGCTTGTGATCAATTGATTACATCGAAACAGACTAAGTGAAGGAATGCAGAATGTCGTGGAAGGGTAACCTGCTATCTTGCGGTAGCAATGCGAAGACAATCAAGGGTGACGGCTCAGAGTACTTAACCGCCATTATGTACTTGACGCCGTGGAAGAGTGCAGGGGTAAACGTCTGCCCTATGGCGGAACAAGCCAAGTGTATTGATGGATGTTTGAATACCGCAGGGCGTGGTCAAATGTCTAGCGTACAGGTAGGACGGGCACGCAAGACGCAATGGTATGCTAGCGATAGGCAAGGATTTATGGAACAATTGTTTGCAGATCTGACAAGCTTTGTCGCATACTGTAGCAAGCGGGGTATTCATCCTTGCGTCAGGTTAAATGGAACAAGCGATATCCGTTGGGAATTAACGGGGGTCAAGGGTTATGCTAACATCATGGAAGCTTTCCCTAGCGTGACGTTTTATGACTACACTAAGATAGCTAACCGCAGGGGCTTGCCTAGCAACTATCACCTTACTTGGTCTTACAGTGGAGCTAGTGAAGCATATGCCAAGCAACACGCTATCGCCAAGGTTAACGGGTTAAACATTGCCGTGGTGTTTCGTCGCAAGGAAAACATCCCGCAAGAATACTTGGGCTTGCCTACTATCGACGGGGATAGGGACGATATGCGGTTCTTAGACCCTAAGGGTGTTGTCGTGGCGCTGTATGCCAAGGGTAAGGCAAAGCATGATGCAAGCGGTTTTGTGGTAGGGGTGATGTAATGTTGGATGATATCTTAGGGGTGCTGGTAGTCTTTGCCTTGCCTGTTGTCGTGGTGTTAGTAATGGTAGGGGTGGGGCTATGACAAAAGAAAGTGATATCCTCTATGAGGTAGGTCGCTATTGGGTATGTAAAGACAAGCGACTAAATGCTTTCGTTGTCTTTCGTAATGTTGGGACGCATAGCGAATCGGAATCGGCCTATAGCCTAGGGAATGATGGGGCTATGTCATTAGCTAAGGCAAGATGTGACTATCTAGCTAGTCGTGATGTGGTAACATATAAGAGGGGTTGACAGGTTCTTGTCCTTGTTGGTAGTGTACTGGCAAGGACAATGACAAGGCAATCAAACAAGGAGTAAGGCAATGGCTAAGTTTCATGTGATACTGATGGATGAACTAGGCGAGGACTTTAGTGTAGAGCTGGATGCAGAGAACAAGTATGAAGCTTGGGACTTGGTGGCTGTGGAATATCCTGAGAGCCGTGTGCAATACGTGCGTGAACTAACACGCTATACAAGGGAAGGATAAGGCAATGACATACAAGCATGACGCTAAGGCCTATCAGATAGTGCTGATGGCAAGGGAAGTACACGAGCAAGCAACTAACCTTTACCATGCAACTTGTCGTGGTGAGGATGTAAAGTGGGAGGTGGAGCAAGTGAGCTACTACCATCAGAAACTTAGTGCTGCGCTAGATGCGTGGATAGTGGGAGGGTCTGACGAATGCTAACCTATGGTAACAAAGCCTCTTGGCTTAACACTATCTGGACTGCCATTGGAAAGATGACGCCAGAGAACGACGACGAATGGAATGATATCTGCACGGCTATGGCTTGGGTCGCTGAAGAACTTGACGTTGAACAGGAGGATTTGGAATGACACGTGGACAGATCATGTCGGCTATGGATCACTTCGAAGTGGGTAAGTCTTACTCCTTCGCAGGGTGGGAGTTTAAGTTTGATTGGTCGCAAGGGTATGTAGCACATAAGAATGGGAAGGTATTGCATGACTTTGATTCCTTCCCCAACCTAGTGCATGACATGGCAGCAGAGGGGTGCTTTGAATGAGTGACGATCTGATCGAAGCACTGCGTTTGCAGGGCTGGAATGACGCCGCCGATTGCATCGAAGAGTTGGAGCGTGAGCGGGATGAAGCTATGATGACGGGCCATGATCTTGCCAAAATTGAATATCGAGACTTGGTGAGTGATCTTGAAACCAAACTCGCCAAGGCGGTGGAAACGCTGCGGTTTTATGCTGCCGTTTACAAATCCCCTTTCGGCACTCGCGCCCGTATTGTGCTGGCTGAACTGGAGAAAGAGAATGACTGAAACCCGAAAAGATATGCACTTGGTAGGACATGGCACGGAGAGGCAGCAGGAGCGCCTTACAAGCAGCATCAGGGGTCACCTTACCTCAGCCATAGCAGAAGCTGATTGGCTATCTAGCGAGGCTCTCATGGGCCAGGCTGAGGATGATCTATTTTATCTTGAGGATCAGGTAGCAAAGGGGTATCTCTATGGATCACTCTAGTGGTGTCGTCTACCTCATCCTTACTATCGTAGTCCTGTGTCGCTTTGATCTAGTCATCACAGTCATCTACAATCTCTTCAAGAGAGGGGGTTGACAGGTAGTGAGAATGCCTGTACCCTCAGGCTTGTCCTGCCACCCTCCATATACCTTACTCTAAGGAAAGGCTATCAAGATGTCTGAACTACCTCGTCAACCATGTCCGTATGATGGATGCTACTCAACAGATGCCTTCAGCTACAACACAGAGGGTTATGGTAAGTGTCACTCATGTGAACGTAAGTATCCTAGCTGTAAGGATACACTACTACCTTGGGCTAGTGAGAAGTATCCTACTGTCTTCGCTATCAAGAAGGAGATGAAGGTGGCTAACTCCCCTACTACATTGTCTGTCGTTGAGAGTATCTTGACACCAGTAGTGAGAGGGTATCGTGACATCAACAAGGATGTGATGCAGTACTACAACTGCTTGACATACATAGATGCTAATGGGGAACCTGTTAAGCAGGAGTATGTCTACCCTCATGGTGGCAAGAAGACACGTACCTTACCCAAGTCTTTCCGTACTGAGCCAGGCTTCAAGACAGATGAACTCTTTGGTATGGACAAGTTCAATGCTGGCTGTGCTAAGGCAGTGACCATCACAGAGGGTGAGCTAGATGCTATGTCTGCTTACCAGATGCTAGGCTCTAAGTATCCTGTCGTATCCCTACCTTCAGCGACACCCTCAGGTAAGCTCTTTGAGAAGTGTAAGGATTGGTTGGATAGCTTCGAGAAGATATACTTATCCTTCGACAGTGATGGTAAGTCGGATGGTGTCGCACAGAAGCTGGCTAACATCTTCCCAAACAGGGTATACAATGTACCTCACGACAAGTACAAGGATGCTAACGAGTTCTTGCAAGCAGGTGCAGCTAAGGATTACTCCAACGCATGGTGGAATGCACAGAAGTATATCCCTGAGAACATCTTCAATACGACTGAACAGTTCCTCTCTATCATTCACGACGAAGATGATAGCAGCTACCTATCTACGGGTATCCAAGCACTAGACGATGTGATCCTTGGCCTTATGCGTGGTCACTTCACAGTATTCCAAGCACCTGAAGGTATCGGTAAGACGGAGTTCATGCGTTACCTAGAGTACAACCTACTGATGAAGCATGAGGATGTACCTATCGCTATCTGTCACATGGAAGAGGTGAAGAAGCGTGGTCTACTAGGCCTGGCCTCATACCTCTTGGACAAGAACGTAACACGTAAGGACTTGATCACTAACCAGACTGAGGTTGATGATGCTGTACGTACTATGACTGAGAAGGAGAACCTCTATCAGTTTACCATAGGGGTAGACGAAGATCCTCTTGAGATACTGGAACGTATCAGGTTCTTGTCGCAAGCCTGTGGTGTACAGTACATCTTCTTCGAACCTATCCAAGACCTAGCCTACTCACGACAAGGAGATGAGAGTGTCGAACAGTTCTTGTCGCAGCTATCTACTAAGCTATCACGACTAGCCGCTGAGCTTAACGTAGGTATCGTAACCATTGCCCACGAGAATGATGATGGGGCTATACGTGACTGTCGTATGATTGGTAAGCGGGCCTCCGTTGTAATCAAGCTTAAGAGGGACCAGATGTCAGAGGATAATGATGCACGTAACACCACGGAATTGTTGGTATTAAAGAACAGGCCGACAGGCACTACGGGATTTGCAGGACAGTTGTTCTTCAACTCCGATACCTTCACCCTAGCTGAGAAGTATGCAGGTAACCAATGATCTATGTAGCAATCATCCTCTACACTATGGGTGCATTCCTTTATAACATCCACCAGATGACGGTAATCCACTTCAGGAACATAAAGGAATACAGTAGCCTTAACGTCACGATGGACTCAGTGTTCTGGCCTATCCATGTACTAGAGATGATGATACACGTACTACTTAACCCAGATGGGGACGACGAAGATGACGATGATGAGGGAACACAGTAAGCGGGTAGCCTTAGACATAGAGACGGATGACCTGAATGCTACACGTATCTGGGTCATCTGTACTGAGGACATCGACACGGGCGAGATGAACACCTTCCTTAACGTCAGCCATATAGAAGAGGAGAGAGATAGGTTCTTGCTATACGTCACTGGCATAGACACCCTAGTCTTCCACAATGGCATAGGCTTTGATGCACCAGTGATCAACCGACTACTGAAGACAGACTGTATCGACATGAGTAAGATCGTAGATACATTGGTCGTTAGTAGGATAGTAGACTACAGCATCAAGGATGGGCACAGCCTAGACGCATGGGGTAAGAGGCTCAACCTGTTCAAGGGATACTTCAAGGACTTCTCCGCACTAACACAGGAGATGATTGACTACTGTACGCAGGACGTTAAGGTCACAGTGAAACTCTTCAAGAAGTTTGAGAGTATCATCGCTGATCCTGAGTGGCAGGTAGCACTACGATGTGAACATGACATCCAGATACTATGCGAACAGATGACAGACAACGGCTTCAAGTTTAACCTACCTGATGCTGAGGATATGCTGGCTGAGATACGACTATCTATGGACGACCTAGAGGCTGGCTTCCAACAAGACTTCCCACCTAAGCTTGAAGAAGTTAACCGACTCAAGTATAGGGTCAAGCCTGATGGTGTACTGTACGCTACTGTAGCTAATGCTAAGGAGAAGTACGTCACTAGCTACGTAGTAGGTGATGAGTTGGTCTGCTACGATTGGAAGAAGTTCGAACCTTCATCCCCTCAGCAAAGGATCGACAGACTATGGGAAGCTGGGTGGACCCCAGTAGATAAGACTAAGGGGCATATGGAGTGGGAACGTGAGCAAAGAAACAACAGAGGAAACAAAACGTGGGGAAAAGTTCGCTAGGTATGGGTGGATGTGCAATGAACTCAACCTCTCCACCCTACCTGACGATGCACCACAAGGGGCTAAGAACCTAGCCGAATGGTTGACCCTAGAGGGTAGACGTTCTAGTCTTGAGGAGTGGATAGGTCACGTTAAACCTGATGGTAGGATACACGGCAGGTTCACCCACATAGGGGCATGGACAGGAAGGATGGCTCACTCCGCACCTAACCAAGCCAACATCCCTGCTGCTTACCACGGCACACCTACGACAGCAGTAGACATAGTGAAAGCTGAATATGATGGACGTATGCGTAGCCTGTGGACTGTGGAGCAAGGCAACTACCTAGTAGGTACAGATGCTGAGGGTATCCAGCTACGTGTGCTAGCCCACCTGATGAAGTCTGAGGAGTACATCCACGCTATCGTATCGGGTAAGAAGGAAGACGAGACTGACATCCACAACGTCAACCGCAAGGCGTTAGGTATCTCTCACGTGACACGGGACATGGCTAAGACTTTCATCTACGCCTTCCTACTTGGTGCTGGTGTAGGCAAGGTATCTGCTGTCCTTAAGGTTAACCAACGTGAAGCGACAGAAGCTATCGACAACTTCACTAACTCCATCCAAGGTCTAGCTGACCTTAAGAAGAAGATGATACCATACATCGCTAAGCGTGGGTGGTTCAGAGGATTAGATGGTCGTAAGGTTCCCGTACCATCTGAGCATAAGGCATTGGCGGGGATGCTACAGAATGGTGAGGCTGTCGTTATGAAACACTCAGCCATATCCTGGACTAAGGCTGCTACTAAGATGGGTATCAAGTACAAGCTAGTGACTTGGCCCCATGATGAATGGCAGACAGAAGTAGAAGGGTCTATGCTAGACGCAGAACTACTAGGTAACATCCAACGTCAATCTATTGTTGACACTGGAAAGAAACTGAGTATACTCTGCCCACTAGCTGGATCAACTGATATCGGCGTAACGTGGGGCGATACCCACTAATCAAAGGGAATACAACTATGGCTTTCAAATCTGTAACGACCACTGGACCCATCGAGTGGGCACGTATCTTCGAAGACAACCGTGACCTGAAGGGTTACCAAGACGCATACGTAGAGTGTGATGGTGCTTACACACTGTCTCAGATCCTGAGCAAGGAAGAGTTCCAGAAGTTGCAACAAGCTGGCACACAGAAGAAGCCAGTACAGAAGCGACTGATGGATGGTGAGCTTGTCATCAAGTACGAGCGTAAGCATAAGGTAACGACAAAGGATGGTACTGCTGTGCTTAAGGCAGGTGGCCCACCCAAGGTATTTGATGCTGAGGGTAAGGCTTGGACTGCTGATCATGGTGATATCGGTAACGGATCAGTGGCTGAGGTTACCAATCTTATCTCTACCTTCAAGGGTCTAGATGGTAAGATGTATAGCCGTACTTCCTTGGTTGAGGTTAAGATCATCAACCACATCAAGTACGAAAAAGACCAAGCAGCTTAAGTAAAAGGGACAGCGATATGATTTGCTATAAGGACATGACCTTCTGCTGGGCTGCTTGTGACAACTACAAGTGTAGCCGTAAGTACACTAAAGAAGTCATAGCTAATGCTGCCAAGTGGTGGGGAAGTAATGAAGCACCTATCGCTGTCCAAGATATGTCTGCTAACTGTGATGAGTTCATAGCGCCAAAGGATGATTGGGAATGATGATGCGTAGTGTATTCTATATCTGGCTGATGATCTCAGCAACCATTGCCCTATACGATCCAGAGGTAGTAGGGCAGTGGCAAGCTAAGAGAGACATTGCTTACGAGGCAGCATGGGAGGCAACGACACCATGATTGATGCTACCTACATCGACCACATGGGTACAGACCTTAGCGTTGTGAATGCAGCACGGGTATCCTTTGGCAAGAAGAGTGAGATGCTTGAGGATAAGCATGGGTTCTGGTACGTCCAATCGAAGGACATCAATCTTATCAAGTACCTTGCCAAGCATAAGCACTACTCACCTTTCGGTCATGCCTTCGCATCCTTCCATGTCAAGGCCCCCATCTTCGTAGCACGACAGCTAGTCAAGCATAAGTTCCTACGATGGAATGAGATTAGTCGTCGCTATGTGGATAGTGAGCCTGAATTCTATGTGCCTAAGGTATGGCGAGGCAAGTCTGCTGATAAGAAGCAAGGATCAGAGGGTACAGTGGACATCTATGATGTTATCATGTATGAGAATGGTGGTATCATTGGACCTTGGACCCTTGGCGAGGAGATGCAAGAACACTTTGATAGATCAATGGAGCAGTACAACCTACTGCTTAAGTCTGGAATAGCACCTGAGCAAGCACGTATGGTACTGCCTCAATCTATGATGACTGAATGGTATTGGAGTGGATCACTTGATGCCTTCGCTGATATGTGCAAGCTACGCTGCAAGAGCGACACACAATATGAGACACGTATCGTAGCCGACAAGATAAACGTCATAATGGCTGACCTATTTCCTCACTCATGGGAAGCACTGTTAAGTGTGACTGAAGATGTACTAACACCTAAGATACTCCTTAAGCTAGACGACTACACTGCTTGGGAATATTACAACGAAGGAACTGAATGATGATCATCTTAGTCGATGGAGACGTTATCGCTTATAGGGCCTCCTTCGCTAAGGAAGGTGCATCACTAGATGAGGCTAAGGAAAAGACTGATGAGTTGATGGATGACATCATCTTCAACACTACTCAGCGTGAAGAAGAAGTGGAAGTATTCCTAACAGGTAAGGGGAACTTCCGCTACGCCATCAGCCCTACGTACAAGGCTAACCGCAAGGATACCCCTAAGCCTGAACACCTCAGTGATGTACGTGACTACATGGTGGATATGTATGGTGCTGTCGTTAGTAAGGGCCAGGAAGCTGATGACCTCATTGCTATACGAGCGACAGAGTTAGCATACAACTGCATTATTGTATCCACCGACAAGGACTTCAAGCAAATCCCCTGCACCCACTACAATCCAGTAAAGGATTTTTCGTTTGTAGTGGAGGAGTTTGAAGCTACCCTGTTCTTCTATACTCAGATACTGACAGGGGATAGGGCAGACAACATAGAAGGTCTGTATGGTATCGGACCCGTAAAGGCTGGTAAAATTCTTGAGAGTGCAACGACAGAGGAAGAGCTATACGAACGTGTGATGACTGCATATGAAGGTAATGAAGAACTCGTTACCATGAATGCTAGGTTACTCTGGCTTCGACGCAAAGAGGATGACGTATGGCTCCCGCCCACTCAAAGGTAAGACAACGAGCATTGAAGGCAGGGTACAGGTCAGGGCTGGAGGAGACTATAGCACTCCAACTAACAAGCCTATCTGTACCCGTTATGTATGAGACTGAGAAGTTCAAGTATGATGTGAATGAGGTACGCACGTACACGCCTGACTTCCTGCTTCCCAATGGGATCGTCATTGAATCAAAGGGTATATTTGTCGCTGCTGATAGAAAGAAACATCTACTCATCCAGAAGCAATACATTTTCCTTGACATCAGGTTCGTCTTCAGCAACAGTAAGGCTAAGCTTACTAAAGGATCTAAGACTACCTACGGGGATTGGTGTAACAAGCACGGGTTCCTTTACGCTGATCGACTAATCCCTGAGGAGTGGATAAAAGAATGCCCCTGATACATCACGTACTCAACGGACCATTGACAGATGACGAGGAGAACATCCTTTGTCTGTGCCTAGTAGAAGAGGATGGCAAGCTCTATGAAGAAGAGTTGATCTTCGATACTATGGAAGATGCTATGGCTTTCTGC
>Ga0209296_1000365_pt1 | contig 38693 bp, 41 predicted proteins | sample S_130206_EF_Meta_FD_187319 | JGI IMG/M metagenome (GOLD analysis project Ga0209296, IMG submission 187319) | Freshwater microbial communities from Lake Simoncouche, Canada to study carbon cycling - S_130206_EF_MetaG (SPAdes) (version 2) | ecosystem: Environmental > Aquatic > Freshwater > Lake ... | reverse complement strand
GCAGAACCGGTCCTGGGAATACGGCTATCCAATCTCCCACTGGATCGTAGAAATTAACGCTGCTCAAAGATTCCTCCTAGCTCATGACTTCGTGCGCAAATGGCAGGCATTGCATAGTATCAACGTCATTCCGCACACCACAACGCGAAACAAGTTCGACGAGAACCTTGGTGTTGAAGCTTTACTGCCTCCATTGTGGAGATCTGGACAGGTACGCATCCCAACAATGCGTGGAAACTGGAAGACATTGGCTTTCGTTGACGAGATGTGTTCATGGACTAGAGACAAAAAGAACGGAACCGACTTGGTCATGGCTCACTGGTTTGCCGAGTTGCACGTTCCACAGTTGAGTCCATTAAAGCAACCACCTAAGATGTGGAGACCAAGTTGGATATAGCTTGTGGTACTTTAGATGTAGCGCTAAATCGGAGAAACCATGGCACCTTCCAATAAAAACAAGACAGCTCAAGATAAAGCACTAGCTGCTAAGCGTGTAGAGTTTGTTAAATCAAAGCCTGATCTAGCTCCGGAAGAAGCGCGAACCCGTTTCTACGTACAGACTCGCGCGGCAGAACTACAGGCCAAAGGCGTTGAGGTTACAAAAGCTAAACGTCAAGAGTTGCGTCAGAAGTTTGCAACCGGTGGTGTGCAGCGTCAAGGCTTTTATACTCCAGCTGATCTTGCAAAGATTGCAGCCCGCAATAGCGCTGGCGCAGCTACAGACAAATCAAAAGGAAGTACTGCAATAACACCTGGTCCTGTTGATAGTGGTGCAAACCTTGCTGACGTTAAGACAACTGGTGATCAAGCTGTTCGTATGGGTCGCGCTGCTGCACAGCCAAAGAACGTTCTTGGTATTAGTAACAAGTTTGAGAATGCATTAAAGAATCCAGCAGCAGATTTCTTTGGAAGCCCGGTTGGAAAGCTTGTCAAAGGTGCGTACAAGATGGCAGAGCAAAGTGCTGAGTCGCTTAGCGCTACGTTTATTAACCCAACAGTTAACCTGGCAGGCAAGGGTCTTAACTGGCTTTCTGGTGAGGGTGACAAAGCTGGATACAATCCTAATCTCCGTGTTGCTGGACCAAAAGAAGCTGCGTTTAATACAGCAATGGTTTTGATCGACATCGCTTCTGCAGGTCAGACTGCTGCTGCACGCGCAGCTACCGGTCCAGTCATCTCAGAAGCCTTGGCCGCGCGAGCATCAACATTGGGACCAGGAAAGGTCCAGTCGATTATCAATAATGCATCTAATAAAGCTGGCCAAATGTACGGACGAAGGACGGCAGATTCTTTTGCTGGTGCATTTGAAAACGCAGCAGGTCGTCCTGGGACAGTTGGCAATGTATCCGGAAGAAGCCTTATGGAAAACCTTGGAACAAAGGTTGAGAACGTTGCGTCCAAGGCAAAGACCACAACAACAAAGAAGACTGGTCAAGCTGTTACTGGCATTGAGGACTACGTTAGTTCAATCAAGTATCCAAAAGGTGGAAAGACTGGATCTGTTGATCTAGCAACTGGAGAGTACATCGCTCCAAAGGTTGGACCTAAATCTAGTGCTAAATCTGGACCTAAGTTAACACCAAAGAACGAAGCTGCTGGCAAAGCATTCAATGCAAAAGTTGAAACAATCAAGAACACTCCAACTCCTGCTCCAGTGGTTCGACCACCTGCGGTGAAGAGTTCTGTTCAGTTCGGAAGCCAGAACGAATACAACGTATGGCTTTCAAAAGGTGGAAAGTTTAAGCTTCAGCAGATGTCAAACGTTGAGCGTGAATCATTCCTCACTACAAACAAGAATTGGGTTGCAGGAAAAGGACAAGCTGTCGAAGCTGTTAATACTTCAGCTGCTCAGCGTGCAGCAAAAGCTGCGAAACGAAACAAGAGGTATCAGGCTGCTGTTAGGCGTGGTTCACCAATGGCTGTTACCTACAACAAAATCGTTACGGCTCGCGCCACGCGAATCAAGTAAGGGTGGCGATGCTATCCGCTGAACAGATTGTAGAACTCTACAACCAACGAAAGAAAGCCGCTGGTCCAGTCCGGGATCAAATGCGTCGCATTCGCGATCTTGCAAACGGAGACATTGTTCTTCCGTTAAATGAGCTGGATCGTAATTCGCGTACTTCTGTGGCCAACTTGTTTGTTCAAGGTCTTGAACAGATGTCAATGCGCGTAGCATCAACTATGCCATCGCCATACTTCCCTCCTGTAAAAGAAGGATCAGAGCGCAGTAAGAATAACGCAAAACAAAAAAAGCAGGCCATGCTTGCCATCTGGGACAACAACCGTATGCCGATGAAGATGCGCCGTCGTGCGCGTCACCTATTTGCGTATGCGAACTCGCCTGTAATCATTAAGCCTGACTTCCGTAAGTTGACACCAACATGGACTGTGCGCAATCCACTCAACACGTTTGCCGCGCCAACAGAGGATCTTGATGATCCGGTTCCATATGACTGTATTTTCTCGTACCAAGTAACTGCTTCATTTCTTATCCGCACGTACGGTGAGAAGGTTGTTCAGCAACTTCGTATTGGTCGTGTAGAGGCAGACCAAAAGTTCACCATGCTTGAGTATGTTTCCCCTGAAGCAATTCAGATGGTGGCAATCGGAGCATCCCCAGACTACGACGATATTGAAGCGCCAGAATATGGTGGCTTTGCTGCTGTAATGCTTGAGCAGATTCCGAACAGAACTGGAATGTCTCTGGTTGTTAACCCTGGACGCATCACGCTTGACAAACCTCGTGGTCAGTTTGACGGAATCCTTGGCATGTATTACACACGTGCTCGCTTGCAGGCTCTTACTGAGATTGCTATTGAGCGTGGTATCTTTCCAGAGGAATATCTTGTTGCACGTTCCGGAGAGAACCCGGAGATCATCCAGGTTGCTGACGGCAAGACAGGCCAGCTTGGTGTTGTTAAGGGCGGAGACATCCAGCAGTTACAGGTGAACCCTGGATATAAGACCGACACTGCCCTTGATCGACTGGAGCGCCAAGAGCGTCTTGAGGGTGCGATTCCTGCAGAGTTCGGTGGAGAGTCAAGCAGCAACATCCGTACCGGTCGTCGTGGTGACGCAGTCCTTTCGGCAACTGTTGACTATCGAGTTCAGGAGGCTCAGACAATCTTTGAGTCATCCATGATTGAGGAAGACAAAATTGCTGTTGCGATAGAGAAGGCTTACTGGGGAACGTTCCAGAAGTCTTTCTACATTCCTGGTCGCGCTGCTGCAGGCATCTCACTCTATGTTCCAAATCAACTGTGGGATAACGACTTCCATTACGTCTCGTACTCAGCTGCTGGATCAGATGTCAACGGTCTTGTTGTTGGGCTTGGTCAGCGTCTAGGAACTGGACTTATGTCTAAGGAATCAGCACGTGAAGCAGATCCATTGATCTCCGACCCGGACCTTGAGCATGACCGAATCATTCAAGAAGGAATTGAATCTGCACTGCTTGCTTCCATTCAGCAACAGGCTGTTGATCCTAACGGACCATATCAACCAGAAGATCTTGCGTACCTTACACGTCTAGTAGTAGAGAATGATGTTACGCTCTATGAAGCAGTGAAGAGAACAGATCAACGTGCGCGTGACAGACAAGCAATGGCAATGCCTGCGGGCGCACCTGAAACAATGCCTGGTCTTGCGGGGCCGGGAATGGGTGCTCAGGCACCAGTAGCACCTCCACCTGGAGCACCAGGTGGCGGAGGAATGGAAGCATTGCTAGCACGACTCGGAGGCTGATATGGCAATACGTAGCGATCTGCAGAACCCTGCAGCAAAAATTGGTAGCACAATGACCCCAAAGGTTGGCCCAAGTAATCAGTATGGAGAATCGGCGAAGCTCATGCGTGGGCTCAAGGATGTTCCTGCTGGTGCTCCACCGACAGAACAAGCACAGAAAACCGGTCCTGTTCCTGGACAGATACTTGACGTTCTTGCCCCTACTGCTCGACCACAAGAACCGATCACGGCTGGATCAGACTTTGGTCCAGGCATGAACTCGTTACAGGCTGGAATCCCATACATGAAGAACCCAAACAATGATGCAATCATCGAGTTGCAAAACATTTCACGGTTGTTCCCTGACAGCGGGATTAGTGACCTTCTTGACAAGTATGGGGTGTAATGCAGCGTTGGGAACAGCAACTAGATAAGCAGTCACTTGAAAGCGTATATCAAAAGCTAGATCTTGATGCAGTCAATCAGCAACGTGCAACTGTTGCCGATCCATTGGTTACGTCTCGTGTCTCATACATCAATAACAGAGCCCCATGGTTGTCTGTCAATACGCAGATTGCTTTAGCTAAGAGCTACGCAAGTGACGCAGCCATCGACAAGGTCGCAGAGTTTGGTGCACAAGAACTTGTAAATAACCCAGAGCAGGCTTACACAAAGATGTACACCAAGCCGAGAGGTTATTGGATTAGTGACTCAGCTATCCAAGCAAGAACCAATGTTGGTCAAGGTAAAAAGAATCAAGATCCAGGGGTCCTGGATGAAGTATACGGGATGTTCAAGGGCATTGCCCGCGTTGGAACAGCAGTTAGTTTTAGTGCTGGAGAATTACTCAATGATGTTGCTTCGTTTGATCCACACATGGGTCCACTAAGCAAAGTTGTCAACCCATTATTTGGACTTGCCAGCGACTACAAGGGCAAGAATCAAAACCTAAAGACAGCTCTGAATTCTCTCAGCATATTCCAGTTACTAAATGACTGGGACAATCAGGGTAGCGGATTCTTTATTTCTGAAGACATGCAATCAAAACAGGCTGATGCAGCAAGACAGTTCCGTGGAACGCTTGGTGGATCTGCGTTCACCATCGGCCGTGGAGCAGCAGCATCAGTTGGGTTTGATCCAGGCACAGCATGGTTTAACGGCGTGTCAGGACTTATCGACTTTGGCATTGCTCTTGCAGTTCCGGATCCAAACAAGTATCTAGTCAAGGGTGCGCGTGGTGTTGGTGAAGTCGGCAGAGCAGCACTTGCGGTCAAGGGTGGTGAAAACTTTATGGATGCGTTTAGAAACGCGCAGGGAGTTGTACCGCTTGTAACAAAAGTTGATGCGGAAGCATTTAAGAAAGCGATTGAATCCGAGGCCGGACTAACAAAGAGCCTTACCGGAATGTCTCTTGATGTCCGCAAGTTCAACTCCTTCATGGACAACAACCACGTTGCTATCAAGGCTATTAAAGATATTTCTGAAACAGCAAACCCGGAAGATATTCTAAAAAAGTTTAAGGGAAACATCAGTCTTGAGGATGCGGAGGCTTTAGCAAAAGCGAAGACATCTGAAGAGATCAAGGGTGTTCTAGTGAATCAATACGCCCTTGGTGGAACGACGCTTTCAACAAACATCTACGACATTCAGCCAACTCTTGCGCATAACCCTGGCGCATACCTTGTTGAAAGAACACCATTGGTTCGTTCTCGACTCCTAAAGATGATGCCAGAAAGAGACATCATTATTGCTGGAGACTCTGGACAGAGAGCCAAGTCTGTATTCAACCTTATTAACAGCATTGAGAATGCTGGCGGAACACCAGAAGATGTACGCGAATTCAGCAAAGAAGCATTCAAGAAGTTTGCTTCAACGTCAAGTTCTGACGACCAGCGCGACGCATACAAGACATACGAAAGCGCTCTAAAGATAATCATGAAGCGAAACGGCGTCACTGATGAGATAGCAAAAGAAATCCTTCAGCGACCACGCAGGGACATGCAGGAGCTGCGCACATTCATGGTAAACAGGATGGGCAACGAGACCGACAACGGAATGTTGAAGGTATATTCGGACATACTGCGCAAGCATTTCCCTCCATCTGTTTACAACGAGATGTTGCAGAACGTTGCAGAAACAGGTGTAGAAGGTTTTCAGATTGCACGTCCAGTTCAGTTATCTGAATTGTTTGACAGAGTCCAGACGCTCCCTGATGTGCGAGAGCTTCGACGTCTAACAACAAACCCACTATTGATGGGGGCATTGACTGAAGCTATTGGGATTAAGGGCAAGCCAACAAAGGCGCTGTATTCATCTTGGAAAAAGATCAACGTTGTTGAATACCTAGACGAAGAACGCGCACTGCAGCTCAAGGGTGAAATAGGTTCATTGCTCACCAAGAACAGAAAGCTTGAAGACAACATAAGGCTAAAGGGCCTCAATGATGAACTCGAAGCATTGACAAAAAATGTTGAGAAGCGCGTGTTCACAGGAAAAGCAAATGGTCTTGTTTCATTTCTTGATACTGTTCAGAACTCAATTTGGAAACCGCTTCAGCTTGCATCAATTGGATATGCAATGCGAAACTCAATAGATGCCCAGGTCCGCATGTCGTTTGGTGGAGGATCTGGATTACTCAATCACCCGGGTGAATTCATCAGTTTGCTTATTGGAGAAACAAAGTCAACAAACAAGTTGTTGAAGTTGACAAAGAAAGCTGGCTTTGACACGTTTGAGAAGTCAATTCTTGGCGAGGCATTAACCGGTAAGGGCGAAGAGTTCATGCGTTCGCTATCTGCTGAGCACGCAGACCTAATGAATTTCAGCGCAAGAAAACAGGGTCTCAGTGCGGCTGATCATGGTGGTCACCTTGCAAGAACAAACAACTGGATTCGTGTCGGCAAGGATCAGGGCGAAGGAAACTACATTCAGGGAATCGTAAATGAAATACATCTAGCCCATGAGGACATTCTTCAGCGTAAGTATGCACAGTCAAAAGTGTTTGGATTCTCCGAGGACGCTGCCAAGGAATCGTTGGTTGCCGAGGCTTCAACTGGTAAAACGTTTACTGAGATCAATGGAATATACAAGCGTGGAGTTCCATTTACTAGATACGAAAACGGTCAACTGCAAAACGTCTTTAGTCCTCAGACCGACATATCAAATCTTGATCCAGTGGCAAAGGCAGAGTTTTTGTGGAACGTTCACTTGAAGCCATCGACAGTTTCTGCTGTTGACAACCTGTCAGGTGGACTACAAGAAATGGACTTCATGATCGCATTCGATCGTGTTCCGATGTTTGACAAAGTATTTACAAACAACATTGATGAACTTGTTCCTAAGTCTGCATCTGAACCAATAAAGCTTGGATCAGTAGTCAAGATCTCCGGGGATCAAGAAGGAATTATTACGCGTTTTTCCAATGATGGGATTGCAACTATTGTTCCGGTGCACAACGGTCCTGCGAGCAAGGGCTTCTATGGGCACCCGGAGGCAAAGAGGTTCGTGAGGAATGCTCCAGTATTTAGCGGGCAAGAAGGAACTGTTGGTCTACCACAAAAAGCCCGCATGGAAATGTACCAAATTGAAGATCGCACACAGCGCGACGCATGGTTTGGTGATGCTCAAAACAAACTTGACCACTTCACAAACAAAGTCTTTAATGAAATGTACGGACAAAAGTGGGTTAAGACCACTGAGCGCAGTCCGGTATTCCGTAAGTTCTACTACGACGCTGTTGGCGAACACATTGACAAACTAAACAAGGGTGATGCAGAAAAACTTTACGCCGATCTTCTTGACAAAGCAAGGAAAGCGGACTTTGGAGACGATGTAGGCAAATACATCGGAAGCAAAGATACTGCAGCAAAACTCAAGCAGGTAGCTACGCAAAAGGGAAAGGGCGGTACGCTCACAGTTCAGCAACTTGACGACTATGCACGCCACTTTGGAATTGACAGCACAAAGAACCTTCTCTACGATGCAAGTTCAAAGAACAACCTTGAAGATACTTTGAGAATCATTGCTCCGTTCGTATCTGCATGGAGAGAAGTTCTTGGAAACTACGTAAGCTTGATGTTTGAAGATCCAACTGTTGCTACACGATTTGGTCGTTTCACCAAGCAGCTTTCTGATGCAGACCCAGACCGTGACGGACGTGGGTTCTTCTATAAAGACCCACAGACTGGCGAGTCATACTTTAAGTTCCCAATGATATTTGGCTTGCCGCTTGGACTAAAGATGACCGGTGTAGACGCCTTCTTCGAAGCACCAGTAAAACAGTTAAGCCAGGGTATGAGTTGGGTTCCGGCTCTTGGACCATTGGCGCAGATACCTGCATCATTCTTGCTGCGCAATACTCCGGATACGAACAAGGTTGTTCAGGTTCTTTTGCCATACGGCAAGGTGTCACCAAGTCAGACAGTGTCGAGTCTTAACCCACTTCCACCAGTTGTTACTAAGACATATGACGTTCTTGCAAGCCTTGTTACAGACTCACAAGACAAGATGAACACTACGTTTGCAAACACTTACGCGGATGTTCTTCGTGCAAAACACGCATCTGGTGATTACGAGGTCAATACTGCAGAGGGTCAAAAAAAGCTGATGGGCGATTCAAAGCGTGACGCTCAGATTATTTCTATATTCAGGATATTCCAGCAATTCGTTGGACCAACAGCCCCTACGGTTGGATACAAGGTAAAGACCACACAGGGTGTTGACGTTTACGTTGACCAGATGCAAAAGGTATTCGAGAAGATGCAGAGGGAAAACTATGACACTGCTGTGCCTAGGTTCTTGAAGGTGTTTGGCGAAGAGATGGCGCTATACGTCGGATCCAAATCAAAAGCTGTGATCCCTGGACTTGAAGGATCAAGGGAGTTTGGTGAATGGGAGTTTGCTAACCCGGACATCCTGAACGAATATCCTGAAGTCGGAGCTTACTTTGCCCCTAACGGATCAGAACTTAACTTTGACGTGTTCCAGCGTCAGCTTAAAGAGGGCAAGCGTGTAAAGCTCACAGACGATCAGCTGATTGATACGGCTCAGAAACGCATTGGTTCAGCCAAATACGCTGTTGCCCGCAAGATGTTTGGTGCAAATCCAAACGATGCTCAGCGAAATGTGCTTGCAAACTACAGGAAGCAATTGCACGCTGAGTTCCGTGGATTCCCGCAGGTAGCTGAGTTCACCGTAGGAAAGCTTGACAACCAGATTATTGCACTTAATGAGCTTGTTAATGATAAGCGTTTGACTGATAATCCACTCACTCCACTCCTGAAGGACTACTTGCGTGTACGTGAGACTAGCTTGCAGAGTGTTGGTGGCAAATCGTTTGATTCCAAGAAAGCTCGGATGGCAAGAGGATCGCTTTACAACTATGGAAATAGCCTTGCAGACAGAAGTCCTGAGTTTGCTAGAATTTGGCAGCGATTGCTTGCACAAGAAGTTGAGGGTTAATGCCTAGGTATACAAATAAATTAAACCCAATGGACCAGTCAGGTGGCACGCAAGACCCTGCTAACCAGAATCAATCTGCTCAGGGCGGACAAACAACCGCATCTCAAGATGTTCAGAATATGAATCTGACAGATGCCCCTGCTGATGGTTCAACTCCTTCATCCGGAGTAATTCCAAAACAGACAACTGTCACAGGTACAAACTTCAAAGTCCCTGGTCGAGTTATTGTTCCAAACAAGAACGACTTCCACAACGCTCAGTACGACTCTGGGTTCGATCCTTCATTTAAGGGGAAGAACACCCTCAGCCGTACCGGTGCAGCAACATACACGTACTATGGGCCGCAACTTATCGATGAGTACGGTCACCTTGCTGGTCCTGGTTATGACGCTGGTGGTGCAGATATCAACTCTGAGTTCCATCAGGCAAGCAAATCAGACCAGCAGATGCTTCTTAACTCTGCTCTAAAGATGGGCTTCTACTTTGGCCAAAAGCCAAGTGGTGCTGCACTTAGTGGAACCGGCACAAGCAATACTGACGACAACGCTATTCAAATGTTTTTCGACTACTCCACGAGAGCTGGACGAACCTGGAGGGCTGTCTCTGGCATGCTCAATCAGGGTCTCATTGCTCCGGCTACGGGTGTCGGCGGTGGTGGGCCTAGGGTTAGCGTTGTCTCCAAGGAGGAGGCAGCCAAAGGACTCTACGATGCGTTCTACACAATCCTTAAGCGCCCTCCTACCCCGGAGGAAATCAAGCAGTCAGCATTAAATATCCAGAACATGGAGCGCTCCCGTGGCCAGGGTGGATCAATGGACGCACCGAGTCTAAAGACTGCTGCACAACTTGAAGCTCAGAAAACTTCACCGAATGAAGCTACAGCAGTATCTGTTGGTAGCGCGGTTACCAGACTATTCGCATTACTAGCAGGTGGATGATGGCAACAGATAAAGATAAAGAGTTTCTTGCACAGGTAGCAAAGCTGCACCCAAAAAGCGACACCGTTGGAGATCTTGAAGCATCAAAGAAGAAGTTCCCAAAGCTCTACAAGTCCGTGCAGGATGGAACTGCTACTCCGGGCAACTGGCTTGATTCATTTCGTGCAAAGTACGGACAGTTTGCTCGCATCCTTGATGGCGCAGAAGGTGAAGCAGAGGCACGCCAAGTTTTTGGTAGTGACTTAATTGACCTAATCCTTGATGTTGCGAAGAATCCAAAGCAATACGACTTCACTACGCAGGCTGGACTTGAATACTTTGACTCAAAAGTTTATGCAACCGAGTATTACAACAACACGGCAGTAGCTGCAAAGAACTTTGATGCCAAGACACGTGGTCAACAGATTGAAGAAGTTGCCACCTCGCGTGGAGAGATCGCTGCAAACTACGGTGACCTTAGCCTCACGAACACCGAACTTGACAGCATCGCAAAGGTGTCAGCTCGTCGTGGACTCAAGGGAACAGCATTAACCAATTACGTCAACTCAATTGTTGGTGACCGCGCTCGCGGCAAAGACGACCTGCTTCAAAGCATGGATGCTCTCCAGCTGAAAAAGGTGGCAAACGCTTACGGTTACAACCCTTCTGATCTTGAGGACCAGATTCTTGCTGGGATTCAGGGCAAGGCTTATAACGGTGAAGTGGTCACGGCTGACACTATTAAGAAAAAAGGTATTGCTCTGGCTAAAGCTGCGTACTTTGGTTTGTCTGATCAACTTGATGCTGGACTCACGCTTCAGGAGATCTTTCAGCCATATCGCGACCTTGCAGCAAGAACTCTTGAGATGGCCCCAGAATCAATTAACTTTATGGATACAAAGTTCAGCGCAGCTTTTGGATCAAAGGATAAAGGTCCAATGAGTATTGGCGAGTTCCAGGACCTTCTTAAGTCTGATCCTAAATATGGATACGACAAGACAAAGCAAGCAAAGAGTGATGCAAGATCCATGGTTATGGCTATGGCTCAAGCATTTGGAAAGGTCCAATAATGGCTACGCCAGCAGATGTATACAACCTCTATGCTCAGGTTGGTGCTCGTGTTACCGGGGAAGGTCAGACATATCTTGACGATGTTTATTCGCAGTTCCAGTCTGGCGGGATGACGGCGCAAGCCGCAACTGATGCATTCAACAACGTTCTCGGTCAAGCTAACCGTGGGTACACAGGCATGGACGGGGGTTCTTTGTCGCTAGATACGGCAATGCCAACCGATGCAGAATCAGCCAAGTCAATACTTAAAGCAGGTCTGGCTTCATACGGCTTGGACAGCCTCTATGACGCTCTGTGGGGAAAGTACATTAAGGGCGAGATCGATACAACAAACCCAGATGCTTTCGTCTATTCCCTGAAAGAAGAAGAGGGATACAAGAAGCGATTTGCCGCAAACGAATTGCGTAAAGCAAAAGGTATGACTGAACTACTTCCTTCAACCTACCTGTCAATGGAAGCTGACTACAAGCAGATCATGGCAAACAATGGTCTTCCAAAGGGTTTCATGGATACCCAGGAAAAGCTGGACAAACTTATTGGTGGTGATGTATCTGCATACGAACTAAACAACAGGCTCAAAGACGCGTACGCTGTTGTTCGTGATGCACCAGTAGACGTTACGGAGAAGCTGAAGACCATGTACGGCCTTACCGACGGCGACATCCTTGCCTACTTTATTGACCCTGAACAGGCTAGAAAGAACTTGACAGCAGCTGACTACAAGATACAGGCGCAGGCAGCGCTTACATCTGCAATGGGGCAGCGCACAGCTGGACTCAACCTTGGTGTGTCATTTGCTGAGGACGTAGCTCGTAAGGGTATTACACAGGCAGCGCAACAGACTGCATTTACTGAAGTTGGAAACATGCGTGAGCTTCGCCGCGCTGCTGCATCAGAGGCTGGTCTATCACAGGAACAGATTGCTGGCGCTGCACTTGGTACCGATGCTGAAGCAAAACGTAAGCTCGATGAACTTAAGAGACAAAAAGTAGCTGGCCTTAGCGGAGGTGGAGGGTTTACTCAACGTCAAGTTGGTGGATCAATTCAATCCGGTTTAGGAAGCATGTGATATAGTTTTAATAGTTCCACTAGGAACTAACCATTGGAAAACCCCCCGGTTTCAATGTGCACTTAGGGGTGTATAAGTTAAGCAGCCGTTTGGTTCCTCCAACCAAGCGTGGGCAGAAGGAGTGGGTCATGTCAGAACAAGGCTTCTACGATGAAGAGGACGTTCAAGACCAAGTGCAGCAAACTCGAGATCCGGTCAGATCACATCTGAAGAAACTGGAACAAGAGAACAAAGAACTTCGACAGCTGAAAGTAGATGCTGAAGCAGCCAAGAGGAAGTTAGCTTTCGTGGAAGCAGGTGTAGACCTGTCAAGCCCGGTAGCTGAATACTTCATCAAAGGCTACGACGGTGAAATCTCTGCTGAAGCCATCAAGTCTGCAGCTTCCAAACTTAACTTAACACCGCAACAAAGTGCACCAGCACCCCAGCAGGTAGCGCCAGCCGAACAGCAGGCGTGGAACCGAATGGGCAATGCAGCACGAGTAGGCGATTCGGGTGAGCCAGAAGTTGACTTTGCTTCACGAATCTCTAACGCCAAATCTGAACGAGAAGTGATGGAATTACTGGCCCAGGCGCGAGCCAACCAAACCAACATCATCTAACTCAATTAAGGAACTAATAACATGGCAGGCGAAACCCAAATGTCTTCACTGTCTGTAGATCAAATTGCGTTTGATCGCCTTGCATACTTTGCATTGCGTTCAGAACTTTTGTTCGATCAGGCAGCAGACGTACAACCAGTAGCACAGGCAATGCCTGGAAGCGCTGTAACATTCACTATCTTCAACGACATCGCAGCAGCGACTGGCACGTTGAACGAAGTGACCGACGTAACTCCTACTGCCCTTTCGGACAGCCAGAAGACCGTCACCCTTGCAGAATACGGCAACGCCGTTGTGACCACAGCTAAGCTCCGTGGCACAGCGTTCTTGGACGTAGACGCAGCAGCAGCAAACGTTATCGGCTATAACGCCGGTGACTCAATGGACCAGGTTGTTGGAGCAGTTCTTGCTGCAGGCGACAACGTGGCATACGCTGGTGGCAAGTCAAGCCGTGTAGGTTTGGCTGTCGCTGACGTGCTGTCAGCAAACGACATTCGCAAGCAGGTAGCTGCCTTGCGTAAAGCCAACGTTCCAACCTTCAACGGTTCGTACATCGGCTTCATCCACCCAGACGTTTCGTACGACTTCCGCACGGCAACCGACGCAGCAGCATGGCGCACGCCAGCCAACTACGTTGACCCAACCGGCATCTACAACGGCGAAATTGGTCTCTTTGAATCAGTACGATTCATCGAAACCCCACGCGCTCCATTGTTTGCTAACGCATTCAACGGCGCTGGCGCAGCTGGAACGGGTGACTCGTATGCAACTCTTATCATGGGTCGTCAGGCTCTTGCTAAGGCATTCAGTACCCAGGATGGAAACGGCGCAATGCCAAAGGTTGTTCGCGGTAACGTGACCGACTTGCTCATGCGTTTGATGCCAATTGGTTGGTACTGGCTCGGTGGCTACGGCCGCTTCCGCGAAGCTTCATTGCGTCGCATTGAGTCAGCATCGTCAATCGGTGCAAACGCTAGCTAAGTAGTTAGCTACATAGCAGTAATCAGTAAGGCCCCTCCGCTTCGAAAGGCGGGGGGGCTTTGCTATAGTTATATAGGACGAAAGGTCATCATGTCGATTTCCAATTACGCAGAACTTAAATTACTTGAACACGTTACCGGCAAGACCGCGTACACAATGCCAACAACCGTGTATTTGAAGCTTCATACTGGTGATCCAGGCGAGGACTGTACGGCAAACGCAGCAGCGAATACAAGTCGCCAGTCTTCCGCGTGGGCCTCCGCAGCATCTGGTTCTATTGCCACATCTGCAACAATCTCATGGACAAACGTTTCGACAACTGAGACATACTCACACTGGTCAATGTGGGACAACAGCACAGCTGGAAACCCATTGTGGTCTGGAGCTTTGTCGTCTTCAGCTGCAGTAACAGCCGGAGACACTTTTCAAATCACCGCGCTAACGCTGTCGCTCGACTAGGAAGGTAGCCCCTAGTGGCAACTAACTTTCCTACTTCTCTTGATGCGCTAACTAATCCGACTAGTGCTAGTTCGCTTACTAGTCCTGACCATGCTGGTCAACATGCTGATGCTAATGATGCTATTGAGGCGTTGCAGGCAAAGGTTGGTGTTAATAGTTCTGCGGTGACTTCATCGTTGGATTACAAGGTTGGGTTAATACCAGGCAAGAACGTGGTTATCAATGGTGCTATGCAGGTTGCGCAAAGGTCAACAAGTGTCACTGGTATTACAACAATCGGTTACAACACTGCCGATAGATGGGCTGGTGGTTCAAGTGGTGCTGGAACATGGACAAATGCCATTGTTGCGGATGCACCATCAGGAAGTGGTTTTGCAAACTCTAATAAATGGACTTGTACAACGGCGCAAGCATCTTTAAGCGCGTCTGCATATGCTATTTTCTATCAAAACATTGAAGGGCAAAATCTACAAAGATTTAGTTTTGGTTCTGCATCTGCTACTTCAGTAACACTTTCTTTTTGGGTAAAGTCAAATGTCACTGGAACTTATGTTGTTGAACTGTATGGACCTGGAAGTATTAGTGCTTCATACACTATTGCTTCTTCTGGTGTGTGGGAGAAGAAAACTCTTACATATGTTGGGAATACTGCAACAGCAATAGCGAATAATAACGCTAGTGGTTTAGGTGTTCAGTTTCTGCTTGCTGCTGGAACAACTTTTACCAGTGGCGGTAGTTTGCAAACCTCTTGGGGAAGTGCTACTAATACTCGTTTTTATGGACAGACCAATGTTGCAGCCGCTACTAGCAACTACTGGCAGATTACGGGTGTGCAGGTTGAGGCTGGTGCTGTTGCTACACCATTTGAGTTTGAAGACTACGGAACAACGCTTGCTAAGTGCCAACGGTATTATTGCAGAGTTTACAGTGCTTATTTAGGAACTGGAATGGCATATTCAACAACATCAAGTATTGTCAATGTTTTTTTCCCGACCACCATGCGTGTTGCCCCATCAGCATTAGAAACAACTGGGGTAGCAGCAAACTATTTTCAAGTAATATCAAATACGGGAACACAAGTTTGCAACGCTGTGCCAGCGCATAACAACCCAAGTACAGATTATTGTGCCGTGACAGCAGTAAGCGCATCAACAGGTTTAGTGCAAGGTAACGCTACCTTCATACTTGCCGCTACTGGCGCTGTCTATTTTGGTTTTAGTGCGGAGTTGTGATGTATTACTACAAAGATATTGAAACACCCTTGGGTGGTATTGCGCGACAGATTTTCTTTTGGATAGGAGAAAATAGTCAAATCAATTTTGCTGATGTTGAGTCAAACACTGGACCAGAACGTTCTGCGTATTTAGCATGGGTTGCTGAAGGTAACACCGCCGAAGAATGGCAACCAGAGTAGGTAAAAAATGCCTATCTCATATAACCAACCTGGATACACCTATAGCCAAGCAGGTGTAATTTACAACCAAGTAGCAACAACCAGAACGGCTACAGGTTCGGGAACTGGCACAGAAACCGCCACAAGATTCCTTCTAGCAAAACGCGATGCCACTGGTTCAGGTGCAGGAACAGCAGTCGCAGAAACCAAAGTCACCCAGCTTCGATTGGGCGCATTGGCCGACTTTAGTTTTCCATATCTAACTGGTGGACGCTTTTACCTAGGTCCACCGGCTATAGCTAGAACCGCCACGGGTTCAGGATCAGGGACACAAACATCACAAGAATTTTTAATAAGAACAAGAACAGCAAGCGGTAGTGGTGGTGGTTCACAAAGCTCAATAGGCATAAAGGTTTTATCCAGTAATGCAAGCAGCTCTGGTTCAAGTAGCGACACTGCAACCATAAAGTTTGTCCAGCTCCGTCTTGGGGCTGTAACGGACTTCAGCTTTCCATACTTAGCTGGTGGACGGTTCTACCTTGGTGCACCAATAGTAAATCAGACAGCAACTGGATCTGGAAATAGTTCTCAGTCCTCAACGGGAATAAGGACAGCATTACGCAGCGTTAATGGTTCTGGTTCTGGTTCTAGCGTAACTGTTGGTGCAAGGGTCTTCTTCCGTTCTGCAACTGGTTCTGGATCCGGCACACAGGAAGCATCAAGACTGCTTACGGTAATAAGAGTTGGAACATCTTCGGCCGGGACAGGATCGTCCTCATCAAGCCGAGTTATAACAAAACTGAGAACAGCTACTGCCAGTGGTCAAAGTACTGCTAGTAGTATTACCCTTCATGTTGTTGTCAGATTTACTACTGGTAGTGGCCAGGGAACGGCATCAGGGGTTGCATTCATCACGCGTTTCCGCTCGGCAACGGGTAGTGCAACAGGAGCTTCGTCTTCAGATGAGATCATCGTCTTACTCAGAAATGGAACTGGGTCAGGGGCATCGACGGACACTTTTGCAGAATGGATGAAGTCCCACATATTCAGGACCCCATCTCAAAACAAAGTCAAATACTTTGAAACAATATACGAGGAGCCATCTACGTATCTCTTTGGTCACGTAACCAGGGGTAAACGGGGGATAAATATATACCGCTTATTTGACGGTACATACGTGGACACCGATCCAAGAATACAGGGTCTCGTTGAAAAAGAATACCTTGGTGGGCATGACCACTTCTTGAATGATTTAGAAATAGAGCAATTAACATTAGCCGGATACGGGGAGTACATAACATAATGCCAACGTTCAATCCTCCTTCAGATGACTTTGTTGTTCCGGTAATAATTGGAGAGTACATGGACGAACTGTACTTATCAAAAGAATCAAGAATGGCTAACCGGCTTGGCGCGTTTATACGCGCATCTGGTCGTGGGCGTAACGTATTCCTCCTTAGTACCGGTGGGTATACCGATAGGCAGCCATCGGATTACTCAATTGTTTCAAAGGTCTACTATGGTGGACATGAGAATTCGATCACAGCAGATGAAGCTGCATCCCTAACAGCCGCAGGATACGGAGCATACATATCGTGATTCACCAACAGACCCACCCAACCCTGGATGTCGATGGTTGTTTTGCCTGCCGTGTTTCTGGTGTGCGCATGGGCATGAACACCACTACAACTCGTGGTCAGAATGTTGACAGTATTAACAAGACTGAGCGCAATTGGCAGAAGGACATGCCAGCTTACAAGCGCTTACGTCAAAACGGTCTACAACCAAAGCGCATCGATGGTGCTGCTGAGGTGGAGAAAAAAGCAGAACATAGTTGGCAAGTCGAGACTGGAATAGGTATATGAAAAAGAAGACAGACAAGATGGGCAAAGTAATGCATGAGTTCAAGGGTGGAACACTCAAGTCCTCATCTGGCAAGAAGGTCACATCACGCAAGCAAGCTATTGCTATTGGTATGTCAGAACAAGCAGCAGCAGCTAAAAAGAAAAAGAAGAAGTAATGGCTATCGAATACAGGGGTGAGAAGTTTGCTGGTTACAACAAACCAAAGAAGACTCCGGGTGCATCAAAGTCACATGCCGTACTTGCCAAGTCTGGCGAGCAGGTAAAGCTAATCCGATTTGGTCAACAAGGCGTGCAGGGTTCCCCTGATGGATCAGCAAGAAACAAAGCATTCAAAGCTCGACACGCCAAGAACATTGCAAAGGGCAAGATGTCTGCGGCTTATTGGGCAAACAAAGTCAAATGGTAAGATTTCATAACAACTAATCAGGAGAAGCCATGTCAGCTAAAGGCGAAAAGTACAAGTCCAAGGGTGCTATGAAGAAGCACGAAAGCAAAGAGGGCATGAAGGACAAGATGATGGAATACGGCAAAAAGAAAGCCATGAAGAAAAAGAAGTAAATGACAACTACTGCAACCCTTATTGACAGGACGTTGCGCCAGCTACTATCGGGAACGGTTGAGGCTCGCAACAAGCTTGCCACTACCATCAATTCATCTGCGACGACGGTCACAACCACGTATGCACTTGAGTCTCTTCGTGCTGGTCAGGTGTTTGAGATTGAGTCAGAGATGTTTTATGTTTGGGAAGCTGATGCTGCAACAAAAACTCTTACAGTCCAGCGTGGATATAACGGAACGGTAGCTGCAGCCCACACTGCTGGAGCAATAATTACTGCCAGCCCAAGGTTCCCTAGGGCTCAAGTTCTTGAAGCAATTAACGATGAACTAATGGACTTGTCTTCACCAATGCACGGCTTGTTTCAGGTCAAGACCCTTGATTACAGCTACAACGGTACAGATAGAATGATCAACCTGGTTGGTGCAACTAGCGTAATTGACTTGATTGGAGTTTCAGTAAGGTATCTAAACGATGATTACCCAGTAGCGCGCAAAGTAAAGCTTGTTCGCGATCTTCCTACTGATGATTTTACGTCAGGGTTTGCGATTAAATTCGATCAAAACGTATTCCCCGGAAGACTGAGGATTGTATACAAAACTGCATATAGCGGTACAACCAGTGAATCTACTGATATCAATACAACATGTGGTGTGCAAGATTCAATCACAGACATCATCACTATAGGTACGCAGATTCGCCTGATGGCACCAAGGGAAATTAAACGCAACTTTACAGAGTCACAAGGTGACACACGTAGAGCAGAAGAAGTTGGTGCTGGAGCAGTTACCGCTTCTATATCCAACCTGAAGCAACTTCGCAAGGACCGTATTATTGCCGAAGCTGCACGTTTGGCCAGGTCGTACCCAACGTTCCTAACACGGGAGTAAGCCGTGGCTGGCCTGCTCACGTTTGCGGAACCATTTGTAAACACTCATCCATTCTTTACAGGAAAGTCACTAAATAACTTGGTCCCAGATATTTTTCCAGTAGCAATTGATGGACGACCATACCTGGTCGATCAAAAGTCAAATCAATTTGTACGTGGGTTTGAGGCACGCGTACGTGACTCGGTTGACCAGTCAACGTCTCCAGGAGAGGCAGCTATTAACCCGCAGGGTTTGTGGCGTCGTGGTGAAACCTCATGGCATCTAGGTGCGGGTCAGCTGTATGCAGATACTGCAGAGGCACAGGACTACAGGTTTTACTCAAGCAAAGGCATTAACCCTTGGACCAAGGGGCAGCTCAAGCTTCTCAACAAGGTAAAAGAATCTCTTAACTCGGCTAATACCAACCTTGGATTGCATGTCGCTGACGGCAAGGTGTACGTATCTGACGGTACGGCTGTGAGGTATTCATCAAATCCGTTTGCTTCCTCTCCAACTTGGACCCCTATAACCGGTCTACCAGCTGGTCACACTCCTCGTGACATGGCTTCTGATGGAAGCAACATTTACTTGACTTACGAGGGAACAGCCAATACTCATGGTTTGTGGAAGATTGATGATACCCAAACTGCAGCAAACCTTGCATACGGTGATGAGTTTTATTATGTCGACTTCGTAAAAGGATACGTAATGGTGTCCGGAAATACTGCTGCAGGGAATGCAAGACTCCTTCATTACAGCCCATCAGGAAACGTTGGTGCCGCTAATTACACACATCCGCTAACAACATGGAACTGGACAAGCTTTGCTGCTGGACAGAACGCAATCTACGCAGCTGGATACAGCGGAGACCGCGGTGCAATCTACAAGATAACCATTGCAAGCACTGGTGTTCTAGATACCCCGGTCGTGGCTCTTGAGTTCCCAGCTGGAGAAATACCAAACACTGTCTTTGGATACCTTGGTGGCGTGTTCATCGGAACAAGCAAAGGTGTCCGCTATGCAACATCTGACGCCGACTCGAACCTTACCTCTGGCTCACTAATCCCTGTGTCTGGAGGAGTCACCGCATTCACGGCTGACGACAAATACGTATGGTTTAACTGGTCCAACTATGACGGTGTGTCTACCGGCCTTGGTCGCATTGACCTGTCTTCGTTTACCTCAGCTAACACACCGGCATACGCAACTGATCTGATGCTTACGTCCACAGCAAATGTCAACAACGTAATTACATACGACAACAAAAGGATCTTCTCTGTTTCAGGAGATGGCGTGTATGTAGAGGACACAGCAAACTTGGTTGAGACCGGAGAGATAATCACCGGGACATACCGTTGGGGTATCCCCGACCGCAAGTTTGTGGCTAAGTTTGACATCAGAACTACCCCTCTTGCCGGAACGGTTACACCATCAATTTCTAGTGACTCCGCTTCGTATGTGGCAATGTCTCCCCATGAGCAGCAATCATCCACCGAGATGGTGTCAACTGGACCTCAGTCAAAATTTATTGAAGCAAAGTTTAAGATTGTTTTAGCTAGGGCAACAGCAACCACAGGCCCAACTGTCACCCGATGGATGGCTCGTGCCTATGCCTCCCCGGCCCGCAGCCAGGTATTTCGTGTTCCAATACTTATGCACCATAAGATCATTGATAATCATGGATCCGAGCATTACTTTGACGTTGAATCAGAATTGCAATCATTGAGAAATCTAGTGACAAACCCAATCGTGGTAAACTATCAAGAAAATACCGAGACATTTTCAGTGGTTGTTGAAGATCTGGAATTCCAGGTGGTCGATGGCTACTATCAAAACTGGGACCTAGAAGGAACCTGCATTGTTACAATGAGATCGGTACAGGATTAGGAGAGTAAATGCCATACGCAACTAGGAGATCGTATTCGGGAGCATCAACTGCCTGCACACTCACGTCCTCGATTACATCTGGTGATACAACCTGCACATTAAGCGGAGTTGTAACAGCTTGGCCTTCAACTGCCGGTGGTTCTTTCTTCATGGTTATTGATCCGGGCCTAAGCACGGAGGAAAAAGTTCTTGTTGGTTCTCGCTCAAGCGGATCTCTATCAACCATTACTCGTGGCGTAGACGGAACAACTGCTGCATCACACGCAGCTGGTGCAACCTGCTACCCAGTGTTCACGGCTGTTGATGCAGATCAGGCCAATGCTGTAGCTTCAGCACTTTCCACCAAGGGCGATGTTCTTGTTACTGACGGCTCAACACTAAACCGTTTGGCTGTTGGAACCAACGATTATGCTTTGCTAGCTGACTCTACAGCAACTAATGGTGTTGCTTGGAAACAGATTCCTGCTGCTGGTTTGGCTACAGACTCAGTGACAAAAGCAAAGATTGCTGACCGCGCTGTTGGTTCTGCTGAACTTGACGGTATCTCTATCAACGCTGGTACGACTAGCGCATACACGCTCGTTGTAGGTGACGCTAATCGTGTTGTTACTTTCAGTGCTACTACCACGGTGACTATTCCTGCATCAGTGTTTTCTGTTGGCGACCAAATCAACATTCTGCAAACTGGTGCAGGTCAGGTAACTATCGCTGGTCCAAGCGTAACTTTGCGTAGTGAATCTTCGCGTCTAAAGACTCGCGCACAGTACGCAATGGCTACGGTGATTTGTATTGCCAGTAATGAGTTTGTCGTTCTCGGCAACGTTGTTGCATAGTTATGCAGATTCTTGGTGCTGTTGGTGGGACTTATAGCGGTGTAGCACCCACGATGGGTTCGGCTACTAGTGCGGTTGGTGGTTGGTCTGCAACGATTACAAACTATGACGCTGCTTACACGTATTCGGCTACAACTACTGCTGGTTCTGTTTCTCTTTCTACTAGCACTATTACGCAGTCTGGGCTATCTGCTGGTGCATCGGCGACAGTAACGATTACAACTACTCGTAGTGGTTATGAGTCTGCCACTGGAACGGTTACTGGTTCTGCGTTGGCTTACCCAACCATTGAGTTGATGGTTGTTGGTGGTGGCGGTGGTGGTCCAGTTGGATTTAACAATGGCTCTGTTGCTGCATCTGCGCCTGGTGGTGGTGGCGGTGGAATCAGTATTTCTGCTTCTGCTGCATCCGTTGGTGGAACATACACCGTCACTGTCGGTGCGCTTGGAAGTGGCGGTGCATTCAGCCCTGCCAACGCTGGTGGACTATCCAGAGTTCTCAACCCATCATCTTCTGTTGTCGTAACTGCTGACGGTGGTGGTGGTGCAACAAACGGTTACCCATCTGGTACTGCTGGAGTCGGCGGTAGTGGTTCAACATCCAATGGAACAACTGGAACATTTGCAACAAGCAATACTTGGACTGGTGGTTACACCACATCATTTACTGGAACATCTTTAACGTTTGGTCGCGGTGGGACATCTGCGCCTGCTACTGGTCAAACGGCTGCAGCAAACACGGGTGACGCTGGTGTTGGTGGTGGCGGTGGAAACCCATCCCCAGGTGGTTCGGGTGGTTCAGGCGTTGCTTATTTGAAACTGTTGACTTCGGATACTTCACGCATTAGCGCGACAACTGGAAGTCCTACTACAAGTACAACTGGTTCTTACACGGTGTACAAGTGGAGCGCATCAGGTTCATTCACAATTGCGTAGCAAATGGCTGATACTTGTCCCTGCTATCGGGTTTGCACTATTCGCTAGACCTGCTAAGGCAGATGTGCTGGGCAACTGGACATTCAGCCAGTCACAAAACTGTGGTGGTTCAATTGAGGTTGTAGATAACACCATCATCTTGCATGGTCCTGATGGCAACGGTTGCTCTGGTCAAGCGCATTGGGTCAAGATTGAAACCACAATTCCCGCAGATGTAGACACAATAGATTTCACCTGGTCGTACCAGACAACTGATGGTTGGGTGTATGACCCACCACAATACGGAATAAACGGCACATACACCTTGCTTACACAACAGAACAATGCGACAGGCGATCTGTCTGTATCGGTCCAAGAGGGCGACATCTTCACGTTCCGGCAGTATTCGATTGACACCTGTTGTGCCCCTGGTCACCTAACTATTGCTAACCTATCTTTATGGGCATCTATAACCACATCCACGACGTCGACGACAACAAGTACTACTACTGTTCCGCCAACGACTGTCCCTGCCACAGTCCCGACTACTACGACAGTTCCAGAAACCTCAACCTCGTCTACATCAACGACTACAAGTACGACCAGTACAACCTCGTCGACGACAAGTACTACAACGACAAGTACAACGGTGGTTTTACCGGAGAGCTCAACTAGTTCTTCTTCCGTACCGCAAACAACATCGTCAGTATCAGTGCCGACCACGACACTACCGCCAGAAACGTCAACATCTACTGAACCTCCCCAAATATACGAGCCAGAACCGACTGAGCCTTACGTTCCTGAAGAGCCTGAGATAACCGAGACAGGCACCACAACGACAGTAGCAGAGGAGCCCATCCAAGAGGAGACGCCTCCCGAAGAAACAACCACGACAACTGAGCCAAGTCCAGAAGAAACATACCCTGAGACTACCGAGCCAGAGGTGGTTGACACAACCCCTGAGACGCTTCCAGATGCCCCCTTAAGCGATGAAGAAGTTGTATCCATACTTGAGGAGGCCACAACCGTAGAGGCCCTTGTAGAAGCTCTTGCACAGTTAACCCCAGATCAGGTCACACAGGTGGTTGATCAAATCCTTGCTGAAGAACCAACCCAGGCACAGGCTGTTGCACTTGCTACATCTCCCGAAGTGCTTGCTGTAATTAGCAGTGAACAGGCAGACCAGATCTTCGAAGCATTAGATGTTGCAGAGCTAACTGACGCGCAGACCGAGGAACTTATTGCTGCGGTTCAGGATGCCTCGGCTGAAGTGCGGTCTAGTTTTGAGGACAAGATTGACATCTTCAAGAGTGCACTTGACACCTATGTCCCGCTTGGATCCAATATCCCAGTAGGACAAAGGCGAACTCTCATCGCTGTAGGAATAGGGATAACCCTCGCAGCGGCAGGTACTAGAATTAAACGTTAATGAGAAAGATCTTTGATTACCTAGCTGATAACTCCTGGACGTACGCTGGTACGGGCATGGTTCTAATCACCCTGTCCGGCCCTACTTTGCGACAGGCTGTATGGATTACTGGTGTAACATTGATATTGCATTCGGTACTCACACTCAGTAAGAAAGACTAACCATGGCAAAGCTTCAAAACATCATCTTCCGTATCTTCGCATTGTTCGGTTCATCAGCGTTAGCAGCTGTTGCCGGTGGTGCACTGATTGGTGTTCAGCTCTGGAAGTCTGCGGCTTTAGCCGGAATCATGGCATGCGCCCAAGTAATCGAAAAGCTCCTCCGCTTCAGCGTTGACGGTTCACTCACCAAAGAAGAAATTGAACTTGCGTTCACTGGTGCAGTAAAGCCACAGCCTGAAGCAGCAGCTGAGTAATGTCGTTACCGATAGTACCGATCAAGTACTGCGAGCACATCAAAGGAAAGAAACCAAGCGAGATAACTCCGGCCATGCTGCGCAAGTTATCCACAGGTGGACAGATGCACCATTGTGCTGCCCGTGCTTTCGAGGCACTAGTAGCAAAGGCAAAGGAAGATGGAGTGGTTATCAAACCCACTTCCAACGGTGACACATTCCGCAGCATCGACCAGCAGCTCAAAGGATTCTTGCAACGCTACAGTGAGACCGACACTGGTACTGGCAAGACACGCACATACAAAGGCAAGAAGTGGTTCCTTAAGCCAGGCAACGCTCCTCTTGCAGCACCTGAGGATGATCCGAACAAATGTTCGCGTCATATGCTTGGCATTGCTGTCGATGTTGCTAACGCTAATGGCAAGATACTTGAGTGGATGAAGCTCAACATTGCAACCTTTGGATTCTCTTGGGAAGTTGTGCCTGAAGAACCATGGCACATCCGCTGGGTAGACAGCACACCATCGCAAGCTGTCCTTGACTTCGAGGCCAAGGCATAACCTTGTGGATTCTGGGATCGCTGTCGTTCTCGCTGCTGCTGTTACTGGTGCTTTTAGTTTGCTAACTATGCTTGTGCAAAAGTTCCGCAAAGAGAACGCTAGAGATCACGACGTGGTGATGGGGATGCTCAAGTACATGCACAAGTCCGTCATCCGTACGGAGGGTAAGTTGGACAAGCACATTGAGGATCACAACAGAAAGATCTGAGTGCCCCCCGTCGGGTTGCCACAGTCCGACTCCCTAAACAATTCACAGCGCACAGCCACACGACATGGCTGACTACCCAGGTTCCCCTGTTTACTGCCCACCTCCTGCGACGGAAGCACACACATGCGACTAGCCAGTTGTTGTTCGAACAAGGTATACCCTTGCCCAAACTTTTGCAACCTGTGTGTTAATGTTTCTTTTGTCACTCGGGGGCTTTGGTTATTCCCTTCCTTGGGCTCCCGGGTGGCATGTACATACGGAAGGAAAACCAATGAGCAAGTTCACGGAAGTACTATCCACAAAACAATATGTTCCAGCTCAAGACAAAATCAAAAATGTTCTTGATCCTGATTCATACAAAGACTTCATGGAAGCAATGGATAACCCCGGCATAACCGCAGCAGCAATCTGTCGCGCACTCAAGGATCTTGGTGTTGAAGTATCTGCCATGAGTATCCAAAGATGGAGGCAGAAGTGAGTAGTAAGTTCCAAGAGTCTGTAGAGTTGCGGAATGAAATTGCAGAACTTAGGCGTGCTCTTAAAACAAGCCAGCTCTCAGAGTCAAGATCGAAGATCAAATCTCAGGGGATCATTGATGCAGTATATCGTGCTGCAAAGGATGCGTCTCTTGCTACGGGCAATGCTCGCAGAACACCGGCGTTACCAAAGAAAGATGTCCGCAAAGCAAAACCAGAGGTAGCGCTTGTTCATGCAACTGATTGGCAGTGTGGCAAGAAAACAATATCGTTTGACATTGCTACTCTCTCTGAAAGAATAGAGACATTTGCACAGAAGGTTCTTGAACTCACAGAGATACAGCGCGCACATCACCCAGTAAAAGAATGCGTTCTTATGTTTGGTGGTGACATGGTTGAAGGTGTGTCTATCTTCCCTGGTCAGGCGTACGAGATCGAAGCCCACCTGTTCGAACAGCTCTTTGAAGTATCTAGGATCATGGAACAAATGGTTCGCACGTTCTCTTCGTACTTTGAGAAGGTATCAATTGTGTGTGAATACGGTAACCACGGACGGCTTGGTCGTAAGGGAGACATGCCAGATGGGGACAACATTGACCGTGTTGCATATAGGATAACAAGTGACAGAACAAAAGATCTAAAGAACGTCACGTGGCAACAGTCATTGGACTGGTATCAGATAGTAACCATTGGCAAATACAGGGCACTACTTGTGCATGGTGACGAGATTGGATCATACGGAGGCATACTCCGGAAGGTCAGCTCGTGGTCCACTGGCGTTGTTGAACCGTTTGCTGACTGCTATGTCGGACACTTCCACACCCCAACAACATTGACCATGGCTAATGCCGGACGTATCTTTGTATCCGGATCACCGGAGTCACACAATGAGTATGCACGTGCGTATGTTGGTGCGGTAGGTAAGCCGTCTCAACGTCTCCACTTCATCGACCCGGAAAAGGGTCGCGTCACTGGAGAATACACGTGTTGGCTCTAGGCGTGCGCGTCTGCGCGTGCGTGTATGACGGGGTCATCCCGCGAACCCCGAGGTGCGGGGAAAAAATGGACGACTCCGATGAATGAACCGCTGACCTACATATACGTGACGTGGAGAGACGCCCACTCCGGGACGAACACATGGACGCAGCCGTCCGAGATCGATCCCGAACCATGCATCGTGAGGACATCCGGATTTCTTTTGTCCGAGGCCGACGGCGGGAAGCCGGATCATGTCACCGTGTTTCAATCAATCACCCCGGATGGAGATGTCGACCACGTTCTGCATATCCCGGTCAAGATGGTGGTGGATTTCAAGTGTGTCCAGGTTGACTTCGACGCCGGGGTTGTGATCACTCGGCAGACCTAGTATCGTGATCCCACCCACAAGGAGGGAACATGGAAACCAAGTATCAAATTACAAAGCCTGAGCACGGAAGCCAGGAATGGTTGTTCGCACGTTGGCAGGACGATAAGGGTCGCAAGCGTATTGCTGCATCCACCGCAGCTGCCGTGCATGGTGAGCACAAGTACATGACACCAGGCGATCTTGCTGCTGAACTGCTAGCAAAAGAACCGCCAATGCCAAAGCCACCAACCCAAGCAATGGAGCGTGGCAACCGCATGGAGCCAATGATTATCCAATGGGTAGCAGACGAAGAACGAATTGAATTGTTTACCCCAAACGAATTGTATTGCTTCGACGATGGCAGGGCACGAATGATTGCCACCCTCGATGCACAGGATGGAACAGGAACACCATTTGAAATCAAGACGATCAACAAGAAATGGGATGGAAAGCTCCCACCACATTGGTATTGGCAAGGAGTCCAGCAGTCCATCTGCTCGGGCATGCGAGACATTGAATGGCGTGTCTTTGATAACGAGATGGTTATCCACCGCTATAAGCAAACCGTTTCGTCTGACGAGCGCCAAGTACATATTGAGGCAGTTGCAAAGTTTCTTGAGGCGATTGACCTAGGAGATGTCCCCGACACGGCGATAATGTCGTACGAGAATATGAGTGAGCTGTATTCGAAGTCGTTACCTATTCAGGTAGAACTTCCGGCTGAAGCATCACTAATGATTGCCGACCTTGAGAAAGTCAAGAACGTAATCAAAGAATTAGAAGCAAGAGAAAGCATTATCAAGGCGGACCTTGGTAAGTTACTGCAAGAAGCAGAAGAAGGTGTGATCGACGGGGAGGTCGTGATCACTTGGAAAGAACAGAAGCGTACATCCTTTGACACGGCGCGATTTGACAGGGAGCGTCCGGAGCTGGCAAAGTTGTACAAGAAGGACACGAAGTTTCGTGTAATGAAAACCAAAGGAAGGAAATAACAATGGCATCATTCAACTTAGATAACTACGAGACCGTCGAAGATCGACTCGTCAAGTTTTGGAACGAACACCCGGAGGGAAGAATCCTTACAGGTGTCCACTACTACGACGACAACCGTATTCTTGTGCGTGCAGAGATCTACTTCAACCGTGAAGACGATCGTCCTGTAGCTACCGGATACGCAGAAGAACTTCGTGGTGCATCTCCGGTCAACCGGACAAGCCATGCGGAAAACGCAGAAACGTCGGCAATCGGACGCGGACTGGCCAACTGCGGGTACGCAGCTAAGGGTTCACGCCCTAGTCGTGAGGAGATGGAGAAGGTACAGCGAATGGGTTCTGCACCTGCGCCATCAAAGTTCATCAGCAACAAGTCAACCGATGAAATCATTAGCGGACTCGTTGATACGTTCGGAGCAGAGAAGGTTGAAGGACAAAAATCTGCACCAATGATCAAGAACCCAGGTGAAGCAGCATCAGAGAAGCAAGTCAACATGATCCGTGCAATCCTGTCAGGTCAGGGTATCAAGGGTCAGGAAGTCTTGGATCTGTGTGGTGCAACTATCGGTCGTGAGCTAGACAGCTTCGACTCGTTGACCAAGGGCGAAGCCTCAACACTGATTACAAAGTTTAAGTAATCATGTTTCGCTCAAGGGAAGACAGAGAAACAATCATTGCTTTGCGCAGAGAAGTCGCAGAGCTACGGCAACAGCTTGTGTTCATGCAGCAGTACTCCAAGAAATTGGAAGAAATGATAAGACACGTTGTTGTTTGAGGACTGGATGAGGATCGGCCTGGACATGGGCTGGGCCGGTCCACCAGTTTGTTTCACTCATGATGGATTGCCATGCTCGGTAGAAGAAGAAGAGCTAGACGATTCATGTATGCATATCATCCGGCTGTACGAAAGCAACGAGCACAAGCTCCAAGTAGAAGATAACCACAGCCCATCATTATGGAGGAATAACTATGACAGATGAAAGGAAAGGTGAATGTGAAGGCAACCAAGAAAAATGTAACGCAGATGGGTGTCCTTTATTCGGGGCGCTCGGACGACCAGGTCGTGACGGTGCGCGTCGGATTAGAAACTGTGGTGACCCTGCAGCTAGGGGTAAGAGGAACCGCACTAAGGGTGATTCGAAGGCGCGTCGAGCGCGTAAGAAACTTGGGCTGGGCGGTCACCTTACCCGTCACGAGGAAAATTGGGGTGGTGCTTTTCGTTGCGAGGTCAAGGCAGGGGCTCAGGTTGGCCCGATTTGGACGAGGTTCAGAGATGCTAAAGCCCAAAGTGACACGGCTAAATCGTTGGGTGATAATCGTCCGTTTGTAATGGTAGCCATGCCGGATGGTACAACCGAGGGTGTGGTACTGATGACTCTTACTGAGTTCACAGAAATTGTAAGCCTTATTCCATAAGGGTTAAAAGGAAAAACTATAATGGGAGGGAACGATGAACAGACTTACTCGGTGCATTACTGCACTACTGATGTGTCTCGGCGTGATGACAGCAGAAGCTCAAGCAGCTGGTGCCCCGTCGGAACAAGCCTCACCTGCACCAACTGGGATACGTGCGGATGTGAGGAAGCTGACGACCCAGACAATCCAGTTCAAGCATGGGGATATTTCCTGGTTGCGAGATCTTGCCCTCCAGGCTGGCTGGAAACCTGGGCAGATCAAACGCCTTGGGCAGATCATCTTGAGAGAATCAGGTGGGTGCCCGAACCGAAGAGGTGGTGACGTTGTGGACTCTAGCTGCAATGTAACTGGTGTATCCGAATGGACACACAGGTCTGACAGCGGACTGTTACAGATCAATGGTGTGCATTGGAAGAAAGACCACGCTCAGTACGCAGGGTTAGTGTGTAAACAGATGGGCGTATGTGAACAAGATAAGCTTCTTGATCCACTTACAAACCTAATGGCCGGACGACTCCTCTTCGAAGTTGCAGGGTGGAGTCCCTGGTCTACGAACTGAGGATAAATGTCAGACCAAAAACGAAGGGAGCTAAACGTGAGCATTCTCGAGGAGTGGCACTTATCAAATAAGAAGTTCGATTGGATGGACGATGCAGATTGCAAAGGGATGACGCACCTATTCTTCCCGGATAAAGGCGATGCAGATGGGCTAGCTGCGTTTGCCAAGGAGATATGCAGGACTTGTAAAGTCAAGGATGACTGCCTACAATTCGCATTAGACAATACATTTACGGAAGGAATATGGGGTGGCATGGGCCCACGACAACGCAAGGATTACAAATCAAAGCTACGCAAGAAGGCAATAGGTTTGATGTGATCGCTGACAGAGCGCTGCTTAACGCATCAAAGTTTCTACGCCGTGTGTATGTAGGTAGGATCGAAGAGCAAGATCTTCACGACACACTTGAAGCAATTGACACAGAGATACATCAACGAATAAGGGAGAAAGCAAATGAATCCAGAAAGAATAGACAAGTTCATTGACCGTTTGTGTGGCTTGTTCCCAAAGGACAACGTCGCACGCAACACAGTTAAGAATGCATGGCACTCAGATGGTGTGATGCTGGATGCAAGCTATGAGGACTGCATCAAAGCGTTGCAGATCCTTGAGAAAGACAAGTGGTTTCCATCACTTAACAGGGTGAAGGAAGTATTGCGCGGCTTGGCTCCGGCTAAGCAGTTCTCCAGGTACTGCAACAAGTGTGAGGGTTCCGGGTGGGACACGGGTATACGCATGAAACGCGACTATTCAAAGCCTAAAGAGACATGGAACATGGTGCGCGGGACGTACGAGATCGAAGAGTTCGGTCATACATACAGCGTTGCGCGCCAATGTTCATGCGTAAGGGAGGAGATTGAAGCTGATGCAGAGACAGTGGAAATGTCCTTCTTGTGAGATGACACTCACTACATACGTCGAACCAAAGGGTTCGCCGGTATGCTTCAACAAAAGTAAACACTCATCTATAGCAGTAGAGATGGTATCCAATGAGAAGGAAAAGAAACATGGTCGCACTTACAGACAATGACAAAGAACAAGTAGAGAATCTATTAACAGAGATACTGATGCTGGCATTGATTGCAGCACCACACATACGTCCACTGATAACAGACATAGCCATAGGTGTAGCTGATCTACTCCCGGCTGAGTCAGTGGATAGGAGCAAGATGTACGCAGAGTATCGAGCCAAGGGAAAGGTGGTTAGCAATGGATGAACTAGAGAAGATTATCGAGGATGAATACAAAAAGATATTCTCCGAAAGCTTTGAGGTTGAGATGAATGACTTCAAGAAGATGGAAGTTTTCTTTCATGAGGTAGCGCATCCAATGGACGAGGGAGACAGCGAGCTATGGTACCTGTCCTTGAACGTGAAGAACCGGGGCGAGCTGACCATAGTGAACGAAGCAGATGAAACAACTGAAGTCTCAGCAATCAGCTGTATGTACAAGGCCACATACCCGGACATCTACGTGCTGACCGATGACTACGAAGCTATAGACGAATGCAAGAAGGATGACTGCATTGGGATCATTACTCGATCGGAAGCTTGGGCATCTCCTACCGCTGTCGACCGGGGCATACGTCCTTCCGCTGCTGACGACAGGGTGACAATCAAACTCACAACGATGACAACACCACTAGGTGTGCATATCATCAGTAGATTTCCGGATGGAAAATTAGAATCAGAAAGCATTCCAAAGGATCAGGTCTACAAAAAGAATATGAAACTTGCAAGCGCATTAATCGACGCTTGCTTTACTTGGTAGCTGCTACCGCTACCGCTACCGCTGCGGACATCACGCGTAAGGATCGTCTCCACTCCCCGATTCGGCGGGGTGGGGGCGGTGATCCGGCGGAGTTGCGAACCCCCCCGAATCGGTGATATCGTGGATTTCGCCGACAGTTCCGAACGGCAAAGAAAAAAGTAAAGTAGTTATAGTTCTCTATCGGGTCTTACCCTTTCTACCCCGATAGATGAAAGTCCGCTAACACTTATGGACTATGTGGCTTGCATACCCACACAAGTTGGCGAGTATGCAATCTACTTGTAGTCCGTGAGTACTTAGGGTTGGGTATCCCCATACCGCAAACCCCCTGACTCTAAGTATTCACGGATCACAAGTAATACCGCTTGTGATTATCCAAAACCAATAGGGAGATAATCAAATGAGTACAGAAATACTAGAACAGGTTGCTAACGCTCAGCCGTTAGAACCACTAAACGAGTGGAGTCAAGCAGACTTTGCTTTATCAAACGGATTAGGGCGAGTGTTGCTCTATGGTGCGCCAGGAACAGGCAAAACTTATTACGCCTTGCACTACCACCTAGACGACAAGCCATCATTCCGCTTGACTTGTAATGATGAAATGTCCGAGTATCACATCTTAGGTACTTGGAAGCAAGAGACTAACGACAACGGTCAGGTAGTAACTAACTTCCATGAAGGCCCTGCTATTGAAGCATGGCGTACTGGTGGGCGTTTAGTCATTGACGAAATCAACCTAGCCAATAGCGCAATGGTTGGTGTGCTGATGTCAATGATTGACACTAGCCATAGTTCACGGTGGCGTAACCCTCAGACTGGTGAGATCGTTACTCCGCACCCCGACTTCTCAGTCGTAGCAACTATGAACGGTGAGCCAGAGGACTTGACTAGGGCTATTCGTGATCGATTGGTCGTACAGTTAGAGATCAACGAGCCACACCCTGATGGTCTGCTTGCTTTACCTGAGTACTTGCGTGAGATTGCTTACTCGTTTGGTAGCCGTAGTGGTAATGACCGCTACTCACTACGAAACTTCGTAGAGTTTGCTGGAATCTACAGCAGGACTGGCAACCTACAGCACTCTGCCCAAGTGTGCTTACCTCGTATCCAAGAGACACTGATGGACACTCTCCTGCTTGCAAAGGTGGAAGCATAATGGCTACCACTGTGGACTTTGCTAAGAGCATAGAGCGTAACCTCAATGACCAAAGGAAACTTGGCTTTGAGATGCCAAAGGCTTGCCTATACGGCGTGGATACTGATGGTCTTGTAATGCTATGTGACGAGAGAGGTGACATATACGATTTGCTAGACGGTACTGATGTAGCCGATCTACTCACTGTGTATAGCCACATAGGCGTAGCAACTACAGGTTGGGCTTCACCTCATGATGATGACTCAGATATACCACCATCACAGCGTAAGGACAGGCGTAGAGTTCGCTTAGTTGTTGTTGCTGACAAGAAATCTATGGTTAGTGTCTTGCGCTTTAGCGATACTGCTGATGAGACAATCGTAGGTGAGGGTGGGGCTATCGGTTCACTTGCTACTGCTATCACAGAAGCAACTAACAGAGCCCCTAGCACTAAGCCTTGGGACTTCTTAGTAGGTGATGACAATGAGTAAGTACAATTCACTAGCACCAGAAGCACTGAGCCAACGGCCTGACCTAGACCATAGACGGTTTGAGTCAGTCGGTCAGCCTATGGACATTAGCGGAGTGACTGTAAAGTTTGGCGGTAAGAACAAGCCACATACTTACACAGCACCTACTGGTGATGGAGTTGTTAGTCGTAGGCTTAGACGGTTTGCTCTAACGCTTACTAGATTCCAAATACCAAGAGCCAGTACCTTTGCTAAGCGTGTAAAGATTACCGAGAGTTCATTAGAGGCGGCAACAAACATTATCGCTTGTCATGCTTACGGTCAAGCGTTTGGTGATGATGCAACTAATGGCACTATAGATACTGGCGTATTGGTATCTCTACTCAATGAGCCTAACCCTAGTAAAGAATCATTTATGAAAGCGTTTTCGTTTATAGGCACTGATGCTTATCAACAGATACTAAAAGGAGTGGCTAACCCTGCTCAGGTTAGTGTTATGAGCGATATGAATGAGACTGTAGTAGGCACATGGCTAACTGGTTGGCGTTGGAATGAGATCATTATGATCAACGACAGGGATCAGCGTAAGCGTAGAGCATCTAGGATTGGGTATCAGAACCTAGCCAACTACCTAATGCATCAGTCAAGCGAGAGTGCTGAAGCCTTTAGAAAGAAATCAAACAGCGAGGCTAAGCGTGCTGACTCACAGCAATACGGTAACGGTAAGGCACAGATAGCAGAGGGTGGCGGTTGGTATCCACTCTATGTATCTAAGCCTGACCTACCTCTAAATCACACAGGCAAACTTGGTAGGCGTGATATCGCTAGTGATGAGGGCGTAGTTATTCGCGACATTAGTCGTTGGATTACTGACCCAGAGCGCAAGATATTCAAGCGTAAGACCAAGTCATTAGGTGCTGTAGTTGTGATGGACTGCTCAGGCTCTATGTCTCTAACAGAGAGAGACTTACAGCAACTAATGGATAACACATCAGGTGCTACGGTTCTCTGCTACTCAACTGGTCACAAGGTTGATGAGGATAACCCTAACGCTTGGATCGTAGCCCGTAAGAACAGGCAGGTAAGACGCTTGCCTAGATTTCCAGGGGGTAACGGCTGTGATGCACCTGCACTTAGGTATGCACTAACGCTACGGGATAGCACCAAGCAACCCATCGTATGGGTTACTGACTATGGGGTAACAGGACTCCATGACTCAAGCACTCAAGCACTAATAGATGAGTGTAAGGGCATAGTAAAGCGTCACGGAATAATCGTAATGCCAGATATACATGATGCAATTCAGAAACTAAAACAACTACAAGGGAAGGCATAAGCCAATGGAAAACAACGACAAAGAACTAATGGCAGAACTAGAGGGCATAGTCAATAACGCTGAGGACAAAATCCTTGATGATGTAGAGAGTGAGGCTACGCATATCTTTAGTGAACTGTGCAAGCAGTTTGATGAGGACATTCCTGTGGAGGTTCAGACTGTGCTACTAGGACTACAAGAGGTAGATGATCCTGACGAGATCGCTGACGCTAAGAGTAGGGCTAGGAGTGGAGACAAAGCAATCATGTCTCAGTTCATAGGCAGTCTTGACGAGGAAGGTGCTAAGACCATGAAACTTAGTTCTATAGTGTCTGGTCTAGAGCCTGAGGACTTTCTCGATATGTTGCAGGATACAGATACTTCGGTGCTGTTATGCGATTGGTTTGAGCCTAAGTCTTTAGTCTCTAGGGTTAGACATGATGGTTGCATACTTCAGGTCATGGTCACAGCGGGCACTGTCCACTTCATCAAGACTCTACCCACTGGCGATAAGGTCACTAGGTTCTGGGGTCGCAAGAAGCACAGTGACGGCAAGACTGTGTACCCTAAGCGTTCAGACTTTGCTAATGACTACGAGTACGACCTATGTCGTGGTACTTACAAGTACCTTGCTATGCCTATGGAGATGAAGCAAGAGAGCCGAGAGGCTTACGACACACTACTCAACGCTATAGCCGAAAAGATACAACGGTCTATGCGTAGAAGCATGGAGTCAGACGAGGACTAAGGTGTCCACTAGCAGTAGAGAGGAGATAGGTATAAGTATCTATTGAACAAAGCAATAGCCCTATTGGTAGTATCTCTAGCCTTTATCCATATGGCTAGTAGATAATTGGTGGCTATCTCCTATGGGTAGGTGCATATGATCGGTGTGCCTGCCCATAGGGTTGCCATACTCCTACCGCTACCGTTACCGAAAAGACTTATCTCTACGGCGTATGACCCTATCCCCTAGTCGGTGGGGGGTGGTTCGCACCGGCACGAATCGCCGAGTTGCGCCCGGCACGAATCGGTGCTAACTTGGAATGTGTCGGCAAGTCCGCCGATACAAAACAAAAGAAAGAGAGTAATTACATGGCAATATCCAAGGTGACTGCTTCGGCAGAACCAAAAATCAAGGGCTTAGGCGGTTACAAGGTAATCGGCAAGGCTGAAAAGGCTAATAAAAAAGGTGAAGTCAGGACAGTAGATGTCTATGGCGCAATCATCTTTGCAGGTACTCCACAAGCAGGAGACCTAGTGAGACTGTTCTCTAATCGTAAGGGAACTTATGAAGTGAAAGAACTAGTCGGCAAGGCTCTAGGTACGACTGAGGCTAACCCTTACGAGGGTAAGGCTGAGGGTGTCATCTGGGCATTTAGTGAAGTTGCAGGCAGTCTAGAAATAGACCTGTAGAACTAGGCGGGGGGTATGTCTAATTCGTTAGGCGTATCCCCTGCAATAGTCAATAAGCGTCTAGAAGTAGGGGACTAGCACCGAACACATAGGGCTAGTCGGTAAAGGCTAGGTGTATCTCTAGGGAACTAGGGGTATGCCTAGCCACTCCCCCCTCCCTAGGGGGGTAATACCCGTCTTCCATATGTGTGTATTTGTGTTACATGACGTACAGGGATATGCGAAACCAAATGTGAATACCTGTGTGTATGTGTGTCGCCGCTTCGAGGCGGCTCTAAGGAACCGGTGTTAGCTCCCCCCACGGTTCGCTCCTTTAAGAGCTGGTCGCCGTAGCCAAGTATTTAGCCGACACCAAGTTTGAGATTACGTTTCTCACGCCGCTCCTCTACATGACATAGAGGTCTACCCGCGTTCCCGCGTGTGAATGACCCGCCCCGAGCGAATGGGGTACGTCCGTGCTACTTACCAGTTGTGCGGTAGATACTACACGCATAGTGTACAGTAGACAACATGCGTAAGATAAATTTTTCTGGTAGCTTGAGTGACTTCAAGAACTCTATTGGTGCAGGCAAAGAAGAGCCATCACCATCTACTACTTATCCTAAAGGCTTTACCCCTGGTGCGCATGTGTACCCTAAAGGTTTTACTCCTGGAGCTTCTGTTCCAAACACAGTTCCACCTGCTCCAAAGAAGAAGTTGAACGAAGACCCTTCCAATGTGCGCAAGATGCAAGACAAGCAAAGCTCGCTTATTGCTGCAATCAACTTTGCAATGAGCAACCAGGATCCTTTTGGTGCTGGTGTTTCAGAGTCAGCTCGAATGAAGGTTGAAGCAGGACTTAATGTGGCTCGCAAAGATGTGGGCAAAGGACCTAACAAGTCAAAGAAAAAATAATCCCCAAAGGATAAAATGACAAAAGGTAGAAGGGCGATATCGCCTGAGGATAGGGCCTTGTTTTGGCAATCCCTGCAATCAGGTGTATCAACTAAAGAAGCAGCACGTATTGCTGGCATCTCCTATAACGCAGCTGTTAAGTGGCGGGCTAAAGCCAAGGAGACAGAAGCTCGCATTGATTTAGAGAACCTTACCCTTGCTAAGCCGGGTGGTGGTCGTGGCAAGGTTGAGAAGGACCGCGTCGAGATGGTCTCTATGCCTCCGGTTATCCCGGCTGGTCGTTTGTGCGAACGTGCACAACGTGGACTAGAAGACTTCGACTATTTCCGCCGTGTGTATCTGGGCCGTATTCCAGCTCCATGGCAGGTTGATGCTGCTTACAAGATCGTAGGGATGCTCGAACACCCAGAAAAGCAGTTCATGGTTCTTAACTGTCCTCCGGGTGCTGGCAAGTCAACCCTGTTTCATGATGTGGCTGTCTGGTGTATCGTCCGCAACCGTTCCATCCGTGTGATGATTGGATCTATTAGCCAGACCTTGGCAAAGATGTACTCACGCCGTATCCGTGAGACCCTAGAACGCACACAACCTTTGCAGCCAGACCCTGAAATGGTGGCCCGTGGTTTAGCATTGAATGCGGAAGCGTGTCTCTCAGTTGATTATGGGCGATTCCGTCCTAACCACGTTGGAGCACTATGGCGAGCAGAGGAGTTTGTAGTTGAGCAATTGGGCACGGGTGGTCTGGACAATAAAGAGCCAACGGTTTCTGCTTACGGTATCGAATCTGAGTTTATTGGTCACCGTGCTGATCTGTGCCTTTTTGACGACGTAGCGTCACCAGAGAACTCTAAGGAATCTGTAGCTCGTGACAAGCTCATCGAACGTTGGGACTCCATGGCTGAAGCGCGTGTGGATCCGGGCGGCATGTTGGCGGTTATCGGGCAAAGACTCGGACCTGGAGACCTTTATGCTCATTGCTTATCTAAGGTCTCGTACGATCTGGATGAGTATGACGGAACAGACGTTACGGACATCTCGGAAGAAGTTGAACCAGTCAAAACCTACAAGTACCACCACCTCATCTACAAAGCGTATTACGAAGAACTAGATACTGGCGTGGCTTCACGCAAGCAAACAGCTCCTGCATGGCCAGAAGGTCCATTGCTAGAGCCATTCCGGCTTTCATGGAAGGACTTGTCATACATTAAACACAGCTCCCCATCCAAGTTTGAGGTTGTTTACCAGCAAAAGGACATGGCTGAAGACCATTACTTAATTAACCGCGTGTGGGCAACGGGTGGTCTTGGTCCAGATGGGGTTGATTACCCGGGATGCATCGACAATGACCGTCAACCAGGATGGATTCCAGAGGGTTTAGCCCCACCGCTTATCTCTATTGCCAGCGTTGACCCATCTCCAACCATGTTCTGGGCCCTGCAATGGTGGTTATACCAGCCAGAAACTAACCTTCGTTATCTGATTGACGTAGAACGAATCAAACTTACTGCCGAGGATCTCCTCGGATACGACACCGGAAGTAGAACCTTCACCGGAATCATGGAAGAATGGCAGAACCGGTCCTGGGAATACGGCTATCCAATCTCCCACTGGATCGTAGAAATTAACGCTGCTCAAAGATTCCTCCTAGCTCATGACTTCGTGCGCAAATGGCAGGCATTGCATAGTATCAACGTTATTCCGCACACCACAAC
>Ga0209296_1000364_pt1 | contig 38724 bp, 45 predicted proteins | sample S_130206_EF_Meta_FD_187319 | JGI IMG/M metagenome (GOLD analysis project Ga0209296, IMG submission 187319) | Freshwater microbial communities from Lake Simoncouche, Canada to study carbon cycling - S_130206_EF_MetaG (SPAdes) (version 2) | ecosystem: Environmental > Aquatic > Freshwater > Lake ... | reverse complement strand
CGTCAAGAAGCAATGGACGCAATGAGTCAAATTTTGCAAGGCAACCCACAGTTGTGGTCAGTTGCAGGCGATTTGTTTGTTAAAAACATGGATTGGCCTGGTTCAGAAGAACTGGCTGCCCGTTTAGCTAAAACAATTGATCCAAAACTGTTAGAAGATGGCGATAAAGACCCTGCTTTGCAAGCTGCTGAACAGCAAATGCAAGCAATGGGAGCCGAACTAGACCAAATGGCTCAAATGATGCAGAATTTTCAAAAATCGGTTGAAGTTCAAGACTTAGAACGTAAGAATTTTGAAGCTGAAATTAAAGCATACCAAGCTGAAACCCAACGTATTAGCGCGGTTCAAGCAGGCATGACCCCCGAACAAGTTCAAGACATTGTGATGGGTACTATTGCTGCGGCTTTAGATACAGGCGACTTGGTTGGTAACGAATTACAACGTGAACCTATACAAGTACCGCCCGAAGCGCTTGCGCCGATGCAACCTGAGATGATGCCTCCTGAACAACCCATACCACCCCAAGGAATGCAGCCATGAGTTGTGAAAAATTTATAGGAATGTTGTTTTTGGCACGGGATGTCACCCATTCGGCGCACTTGAACACCCGCAGCTACTCTAAACACAAGGCGTTACAGAAGTTTTACGAGAATATTATTGACCGTGCAGACGCGTTTGCTGAAGCCTATCAAGGCCGTAGAGGTCTAATTGGCCCGATTGCATTAGCGTCCGCAAAAAAAACCAATAATGTTCTTGAATTTTTAGAAGATCAACTTGCCGAACTTGAAATCATGCGTTACGATGTATGCGATAAGGCTGATACACCATTACAGAATTTAATTGACAGTATCATTGAGCTATATCTGTCAACTTTGTATAAATTGAAGTTTTTGGCATAAGGAGCCAGCATGGATTTTTTAAGACCTTTAGCAGATTCAAATTACCCCGCCGATTCTGATAATACAAGCGGTTCAGCCGTTACTTTAGGCCCTTGGCCTCCAGGCCCACAAGGTGTATTGGTTTGGTGTACTGAAGCAGCTTACATTACTGTTGGCGAAGGCGTGACTGCTACTACGTCTAGCACCCCGATCCCAGCATTGACCCCAATTCCATTTACTGTACCAACAACCATTACGGGTCAATGGCGCGTTAGCGCGCTACAGGTCAGCACCGCTGGTATTGTGTACGCTAAACCGATTAATTTCAGATGAGTTGGGGAGTTAGCACTCGCACGGGCGTAGCTTTAGGGCTAGGCAACATTGTTGCCTTTTTTACGAACCGTACAGGCGCTACTCCTAGCGCTGGTGTTTTACTTACCGAATCAAGCAACAATTTAGTACAAGAAGATGGATTTTTTATCTTAATTTAGGGAATTATCATGGCTAATGTAAAGATTAGTAATTTACCGTCAGCAACCACCCCTCTAGCGGGTACTGAAGTACTTCCAATCGTTCAAGGTGGGGTTACTGACCAAGTATCTATTGCTAACGTAACCGCAGGCCGTGCGGTATCAGCCGCTAGCTTGACCTTAACTACTACTGCGTTAACAGTAGCCAACGGCGGTACGGGTCTTGCTACCCTAACAGCCAATAACGTCATTCTTGGCAACGGTACATCTACCCCCGCCTTTGTAGCCCCAGGATCAAACGGTAATGTATTAACCTCTAACGGCACAACGTGGACAAGTGCTGCTGGCGCTACAGGCGACGTAACTACAACCACCGTACAGACCATTACAGGCACAAAGACGTTTGCTGGAACAGCTAGCACTTTAGCGATGATTCTTAATGACACTGCCGAGGTTGCAACCATATCCGCTACAGCCGCTACAGGCACGATTAACTACGATGTAACCACTCAATCGGTTCTTTATTACACAACTAATGCCAGTGCTAACTGGACAGTTAACTTTAGAGCGTCTAGCGGTACAACTTTAAATGCGGCTATGACTACAGGTCAGTCGGTAACGGCTGCGTTCTTGGTAACTCAAGGTGCTACGGCTTATTACAACAACGTAGTACAAGTGGATGGATCAACGGTTACTCCTAAATACCAAGGCGGTACAGCGCCAGCAGCAGGTAATGCGTCTAGCGTAGATGTCTATATGTACACCATTGTTAAAACAGGTAACGCCGCATTTACTGTGTTTGCCTCACAAACTAAGTTTGCTTAAGGGACACCCATGCCATTAGTACAAACTAGAGGTGCGGCATCAGCTCAAGGCTTTGGGGAGTTTTCTCAACAAACGGCTGTTAACTACATTGAAGATGTATTTAGTACTTATTTGTATTCAGGTAACGATACTTCTCAAACGATTAACAATGGATTAGACCTATCGACTAAAGGTGGATTGGTTTGGATTAAAGCTAGAAACGCAGCGTATAGCCACATATTGTCAGACACAATTAGAGGCACAGGTAAATTTTTATCTAGCAATACAACAGACGCACAGGGAACAGATGCGCAAGATGTAACAGCATTTAATACTAATGGCTTTACTGTAGGAAATAATGGCAGAGTAAACAACTCATCGTTTAACTATTGCTCTTGGACATTCCGTGAACAAGCTAAGTTCTTTGATATAGTTACTTATACTGGTAATGGAGCTACGGGAGCTGGTCAATCAATTAGCCATAATCTTGGGTCAACACCAGGAATGATTATTGTTAAAACTACTAGCGGAACTGGAAACTGGAAGGTTTATCATAGACTTGGAAATGCTGGCAGTTCTGCTGGGGTAGGCAATTTAAATACAACTGATGATTTTGGCTCACCTGCTACAAGTTGGTTTCCAAGCGTAACTAGCACAACTTTTTCTGTTTCTGATGACGGTTCTGGAGTTAATAATAATGGTAATTCTTATGTAGCCTACCTATTCGCCCATAACGCTGGTGGATTTGGTACAAGCGGAACAGATAATGTAATTAGTTGTGGTTCTTGGACTGGTAATGGATCTACTACTGGTCCAGTGGTGACCCTTGGGTATGAGCCACAATGGATTATGTATAAGCAAGCATCTTCTGCTGGTAATAATTGGTTTATGGTTGATAACATGAGAGGCTTGCCTGTAGGTGGCACAACTAGCTATTTAATACCAAATACAACCGCTGCAGAAGGTTCAGGTTTAGGCACTATATTAAATATTAACGCTACAGGGTTTCAGCTTAAAACAACTGCTGGAAGTGCAAACGGCTCAGGCGAAACCTACATCTATATGGCAATCCGTAGAGGACCAATGAAAGTGCCTACTACTGGTACTAGTGTGTTTTATCCAAAAGTTCATGCTGGCTCATCGTCTTACGCTGTTGGGTTTCCAACTGACCTTTGTATTTCTGGTGACCAATCAGGAAATGCTCTTAATTCTGTTGTGGTTTATCGTTTAGCTGGTAATGACAAATATTTTGGTGGAACAGCATCAACTGCCGCAGAGCAAACAGTAAGTGTTTGCCAATTTGACTTACAAAACAGTTTCCAACTTTCTTATAACAGTAACAATCAAGCAAGATGGCATTTCCGCAGAGCGCCAGGATTTTTTGATGAGGTTTGCTATACAGGAACAGGGGCAAATCAAAATATTACACATAATTTAGGCGTTGCTCCTGAGTTAATAATTTGTAAAACTAGAAGCGGTAGTTCATCAAATTGGGTTGTTTGGAATACAACTCTTAACAGCAGTACTGGGTACTTGTATTTAAATGCAGACATGGCTGCTTCTAATTTTGCTGGTGTTTGGAATGGTGCGCCTACATCAACCTATTTTACTCTCGGAACAAATTTCCAAAATAATGCGTCTGGACAAACATTTGTAGCCTACCTATTTGCTACTTGCGCTGGTGTATCTAAGGTCGGTTCTTACACAGGAACAGGCACAACCCAAACTATTAACTGTGGGTTTACCGCTGGCGCTAGATTTGTGTTGATTAAGCGTACTGATGGTGGAGACTCTACGCCTATTGGTGATTGGTATGTATGGGACTCGGCTAGAGGAATCATTGCTGGTAACGACCCTTACTTATTACTGAACTCAACAGCTGCAGAAGTAACGGGTACAGACTATGTAGACACTGCCGCCACAGGTTTTGAGATAAGCTCTACTGCTCCAGCAGCCATAAATGCCAATGGCGGCTCATTTATATTTTTAGCAATAGCATAAGGAAAAATCATGTTAATTCGAGTTCGTAGTACTGGCGCTGTAATGTATGAACCTGAGTTCCGTACTTATATGAGTGAAACTACGGGTGCATCGTGGAATCAAACTACTGTTGAAATTCTTAATGAGTTAGGGGCTGATCCCGTTTTAAATGGTCCATACCCTACTTGCGGGACATATCAATATGTTATTCCTGGTCCAGTAATTGAGCAAGATGGTGTTTGGTACACATCATTTACTGTTGTTGACATGGACGCAGAACAGATTGCTGCCAAGAACGAAGAATTAGCTCAACAAAACAAAACGACCGCAGTTAACATATTAAATGCAACCGACTGGACTTCCATTGCGGATGTAGCAGACCCTGAAAAGTCTAACCCATACCTAATAAACCAAGCCGAGTTTATTGCGTATCGTAGTACAGTAAGGGCTATTGCTGTAAATCCAACCTTTGATGCAGTATTTCCAGACGCACCTACGGAACAATGGAGCAGTTAATTTATGCCAACGTATACCTATTCCCCTTTAGCTGGCGCTGGCTGGCAATTTTTTAACAATAGCGGCGTTCCTTTAGCTGGGGGATTGTTATACACATACGCCGCAGGTACTACCACACCTGCACCTACGTACACTTCTAGTTCAGGTTCTACCGCAAACTCTAATCCGATTGTTTTAGACTCGGCAGGCAGAACCCCTGCGCAAATTTGGTTAGATAGTGGGTCAAACTATAAATTTATTTTGCGTGACTCCACTGGCGTACTTATTTGGACTAACGACAATATCCCCGGCAGCACTTCAGCAGCCGCAGTTAACTACACCCCTACAGGCAACTTTACTGCCACTACAGTACAAGGTGCTTTGGATGAATTAGCTACAAGCTCTGGCGCTAATATTATTAAATATAACCAAGGGGCTACGGGTGCTGTTACTAGAACTGTCAAGTCTAAATTACAAGACACCGTATCGGTTAAAGATTTTGGTGCCGTAGGTAACGGTACTACTGATGACACCGCAGCTATTCAAGCAGCCGTAGACGCGCTGTCCCAAGCGGGTGTAGGCGGCGTAGTCCGTTTACCTGCAGGTACATACAAGGTTACTAGTAACATCAACATTACATGGCCTAATGGTAGCGATGCTAATACACCTGCGCACGTAACGCTTGAAGGTGACGGCGCAGACATTACTTACATTTACGATTACCGTCCAGGAACACCTACAAACGGTTGTATTACTGTTAATTTTAGCGCCGTGTTTGGCAGCCGGTTCTTTACCTGCGAAATGGGCGGCTTTACTTTAGTCAAAAAAGTTAGCGCTACGACTTACAATATTGCTACTAATACTTACACCATTGGTACGGGTACTGGTTTGTACATGAATAGTGTTCCAGGGCTAGGTAGTTTTTACAATATTCGCATCGTTGGGTATAACGCAAGCGTCCAGTTAATAGACTGCCTTGGGCTTACGTTTGATAACTTAATGATTTCAACGTGCGATTTGGGAGTAGTGGCGGGGATTGTGGTTAATACTGAGCCAACTGTTCTTACTTTTAATAATTGCTCTGCTTCGGCTTGTAAATCTATTGGATTCTTAATTTCAGGCGGTGGCCCCGTATCATTTAACCAAGGCCTTATTTCGGATGTTGGCGATATGGCTGGTGGTTCGCAAGGCGTTTCTGCAGGTATTTTCTACGGCACTAGCGCCTTTATTACTACTCAATTAAATGTTAACGGGGTTTATTTTGAGCGTAACCGCGGTAATGCAGATATTTATGTTAATACCCCTGTATCTACGGCTACTAGGTCTGTAAGCAACATTAATAACTGTTTCTTTGCGCGTAATAACGCTACACTGTATACCACCAATAACATTATGATCGCTAATGCTAGCGCTACCGCTACATTAACGGTTAACACAATTGGTAATGGATTTAAAGGCTATGCACCTTATGTAGCTAGTGCATCTCGCCGTTATATTGCAACTTCTGGAGCCTACGCAGGCGCAGTAACTATTTACGGTTTAGGCAATTTTTATAATGATCCTACCGAAACACCTACAGTTGTAACCAATATCGCCGGCGGTGGTGGTGGGTCACAAGATTTGCAGTCGGTTACTACTTTAGGCGCAACAACTAATGTTAACTCTACGTTTAACGGCGCTAATATCGGCACGTTTAGTGGTGTTCCAGCTGTAACAACCACAGGCTCTACCGTTGGTTTTGCTAACTCTACTAACGCCGTTGTTTTGTCTAGCGCAGCTTGGCGCGGCGCAGGCGATTTTACTAACGATTTAGGTGCGTCAGGCTTTAGATGGAATAATCTATATCTTAAAGACGTTTTTGCTTGGAATGGATACAACATCCCCGCACCCACTGGCACAACCACAACGTTTTTACGAAACGACGGTACTTGGCAAACCCCAGCAGGCTCTGGTTTAGGCACCGTCACTAGCGTAGCTACAGGTAATGGCTTGACAGGTGGCCCAATTACCTCTACAGGCACAATATCGATTAACTACGCTTTTGCAGGCACTTATACCGCCAATCAAAACATTAACGGCGCAAACATAGGTACGTTTAGTACTATCCCTTCTGTAACTTCTACAGGTTCAACCGTTGGTTTGGGAAACTCTACTAACGCTGTTGTATTAAACGGTGCAAATTGGACAGGATCTGGTGACGGCACTAATAACTTAGGTTCTTCTGGTGTTCGTTGGGATAACTTATACCTTAAAACCAACCTTGTTTGGAATAGCTACACTATTCCCGCCCCTGCAGGTAGTACATCTACGTTTTTGCGTAATGACGGTACGTGGGCTGCTATATCGGGCGGGTCTGGAACGGTTACTAGTGTTACTGCGGGTTCAGGCTTGTCTGGCGGTACGATTACCACTTCAGGCACTATTTCGTTAAATACAGGTAACTCTAATACTTGGTCAGCCACACAAACATTTAGCAGCGCAGTTCAGACAAATACCATCAATGCTAATGGTGGAAACATAACTTTAGCTAGCACGGTAGCCGTAGTGCCGTCTGTAGGTTTTGCCCCGACGGTAGATGGGGCTTACTTTTTGGGTGGCGCGTCATTACGTTGGAACACAGTTTACGCCGTTACAGGTACGATTAATACATCTGATGAAAATCAAAAACAAGATATTAGGCCATTAAATGAAGCTGAATTACGAGTCGCCGTTAAACTTAAAGGACTAATCCGTGCGTTTAAGTTTAAAGACGCTGTTACGGCAAAAGGCGATAAAGCCCGAATTCATGTGGGTGTTATAGCGCAACAAGTAGCTAGCGCTTTTGAAAGTGAAGGGTTAGACGCTGCCGAATATGGTTTATTTTGTTTAGATGTTTTAGAAGATCAAACTGAGCAATTAGGTATTCGATATGACGAACTACTTGCTTTTATTATTTCAGCTTTGTAGTATAGTGTTGAAAACGACTAGCCGTTAGCTAGGGTTCTCAAAGGAACGACAATGTTAGATGAAAGTCAACAAGAAATAACACAAGCGGAAATACCTGAAGTACCCGCGCCGGAACTGGACGCTACGGCAGCCCCAGAACCCGAAGTAATAGATGCGCCGGAAGAAAAGCCAGTTGAACAGGCAGCTAAAGTATTCACACAAGAAGAACTAGACGCCGCGATTGGTAAACGCCTTGCAAGAGAACAACGTAAGTGGGAAAGAGAGCAGCGCCTAAAAGCTGAGGAAACGAAGCTAAAGGCTAATGTGCCTGCCGAACTTCCGCCTGCCGATTCGTTTGAGTCGCCTGAAGCATACGCTGATGTACTAGCGGAAAAGAAGGCATACGAACTAATCGAGAGGCGTGAACAAGCTAGAGCGCAAGCTGAACTTATTGAGCAATATCACGAACGGGAAGAAGAAGCTCGGAATAAGTATGACGATTTTGAACAAGTCGCTTACAACCCTAAGCTCCCAATTACCGACATGATGGCTCAAACGATTCAGGCTTCAGAAGTTGGCCCCGATATGGCTTATTACCTAGGGTCTAACCCCAAAGAAGCAGAACGTATTTCCAAATTACCGCCATTTTTGCAGGCAAAAGAGATTGGCAAAATTGAAGCTAAATTAAGCGACAATCCGCCAGTTAAAAAGACTTCAAACGCCCCGGCGCCTATTGCTCCGGTGACGGCACGAACCTCTGGTTCGCCTGCATACGATACAACTGACCCTCGTTCGATTAAGTCGATGAGTACTTCAGAATGGATTGAAGCAGAACGCCAACGCCAGATCAAAAAGCACGAGGCTATGAGAAACCGCTAACTTTTTTGAAAGGCTATCATGGCAAACTCAATATTAACAATTGACATGATTACTCGTAAGGCTCTTGAAATCCTTGAGAATAATCTTGTTTTGACCCGCAACGTAAATCGTGCGTATGACGACAGCTTTGCTGTTGAAGGCGCAAAAATTGGCTCCACATTGCGTATTCGTCTACCAGACCGCGCTTTGGTTACTGACGGCGCCGCCCTGCAAGTTCAGGACGACAACGAGCAGTTCACCACTTTGACTGTATCGAATCAAAAGCATATTGGTGTTAACTTCACCACCGCTGAGATGACCATGCAGTTAGATGACTTTGCAGAGCGTGTTCTTAAACCTCGTATTAGCCAATTGGCATCATCCATTGATGCTGACGTAGCTAACAGCTTTAGAAACATTTATCAATCTGTAGGTACCCCAGGCTCTACCCCTTCTACTTCTGCTGTTTTGTTGGCTGCTCAACAAAAACTTAACGAAGCAGCAGCTGTAATGTCCCCACGTTACGCAACTGTTAACCCAGCTGCAAACGCTGGTTTAGTAGAAGGCATGAAAGGTCTGTTTAACCCCACCGATACCATCTCCAAGCAGTTTAAGAACGGCATGATGGGTACTGGTGTATTGGGCTTTGACGAGATCAACATGAGCCAATCTATCAAGCAGTTCACCACAGGGTCACGTAACGCTACTGGCACTGTTGGCACCACTGTAACGGCTCAAGGTTCTAACACTATCGTATTAGCTGGTGTTGGTAACGCATTGACCATTAAGGCTGGTGATGTATTTACAGTTGCTGGCGTATTTGCTGTTAACCCACAAACCCGTGAGTCTACTGGTTCACTCCAGCAGTTCGTTGTAGTAGCTGATACTACTTCTTCAGCCGGCGGCGCTGCAACAGTAACCGTTAGCCCAGCAATGTATACCTCTGCACACGCACTCGCAACAATCGATGCGTTCCCTGCTAGCGGTGCTGTAACTACATTTGTTGGCGCTGCTTCTAGCCAATACCCACAGAACTTGGTTTATCACAAAGACGCGATCACTTTTGCGACCGCTGACTTGTTGATGCCACAGGGCGTAGACATGGCTTCACGTCAAGTGCATAACGGCATTTCAATGCGTATTGTTCGCCAATATGACATTAACAATGACCGTCTACCATGCCGTATTGACGTGTTGTATGGATACTCCGTGATTCGTCCACAAATGGGCGTTCGCTTGTGGGGTTAAACCTAATGGCTCCTGCGCAAGCGGGAGCTTTTTAAATTATTTGAAAGGAATTATTATGGCTCTCCCAAATGGTGCAGGTGGTTATCAATTAGGCGACGGTAATTTAACCGAAGTAGTACTAGGAACTCAAACAACACCAACCGCTAAAGCTGCTGCAGCTACATTAACTGCTGCTGAATTAGCAACTGGCATTATTACCTTTAACGGTACGGCAGGCGCTCTTACGGTACCTCTCGGTACTGATTTAGACATTGCTTTTCCTAGCATGAAAGTAGACAGCAGTTTTGATTTTGTAATTATTAATACAGACGCGTCTGACGCCGCTACTGTAACTGCCAATACAGGTTGTACGTTAGTTGGTGTCGCTGCAGTCGCTGCAGTTACATCCGCAATGTGGCGCGTCCGTAAAACAGGCGAAGCTACATACGTGTTCTATCGTATTGCTGGTTAATGTAATATCCCGCCCTTCGGGGCGGGTTTTTATAAAGGAAAAATTATGCCTAATACTAAACCTGTAGGGGTAGCTTTTAGCGACCCTGAGCTTTCAGGCGGTACTCTTGACAACACACCTATTGGGGCAACAACCCCTAGTTCTGTAGTCGGGACGACTATTTATGTAACTAGTGAAATGGGCTACACTTCAGCAGCCCAAGGCACAGTAACGCAAGCAACTAGCAAATCCACTGCTGTTACGCTTAATAAAAGCATGGGTCGTATCACAATGAACGATGCTGCATTGGCGGCTAATACCGCTGTGTCATTTACGCTAAACAATTCATTAATTAGCGCAAACGATACGATTATTGTAAATATTTCTGGTGGCGGTACTGCGGGTTCTTATACAACGTATATTTCAAGCATGACTACTGGTTCTGCTGTTGTTACTTTGCGTAATTTAACTGGTGGGGCGTTATCTGAAGCAGTAATTATTAATTTTGCAACCATTCACGGTCTAGTGTAATTTATAGGGGCTTCGGCCCCTATTTAATAAGGAAAACAAATGGCGGTTATTTATTTAAAACATCCTATCCACGGCCATAAAGTAGCTTGTAGCGATTTTGAAGCGCAACAAGATGAAAATAATGGTTGGGAGATATATACTGTTGATACGCCCGTTGTTGATGAACCTGTGGTTGAAGAAGAAACTGAAGTTGAGGCGGCTCCTGCTAATGTGCTGGAAGTAAAGACAAGACGACGTAAAACAACCGCATAAGGAGTTAAGCCATGACCACGGCAAACGACCAAATTAACGGCGCATTGCGCATATTAGGGGTTTTAGCCGAAGGTGAAACACCGTCTGCTGCTACATCGCAAGACGCATTGACAGCACTAAACCAGATGATTGATAGCTGGAATACCGAGCGTTTGTCGGTGTTTTCTACAATAGATCAAGTGGCTTCATGGCCTGCTAACGCGCGCACTTTAACCTTTGGCCCAACAGGTACGTTGCCGTTAGCCAACGCTGGTACACCTACGCGCCCAATATTGATTGACGATTCTACGTATTTTAGGGATTCGGCGACAAACATATCCTACGGTATTAAGTTAGTTAACCAGCAGCAGTACAACGGTATTGCCGTTAAAACCGTAACGTCTACCTATCCGCAAGTTTTGTGGGTCAACATGACCTACCCTGACATTGAAATGTATGTATACCCGGTACCCATTAAGCCATTAGAGTTTCATATCGTGTCTGTAGAGCCATTGATGAGCATACCTATATTGGCTACGCAGATTACAATGCCGCCAGGATACCTTAGAGCGTTTAAATACAGCCTTGCCTGTGAGATTGCTACTGAATTTGGTATAGAACCCCCACCTAACGTTTTGCGGGTTGCTATGACCTCTAAACGCAATTTAAAACGTATTAACAATCCTGACGACATTATGGCGTTGCCTTACAGCTTAATTGGCACCCGTCAGAGATATAACATTTATGCGGGTAATTACTAATGAAAACCCCAATCTTGGGGCAAGCGTATGTAGCCCGTAGCGTTAATGCAGCCGACAACCGCATGGTTAACTTGTTTGCGGAAGCAATCCCTAATGAGGGTAAAGAAGCGGGGTTTCTTAACCGCGCCCCAGGATTAACCTTAATTGTCACTGTTGGTACAGGCCCCGTCCGAGGACTGTGGTCTTTTAACAACTATATGTACGCCGTGTCGGGTAACAACCTGTACAAGATTGATAGCGCGTACACAGCCACGTTGCTAGGCACAATTGCTAGTACTGGCCCTGTGTCCATGTCTGATAACGGTACGCAGTTGTTTATTGCTGCCAATGGCCCTAGCTACATTTACAACTCTAACACTAACGTTTTTGCACAAATTACAGACCCTGATTTTCCTGGCGCCGTTACGGTTAGTTACTTAGATGGGTATTTTGTATTTAACGAGCCAAACAGTCAAAAAATATGGGTTACTAGCTTACTTGATGGTACGCAAGTAGATCCTCTTGATTTTGCTAGCGCTGAAGGCTCTCCTGACGGTTTAGTAGCCGTATTAGTCAATAATCGTGAAGCGTGGCTATTTGGCACTAATTCAATTGAAGTTTGGTATGACGCAGGGACGCCAGATTTTCCGCTTGCCCGTATTCAAGGTGCGTCTAACGAGATTGGGTGCGCAGCGGCATTTTCTGTAGCCAAGCTGGACAACTCTGTATTTTGGTTAGGGCAAGACGCCCGTGGACGTGGCATCGTATACCGCAATAACGGTTACAGCGGCATCAGAGCGTCTAATCATGCAATTGAATGGCAAATTCAACAATACGGCGATATTAGTAATGCAATTGCTTATACCTACCAACAAGACGGCCACAGCTTTTATGTTTTAACATTCCCAACTGTACAAAAAACGTGGGTATATGACGTGGCTACGCAATCGTGGCATGAACGTGCGGGGTGGTTAAACGGCGACTTTGTACGATATCGCCCTAACTGCCAAACAGCGTTTAATAACAAAGTGCTTTTAGGTGATTATGAAAACGGCAACATATACGCTTATGACTTAGAAGTTTATGCAATTAACGGTGCGCCCCAAAAATGGTTGCGTTCTTGGCGTCCTATTCCAAGCAGTCAAAACAACTTGCGCCGTACCGCCCAGCATACCTTACAACTAGATTGTGAAACAGGCGTTGGGATCAATACTGGTCAAGGCAGCGACCCCGAAGTTATGTTGCGTTGGTCAGATGACGGCGGTCACACTTGGTCAAACGAACATTGGTCTAAGATGGGTCAAATTGGGCAATACGGCCGCCGGGTGTTTTGGCGTAGACTTGGCATGACAATGAAATTGCGTGATCGTGTATATGAGGTGTCGGGAACTGACCCTGTTAAGATTGCCATTGTTGGTGCTGAACTTTTATTAAGCCCAACCCGTGCCTAGCCCATTAAACGTCACCAACATCCCCGCGCCCAGAACGCCTCTTATTGATGCGTCTACAGGGTTAATGGCACGGGAATGGTATCTGTTTTTCTTAAATTTGTTTGTTTTGACCGGCAGCGGTACTAATCCTACGTCTTTAGATGAACTGCAGTTAGGGCCACCGTTTGCCACTATTGATGAAATTACACAACAGAATAAAGAGAAGATACCTAGCGCTCCTAATGATTCGCCGTTAGTTTCTCAGATTGCCGAGCTACAAAAACAAATCCAAGCCGTTGAACTAAGCATCCCCAGCGTAGTAGTTACGTCAGGAGGCACGTCTAGCGCTACTTCAGCGCCAGTTACTAAAACAGCCAATTTTACGGTAGCCGATACAGATATATGGATCATTAACAATAAAGCAGGCTCTACTTGCACAGTTACGCTTCCTACGGCATCATCTTACGTAGGACGTAGTTTGACGTTTCAAAACTACCAAAACCAGCTATTAGTGTCTAATTTAAGTAATGTAGTGCCTTTATCTGGTGGTGCAGCAGGCGTTGACATTTTGAACGATGTGGCTGGCGATTGGGCTACCTTAGTGTCAGACGGCACAAATTGGGTAGTAATGATCGCCGCATCGAACAATTTTGAGTTTTTGGTAACGGAAAGCAACGAAAGCATAACTACTGAAAATGATGAATCGCTTATTTTAAATACGTAAAGGAATACCCATGACCGTCACAGTAAAAGTATTAATCCCAGCTAAAACGGCTGAAGCTACCCAATCTACGCAATATACGGCTAATAACGTAACTACGATTATTGACAAGTTTACGGCTACTAATTACAGCGCTACGGCAGCAACCATCAGCGTAAACCTAATAACGGCGGCTGGATCAGCGGGTAACGACAACTTAATTGTTAAGACTAAGTCCTTACAACCTGCTGAAACATATACGTTTCCTGAGATTGTAGGCGCAGCCCTAGCGCCAGGCGGGATTATATCCACCATTGCAGGTACGGCTTCGGCAATCAATATTCGATCGAACGGCAGAGAGATTACGAGCTAATGCAAATAACCGTTACCTACGGAAAAGGGTTTGAGCCAAAACAAAAGGCTTTGGTGGCTAATTTTGCCAATATGGGCGTGGCCACGCTTGAAGTTACCCCAGAAAAAATTACCCGTTTGCAAGACGAACTGTTGCAAATGGAACAGGCTGATATTGTGACCGAGCATAGTTTCACGCCAGGTGTTTATGAACGTAAAATTATTGTGCCGCCTTGGACAGTTTTGACGGGCGCGCCCCATAAAACAGCATACAAAGTCCGGCTTGAAAAGGGTACAATCGCAGTAAATGTAGGCGCCGAGGTAAAAATATTGACGGCGCCTTACGAATTTGACGCTTGCGCGGGAGAACAACGCGTAGGCCGCGTGTTTGATGAAGAAGTAGTTTGGGTAGATATTTACGACAATCCTGATAATTGTACGGATATTTCTGTATTAGAGGATCGGTTGTATGTTGTACCTGCGTGTGGGTTAGGTGAAAATAGAGTTAAACAGTTAACTAACGCAAAAGCAGACGTGCTAGCGTTACAAGGAGATTAATTATGGCAGGATGGGTAGCTGGAGCCGTAGTCGCTAGCGCCGCTATAGGCGCGTATTCTTCAAATAAAGCCGCAGGCGCTCAAACCTCTGCTGCTAATCGTGCAACAGACGCGCAAACTGCAATGTTTGAGCGCCAAGTTGAATTGCAAGAGCCGTTTAGAGAAGCGGGTCTTAAAGGTCAAAACCGTCTTTTAGAATATTTAGGGCTTGGCGGGGACGTAAATGCGCCTGGGTATGGTAAGTACGCAACGGCTGAATTTGGTATGGATAAATTCCAAGCCGACCCTGGATACGCATTTAGAATGTCTGAAGGTATGAAGGCTTTAGAACGTTCAGCAGCTGCCCGTGGCGGTTTGCTGTCAGGTGCAAATTTAAAAAATACGCAGCGCTTTGGGCAAGACCTTGCTTCGCAAGAGTATCAAAATGCGTTTAATCGCTTTCAAACACAACGTACTAATACATTAAATCCGTTTGCTAGTTTGGCTGGGGTAGCGCAGTCTAGCGCCAATACGCTAGGTACGCAAGCAGGGCAATACGGCAACGCGATGGCGTCTAACATTATTGGCGCAGGTAACGCGCAAGCGTCTGGCTACATGGGTCAGGCAAACGCAATTTCTGGTGGTGTTGGTCAAGGCATTAATTATTATCAAAACCAACAACTTATGAATCGTTTATTTCCCGTTCGTGGCGGTGGCGGTGTAATGAGTACTGGCACTGGAGAAGATTTTAATATGAGCGGCACAGGTTTTCCCTAAATTGTTTTTATTAAATTAGTAGTATAAGGAATAATTATGGCACAAATTGACCCATCCATTGCGCTTGGTTTTAAACAACCTCAAATACAAGACCCGCTTGTAGCAACTGCACGCGCTCAAGACATTGGTGTTAACGCGCTTAAAATGCAAGAGCTTCAACGGGGGATACAAGAAGAACAAGATGTGCGCAATTTTTTACGCAGCGCTGATTTAACAAAACCAGAAACTCGCGCTCAACTATCGCAATTTGGTAAAACTGGTTTAGGCTACGGCAAATTATTAGCCGAACAAGAAAAAGCGGGGCTTGAAACTAAAAAATTAAGAGGCGACATAAGTAAACAAGATTACGACGATTTTAAGAAACGTACCGCTGATTTATCGTTTAATCCGTCTGATGAAAACGTATTAGCTCATTTGCAAGACGGCATTTTGCGTGGTCAAACAACCCGCGGTGCTGCTGAACAACAATGGGCGCAAATATCAAAAATGAATCCCGAACAGCGTAAACAATACTTTACGCAGATGGCAGTAGATGTAGGCAAACGCTATGAAATGAACACTATTAGCGCAGCGCAACAACAAACGGCTGATTTGACTAGACGTGGTCAAGACATCACATTGCGTGGTCAAGATTTAGGGCGTATTCCTGTTGGCTATCGCCAAACCGATACAGGTGGAATTGAACCGATTCCTGGCGGCCCAACAACTACAACCTTGTCGCCAAAAGAAATACAGGCGCGTGAAGCTAAGTTTCCGCAAGCTAATTTGGCAGTTAAGTCGTTTGAGTCTAAATCGGATTCAGTTCTTAAAGACATTGAACGGCTACGCAACCATCCAGGTCTTAGCAGCATTACGGGTATTGTTGCGGGTCGGGCGCCAGGCGTTACCGCTGCAGGACGTGAAGCGTTGGAGTTGTATGAAAAAGTTGTGGCTGGTTTGCAATTTAAAGAACTTCAAGATATGCGTAATGCGTCACCAACAGGCGGTGCGTTAGGTAACGTATCCAACCAAGAAGGTACGCAGTTACGTCAAGCTGCGGGTGCTTTATCACGTGTACAAGAAAAGGGTAGCGTACAAAATGAATTAGATCGGATTGCTGATTCGATTCGTGGATCTAAATCTAGGGTTCGTGAAGCGTTTGATTTAACTTATGAATATAAACCAGGTTCTGCTGCGCCAGTTACATCTTCTGCACCTAGCGCTGCGCCAGCACCAGCAACGCCAAACGCAAGCGGTAATACTGTCACTATTCCAGGCGGTAAAGTATTAACGTTCCCAACGCCAGAAGCGGCAGCAGCGTACAAAAAAGCAGCGGGGCTATAACATGGCCGTCGACTACGAAGCTCTTGCAAAACAGTTTGGTGGTTCTGCCGCCCCTGCGTCTAATATTGACTATGAAGCCTTAGCCAAACAATTTGGTGGCGGTGTAGCAGAACAAGTCAGCCCTCGCCGTCAAATGGTTGAAGCAGAATTGCGAAGCGCAGCCGCGCCTTTTGCTGGATTTAGTAAAGGCGTGGGTAATGTCATGTTTGGTGGTCAGCGTTTAGTTGGTAAAGGTTTAGAAGCTTTAGGCGCTACCGAAACAGGAAAAGCGTTAATTGCAGACGCTGCACGTCGTCAAGCCGAACAAGAAGCGTTTATAGCCCCTTATAAAGCCGTTGCACCCACCATGACAGGTGCGGGTGAGCTTACAGGTGAAGTAGTCAGCACCTTACCTGTTGGCGGTGTTATTGCCAAAGGCGTTCAACCGTTATCTGCACCATTAGCCCAATCAATCCGCACAGGCGGTTTTAGCACTGGTTTACCCGCTACGGCTGGACGCGCTGCAGATATAGCAACTCGCGCTGGCGGCGGTGCGGTTGTAGGCGGTACATCTGCTGCTCTTATTAATCCTGAAGAAACAGGTACAGGCACGGTTATAGGCGCTGCTGCGCCGTTTGTATTGCCAACCGCAGGTAGATATATTGCTATTGCTGGCGGTAAATTTATTGACGCCGTAACAGGTAAATTAGCCAACGTTGAAGCCGGTAAAATTGCCCGTGAGATAGCAGGCGATACGATCAATCAGATCCGCGCTGCTAACAAACTAGCCCCGTTAGACATTAGCGCAGCCCAAGCGGCGGCGGGTATTGACAATGACGTGTATCAAGCGTTTTTAGACTTTGCAGCAGGTAAAGACAAGTCTAGCTATTTCCGCGTGTTAAAAGACACACAAAAAGCAGATCAACTAAATCGTTTAGCGCAGTTAGCCGGTGGGCCAACTTTGACCGAAAACTTAACTTCGGTTAGCCAGTTTAAAAATGCGCTTAACAATTTAATGACCCCTATCCGTGAAACTGAGTTGGCAGCTGCTAATATTGCAGGTACTACGGGTAAACGTTTACAAGAAGAAGCCAACGTGCTAGCGCAAGCTGCTACAGGCAAAGTTCAAGATGTACGCCGTTTTGTAGGCGCTATACCCCGTGCAGAAGCACTAGCCAAAGGTAAAGTGGCTGAAACAGGGCTGCCTGCAACAGCGCTATATAACTATCCTGCTGAGTTAGCTAAAAAAGCCGATGATGTTGCGTCGCAAGCGGCGAACGCGTCATTAGCGTTTGGTGAAGCGGCACGCTTTAAACAAGCTGCCGTTGACAGTTTAGAAGCCTATGGCCTTAGACCTTTGACGTCTGATTCTATTTTGAGTCGTTTAGGTGGCATTTTGCGTAACCCTGAGTTTGCTGGTAACGATGTTATTGAAGGCGCAGTCCGCAACTTTGGTGACGATGTGGTTAAGTGGACTGACCAAGGCGGGGTTATTGATGCTTTTGCCTTGGATAGCCTACGCAAGAACTCAGTCAATGCAGCCATTGAAAAACTACGCCCAGGCTTAGATCAAACATCTAAAAAGAACTTGGCTGCGGGTGTATTAGCTCAACTTAAAACGCCAATTATTAACGCCGTTGAAGAAGCGGGCGGTACAGGTTATGGTCAATACTTGCGTGATTATGCTGCAAACGCACAGTTAATTGACCGCCGTAAGTTGGCAGGCAAAGCCCTTGAGATGCTTAACAAGTCGCCTGACGAATTTACGCGTTTGGTGCAAGGCAACAATCCAGATGCCGTAGAAGCCGTATTTGGCCCAGGCAGTTTTAATATCTTTAAAGAGATGGGTACAGACATTAAGCCCATGCAACAGATCGCTGACGAGTTATTGCGTGACGCTAAGATTGGCGAGCAGGTCAAAGCAGGTCGCCGCGCTTTAGGTCTTGAAAAAGAAAGCATGGCAGAGAAGATTCCAGGCTTCGTAGGTTACAAGACTGCAATTGCCAAAAAAGTATTGCAAACGCTAGAAGGCAAAGTAAGCAAAAAGACTATTGGCATTTTGTCGGATGCAGCCAAAACAGGCAAAGCCATGAATGAAGTGTTAGACACGCTCCCTGCCGAAGAACGTATTAAAGCGTTTGACCTTTTGACCAAAAGCAAAGATTGGAGCCGCGCTGTAACATCTGGCGCAATTATGCTCACAATTCCACCTGCTAACAACTTAGCACCTGACCAACAAAATCAAAATGCACTGGCTCGATAATGGAACAAACTTTTATAAACTGGATTTTTGCTGGCGGTGGCGCGGCTTTTGGCTGGGTGCTTAAAGTGGTGTGGGACGCTATTCAAGACTTAAAGAAAGACATCCGTCAGATCGAGCGTGATCTGCCCGAAGTCTATGTGCGCCGCGATGATTTTAAAGATGCAGTTAAAGAGATTAAAGAAGATATGAAAGCAGGCTTTAGTTCTGTTGACGCTACCCTACGCCTAATTTTTAAAAAATTAGATGAGAAAGATTAAACGTTAAAATTTTTTAAATATTAAAAAATACCCTCATTAACCTGAGGGTTTTTTTATGCCGTTGAATATAAACAATTTTTAGTTATATTCACACAAAGGACATATTATGGTTAAAAAAGCGTGTACCGATGAAGAATTTATTGCGGCTTGGAAAGAACATCAATCCCCTGAAAAGGTTAGCCTAGCTATTGGTCTTAGCAATCGCAATGTTATGAAGAGGCGCAGAATAATAGAAAATAAATATGACATTGTTCTAGAAGCTCTGTCACCCTCTGGTCAGCCTAAGATTTACATTCCCGATGAGCAGATGCAAGCCAATGTTACGATTGACAATGGCATCATATTGGTTGGCTCTGATTGCCACTACAACCCAGAGTACGTTACAACAGCCCACCGAGCATTTGTTGAGTTTGTAAAGTATTTAAAACCTAAAATTGTTGTTCTCAATGGTGATATAGCTGATTTTGCTAGTATTTCACAACATCATCGAATTGGCTGGCAGAAAAGTCCCACAGTCAAAGAAGAGCTAGATGAGATCCAAGATAGATTAGGAGACATTGAAAAGGTAAGACCAGCTGGTTGCAAATTGATGATTACGATTGGTAATCACGATTTAAGATTCTCAGGCAAACTTAGTAATGTCTTGCCAGCCTACGAAGGCATCAAGGGTTTTGATATTGCAGACCACACCCCGCATTGGAAATGGTACTGGTCAATCATGGTCAATGAAACTTGCATGATTAAGCATCGTTGGCACAATGGTATCCATGCAGTTTATAACAACACGATGCGATCAGGTACAAGTTTTGTTTCTGGACACCTGCACTCCCTTAAAGTAACACCTTGGACAGACTATACAGGCACAAGATATGGCGTAGATACTGGAACAATGGCTTGTATTAAGGATAATCAGTTTGCGTATACTGAGAACAATCCAGTTAACTGGCGGGCAGGTTTTGCAATCTTGACCTTTATTAATGGTAAGTTGATGCCACCTGAGCTGGCAGAAGTTATTAACGAGGACGAGGGTTTAATTTATTTCCGTGGTAAGTTAATAAAAGTATGAAGCTGACCCCTAAAATTATTGAAAATATCTACGCAATGCTGTATTGCTGCGAACCGTTTTCTGATTGGGGTTTACCCTTACCTGAAGAAATTAAGTTTATTGTAGATAGTGACCCTGAAACAATGGGTACTTATCTCTATGATGATGGCGAAAAACACGCCCATATTATTACCATCTCTGACGCTAGATGCGGGCATTTAGATACGGTCATTAGGACTATGGCTCATGAGATGATCCATGCCAGTCGCTGGGATACCGTTACACAGGCGTGGACAAAACACGACAAAACTTTTAAAAACAGAGCAAAAATGGTAGCAACTGAGTTAGGGTTTGACCCCCTTGAGTTGTAACATAAATGTTACCAAAAGGCATTTAATGTAAACAATATGAAACATTATGACTTGGAACCTTAGATTTGTTATCTTAGAAGATGAATTGACTTTAGAGCCTTATATGGAGCTACGAGAAGTCTTTTACGATGAAATGGGTAAGCCAATTGGTCACGCCCGTGCGACCGTAGGCGGGGACAATATGGAAGAAATTACCCAGTATTTAGATCGGGCATTAGAAGCGACAACCAAACCTGTATTACGACACAAAGACTTTGAAGGAAAATTATGAAAATTTCATGCAAATTGATTAAAGAATTAAATGACGGTTCTGCCATTGTATCAATGGAAATGGACGTAGAAGCTAAAGACTGGTTAATTGGCGAGGGTTTTATTGCTGTGCTTAAAGAAGCCCTCAAAATGAGCAAAACCTATGTCAGTCCAGAGATGCTAGAAAAGACTAAAAAAGTACCCAAGAAGGGTAAGATCGTACCCAAAAAGAAATGAGTTCTTGGCTAATTATTTTGACTGGGTTAATATATGCGTATATTGCTTTAGAGCAATCCTTTAAAGGAAACATACCTATGGCAGTTGTATATAGTGGGTATGCGTTTAGCAACGTAGGGCTTTATATTTTGACTACAAAATGATGCGCATTTTTAAATCTAAAACCATAATGTTTGCTTTGGCGTTGTCTATTTTTGGCGTTCTTGAAATGAACCTTAAAGTCTTTGCCTCTTATCTATCACCTGAATTCTTTGGCTGGTTTAGCATTTTGATTAGCATGGTTGTAGCTGTATTGCGTGTTTTTACAACCATGCCTCTTAATAAAAAATGATACCAAACCCTTATGTCATACTTGGCGCTGCTGGGGTTGTTTTTGCTGTTTTTCTTAGTGGCACTTATACTGGTTATAAGTATGAGCATCGCAAATTCCAGGCCTATAAACAGCAAGTTGCCGTTGTTGCGGCGCAAAAAGAAGCAGAAAATATCAGCGTTAAAAAGCAACAAGACTTAATTAGCAAGGGGATTTCTAATGAATACAAAGCTAAAATTGCTGCTATTCGCAACTATTATGCTGACCGGATGCGCAACCCAAACACCAGTAGCGGTTCCTTGTCCCCCATTCCCCCAACCACCATCGGTATTGATGGAAAAGCCACCAACCTTGAACTTGCTTGCGCCTATACAACGCAACAATTAGTCAGCCTACAAGATTGGGTTCGAGAGCAGGTAGCCGTTAAATGATGGAAAGTCAGTTGTTGGCAATGGGCATTGACGGCAAATGGAAAGAGCCGTTAGAAGAAACTTTTGCTAAATACGAGATCAATACGAATGACCGCAAAGCGTGTTTTCTTGGGCAATGTATGCACGAATCAGGCGGGTTTAAGTTCTTGCGTGAAAACCTCAATTACAGCGCTAAAGCGTTAATGGCCACATGGCCGTCCCGTTTTCCTGACCTAGACACCGCTACGGCGTATGAACGCCAGCCTGAAAAAATCGCCGAAAAGGTCTATGGCGGTCGAATGGGCAATACCGAAGATGGCGACGGAGCCAAGTACATTGGCAGAGGGCTAATTCAAACCACAGGCAAAGAGAACTATACGCACTGTGGTAAGGCGTTAGGCATCGACTTGGTATCTGCACCCCAACTTTTAGAAGAACCCCGCTATGCTGCGTTATCGGCGGGTTGGTTCTGGAATAAACGGGGCTTGAACGCTTTAGCCGATCAAGGCGACATTGACATCATGACCAAACGAATCAACGGCGGCAATATTGGACTAGCTGATCGTAAAGCTAAGATTGATAAAGTGCGGTCTATTCTTGGTTAAACAAGAAAAAAGTAATCGCAATAAACCCTAGAATTATGATCGCATCAAAAAGTAGCGCTTCGTCGTTGCTCATCGTATTCTAGCTATTTTGGCTTTGCGTAATACCATCTCGTATTCTTCTTTAGCCTTATCATCTAATTTGCGTAAGGGTAATTCCTGATAATACTTCCACTTTTGTTGGTATTCGACTAACTCAGAAGGCGGTGTCCAACCGTATTGTGTTTTCCAACGTTCAGTAATATCAGTTCCTACGGGTGTCCAAATGTGACTGTTCGATTTGGTCATCTTTTCTCCTTTTGTTTAAATCGCGATACGCTTCTAGTGCTGCCTTTAAATCAGCTTGCAAGTGCAATATTTCTTGATAACTAGCGTTTGCAAACTGCTCTAAATTCTCACGGCTCCATGTCTTAAAGTCTGGTGTCATGGTTGCGTGGCTTCTTTCATCAGTTCAATGCGCTCTCTGGCGCACCGCAACATGGTGTAGCGCTGGTGTAGGCGTTGTAATACGGACGCCCTACGGCTATGAGTCCTTTCTTCGTTTAGCATAGCCAAGACTTCTTGTTCCGTCAACTGACTCAAAATGTCGTTAAGTTTTCGCCAAGTTACTTTTTGCATACTGTTCAACTTTCTTTTGTAATTCAATAACCTCTTTCGCAGTACGGGCTAACGCTCGTTGTGCCTGGTTGTATTCACGCACCCGAATAATCTCCTCGGCCTGCGCAGCCTTTAGTTTTGCCTTGTAATGCAGTAAGCGATCCATCAACATCTCCCGTCTATATCAAAATCTTCTTTGCCGTTAAACCGGTCAATCTCGGCTACCAGACGGCGGATAACATCGGCAATATTGGTGTTTGGTGCATACTCGTCAATATCGTCGGCTAGTTTTAACGCTTCTTCTCGTAGGGTCATTTCAACTCCTCTAATGCAATATCTGAAATAGCGCGTTTGTCATGCAACGCCGCCCAAATCCGTTCGTCTACGGATTTATTGGTTAACAAAATGTAACACCATACGTCCTCAGTCTGCCCAGAGCGATGCAAGCGCCCAACAGTTTGTTCAAAAAGTTCTAGGCTCCACGGCAACGATACAAAGACGATCTTGCTACCGCCATGCTGTAGGTTTAGCCCATGTCCAGCCGACTTGGGGTGGATCAACAACAATTCAATCTTGCCCTCGTTCCAACGCTCAATGGCCTTGAGATCATTGATTGTCTGGGCGTGTGGGTAACGGCGCTTGAGTTCAGCCAACTCCTCAACAAAGTTGTAGACCACGATGGTGTTAGCGTGTTGGTTTTCTTCCAGCAACTCGTCTAACAAATCAAACTTGTGGCTAGAAAACCACACAGGCGTGTTGCTAACATTCATCTTGCCTGGCGTGTCCGATGCCGTTGTTTCGCTCTTGTAAATAAAACCTGACGACATTTGTTGTAGCTTACCTGTGACGACTGCGGCGTTTATGGCGGTAATCTGCTCGGTGCCAAACTCAACGGCAAACTTTTTTTTCATCTTTTCGTAGGGGGCGCGGTCTGCCATGTCGCAGCGCATCTCAACCATGTGCAGGTCAGGCAGCTTGTCCTTATACGCACCAGCTTCTAGCACAAAGGTTGCGGGTTTAATCTGTTTCATTACGGCCTCCAAAGAACCTACACGTGGCGCCCATTCGCCAAAATCCTTATTGATGCACACAAAATACTGTTGCATAAACGCACCCTTGCTACGCCCTAGCAAAGACTGATCGACAATTTTGCACTGCCCGAACACGTCCTCAAGCCCGTTGCTAGTAAATGATCCGGTCAAGCCCCACCGTACTTTGATCTTGTCAATAATTTTGATAAGTGCCTTAAATCGCGCCCCGCTTGGGTTTTTAAGACGCGTCAGTTCGTCAAACACAATGGCGTCAAAGTCTAATAGCTCTTGGGCTAACCATTGGATATTGTCGTAATTAGTTACCACTACGGGAAAACCCGAATGAAGTGCTTGGCTGCGTTGCGCAGCCGTGCCGACCGCTACGGCTAGTGGCATATCAGGCGCCCATTTAGGCTGCTCGATTGGCCATACGTCCGTACAGACCCGTTTAGGGGCTAAAACGAGCCACCGCTTGACGATCTTGTGCCTGAGCATCTCATCCATGCCCGTAAGCGTAATAGCGGTCTTGCCAGCGCCTACAGGGGCTAGGATCATGCCTCGATCGTTGGAATACAAAAAGTCAACGGCACGCTCTTGGTAGGGGCGCAGATTCATTGGTTCTCTTTCATCCAAATGTCAATATGGTCGATTGACCACAAGCAGGCGTAGTTCTGATGTAAGGTCTTGAGGTTATGAGCGTGAACCTTCTGTAGCATAGACAGCTTGCCACCCTCGGTCTTGAGTTCTACAAACCATACAATCCCGCCTGGCAAACAAACAATGCGGTCGGCCACGCCACGCTGGTTCGGCGACTTGAACTTGTACGCAATCCCGCCCATCTTGCTGACGGCCCAAACAAAATATTTTTCAATGTCTTTTTCTTTCATGTAAAAAAGTTTAGCACACAAATTATTTTTGTGGTACAGTGAAGTTTCAATCACTAAAGTAAAGGAAAGTAAATGGCTTCACACTCTCAGATCGTCGGCGGATCAACCGCCAAGCGCGTAATCAACTGCCCAGGCTCTGTAGCGCTATGCGCCAAGATGCCCCCACAGCCTTCAAGCAAATACGCTAACGAAGGAACTTTTTTACACAACATCATTGCCGAGGTGCTAGAACATGACAAGAAACCAACCGACTTCTTGGGAACCACATATGAAGAAATCACGTTCACTAAAGCTCTCTTGGAAGATAAGTTATATCCTGCTCTTGATCTTCTTAACCAGGTTGATCCTGACTGCCAAATGGATATTGCCGTCGAAACAAGAGTGGGTTTTGGGGATTTTCTTAGCGATGTTTTTGGTTTTACTGATCTGCTTGGTCGGATTGGGAAACGCGCTATCGTTTTGGATTGGAAGTTTGGTGACGGGGTAGCCGTAGAAGCTGAGGAGAACCCGCAGCTGATGTTCTATGCGGCAGCTGCTATGCGTACCCCCGAAGTGCAATGGGTATTTGAAGGCGCTACCGAAATTGAGTGCATCATTGTGCAACCGCCTGAAATTAAGCGTTGGACGACTACGCCTGAGCGCATTAAGCAGTTTGAACAAGAACTCAAGATGGCCGTCAAATTAGCTAAAAAAGACGATGCACCTCTTAAAGTAGGCGATCATTGCCGTTGGTGCGCTGCCAAGCCTACTTGCCCGTTAATGACCGGCGCAGTTGATCGTGCCTTGACAATTGCTGTTGGCGACATTGATGTAATGCAGATCAACGACTATTTAAGCAAAGCAGATATGCTAGAGCAGTGGATCAATGACCTGCGTGCTTTGACCTTTACCATGCTAGAGTCAGGCGCCGTAGTGCCAGGCTGGAAGCTCGTTGCCAAACGTGCCACACGTCAATGGGTTGACGAAGATACAGCTTTAGTAGCCATGATGAATGAGGGTATTCCCGAAGATGAATTAACAACAAGTAAGGTAATATCTCCTGCTCAGGCAGAAAAAATATTGAAAAAGCATGGCAAGCAATTGCCTGCCGATCAAGTAGTAGCAGTAAGCAGTGGCAGTACGTTGGCGCCTGAGAGCGATCCCAGACCAGCGGTTTTACAACTAGGTAAGCAGTTATCTGCTGCCTTTTCTAAACTTCAATAAAGGAACAGTAATGTCAAATATCGTAACTTTTGCAGGTGCAAACCTGCCTTCCGTAAAAGACCTTTCCACCGCTTTACGCTCCATCGAAGCTGAGATTGGGCCAGCAGGCACAGTCATTATCAAAATGGATAAGACAGGTCATTGGGTTTTTGGTGCAGATCAAACTGAAATTGAGGACGAATCCACTTGGGCGATTAATCCATTGTCTTTTGTACATGGTTATATCGCTTGGGGTGATGGTGAAGTTCTTGGTGAAAAGATGGTTTCTGTATCACAGCCATTGCCTGAGCTTGAGCCTGCGCCACCCAATGCCAAGAAGGGTTGGGAAACGCAAGTGGGTATGTCGATGAAGTGCATCTCTGGTGAGGATAAAGGTTTAGAAGCGCGTTATACCACCACCTCGGTCGGCGGTAAGCGTAGCGTACAAACCTTGGCTGTAGCCATTGCAGCGCAAGTTGAGAAGGATCAAAGCAAACCTGTGCCAATTGTTATGCTTGGTAAAGAGCATTACACGCACAAGAGCTATGGTCGCATCTACACCCCTGTTTTTGATATTCAAGAGTGGGTTGGTATGGATGGTGATGATGCCCCAGCGCCTAAAGAGATTGAAACGCCTGAAGCAGTCGAAGCAGCCCCAGCACGTCGTCGCCGTAGCGCAGTCTAAAAAATTGGATTTGGTTAGACACCGTTCAGCCTAGGCTTCTATATAAGTACGGCTAACAGGACTAACCATTTCCAACCTATAAATATGACTATTCTTTGGCTTGACTTTGAAACCCGTAGCCGTTGCGATCTACCGAGTCGTGGCGTTTACAACTATGCACAAGATCCGAGTACGCAAGTGCTGTGCATGAGCTATGCCTTTGACGATGAAGATGTCGTTACATGGCTTGCGGATCAACCATTTCCTGCCCGTGTTGCAAATTACACAGGTCAAATTCGAGCGCATAACGCTGCTTTTGAACGTCTAATCTGGTGGTATGTCCTGTGCGCAGACAAGGGAACCCCCGAACCAAAGCTAGAACAGTTCTATTGTACGGCAACGCAAGCCCGTGCCAACTGCGCTCCAGGCTCATTGGAAGATGTCGGCCGCTTTGCTGGTGCCACTATGAAGAAGGATCACCGAGGCAAGCAACTGATCCGTGCCTTATCAATCCCACGCTCTGATGGATCGTTTAATAACGATGCTACGCTCATGGCCGAGATGGTCGCCTACTGCGAACAAGACGTCAAAGCCATGCGCTCAATTAGCAAAGCCATGCGTGACTTGTCAGATGAAGAACTCTTGGATTACCATGTCAATGAGCGCATTAACGATCGCGGCGTGTTGCTGGATAAGCCATTAGCCGAGTCCGCAATTCGATACGCCAGCCATGAGCTAGGTGAGATCGAAGCCATTGTGGATGAAGTGACCAACGGAGAGATTACATCGGTGCGCTCTCCTCGCATGAGGGATTGGGTGCTAGAGCGCGTTGGCCCCGAAGCCAAGAAGTTGATGGAATCGTATAAAGATGGTGATAAGAAGTACAGTATTGACAAGACCGTACGAGCAAATTTATTAATCTTAGCGGAGGAAAACCATGACGAAATCCCGCCCCACGTTGCTGACGTTATCCAATGCGCAGATGACCTCTGGGCGTCCTCAGTCGCTAAGTTCAAACGAGCAGCAGACTTGGCAGACGAGGATGACGGGCGAGTTAGAGGAGCTTTTGTCTTTGCTGGCGGCAGTGCCACTGGACGAGCTTCAAGCTATGGACTCCAAGTACATAACTTCCCTAGGAAATGCGCTAGCGATCCTGAAGCCGTTAGACAGGCAATGGTTAGACGCCACGCAATTGTCCCTGCCTTTGGACGACGAGTTACCGATGTCCTTAAAGGAATGTTACGGCCAGCTTTGGTACCCGCTTTGGGAAAGACCCTCGTCGTAGCCGATTGGTCAGCGATTGAAGCACGCGTAACACCTTGGATATCAGCGCATCGCAGTAGCATTGATAAGCTAGACCTGTTTCGCACGGGCGAGGACGTCTACAAGGTCAACGCAGCTAAAACTTTTAATGTGCCATTGCATAAGGTCGATAAAGATCAGCGTCAGATCGGCAAGGTGCAAGAGTTGGCTTGCGGATTCGCCGGCGGTGTGGGCGCGTTCGCTGCGATGGGTCGCATTTACGGCGTGATGATGACCGAACCTGAAGCCAAGCGCATGGTTAACGGATGGCGCCTGGCTAACCCGTGGGCGGTGTTGTACTGGAGTGATCTTGAGGACGCTTACACCCGTGCTATGCGTAACCCTAAGCATGAATTTACCGCAGGCAGAACGACCTATATGTATGATGGTTTACACCTATGGTATGCACTTCCGAGTGGGCGTGTGCTATGCTATCCGTTCGCCCAAATTGATGCTGATGGAGTGACTTACGCTAAGGCGTCATGGAAACCCGCAGCAGACGCTAAAGAGTGGCCAAGGGCGCGTTTATGGAAAGGATTAGCTTGCGAGAACATAACTCAAGCAGTAGCCAACGATCTTTTGCGTTACTCATTACGAAATTTAGACGACGTAGTTCTTCATGTGCATGACGAGATTGTGGTCGAAACGCATGAACCCGAAGCAGTAAAGATTGAAATGGAGCGCGTGATGTGTACACCACCCGCTTGGGCGACAGGTTTGCCTTTAAGTGTAGAAGTTGGTGTGATGTCACGTTATGGTAAGTAAAAAAATACCCCTACAAGCACGTGAAACTTGTAGGGGCAAACCCCCTCTGCAAAAAGGAGAATCACTTGAATAACTTTTTAGAATATATCATAGGTTTAGCCCCTGAAGGTGAAACTGCGTTAATTGTTCGCCAAAAACCACAGTTAAAGGATGGCGAGTTGCAATTTCATGCCGATGGCGTGATTAAATGCACTTGGCCTTCTTTCCTGCCTAGTCACAAAATGCGTGATAACGAAGCATGGTACGGCAACACTGGCTCATTTATTGTCGATCGCTTTACTGAGGGCAAGCCTAGCGCATCCTCGGCTAATTGCGAGTACGTGCTAGTCATGATGCTTGACGATATTGGCACCAAGTCTAAAGAGCCGCCTTTGGCGCCCACTTGGATCATGGAAACGTCTGAAGGGTCGTTCCAATGGGGCTATGCGTTTAAAGAACAGCCCACCAAAGGCGACTTTACCGCTGCAATCAAGGCGATTGCCAAAGCAGGTTACACCGATCCAGGCGCCACCAACGCCGTTCGCAATTTCCGTCTGCCAGGCTCAATTAATCTCAAGCCTGGGCGCGGTAACTTCGCATCTCGCTTGGTCGAGTTCCATCCTGAACGTGAGTACAACCTTGAGGACATCTGCGCAGCGCTTAATGTGGTGCCTGAAGCAGCTGACACGGCTACGGCGGAGTCGGTCAAGCTCGTTGACACAGGTAAAGATAAGGTGCTGACGTGGCTCAATGAACAGGGCTTAGTATTGTCGCCCGTCAATCGTGAGGGCTGGGTAGCAGTCGTTTGCCCAAACAGCGCTGAACATACAACGGGTGAGATTGAAGCTAGGTATAAACCCTTAGATCGGTCATTTTGTTGCTACCACGGCCATTGCCAAGACTTAGGCAGCCGTGAATTTTTAGATTGGGTTGCTACCAACGGCGGCCCAAGTGTCGATCATGGTTTGCGTGATGAATTATTAGCCGAGCGCATGAACATGGTACTTGATAAGATCAAGCCCACCGAGGCCTTCCCTGATGAAGCCAAGCGAATTATTGATGAGGTTGAGCGTAAACAACTCGGTCGTGTTGAGCGTGAACAGTGGTACAAGCGTTTTGCGTATGTACAAGACGATGAGAGTTTCTTTGACCTGCAAGACCGCCGTGAGATCGGCAGAACTACCTTTAACGCCCTTTATCGCCATATCTCATGCAAGTCCTTGCATACAGGGCGTCGCATTGAGGCGTCCGTCTGCTTTGACGAGAACCGGCAGGCCATGGGCGCGCAGGCGCTTGTCGGCATCACCTATGCTGCCGGTGAGTCGGTGGTAGTCGAGCGTGACGGCGATTTGTACGGCAACCGCTGGCGTGACGCCCGCCCTGATGTATCAGGCGTGGAAGTGGGCGACATCTCTATGTGGCTCAATCACGCCAAACTGTTGATCCCTGAGCCTGACGAACTGAACCATGTGCTTGACGTCATGGCGTTCAAAGTTCAGCACCCTGAGATCAAAGTGAATCATGCGATCCTGCATGGCGGGGACGAGGGCTGCGGGAAAGATACGTTTTGGGCGCCGTTCATTTGGGCAATCTGTGGGCCACACTTAAAAAACCGCGGCATTATGGACAATAACAGCGTGAATAGCCAATGGGGTTATCAGCTTGAGTCTGAGATTCTTTTAATTAACGAATTAAAAGAGCCTGACGCAGCTACTCGCAGGCAGTTGGCTAATCAACTCAAGCCTATTATCGCAGCGCCCCCTGAGATGCTGCCGATCAATCGCAAGGGTTTGCACCCGTACATGATGGCCAATCGCCTGTTTGTATTGGCGTTTAGTAATGATCCTGTGCCAATTTCATTAGCTACGCAAGACCGCCGGTGGTTTTGCGTGTGGTCAAGCGCCCCTAAAATGAACCCTGAACGGGCGCGTACCATGTGGAATTGGTATAGATCCGGTGGCTTTTTGCGTGTCGGTCGCTTTTTGCGTGATAGAAACATTTCAAAATTCAATCCTGCCGCCCCGCCTGCTATGACCGAATTTAAGGCAAACCTAATTGAGCATGGTATGAGCATGGCCGAGTCATACCTGGTTGATATGCTGCGCACGCGTGCCGGTGAGTTTACGAAGGGTGTTATCGGCTCGCCCTTTCATGCGCTATGTGATCGCCTGGCGGGCGCTGCGCCCTCTGGCGTGAAAGTGCCACAGGCCGCACTGCTGCACGCGTTAAAAGAGGCCGGCTGGGTTGATTGTGGCCGCTTGATGTCGCGCGAATACCCTAGTAAAAAGCATATATTTTGCGCGCCCGATATGATCGAATTAAGTAAATCGGATCTGCGGCGGGCCGTTGAAGTTGATCCCGCGCCGCACCTGGTACGCGTTAAGTAATAAAAAACCCCGCCAGGGCGGGGCTGTTATGGCGCGGGCTGCGGGTTATAAATCAAATAATAAAACCAATAACCAAACCATTAGCGCGGCGCATAATGCGATTATCATACGGCCTCGCTTTCAACAAAGGCCGGGCGGCCTGTATTGTGCTGATAAATTAGCGCTTGTTTTATGGCCTCGCCCGCGCTAGTGTGCGCGCTGATTATCCTATTGTCGGCGGTATAAACTCGATAGATTGTCATGCGGCCCCCTGGTCATAACATGGCGTGTACATGGTATCGCCGATCTTGACGTATTCGCTGCCATGCTCGATTAAATGATCGATATAAAAACGGGCGGCTTTTGGCCATTTATTAGAATTGTGCGGTAATTCGCGGATCAATTCCCAGCCATTTTTTAATTGTTGATGTTCTTGGATTATCATGTTTTTAGCTTTCAAGTGATTAGCCGCAAAACCATGCGGCGGGGTTTGCTTTCAAATAGGCCCTGGCTGCGGCCTTCGTATCAAAACGGGTGTAATTAAACCAGTTGTTTACCTCGATACAGCACACAATCCACCCGGCGCGGTTAAAGGTTAGTTTTTGCATGGCAGCCCCCTATTTATAAAATGGATCTATGCCGGTTAAAAACTCGGCGACAAGTAAGCCAATGGCGACGCCGGCGGCTATCATGGCTAGAAAATCAAGTATTTTTGCTTTCATGGTTTGCCTTTAAAAAGTAATTAATTAATTGAGTTGTGGATTTATAGGCCAATATTTGAATGTGCGGATCGGTTAAACCTTGAATAAATTGATCGGCGTTTTTTTCAGAATTGAAGGCTTTTACTACTGATTTATTGGCCCATGAGTTATAACCCTTAGCGATATATAGTTTTTTCATGGTTTAGGCCGCTTTTTCTATGTTTACGTCGCTATACCTTACGGCCTCAAGGCCGCGAATAAATGCTTGCATGGCGTTATATAGCTCACGTTTTGGGGCGTGATAACTAATAATTGGTGTATTGATCCCGCCGCCTTCGTTTACTACGCGGTGTAAGCATACGCCGCCGTAGGCATGACTAATATGGTAATGGCCTATATTGGCCTTGAATTTGGTTGATCCATCAGGCTGCGGCTCGCGGGTTGAGTATTCTAACGGGCTGTTGGTTAATTTATTGAGATATTCGCATAAACTATCTAGCTGCTTATCGGTGATTCGTTGCATGGTTTACTCTCTTTCAGTTTAGATTAGTGAATTGCCGCCCATTACGCGGGGCGGCGGCGCGATCCACTAAGAATTAGGCTGCTTTTACTATTTGGATATTTTTAATGGCGACTGCCGTTTCATGCTCGGCTACCGGTTCAATTGCGCTTATCAAATCGGCCGGGAATGTTGCGCCCTGGCTGCCTACGCTGTCGCGCAATGGCATAAGCACACCCGCGAAGTTTTCAACGCCATTAAAAACGATCATCGCGCCACTTGTGCCGTTATGATGGATACGCGCGCGGTTACCGGCCTTCGATTTGCTGCCGGCCAATAAATTACCGCACTTTTCAAACTGGCTTAAATACTCAACATTAAACCCGCCGGCCTCGCCAGTTGTTTTAACGCCTTGCGTCACGCGCCTAAAATCGGGATAAGTGCCTTCGCATGGCGCGAAGTTAATAGAGGCCGTGCCGGTGATAATTTGCCATTGGCTGCCCGCCTCTAATTTGGTAAACCCTAGCAAAAATGCCTTATTGTCTTTGGGTAAGTTTTCGATCACGTCGCGGGGGATTATTAACAATCCGCTGCCGGTGTTTTCGGCAGCTGCCTGGTATATGCCGAGCTTGTGGCCGTCGCAACCTACAACGCGCGTAAACGCGGGCGCGTATTCGATATAGAGGCCGTTTAAATAGTAGCGAATATCCTTTTTGCCGGCCAATAAAAGCATGGCGTCAAGGGTTGATTGTTTAATGAAAAATTGGTTTTGCATGGTTTGCCTTTCAAGTGATTAAATGCCAGGCGCTAGGCCTGGCGGGTTGATTAGTTTTCGTAAACGCCTAACTCGCCTGGGTTGATCCATTCAGAATGAAGGCCGTATTTAGCGAGGGTTTTTTCAACGATTGGATTAACGCCAAAATCCCAATTAGGAATATATCCATCGGCGTAATAATCGCAAAATTTACAGCTGTTTTCATGCTCGGCGCTTATTGCAAAGTGCTGCATATCGGCGCGTTGATATGTAGGCACGCCCAATGCTTTTAATGCTGCCTCGGCTTTTTTGTAGTTTGCTTTCATGTTTTTACTCTCTTTCGTTTCGTTTAGTGGATTAAATGCCGGTTTTGTGCCGGTTTCGATAATGTAAACGATTCTTTTACAGTTTGCAAGGGGTTTTATCAAATAATTGCAAAATTAGGGAAAACACCTAGAGGGCGTTAGTCATGTAGTCATTTTGTAGTCAATTTGTAGTCATAAAACGGGGGCGAATGACTAACGGCGCAACCCTGATAAAACCTGGCTTTTTAGCTGGGTGTTAGTCATGTAGTCATATTTTTACTGTTATTCATGAGACCTTAAAATCTACAATTATGTTGCACTGCAACGATTACGGGTAGCGATTAAAAACGGGTGGCTAAAATGACTACATGACTAACAAAATGGCTGCTTTCGCGCCCGCGCTGCCGCCAGTTTGCAAACTGTCGCCCCCATGTTGTTAGTCATGTAGTCAAAATAAAAAGGGTTGACTACATGACTACATGATCCCGCGCCCGCCAGTTGATCGGCTGCATGGCCACGCGCCCGGCTGCGCCCTGGTGATCGGCTGCCGGGTATCGCGCCCGCCAGCTGCATGACTACATGACTACATGACTAACACCCGCAAACCCTTATGCTATAAGGCTTTCAGGCTTGCATGACCCGCCAGCCCTTATGCTACAAGGCTTTCAGCTTGGTGCTTAAAAATTAGGCAGGCACCCCCCTAGGGCCGAGGGGCAAGGGCCTTGTGTCGCCGGTGGTTTTACGAACAATTTTTTTTCTTTTATTAAAAATTTTGATACACTCAGCCCTATGTTTAACAGCTATCCATACGAAGTCCGTAAGCTCCAAGCAACTGAAGTTAGGCTTAACGCCATTAGAGAAGCTGCCAAGCTCGGTCTTAAAGGCGACGCGTTAGCGATCGCTGCTGGAATGTTGCCTACCGAATACCGGCAGTTGTGCCAGTTAGACCCCGCTGCCGAGTTTGCTGAACTACAAGGGAGAGCCGAAGGTGAACGTGAAGCTAGTCAACAACTGCACGCTGCTGCAGCAAGCGGTGATGCGAAAGCCGCCCTCGCCATCCTCCAGCACCAGCACGGATGGGTCGCCAAGCAACAACTTTCAATCGACATTGAACAACGAATTAGCATTACGCAGGCTCTTGAGGACGCACAGCGTCGAGTCATCGAAGGCGTGTTTACTGACGTCACCGCGCCCAAAGAACTAAGTAATAACCCTGAGTTCCACGTGGAACCTAACAAGCAAAAGCAAAAAGCAGCGTAATGCAAACCACAATTTATAGTGCGCAAGACGAACAAGAGTTAATGGCGCGATTGTGGGCGCCCATTATTAAAGACAATCCATTAGCCTTTGTGCTGTACGCTTTTCCGTGGGGCAAGCCAGGCACACCGTTAGAACACTTTACTGGCCCACGCAAGTGGCAGCGTGAGGTCTTGCAGGATCTTGCCGAGCATATCAAACAGAACAACGGCAAGGTGGACTTTGATACATTCCGCATGGCTACCTCATCAGGCCGTGGTATTGGCAAGTCGGCGTTGGTAAGTTGGCTAGTGATCTGGATGTTGACCACCCGCATTGGCTCGACCACCATTGTGTCGGCTAACTCAGAAGCGCAGCTGCGCTCAGTCACCTGGGCGGAGATTACCAAGTGGCTGTCAATGGCCATGAACACACATTGGTTTGAAGTGAGCGCAACCCGCGTGATGCCAGCCAAATGGCTAACGGAACTGGTCGAACGTGATCTAAAACTAGGCACTCGCTACTGGGGTGTTGAGGGTAGATTGTGGTCAGCGGAGAATCCAGACAGCTACGCAGGGGTGCATAACTTCTCAGGCGTGATGCTCGTATTTGATGAGGCGTCAGGTATTGACGACTCGATCTGGTCAGTAGCGTCGGGCTTTTTTACGGAAAATACGCCCAACCGCTTTTGGTTAGCGTTCTCTAACCCACGGCGCAATAGCGGGTACTTTTACGAATCTTTCCACTCCAAGCGGGACTTTTGGAAGAATAAGATTGTGGACGCTAGAACCGTAGAAGGTACGGATAAGGCGGTGTATCAGCAGATTATTGATGAATATGGCGCCGACTCTGCCCAGGCGCACGTTGAGGTGTTCGGTGAATTTCCTAGCGCTAGCGACGATCAGTTTATTGGCTCAGACATTGTGGATGAAGCCATGACACGGGACAAGTACAAAGACCTATCCGCGCCCATCATTTTGGGTGTTGACCCAGCACGGTTTGGGGCAGACTCGACCGTAATCGCCGTACGCCAAGGGCGCGACATCATTGCGATTAAGCGCTACAAAGGCGACGATACAATGGAAACGGTGGGGCGCATCATTGAGTGCATGGAAGAATACAAGCCAGTACTCGTCAACATTGATGAAGGTGGGTTAGGCGCTGGCGTAGTGGATCGGCTAAAAGAGCAGCGCTACAAGGTCAAGGGCGTTAATTTTGCCAATAAGTCTAAAAACATGATGATGTATGGCAACAAACGGGCGGAAATGTGGGGCGACATGAAGGAGTGGTTGCGAAGTGCTAGCATCCCTAAAGATAGATCGCTTAAAACTGACCTAATTAGCCCATTGATGAAGCCAGACAGTAAAGGTGCAATATTTTTGGAAAGCAAAAAAGACATGAAGGCAAGAGGTCTAGCGTCACCCGACGCGGCAGATGCGATTGCGTTGACGTTTGCGTACCCTGTAGCACACCGTGAATATGTTGACAAGCGCCCCGTTCGGTCTTATTCTCAGCAGGGAATCGTTAACTCTTGGATGGGGGCGTAAATGGCTACAAAAAAATCACACGACAAACCTATCCCTCGCACGACTACGGGCAAAAGTCGTAATTACAAATCAACTGCTGAAGGTGCAGGCATGACCGCAGCAGGTCGAAAGGCCTATAATGCAAAAAATAATGCAAATCTTAAAGCGCCTGCTCCAAATCCTAAAACTAAAGCGGACGCAGGACGTAAAAAATCATTCTGTGCAAGAATGTCAGGAGTTGTTAAACACGCCAAAGGCGACGCCCCGCGCGCGAAAGCCGCGCTCAAAAGCTGGAACTGCTAAAAGGAGAAATACAATGGCAAGTAAACCTGGTTTGTACGCCAATATTCATGCTAAACGCGCCCGTATTGCTGCAGGATCAGGCGAAAAAATGCGCAAAGCAGGCGCTAAAGGTGCGCCTACTGCTAAGGATTTTAAGGAATCTGCTAAAACAGCCAAGCCCATGAAGAAAGCGAAATAATCATGCCATTGAAAAAATTAACAAGCAAAGAGGCTTTTCGTTCTAACGTAAAAGCTGAAATTAAATCAGGCAAACCCGTCAAACAGGCCGTGGCTATTGCCTATGCGACTAAACGCGCTGCAGCTAAACCGATGAAACGAGCGAGTGGACGTGGCAGATAATGGCAACAATCAACCAAGACCCAACAGGCATTAATAAAGCCGGCATCGTTGCAGAACGAGGCGGCCCAGAAATTGATGGCCCTGATCATCGTGACGTATTAGGGTTAATGCGCAGCCGCTACACCTCTGCGGTGTCAGCGTACAGCGACAGCCGTGAGGACGAACTAGACGATCTACGCTTTATGGCGGGATCGCCTGACAACCAATGGCAATGGCCAGCCGACGTATTGTCTACTCGCGGTTCGGTACAGGGCCAAACAATCAATGCCCGTCCATGTCTAACAATTAATAAGCTGCCACAGCACGTTCGGCAAGTCACCAACGAACAACGGCAGAACCGTCCATCGGGCAAAGTTATCCCCGCCGACGATAAAGCCGATGTGCAGGTTGCTGAAATATACGATGGCATGGTTCGTCATATTGAGTACATGAGCGACGCTGATGTTGCCTACGATACTGCCTGCGAGAACCAAGTTACTTATGGTGAAGGTTATATTCGCGTATTAACAGAATATTGTGACGAGAACAGTTTTGACCAAGACTTACGGATTGGTCGCATACGCAACAGTTTTAGTGTGTACATGGATCCAATGGCGCAAGACCCTACAGGGGCAGACGCCGAATATGTGTTCATTACCGAGGACATTTACAAAACCGACTACGAACGGATGTTCCCAGACGCTGCGCCCATTAGTTCCATATTGGCAAGCGGAGTAGGCGATCAAAATCTTTCGCAATGGATTGCAGAAGATACAATCCGTATCGCAGAATACTTTTACTACAAAGTTAAAAATCAAACTCTTAACTTGTATCCAGGCAACGTCAGTCATTTTGAAGGCTCGCGGGAAGATAAAGATATGAAAGCGATGGGTTTAAAACCTATTCGCAGCCGTGTTGTTGAGCGCAAGCAAGTTATGTGGATGAAAACTAATGGCTACGAAGTGCTAGAAGAACGGGAATGGGCAGGTAAATACATCCCTGTAGTGCGTGTAATCGGTAATGAATTTGAAGTAGATGGTCAGATTTACATATCTGGCTTGGTTCGCAACGCTAAAGACGCGCAGCGGATGTACAACTACTGGACATCACAAGAAGCAGAAATGCTTGCTTTGGCTCCAAAAGCACCGTTTATTGGTTATGGCGGTCAGTTTGAAGGTTACGAAATGCAGTGGAAAACGGCTAATACGACCAATTGGCCTTATTTAGAAGTTAACCCCGACGTAACCGATGGTATGGGTGCTGTTTTGCCTTTGCCTCAGCGTGCGTCTCCCCCATTACCGCAAACTGGCTTGATTCAAGCCAAAATGGGCGCTAGTGACGACATTAAATCGACCACAGGGCAATATGACTCTAGTTTAGGTGCGACATCCAACGAACGTTCAGGCCGTGCAATCTTAGCGCGTGAGAAACAAGGCGATACTGGTACGTATCATTACGTAGACAACCTCGCCCGTGCGATCCGTCACATTACCCGTCAATTAGTAGATTTAATCCCCAAAATTTACGATACCGAGCGCATCGCTCGCATTGTTGGCTTAGATGGCGAAGTGGATATGGTCAAGATTAACCCTCAACAACCCAATCCAGTTAATGAGATTCGGGATGTTAACACTGGCATTTTGATTGAAAAGATATATAACCCTGGCGTTGGTCGTTATGATGTTGTAGTTACCACAGGCCCAAGCTACATGACTAAGCGTCAAGAAGCAATGGACGCAATGAGTCAAATTCTGCAAGGCAACCCACAGTTGTGGTCAGTTGCAGGCGATTTGTTTGTTAAAAACATGGATTGGCCTGGTTCAGAAGAACTGGCTGCCCGTTTAGCTAAAACAATTGATCCAAAACTGTTAGAAGATGG
>Ga0209296_1000363_pt1 | contig 38742 bp, 33 predicted proteins | sample S_130206_EF_Meta_FD_187319 | JGI IMG/M metagenome (GOLD analysis project Ga0209296, IMG submission 187319) | Freshwater microbial communities from Lake Simoncouche, Canada to study carbon cycling - S_130206_EF_MetaG (SPAdes) (version 2) | ecosystem: Environmental > Aquatic > Freshwater > Lake ... | reverse complement strand
CCTAATTATCGGAGCGGGTCCCTCAGGAACCGCATGTGCAGCCACCCTTCATCGTCTTGGCCACGATGTGACCGTGGTGGATAAAGCTACGTTCCCACGAGACAAGTGTTGTGGCGATGGACTCACCACAAATGCCCTGCGCATCCTTGACCAGATGGGTTTTGACCCTTCTCGCGTTCCCGACTGGCAGGTCACCTCTGACGTTGTTGTGCACTCGCCCTCTGGTCGAACAATCGAACTTCCTCTGCCAGATGTAGGTGGTGTCTTTGCTGCCGTAGCTCCGCGGTCTCAATTCGATCATGCGCTGGTGCAACATTGCCGAGACGCGGGCATCACCATCCATGAAGGTCACGCATTTGTGTCACTGTCAGAGACCGACACTTCGATTGTCGTCGACGTTGAGGGACTCGAACCGTTCAATGTTGATTACGTAGTCGCCGCTGACGGCATGTGGTCGCCGGTGCGAAAAGCCATGGGACTTTCAACTGCTGGCTATCTCGGTGAGTGGCATGCGTTTCGCCAATACATCGGCAATGTCACTGGTTCAAGCGCAACTCAACTTCACGTGTGGTTTGAAAAAGACTTACTACCTGGCTACGCATGGTCATTTCCCTTGCCAGGCAATCGCGCCAACTTCGGATATGGAATTTTGCGCACATCGGAACGCAGCACAAAATTTATGAACGACACATGGCGCGATCTACTCACTCGACCTCACATTCGTGAAGCTCTCGGAGCTGGCTTCGTGCCAGAAGATCGCCACAGCGCTTGGCCTATCCCCGCCCGCATCAATGAAGCTATTCGATCATCAGGTCGTGTTCTTTTTGTTGGGGATGCGGTGTGCGCCACCGACACGTTGACTGGTGAAGGAATCGGGCAAGCACTCGAGACAGGAATCGCAGCTGCCGAATCAATTGATGCAGGCAACTCCCCCCGCGACGTTCGCGCTCACTATTCGCGCTCTATTGACAAGACCCTGCTAGCTGACCACCGAATGTCTGTGGCGCTCAGTGCAATTCTGGCTCGCCCCTTCTTTGCCCGCATGGTCCTTGCGGTTGTCGACACGAACAAGTGGACCCGCACAAACTTCGCCAGGTGGATGTTTGAAGACGAGCCACGAGCCATTGTTTTGACTCCTCGGCGCTGGCATCGCAAGTTCCTCAGCCGTTCGGGTGCATACGAATCCTGACAGCAGAACTACGGTAGGAGGCATGAAGACACGCCTTACCGAAATGCTCAACATTGAACTGCCCATCATGCTTGCCGGCATGGGTGGCGTTTCCTACAGCGACCTGGTTGCAGCAGTGTCAGACGCAGGCGGCATCGGCACATTTGGCGCAGCGACAATGTCTACTGAATTACTGACATCAGAAATGGCACGAGTTCGCTCGATGACAAACAAGCCCTTTGGTGTTGACCTTCTTACAGCAGCACCTGATTCCATTGAACGCAACATCAAGGCGATCATCGAAGGTGGCGCGAGTATCTATGTTGCCGGCCTTGGTGTCCCACGTGAAATTATTGACGAACTTCATAAAAACAACATTCTTGTTGGCTCAATGTGCGGAAAAGTACGCCATGCAACTGCCGCTGTTGCAAGCGGATGCGACTTCGTTGTCGCACAAGGCACCGAAGCTGGCGGCCACACAGGCGTCGTTGCAACTATGGCCTTGGTGCCACAAGTTGTTGATGCAGTCGACGGCAAAGTGCCAGTAGTTGCTGCAGGTGGGATTTTTGATGGTCGTGGCCTCGTAGCCGCTCTTGCACTTGGTGCTGAAGGCGTATGGATTGGTACAAAGTTCATCGCCACAAATGAAGCACACACAGGCCAGGGCTACAAAGAAAAGATTCTTGAGTCGCTCGAAGATGATGTTGTCATCAGCAAGGGCTACACCGGCAAGACCTGCCGCGTTATCCGCACCGAATGGTCCAATCATTGGGAGAAGAACCCATCAGAACTTCAAGGTTTCCCAGGGCAAGCTATTGCCGCAGCTCAAGCAGGCGTTCAGCAACTCGGTTCAGGCCCAGATGTTCTTCTCGACACCAACAAAGCATTCATGGCTGCCGGACAAGCAGTCGGCGCAATTCATGAAATTCTTCCTGCTCGCCAAGTTGTAGCAGACATTATGAATGAAGCACGACGCACTCTTGAGCGCCTCGCAGCATTTCGCTAACTCATAGTGTTTTCTTTACTGCGGCGTAACCGCGACATTCGACTTGTCTTTGGTGCTCAAGTTGTCTCTTTTGCTGGCGACTGGTTCACATTTGTTGCTCTTGCAGGATTGGTACAGGATCGCACCAAGTCTGCTTTTCTCGTGTCATGCGTATTGGTCTCAATGACATTGCCTGGCCTACTTATGTCACCTGTTGCTGGTTCGTTCGCTGACCGCTTTGACCGTCGTAAAATTCTCGTCACTATTTCTGCATTGCAGACAGTCTCTGCTCTTGGCCTTCTGCTCTATGGGGTTGCCGGAATCTGGATCACCTTCGCTTCTCAAAGTGTGATCGCCGCACTCGCTTCCTTCGTAGGCCCTGCCACCAGTGCATCGGTTCCTAATCTCACTGATAACGAAAGCGACTTACGTCTTGCGAGTGCACTGTTTGGTAGCACATGGGGAATAATGCTCGCTGTTGGAGCCGCTCTCGGCGGTGTTTTTGCTGCAGCGTTTGGCCGTGATGCGGCGTTCATCGCAGATGCTGTGTCATTCGCGGTAGCTGGAATTCTTTTTGCCTGTGTTCGCACACCAATGCAAAGTCACGACGTTTCATCCACGGCTCGTAAACCACGACCGATAGCTGACATGAAAGAAGCAATCCATCTTGCAAAGCAAGACAAAATAATTCTTGCTCTCATAGGTTCAAAAATGACCTTTGCTGTTGGTGCGGGGATAGTAAGTCAATTAGCTGTTCTTGCGTCCACTGCATTTCACGTAGGCGATGCGGGTCGAGGATTGTTAATTGGTGTGCGCGGTATCGGTTCCGGCCTTGGCCCCATTCTTGGAGCACGCATTGCGGGTCGCGACATGAAGCGACTGCTGACGGTGTGCGGATACGCCGGACTACTGTTCAGCATTTGTTATCTCGGTGCAGCAGCAAGTCCGTTTATTTGGATGGCAGCAATTTTCATTGGTCTTGCCCACCTCAGTGGTGGCGCTCAGTGGACTTTGTCGACACTCGGACTTCAGATGCAATCACCTGATCACATTCGCGGTCGTGTGTTGGCCGGAGATATGGCGTTGGTGAACACAATGATCGCCTGCACCAGCCTTATGGCAGGTGGCGTCTCTCAGTTCTTTGGCGTGAGAAGCACCATTGTTATTTTCGCTGGCGCAGCAGCAGTGGCCTCAACTTTATATATCGCAGCAACGTCGTCTATTCGACGGAGTCTGCACAACGAGACACCGCAGCAATAAGTCTTGCTGGGCGTGGGTCGCCATCTATCGTTGTCATCATTGTGTTCATTACGTACGCAAACCCAAGCTCTCGTGAAGGCTGAGCAAATGCACATGAACCGCCCGCGCCGTTGTGACCGAAACTTGTCGGACCAGCAAATGCAGTACGTTCCGAATGCAACATGAAGCCCATTGCGAAATCCGTGGCAGATACAAGAATCTCATCCAATTCTCCGTGCGGCGTATTGCTTGTAGTCGCTCTGTTGCGAGTCGACTCATTCAGCAAATGCACTCCGTCAATATCTGACACGAGTGCTGCATAAATACGCGCCAATGATCGAGCATTAGAAATTCCGTTTGCACCGGGAAGTTGCGATTGATGCACATCTTCTCTGTTGAAGGCTCCCTGCCCAAATGCGCCGTTCAGTGACAACGCGGCGGCCCCTTTTGTTCCTGGTCCACTTGTTTCCATGAGTGTTTTTACTTCTTCAGGTGAAAACTTGGGAATGGGATGGGCCATCAACCGAGCAACGCGTGGCTCAAGTTCAGGCGGCAACCCAACATGCATCTCCACACCCAACGGCCCGGCAATTTCTTCACGCACGAAGTCACCAAGACTTTTACCTGTAACGCGGCGAACCAATTCGCCAGCAAGCCATCCAAATGTCAATGCGTGATAGCCATGAGTCGAGCCAACTGGGAACAGCGGTGCCGTATCGGCAAGTCGCCCTGTGATGGTGCTCCAATCAAGCGCATCTTCCAACGAAATATCGCCATCAACTGTGTACAAACCGGCACGATGCGACAAAAGTTGCGCAACAGTGATGTCTTCCTTACCACGTGCGGCAAATTCCGGCCAATAGGTAGAAACCTTTTCGTCGTAATTAAGCAATCCGCGTTCAACGCACATCGCTACAGCAATAGATGTAATGCCTTTGGTTGTCGAGAACACCACTTGAAGTGAATCGTTGTCATACGGAACTGTTTGGTCTTTATCTCGCCAACCGCCCATGAGATCGACGACACATTTACCGCGGTGATACACCGCAACACCTGCGCCTCGATCTTCCTTGATGTCAAAACTATGGACAAAGGCATCGCGAACAGGCTCCCAGCCGGGAGCTACAACATCAACTGTAAGTATCGACATGATCAGGCGTCGATAATTGCGCGAAGTTTTTCGATTTGGCCGACGGGGTCTGGGCCAACTGGGTTCACTGACAACACAGTGACACCTGATTCCTTGAATGCAGCAACGCGCTCTTTGATGAAACCAGTCGAACCAACAAGGTTGGCGTTCATGATCCATTCAGCTGGAATTGCAGCGGCAGCTTCGTCCTTCTTGCCTTCAAGATAGAAGTCCTGAATATCAACAGCTTCTTTTTCAAATCCGTAGTCACGGCAGATGTCGTTGTAGAAGTTCTTGCCGCGTGCACCCATGCCGCCGACGTACAACGCCATGTTCGGGCGTGCCATGTCAAGAATTTTCTTCTGTGCATCACCAGTGAGCGAATCATCAATAGCCAACATGCCGCCAGCTGAAATCTCTAGACGTGCACGTGACGGATCGCGCTTTGCGAGTCCTGCCTTCAACTGATCGCCCCATACGTTGTGGTAACGCTCTGGGTAAAACATGATGGGAAGCCATCCGTCAGCCATTTCTGCTGTTGCTTCAACGCTCTTGTCTTTCAATGACGCCCACCAAATGGGAATGTCTTTACGCACTGGGTGGTTGATGATCTTGAGTGCTTTACCAAGACCAGTTCCCTGACCTGCAGGAAGTGGAATGTCAATTGTCTTGCCGTGATATTCAAGCGGTGCTTCACGCGCCCACACGTTGCGACACACATCGATGTATTCCTTGATGCGCTGCATTGGCTTTTCGTATGGAACTCCGTGGAAACCTTCGATTACTTGAGGACCAGATGCACCGAGGCCAAGAATGAAACGACCATCACTAACAAAGTCACACCCGGCAGCAGTCATTGCCATCAACGCAGCTGTACGTGAGTACACATTCACGATGCCGGTACCAATTTCTACACGGCTCGTTTTTGCAGCAAGGTAGCCAACTTGTGAGATTGCATCAAAGCTGTATGCCTCTGCGATCCACACTTGATCGAGGCCTGCCTTTTCAAGAGCGACGACACGGTCGACGGCCTCTTTGAATCCGCCTGAATAATTGATTCCCATTGACAACTTCATGGTTTCCCCCTTGAATAAGTTGCTCAACTCTAGAACCACAAGCGCCACCCTTGCGATTCGTGAGATTGACGGTGCCAAATTGCCGATCTGGTGCGACAATGCAGGCGTGACTATCACGCCGATTTCGTTCCACGTCTCAACCCGCGACGGCGTTTCCTTGCGCATGTTGCAATGGTCATCGGTTGACGAATCTCCCGGCATTCCCATCCTTCTTATTCATGGCCTGGCCTCGAATGCCCGCCTGTGGGACGGGCCAGCGCGACGCCTTGCTGAACTTGGTCACGCAGTGACAGCCATAGACCTTCGTGGGCATGGTCTTAGCGACAAGCCCGACACGGGATACAACATGGCAAATATTGCTGACGATGTTCTCGACGTGATTACGGCACTTGGTGCACGTCAACGCAATTGGGTACGTCCTCTCATTCTTGGGCAGTCATGGGGTGGAAACATCGTTGTGGAATATGCACATCGACATGGCAACACGATTCGTGGCATCGTTGCCGTCGATGGTGGAAGTATCGAATTGTCGCAAGCATTCCCTGAGTGGGAACTGTGCAAGACGACAATGGCGCCTCCAGCAATTGCAGGCATGCAGTACGACAAACTTCGTTCTTATATTCGCGCCGCACATCTTGACTGGAGCGAAGAGGCAATTGACGGCCAGATGCACAACATGGAACGCATGTCTGACAACACCATTCGCCCACATCTCACTTTTGATCGCCACATAGACGTATTGCACGGACTATGGATGCACAGGCCTTCAGCGTTGTGGGCCGACATCAAGGTTCCGGTCATGTTTACCCCTGCATCTCGCTCGGAGGACCACCACACACAATCGAAACGTGCACAAATTCAATTCGCGCTCGACAACCTTGCGCATGGTCGCGTTGAATGGTTCACACCAGCCGACCATGATTTACATGCACAGTTTCCATTGCAATTTGCAGGCGTAGTAGACGACGCCATTACTTCAGGATTCTTCTCATGAGCCTTCCGCGTATTCTCGCAATTATGGGCTCCGGCGAAACTGCCCCCACCATGGTCACCACGCACCGTCGTTTGACGTCGTTGCTTCCATCGCCAGTAAAAGCAGTCGTGCTTGACACTCCATACGGCTTTCAAGAAAACGCACCTGAACTTGCGGCAAAGGCCGTTGAGTACTTCAAAACATCTATCAATGTTGACCTTGTAGTAGCCGGGTTAGTCAGATTGCAGGACACGCATATTGCAGCAGACCCCGTTGCAATCGAACGTGGGCTCCGTGCGCTTGCTGAAGCCGACTACATCTTTGCTGGGCCAGGATCTCCCACATACGCATTGCGTCAATGGGCCGGCTCGTCTGTTGCCCGAATCATGATCGACAAACTCACAAATGGTGGAATTGTTACCTTTGCTTCAGCTGCCGCGCTCACACTCGGAAAAGCAACTGTGCCGGTATACGAGGTCTACAAAGTAGGACAAGACGTTCAGGCCCTTGAAGGATTAGACATCCTTGCATCTATCGGAATCAACGCGGCCCTCATTCCGCACTACGACAACACCGAAGGTGCAAACCACGACACTCGATTCTGTTACCTCGGTGAAGCACGTTTGCAAATGTTTGAATCTTTATTGGATGAAGAAACATACGTTCTCGGCGTCGATGAACACACTGGACTAGTAATTGATATTGATGCAGCAACCGCAACGGTTGTAGGCAATAGCAATGTCACTATCCGTCTGCGCACTGAATCATTTGTCTACCCCACCGGTTCAGTCATCCCGCTTTCACTTCTGCAGTCCCCGTTTTCATTGTTGACAGGATCTGGTGACGTGTCGTCAAGTCATTCCGCCGCAACCGTTCCCGTTGCGACAAACACTCAACCCGCTCAAGCCAATTCACTCGATGCAGTGCTTGAAGCATCTATTCAGACTTTTGGCGAGGCGATGGAACAACGCGATGCACTTGCCGCTGTTAGAGCAGTTTTGGCCCTAGAGCAAGCAATGCAGGATTGGTCGATTGACACGCTGCAAAGCGATGTTTTGGTTCGAGCACGCGGTGCACTTCGGTCGATGATTAGTCAATTGGGCGATGCTGCAATTGGCGGCGTGAGAGACCCTCGAGAAGTTGTGGCTCCATTTATCGAAGCAATGCTCTCTGTTCGCGCAACCGTGCGTGCCGAAAAGCGCTTCGACTTATCTGATGTAATTCGCGATGTGTTCGCTTCGCTCAATATTGAAGTGCGCGACACTCAAACAGGCGTTGAGTGGTCTCTACCTACTGAATAAAATCAGATGTGATGTAAACCAGAAATTCGGGTGCGTCCGCGAAGCCCTGTTACTGCGTACACCACGATAAACATCAATGTTCCGGTGAGGATGATGGTGGCACTTGCCGACGTATCAAGAAAGTATGCGAGATACATGCCAGTGAAAGCAGATACGGCCCCAATAATCGGCGAAATCCACAACATGCGCGCAAAAGAGTTTGTCAACATGCGTGCCACAGAAGCTGGAATAACCAAGAGCGCAGAAATGAGAAGCGTGCCGATAACCCGCATCGTCACGAGAATCGTTAGAGACAGGAGCCCCATCAGTAATGCTTCAATCCATGCCACGCGAACTCCAGAAACCTGAGCAACCTCGGGGTCGAATGTGGCAAAGAGGAACGCGCGATATAGAGCAACCACGAGGACAACACTAAGAATTGCAACAGCAGAAACAGCGACGATGTCAATCGTTTTCACTCCCAAGACGCTTCCGAACAAAACGGCTTCGATGCTCTTCTTGGCCTGGCCGTAACGATTCAGCAAGGCAAGACCCAACGCGAAGGACGCAGTGGTAACTACTCCAATTGCAGCATCTGCCCCAATTAAACGGCGACGTGCGATGCGACCGATAATCACACCTGAGGCGACTCCCCATACTCCGGCACCAACAAAATAGTTGATATTCATCACTGCTGAGGCCGCAGCGCCACCGAAGACTGCATGCGACAAACCGTGACCGATGTAACTCATGCCGCGCAGCACGACAAATACGCCGAGCAAACCACATAGGCCACCAGCAATTGTGGCAACGATTATTCCGTTGTTAAAAAACTGATAGTGGAACGGAGTGAAGACCCCGGAAAGTACAAATGACATAACTAACCCAACCGAGACATTCGTTCGGCGATATCTGCACCGACACCGTCAACCACCACGGGCATCCCACCATGAATCAGAACTTCCATTGGCGCACCGAAAGTTTGTTCTAGAACTTCTGGAGTCAACACATCAACAGGTGACCCATCCGCGATGATCTCAGAATTCAGACACACCAATCGTGGCAAGTGTGCCGCCAATCCGTTCAAGTCATGAGTGGAAAGAATGATTGAAACGCCCTCATCATGAAGATCAGCTAGCAAGTGAAGCACTTCATGACGAGTACGAACATCAACACCAGACGTTGGCTCATCGAGAACCAATAACTCAGGTCGATGGAACAATGCGCGGGCAACAAACACTCGTTGTTGTTGTCCACCAGACAATTCACGGATGTGCCTATTCTCAAGACCCCCGAGACCAAGGCGTTCCAAGACCAGCAAAGCATCAGCGCGCTCGTCTTTTGTTACACGTGGAAGGCGCCCAGTTGATGACCGAGTCATCACGACGACTTCAAGGACCGTTACCGGGAAGTTCCAATCAACTGTTTCCACTTGCGGCACGTACCCCATACGTAAATGAGGCTTCTTTGTTACGTGGCCCTCAACAGGAGTGATCGATCCGAGGATGGATTTCAACAGAGTGGTCTTACCGGAGCCTGATGGCCCCACGATGCCCAAAAAGTCACCCTTACGAATGGTGAGGTCAATGTTCTTGACAGCAAGAGTTGAGTTATAGGCACACGACATGTGTGCCAATTCAACAAGAACTTCACCTATCACTGCGGATAGTTCGCCTTGTCGGTGGCAGAGATTTTCACATTGACAGCCTTCAAAGCAGACGCGTCGCCGCCGAGTGCTTCAACAATGGTGGTGTAATCAAACTTCATAAGCCCAGCCCATGAATGTTCTGCTTCTCCTGGCTTACCAAGAAGATCATCGTCACGAAGTACATCCACATAACGCACGCCGGTTTCTTTTCCGATCTGTTCTAGTACTGGCGAAGGAAATACTTCACTTCCGAAAACTGCTTTTACCTTCTTTGACTTCACTTGTTCAATGAGCGCAGCAATATCACTAGGTGATGGTTCTTCGAAAGACTGTGGTTGAATTGCGCCTATTACTTCGTATCCGAAATGGCGTGCAAAATATGCATACGCATCGTGATACGTGAGAAGACTGCGATCAGTAACTGGAATCGTCTCCGTTGCTGTCTTCATCGCAGTATCAAGCGCCATGGCGACCCCGGAAACTGCGGCGTAATTGTCGTCGTACTGACTCATGTGCTTCGGATCAGCAATCACAAGAACGTTTCGAATCATTGAGAGATATGCAAGGACAGATGTTGGGTTGGTCCAGAGATGGGGATTTGGCTTACCTGCAGATTCTGGAAACGAGAAGTCATACAACCAACCACTCTTCGGAAGAATTGCAGTTCCAATTTCACAAATCACTGCATTCGGTGCATTCGACTTGGCCATGTCAAGAGTTGGGTCTTCTAATGCCAGTCCGTTTACAAAAATAATGTCAGCTTGCTCCAAAGTTGCAGCAGCACTCGGTGGTGGTTCGTAGGTATGAGAATTTGTGCCTTCGGGAACAATGCCCTGAACAATTGGTCCTGCATTACCGGCGACTAAACCAACAAGATTTGTAATGGGTGCAACTGTTGTGACAATACGTGGTGCACGTCCCTTTATTTCGGAACCCGCTGTACAAGCTGCTGTTGCGTCTTTTGAAGCCTGATCATTCTCTGTGGGGTCACTGACATTGCCATCGGTGATGTCGTCACCCGGTTGCGATACCGCTGTTGTGTCGGGTGAAGAATCACTTGAGGAACAACTTGTCAGAGTCAAGCAGGTAATAACGAGAGCGGCGGTGAGAAGATTTCTACGCATCGGTTCAGGTTACTTGCGCTACAACCCAGTTCACATGCTGTCTAGCGTGGTGTGACCCTTATCTTGAAGGACCGCACAGCACGGGCGAAGATATTTGCTTCTACGTCAGGTTCGGTGACTACTGCCAACTCAGTGGCTCGTGCAGATAGTTCTCGGAACATGGTCGTCAGCACTAGCCGTGCGAGATTTGCTCCGACGCACAGGTGGGTACCAAACCCGAATGAAAGGTGTGGGTTTGGGCTCCTATGAATGTCAAAAACTGCCGGGTTAGTAAAGACGGCCTCGTCGCGATTCGCCGAGGGGTACAACAAAACAAGCCGATCGCCCGCAGCAATTCGTTGACCGCCAACCACATCATCAGTCAATGCCATACGAAAGAAGTTATTGAGAGGTGTGACCCACCGCAGTAACTCTTCAACTGCTGAATCAATAAGTTCTGGCTGAGCAGCCAATTCTTCCCACTGTTTTGGATGATCAATGAATGCACGAATGCCATGACTAATTGCAGTACGAGTTGTCTCTGCACCCCCAGCGATAAATAATCCCACCTCATGAAAAATTGCTTCTGGTGGCAACTTCTGTCCATTGATTTCCGCGTGAGCCCAAATTGACATGAAGTCATTTCGCGGACAAGCAGTGACCTCTTCCATGATGGGCATCATTGCCCCAAGAAATTCCCTGTTGGCATCAATGAATTCATTCATGACAAGCGGATCACGATCACGCATATCAGTACGCATCAACCGTTCACTCCACGACTTCACCTGGGGCCACATCTCTTCGGGGAATCCCAGCAATCGCGCAGTCAGTCGTGCAGGCAACTGACCAGCTATCAGTTCAACTACATCAAACTCGCCTTGTGATACTGCTTCTGCAATCAGTTCTGCTACTAGAACTTCTACTTCCGCAGTGCGTGTTGCGACGCCAGCATGAGTGAGCTGTGGCTGCACCAGCATGCGTTGTTGGCGATGCCTTGGATCATCCTGAGCAATCATGTTGCTCTCCCCCGGCGAGAGCACTGCTCGGTACACACCCGATGAAGAGAACACCGACGATCGTCGCTCTACATCCATGACATCTGCATGCCGCGTAATGCCCCACAACTTGTTCTTCTCATCTCGATACACGGGCTCATTGGCGCGCATCCACGCCCACACATCATGTGGATTCGATTGATACAACTCAGGATCTAATAGATCAACAATCATTCGTTCAGTGTCTTGGCTCATGTCATGTCATTTCTGTGAAGCGGCCTGCGCCCACGATTGTCCGGACTGCGGGTTTGGTTCTGATGGCAGTTTTAACACTCGTTCACCCAAAATGTTTCGCTGCACTTCTCCAGTACCACCACCAATAGTGAGCGCCTTTGAGAACATGTACCCGCTGTACCAACTTTTTGATGTGATTGACTTGCCTGCAACTGCATCATCTTGCCCTATGACCATTGCATTGGCTCCGGTGATATCGCGGGCAACTTCCATCACAGTTTGTCCATGCTCGTCTGCCATGATTTTTCGAATACTTGCTTCAGGGCCAGGCTGCGTTCCCCGAAGTCTCGCGGTCAATGTGCGCATCCGAATGATCTCAAGAACGGTGTGCTCAATGTAGATATCAACAAGTCGGTGACGCAGGATTCGATTCGTAATTCCCAATTTCTTCGCTTCGGCAATGACATCCAGCGCAGTGGGTCCATTGCCCCACAAGACACCGCCAGTAGACAATGAAACCCGTTCATTGCCCAGCGTTACTTTTGCCAAGCGCCACCCATCATTAACATCTCCGACCAAATTGGCGTGAGGTATCCGTACATCTGTGAAGAACACCTCGTTGAAGCTTTCTGCGCCAGCGATGTTCTTGATGGTGCGAATTTCTATTCCCGGTACATCCATCGGACAGATGAAGTATGAGATTCCTTTGTGCTTCGGCGCATCTGGATCCGTGCGTGCAATCAGGATTCCAAATTTTGAATAATGAGCACCTGTCGTCCACACCTTTTGACCATTAACAATCCATTCGTCACCATCACGTACAGCACGTGTACTCAAACTTGCTAAGTCACTTCCGGCGCCTGGTTCTGAAAATAGCTGGCACCAAATTTCCTCAGCAGTGAGCGCAGGCATGACATAGCGATCTTTTTGCTCCTGCGTGCCGGCAAAAATAATGGTGGGTGCAGCCCATCCAATTCCTATTTGGTTTGACGGTCGCGACACACCAGCACGCGATAATTCATCATCAATAATCAACTGGTGAATGGGGTCTGCGCCGAGCCCCCATGGCTCTGGCCAATGCGGAGCCACATAACCCGATTCGGCAAGTTGAACATTCGTGGGGTTCGGATGCTGTGTGAGCCATTCACGAACGACAAGCCGACGCGGATCATCGTTTCCCGGGAGCAATTCATCCATGCATTCAGAGTAGGCGCACGGCAATTGCTTACGGTCAGCCAGAGTTCCCAGACTCCTCAAATCGGAGTCTCTACGGGTGCCCGACTACGGTTGCTGGAATGAACAAATTGGGATATGACGGAAAAGTTGCAGTAATCACAGGAGCCGGTGGTGGCCTTGGGCGCCAGCACGCACTATTACTTGCCTCACGTGGAGCACTCATCGTGGTCAATGACCTCGGCGGTGCTGTAGACGGCGGAGGCTCTGATGCCAGCGCCGCACAAAAAGTAGTGGATGAGATTCGAGCAGCTGGTGGAGAAGCCGTTGCAAACCATGACAGCGTGTCAACACCTGAAGGTGGAGAATCCATCATCAAGACCGCCATTGATGCATATGGTCGTGTCGACATTGTTATCAACAACGCAGGAATCTTGCGTGACAAGACATTCCACAACATGACGTCAGAATTTGTTGATCCAGTGATTGATGTTCACTTGAAGGGTGCCTTCAACGTCACTCGTCCTGCATGGATTCACATGCGCGAACAGGGATACGGAAGAGTCATCTCAACATCGTCAGCTGCAGGAATTTTTGGCAACTTCGGCCAGGCCAACTACGGCGCAGCAAAAATGGGCCTTGTTGGGTTCACTCGCGTACTCGCAGCTGAAGGCGCCAAGTACAACATCAAATCAAACGTCATTGCGCCACTTGCGCTGACACGTATGACTGAAAACTTGATGGGCGCCATTGGTGACAAACTTGACCCATCACTTGTCACGCCAATTGTTGCGTGGCTTGCTCACGAAGATTGCGATGTATCAGGCGAGATCTACTCAGTCGGTGGCGGACGTGTTGCACGCGTATTCATCGGCGAGACCCAAGGTTTCTACAAGCCAGGTCTGACTTTGGAAGACGTACGCGACAACTGGACACAGATTCGCGACACCGATGGTTACCAAATTCCTGCCAACCTTCCTGAAGAAACCGGCATGTTCTTTAACGCCATGAAAGACGCGTGACTGACGAATCAGTCGATACGTTCCGTGCTCGCGCTGCGGCATGGCTGACACTCAACCGTCAGCATGCCCCGCGTGACTACGGAGCCATTTGCCCTCCGAACCTCATAGAAGAGGCGAAGAACTGGCAGCGACTGATTTTTGATGCCGGATTCGCTGGCCTTCATTGGCCAACTGAACACGGCGGACAAGGACTTTCTCCAACACATCACGGCGCATGGGTAGAAGAGTGCGCAAAGGTCGGTGTGCCGCCTGTGCTGAACATGGTGGGACTCGTACTAGCGGGTGGCGCAGTAATGACGTTCGGAACTGACGACCTCAAAAAACAACATCTTCGTTCAACTCTCAATGCCGACAACGTGTGGTGTCAGTTGTTTTCCGAACCCGGCGCCGGAAGCGATCTCGGTTCACTCTCCACGCGCGCCGATAAAGACGGCGACCGATTCATTATCAATGGTCAAAAAGTGTGGTGCAGTGGTGGCCGGTGCAGTAACTGGGGAATTCTCATGGCGCGCACAGATTTTGAAGCAAAGAAACACGAAGGTATTTCGTTTTTTCTTATTCCAATGGACTTGCCCGGAATTGAAGTCCGACCGCTCAAGCAGATGACTGGTGAATCCGAATTCGATGAGGTGTTCTTCACTGACGTGGAACTACCGGCCGAGTATCTCATCGGTCCGCTACACGGCGGATGGGGCGTCGGCATGGCAGTGCTCACCAACGAACGCGGCCATATCGGCGCAAGCATCATTGGCCTTGAACGCAGACTTGAATCGATGTCAAACCTTGGTAAGGGTCGCGAACTATCTCCTACTCAACGTCAACAATTAGCGACTCTCATTTCAACCGGCACTGCATATAAATCTGTCGCACAAACGCAAGGCCCTGTGGCATCCACTGCTTCGTCATTAATGAAACTCGGCATCACCGAGATGATGTTCAATATGTCAATGTTGCGGGGCGACATTGCAGGTGCTGAGGCCATGCTTGATGGACCTGATGCGCTCGGCATGATGTCTGCTCCGGGCGGGCGTATTGCTGGAGGCACAAGCCAAGTGCAACGCAATATCATTGGCGAACGATTGCTCGGCCTACCGCGGGAGCCAAAATGACACAAAACATTGCATGCAACGACGCACGTCTCATTTCATCTGTTGATGGTGTCACCATCGCTATGCATGACTTTGGTGGCACGGGCTCTCCTGTGTTGTTGTCACACGCCACAGGCTTTCATGCGCATTGCTGGGAACCAGTCGCCCATGCTCTGAATTCACACCATCATGTAGTTGGCCTTGACCATCGCGGATACGGCGATGCTGAAACGGTCGACCCAACAACAATGACGTGGGATCAATACGGTCTTGACGCACTTGCAGCTGCTCGTGATTTATACGCCCAACACAATGAGCCGATCATTGGTATTGGTCATTCCATGGGCGGTGCAAGTTTGCTCATGGCAGCACATAGCGAACCACATCTGTTCAAAGCTCTCTTTGTCTTTGAACCGATCGTCTTTCCTCCACCAGACCCCGACGCTGGCGAGCGACCTGGTAGTCCACTTCCTGCAGGTGCGCGCAAACGCCGCAGCCGTTTCGAATCTTTTGAAGCTGCCATAGAAAACTTTGCAGCGAAGCCACCGATGGCTGCATTTAATGCTGTTGCTCGCGAGGCATATGTTCGTCATGGATTCAAACCAACTACCGATGGTGACATTGAATTGAAATGTCTTCCCGAGCATGAAGCGCGCACATACGAAACGGGCGGAACAAGCGGCGCATGGGACTCGCTTCCCTCCATCACTACTCCTGTGTGGGTCTTGTCCGGAGCGATAGCGCCATTTCAACCATCAACATTTGCGATCACTGTTGCGGAACGAATTCCTGGAAGCACATACGTGCGTTGGGACGAAGTAGGCCATTTCGGCCCACTAGAGAAACCAGAACTGATCTCCCAATACGTCACCTCCGTCGTCCCAACATTGTCATGAGTTTTGATTCAGCCGGAGATCGCATCCTTGAGCCATTGCGTACCAACAAAATAACCAACACAGTGTTCGGAATCGCAAGCACGATTGGTGACTTCAGCATTATCTGGCATATCACTGGCCTTTTGTATGCCATCGGATCAATGCAAAGATTTCACCAAGCGATTGCGTTATCCGCTGCACTCGGCGCCGAGAGCATCATCGTCAACCAGGGCGTCAAGAGAATCTTTCGACGCGAGCGTCCCACCGTGTCTGGTGATGATCGCTTTGATGTACGAACGCCAAGCACTTCTAGTTTCCCTAGCGGCCACGCGTCATCCGCCACTGTTGCGGCAATAATTCTGATTTGGATGACCGGTTTTCCACTTGCGGTTCTGTGGGTCATCATGGCTGGCGTTGTTGCACTCAGCCGTGTCGTGGTCCGCATTCATCATCTGTCAGACATCGTTGGCGGAGTCATTACTGGTGCAATTTTGGGGACTATTGCAGTCCCAATCATTTCGTCGATTATTGGCTAGTAGGTTGGCTCTATGAGCGACAAGCGGATGAGCGATACAGAGTCACTGATGTGGCGGCTTGAAAAAGACCCGTACCTTGCATCTACGTTCGCCAACATCACCATTCTTGACCGACCTCCGAATATGGATGCGTTGTACGCCCGCATGGAACGCACATCTATTTTGTTTCCGCGATTGCGCCGTCGTGTTCTTCCGGCGCCAGGAAATTTTGGTAACCCAACATGGGTCGATGACCCGTCATTCGATATTCGTTACCACGTGCGCAACATTTCTTTGCCAGAACCTGGCGACATGCGCCAGCTTCTTGACCTCACTACGTTGCTCGTAGCTGATCCATTCGACAGGTCACGCCCTCTGTGGCACTTCATCATTGTCGATGGCCTGCGTGGCGGCCGAAGTGCACTCGTTCAGAAATTGCATCACACAGTGACTGATGGGCAAGGTGGAGTGGAACTTTCGCTGCAGTACCTCGACCTGCAACGCGACCCTGCGCCATTACCCGCAATTGATCCCGAGTTAGTCAATGCCGCACACTCGGCTTCTGAACCGGATTCAACCGAAGCATTGCGAGGCGCGATGACTGATTCATTGCGACTGCCAATTGCTGTCTTGCGCCAAGTACGTGACGTGCTATCTGACCCTTCACTCATTGGAAGTATTGGCTCGTCAACCTCGGCAACCATTAAAGGCCTCATTGCCCAACTCAACGAAGTTGATTCGTCACGTTCACCGCTTTGGACATCGCGCTCATTACGTCGTCGTCTCGAAACAACTCGTGTGTCGTATCACGACATGCGTGGAGCAGCAAAAATACTTGGCGGAACACTGAACACTTCTTTCGTCACAGCCGTCGCGCACGCAGCTGGTGCATACCATCGCGAGATGGGAGCCCCCGTTGAGTCCTTACGCGCATCAATGGCAATAAGCACACGAAATGAAAGCAGTGGGAGTAACGCATTCACTCTTGCGCGGATGCTGGTTCCTACTGCCGACATGCCGATTGCTGAACGCTTCTCTGCAATCAACGAAATCCTTGTTGCTGCACGTACCGGCGCCGAGTCCTCGTCACTAGAGGCGTTAGCCACTGTGTCATCAGTAGTTCCAACCTCGATCATCACTCGCCTTGCCCGTTCACAAGCCGAAACAGTCGATTTTGCTACTTCAAACGTTCGCAGCGCTGGAGTGCCTTTGTTTATGGCTGGCTCTCAGTTGTTAGAGAATTATCCGGTTGGCCCACTGGGCGGAGTCGCTTTCAATGTGACATTGATGTCATACATGGGAAGCCTCGATTGTGGAATCAATATTGATGAGGCTGCTGTCGAAAGTCCGACATTGTTGCGTGACTCATTGTCACAAGCATTTACAGAATTATCTGCATTCGCACCTGAGCGCGACAATAAATCTTCAGCACCACGGGCTGAAGAAAGCGCTACTAAACGGCAGCGACGGTGGTGGCGACGCTCGCAGTGAGCAAGCCGCGAAGGTCGAGCAACAAGTCGCCCACTTCTACAGCTGACACCAGTTCACGGCGCAACATTTCTGCAAGCGCTTTGTCGATGACGGCAAGCGCCTCTGTGATCACTGTTTCGTGAGTATCGATCATGTGGTGCTCCTCTCGGTATCGAACGGATTGCCCGATTGCTCGGTTCCGCCCGATATCTACATCGTACAGATGGCATGACCCAACAAGTGTGCACTTACGTATCTCTGGTGCATTTATGCCGTGACTCGTGCCATAAGGTCTGTTTTATGAATTTTGAGGGCAAGACCACCGTAGTAACAGGCGCAGCAAACGGAATTGGTGCCGCCCTGGCGCGCCGATTCCATGCAGCAGGCGCACGTGTAGTAGTCGCAGACCGCGATGCGAAAAATCTTGAGGCAATCGAAAAGGAACTCAATTCCATCCGACCCGATAGTGCATTCGCAGTTGTTGCGGATATCGGATCCGAGGCTGGCAATGTTGCGCTTATCGATGCTGCTCGCGCGAAGTTCGGCTTTATTGATTTGTTCTACGCAAATGCCGGTGTCGGAATGGGAACTGATCTTGAATCAACCGATGAAGAGACATGGAATACTGCGATGAACATCAACTTGCATTCGCATAGGTGGGCCGCAAAACATTTGATGGGTGAATGGCTCGCCGCTGGCGAAGGGTATTTCTGTAGTACCGCATCTGCTGCAGGCCTGTTGTCACAAATTGGAAGTGGTCCATACAGCGTCACGAAACATGGTGCTGTTGCCTTTGCTGAATGGCTCTCCATTACTTACGGCGATCGTGGAGTGCGAGTAACAACATTGTGCCCTCAAGGCGTCAACACAAATATGTTGAACCCGCCAGATGCGGTACCAGGAATTGGAAATACCGACGGCGGAAGCGCTGTCAAGGCTTCAGGAGTAGTACTCGAGCCAGCAGAGGTCGCAGATATTGTCTACAACACCATCGTTGCTGAAAAATTCTTAGTGATGCCTCACCCCGAGGTTCACACATACGAGAAGCGCAAAGTAGACGACCGTGACCGCTGGTTGTCTGGCATGCGACGCCTCCAAGCACGCGTTGCGGGCGGCTGATAACTCAGCCACTGTGTTGTTCTAAAGTACGCCCATGGCAGTACGACTAGACCCAGCAGACGAATACATGCACGAACTCGGCCCAGAGTCGAACTTCAACGAGAGCATGTACATAAATTGTTTCGACCCAACGTCGCAAGTAGGCGGATGGTTCCGCATGGGCAACCGTGCAAACGAGGGTTATGCAGAGATGACCATTTGTATCTATTTGCCGAATGGTCGCGTTGGCTTTATGTTCAAGCGTCCGAACATTGATAACAATGATGCTCTCGATGCTGGGGGCCTCACGTGGACCATGGTGAAGCCTTTCGAAGAATTACGCATTGACTATGTCGGCAAAGTTGTTGTGCTTGATAATCCGCACGACATGGCAGATCCTAAAAAGGCATTTGCAAATAATCCATTCTCAGAATGCGAAGCTCACATCACATTTACTGGCCAAGGCAAGCCAAGCATGTTTGGCGGCGAGCCAGATGTGCCACATGAAGCCCCAGGTGAAGAATTCGCAAAAGGCCACTACGAACAACTTGTGACAGCAACCGGCTCTATTCGCGTCGGTGACGAAGAATTTGCAATCAATGGTTTCGGATTGCGTGATCATTCATGGGGTCCACGTTTCTGGCAAGCGCCGTGGTACTACCGCTGGCTCACTGCAAACTTCGGAGAAAATCTCGGCTTCATGGCAAGCCGTGTTGCAAAGAAAGATGCAGCGGGTTCTCGCGGCGGATTCGTGTGGGACAACGGACAAATTCACTTGTGTGATGACGTGCAAATTTCAACAATCACAGTTGGTGAAGACAACTACCACGACAAGGTGACGGGCGTCATAAAGTCTTCGCGATCAAATAAAGAATGGAATTTTGAAGGCGAAGTAACAAGCCTCATTCCTCTTCGAAATCGTCGCCAAGACCCCGATGGCAACTGGTTGATGACACGCATTAGTGAAGGCATGACCAAGTGGCGTATCACTTCTGGAGAACATGAGGGTGCAACAGGTTTCGGAATGTCTGAATATCTTGATCAAATCATCGACGACGCACCTGTAGGTATTGCCGAGTAGCAACTCGCTACCCACAATCGTTGACACAATCAGTGGGTACTGTGCGGGTATGCGCATTCCCCGTTTAATACTTACTCTTTTACTAGTCGGCACTCCTGTTGCTGCGGTGGTTGCGACATCATCAATTGCACTCGCAGATCCGTTCACGTATTCAAGTATTGATATCGGTAATTCTGCAGTGTGTGCAGTGACAATCGACGGAACGGGACTGTGTTGGGGAAATAACCGCGACCAATACCTCATTGCTTCATCGAATGAACTCAACGTGACCACACCGACAAAAGTGCCACTGCCAAATAATGACCGCTTCGTCACGCTTGATGGTGGCCCCAACCGCACATGGTGTGGGTTAGCCACATCGGGAAAGGTGTACTGCTGGGGCGATCACCACATCGGAAGTTATTTCATCACCACTTCTCGCACACCCGTTGCTGTCGAATTTCCTCATGCAATGACAATCACTGAAGTCCATAGCGGCTACAGCAATGGTTGCGCATTGAACACCGACGGCGAACTGTGGTGCTGGGGAGACATTCTCGAATCTGGAAGCGGGCAAACAGAACCAATCCGCACCCCAGTTAAAGTTGCCATTCCATCTGGCGAGCGAGTTGTCAATTTTGACAATGGCGGTGCCTCATGTGCAGTTACTGATCTCGGAAACATATATTGCTGGGGCCATTCAAACGGTGAAGGTCAATTAGGTATCGGATACAAAAGCGTCTTTGCATATGGAGTATCAGTTACCCCACTAAAAGTTCTCACTCCTGCTGGCGTTCAGTTCGCAACAGTCTCAACATCGCTTGAACACGCTTGCGCTCTGTCAACAAATGGAACTGGATACTGCTGGGGCGACAACTACGAGGGCCTCTACGGAAATGACTCGTACGTCGATAGTTGGGTACCAACACCCATGGTCGTTCCGAACAATGAAAAACTGTCGCACGTATCCACTGGTTGGTATCACACATGCGTGGTTACTACCTCTGGCACAGCGTGGTGCTTTGGTCGCGGAGCATTTGGTGAACTGGGCACCGGCACCACTCTCGGTGGCAAGACATACAGAACTCCCCTTGTTCCCTCTGGGATTCAATTCTCCTCGATTAGCGCTGCGATCGGAACTACTTGTGCCATCGACCAATCCAACAAAGTCTGGTGTTGGGGTGGATTGAACTGGGGTACAAGCGGCAGCGGAAAGCTTGAGGCCTCCCTGTTTCCTGAAGTCATTTTGCCTGTCGGCACTCCAACTGTCTCCCTTAGTTCCGCCACTGACATTGATGCAGAAACTGCGACCATACGTGGCACAGTCAATGCAAATGGCAACGCCACACGCATGACAGTGGAGTATTCAACCTCGTCAACATTTACTTCATCACACAGCGTCTCTGTCTTCACAGTGTTACGCGACGGCAATTATTCGCCAATCGCTATACCTACTGACATCAGTGCACTCTCACCGCGTACTACGTATTACGCACGAATGACTGCAACCAATACTTTTGGTTCAACAGTGAGCAATGCCATTTCCTTCACCACTCTTGGCTCAGAGCCGACAGTTACTAGTCTGAATATCACAGACATCACTGGCAACGAAGCAAACATGACCGTCTCCGTGAACCCTGGACGTTTGGCTACTGCATCTGTTCTTGAATACTCAACCGACAACACCTACGTCACGAACGTCACTACGGTTCCACTCAGTTCAACAAGAGGGCCTGACACCCAGGCTCTCACTGCATCACTTTCAAATCTTCGTGCTCGCACCACGTATTACACGCGAGTAACTTCTACCAACCAATTGGGCAGCACGACGTCTAGCACTACATCATTCACCACCATCGGAAACCTTCCGAGCGCACTTCTTGCTTCAGTCGAAAGTTCACTAACTTCAGTTTCTGCCATTGTCACAGTTGATACCGGACTTCTGTCCGGAACGGTGTATCTAGAAGCGTCAACTAATCGCAGCTTTGAAAATTCATCATCGTCCAACGTCGGAACCTTTTACAGTGGCGGCCCCACACGACATTCACTGACAGTTTCTGGCCTTACTAATCGCACTGACTACTTCATTCGCGCGAAAGCCACAAATGAACTTGGGTCATTCACTACTGTAATCAAGAGCATGCGTACAGCCGGAGGAATTCCAGTTATTGGCAGTGTCACAATCACACCGTCAACCAGCACCGCTTCACTATCTGCTTCTATCGATACCACAGGACTTGACACATTTGTTACTGCCGATGTCTCCACCAAAGCGGACTTTTCAGATTCAACGGAGTATTTCTTGTACTCCGGAACTACTAGTGGTGAACACAGAACCACTCTCAAGAATCTGGTTCCGCGAGTCACCTATTACCTTCGAGTGATTGCCACTAATGATTCCGGCACGGTACTCAGTGTGACCAAGACCTTCTTGGCTGTAACACCGGTCGGAGTTGTCATCAACGACGACAAAGAAACTGCTCAGTCTCCAAGCGTTGAATTGTCATTCACGACACCAGCCCGAACGACAGCCATTCGCATTTCGAATTATGCCGACTTCTCTCATGCGCGCGTCATTCCCACAACGACAAGTCTCGCGTGGCAATTGCTCGAGCCAAAAGGATCCCGCTCAACTCGAACCGTGTGGGTGCAGTTCATCTCGTCAGAAGGAACAGTGTCTCAGTACTCCGACTCCATTGATGTCATCACAGATGAACCAGTACCAACAACAACGGTGCCGACCTCCACGACAAGCACCACCTCTACGACAACCACCATTCCCGAGGTAACGGTCGCTCGTACTCTCTCCGCCATACAACCAGTAGTTGTCGCCAGGTCTTACGCACCAGTTCGCAGCGCAACCGTGATGGCACGGCAGAATCAATCAAACATAAAGAAGATTCAAACCAAGATCGGTAAGAAGATCTCGACACGAACGGTCGTAGCTACAAAATCTGGCAAGTACGTCATAGTCTTTCCTAAAGGAATCAAATCGATGAACGTTCGCTTCGTTAGCAAATCCGGTTTGGTATCAGCCTGGTCGCAAATTGCAGCACCGTAATAGCGCCGTGAGGTCAGTTATTTGCAGTGCGATTCAGGAATTGCTCGGCAACGTCTGCGCTGCCAATCACTTCCAGTGATGACATAGGGATTCTGCGCCACAGGCCCAACAACAATTGTGATGCTGAACCGCGGATAGCACAGTCCCCTTTTGAATGTTCGCGAGTCACAACAACGTCTGATGAGCCAGTCGGAACAATCAACCATTCACCGTCTACATCGGTGCAATGAATATGTACAGAGCCACTGAGAGGCCCTTCCTCTTCACGCATATTGCTCACCAACATCACGTGCACATATTCATCGATGCCATCGCTCGCTAGTTCTGCATCAAATTCAGCGGTGTTGCCAGCGGCGCAGTGCGCATCCCATGCGTGCACAGCGGTCTCGTGCGCCATACGACGAATCACCCACGCAATATTCTGAATGCCTGCCCATGTCCAGCATGAACGAGTTGGATCAAGAGACGACAACACACTGATGAGTTCGTTTAGTCCGGCGCGGTATTCAGTGAGTAAATCTTTATCAGCGGGCTTTGAACGTGGCACGTAGTCGCCAGGGTTCATGAGGTGGGTCTCAACAATGAACTTCCACGAATAATGCACTTCAATCATGTGCCACAGCAGGTCATTACCAACCCACGGTTCACACGATGCAACTGGTGCATTCATCGCCTGGGCGATGGAAACAGCAAAAGCATCACCCTCGCGTCGTAAAACTGCGAGATATTCAGCATTGGCCAACATGATCTAATACAACGAACTAAATCGAGCGCGTGGCGTCAGCCAGTTCTTGCCACTGCTTCATCGGCAATGTGCCAGGAGCATCAGTAAGTACTTGAACGCATACATGGTCCGCACCGGAATCAAGATGCGCTTTAAGGCGAGCCGTGATCTGTTCGATTGTTCCCCATGCAATGATGGCGTCAACGACGTGGTCTTCTTGGTTAGCCACTTCGTCAGCGTCAAACCCCAGGCGAACAAGGTTGTTTACATAGTTCGGCAAACGTGTGTAGGTGTTCATATGTTGACGAGCAATCGCACGGGCTTTGGTTGGGTCAGTTTCAAACACCACTCCTTGTTCTGGAGCCAACAGTGCATCAGCCCCCATGACGCCGCGCGCCATTGCAGTGTGCTCAACAGGAACGAAATACGGGTGTGCCCCAGCGCAACGTTCTGCAGCAAGCTTCAACATCTTTGGCCCCAAGGCAGCAAGGACACGCTGTGGCGGCGCACTAGGAGCTGGTGAAAAGAAAATGCCAGCATCCATTGCATCGAGATATTCCACCATTGTGGAATATGGCTTAACGTAATTGCCCTTGTGAACGCCGTTCACCATTGGCGCATGACTGACGCCCATTCCCAACAGAAATCGGTTTGGGAAGGCTTCAGAAACGGTTTTCCATCCGGCCTGCATTGTTTGCGCTGTACGAGCATGAATGCTCGCAATGCCTGTCGCCAAAATCATGTTTTTAGTGGCAGACAGCAAAAGTGGCGTCGATGCAAATGGTTCACGCAACACTGCTTCAGGAACCCACACTGTGCCAAAGCCCATCTCTTCTACTTGAGCGATTGCTTCCTGTGCCTTTGCCATTGGTTGCAGGTCAAAGTCTGCAGTCCATAGTCCGACGCGTCCAAGATTAATTTTGCTCATGACCTAAACGCTAGAGGATTCATTCGTTGAAATCGTTAGCGCTGCAATAACCAATCATCAATGAGACGGCGCGCAATTGAGATCGAACCAGGAATCATCGGCAGGTCGTCCCTGCTGTACCAATTGGCGTCTGCAATTTCAGTTGTGTCACACACAATGTCACCAGAGACATAACTCGCGCGGAAACCCAGCATCAGAGAATTCGGGAACGGCCATGGCTGACTGGCCACATACTCAACATTGTTGACAATGATGCCCACTTCTTCTTCCACTTCACGAGCAACTGCTTGTTCAAGGTTTTCTCCCGGTTCAACAAACCCAGCAAGACAGGAATACAACGGCATCGGGAAATTGGTACCGCGCGCTAACAACGCTTGTTGATCATCGCCTTCGCCGCGTGTCACGAGAGTGATGATTGCAGGCGACAGACGAGGGAACTGCATAAGCGAACATGCAGGACAACGAAATGCTCGCTCGTTATGTGCAAGCTCTGTCGGCTCACCGCATCTGCCGCAGAAACGATGCGTGCGCGCCCATTCAATGAGCTGCACTGCGCGGCCTGCTACTGCCCATTCGGTATTGCTGACTCGCGCAAACAAGGAATACAAATCAGTCTCAGCGCCGTACCCAGGGTCTTCGCCACGCGGTACGTCAATTCCCCAGCAGGCAACGTCTCCGTGCATGCCCAGAAAGTGACTGGTCCATGATTCCTCTGCTGGACGGTCATCAATAAACACCTTGGTACCAACCACATGGATATAGCGATGTTCAACAACCGAATCGGCGGGAATTAGAGAAGGGCGGAAGGAGGATTCATGCTGGCTCATTGCCCACTGACGGTAGTGCGTATGGCCCTGTCTAAGATAACTACATGGCACGTACCCAAAACCCAGTAGTAATCATCGACACCTTGCGCACCCCCATCGGCAAGCGCAATGGTGGTTTGTCCACCTTGCACCCCGGCGAATTGCTCGGCATTGTGCAAAAAGGAATCCTTGACCGCACAGGTATTGACCCAGCACTTGTTGAACAAGTTGTTGGTGGCTGCGTGAGCCAAGTCGGCGAGCAAGCATTCAACATCACTCGTACCGCATGGTTGGCAGCAGGCCTTCCGCTTACAACTGCTGCAACAACAATCGACACACAGTGCGGTTCATCACAGCAAGCAACTGGCCTTGCAAGTTCGCTCATCGGTTCTGGAGTTGTAGACATCGCTATTGCGTGTGGTGTTGAAGTTATGAGCCGCGTACCCATCGGTGCATCTGGTCGTAAGGATTTTGGTCTCGGAATCCCCATCCCAAAGACATATTTTGAAGAGTATGAAATGACTTCTCAGTTCGAAGGCGCAGAGCGCATCGCTGACAAGTGGGGCGTCACACGCGAAGACACCGACAAGTGGGGCCTTATCTCACAGCAGCGCGCCATTCGCGCGTGGGAAGAAGACCGCTTCTCTGGTCAATTCATCGAAGTCGATGCGCCTGAAGTTAATGAAGCTGGCGAAGTCACTGGTACACGTCGTGTTTCACGCGACGAAGGCCTTCGTGAGACCACGCTTGAAAAACTGGGCACATTGAAGCCAGTCGGCCGCCCAGACGGCGTCCATACAGCTGGTAACTCATCGCAAATTTCGGACGGCGCATCAGCTGTTCTCATGATGACAGAAGAGAAAGCCAACCAGCTCGGACTCAAAGCACGTGCACGAATTGTAGATTCTTGCCTAGTTGGGGTTGATCCGGTACTCATGTTGACAGGACCAATTGATGCAACCCAGCGTCTCCTTCAGCGCAACAACTTGAAGATCTCAGACATTGATGTGTTTGAAATCAACGAAGCGTTTGCATCTGTAGTTCTCGCATGGGCCAAAGAAGTTGGTGCAGATCTTGAGCGCACGAACCCTAACGGTGGTGCAATTGCTCTTGGTCACCCTCTCGGCGCAACCGGCGCCTTTCTTGTCACCAAGGCACTGAACGAACTCGAGCGCACCGGTGGTCGCTACGCAATCGTTTCAATGTGCTGTGGCGGTGGCCTCGGAACCGGCACGCTCATCGAGCGTCTCTAAATAAAGGAGCGCGCATGGCGCGCATTCATGTAGCCATCACGGCTTTTCTTTTCTCGTTGCTTGTATTCGGCTGCGCCCAAAAACAAGTAACGGTCACACCTGACGGCCGAGTTCATGGCATCATCACACACGTCACAGATGGCGACACCGTTGCAGTTCGCTTTGGTAGCACCACGGAAAAGATTCGCCTCATCGGAGTTGACACTCCTGAAACAAAGCATCCCACTAAACCAGTCGGTTGTTGGGGGCCAGAAGCATCTGCGCATACAACAGCGCTACTGCCACCTGGCACTCACGTGTACATCGTGCGCGATGCAGAGGCACGCGATAAATACCGGCGGTTGTTGGCATACATCTACCGAACAGCAGACGACCTATTTGTGAACAAGGAGTTACTTGCAGGTGGGTGGGGTGTACCGCTTTCAATTGCACCAAACACTGCATTCGAAACAGATTTTGCCGCTGCTGCATATTCAGCACAGCAGGCGAATCTCGGGTTATGGGCACATTGTCGGGGGTAGGGTTTCTCTATGCCAAACAGCCGCTCACTTGCCTCACGATTGGGCCACAGCGACGATGCTCGACTGGTAATCATTTCGTGCGACGACCTTGGGTCATGTCACGGAGCAACCGAAGGCGTCTACCAAGCCATTCGTCATGGTGTAGCAACTTGCGCGTCCATCATGGTTCCTGCTCCGTGGGCACGTTACGCAGCTGATCAATACAAGGGCGAAGACATTGGTGTTCATCTCACACTCAACGCCGAGCACCCGTTGTACCGCTGGGGCCCACTCACTCATGCCCCAACGTTGTTGTCAGGCGAAGGCGGCTTTCCTCGTTCAGTAGACGACTTATGGGAACACGCCGATTCAACCGAAGTGTTGCGCGAATGTCGTGCACAAATTGAACGCGCTTTGGCTTGGGGAATTGATGTCTCTCACCTTGCGCCGCATCTCACGTCCATCACGTTGCGCCCCGAATTCTTTGACGTGTACTTGGAACTTGCAGTGGAATTCAAACTTCCCATTCGATTGCCGTCCACTATTTCTGCTTCAGCGGCCGGGTTTCCGTTCCGACAATTAGCCGCCGATGAAGGATTGGTTTTCCCTGATCATTTTGACCATGACTGGCGTACTGGCAGCCGCGAACGAGTTCTCACTGCGCTTGCTTCACTCGAACCAGGTGTTACTGAGATTCACGTACAACCAGCAATTGATACAGCCGAAGTGCGCGCGTTAGGCGAAGTAGCAACAGGCTGGATCGATGACCTTGCGCTCGCTACAAGTGATGAATTGCGCAATGCTGTCACTGCAAGTGGCGCTGTGCTTATTGGCTATCGCGAATTACGCGACGCCATGCGTGTTGGCTAACGAATACCGACAAACATGTCGGTCTCCATCATTCCTTCTGGGACGTCACGATGATGGCTCTGCGCAAGAATCCAATCTTCCCATGGGTACACATCAGCTAGTTCTTCATCGGTAAGACCAAACCAAAATTTGGCAGCCGGATCAACCTGTGTTGCATGTGCACGCAAGGATTGAGTACGCGCGTATAGGTACTCACCAATGTGTAAACGAGTTGTGACGCGATGATCTTGTGACGGACGATTACGCCAGTTCTCATCAAATGGCGACTCGCCGTACTTCAGTACTAATGCTTCATGGACAGCCAAGATGCGCTCTTTTGCCCACAATGTGTAATACATCTTTTGTGGTTGCCATGGTTCACCAGCATCTGGATACCACGCAGGGTCACCTGCACGGTCAAATGCCAACACACTTGCATCATGCACGCGTAAGTGGTCAGGATGTGGATAGCTGGCCTGATCATCGTTGTAGGTGAGAATCACATGAGGTCGCTCAAGGCGAATAAGACGCACGAGACGTCCTGCTGCTTCGTCAAGATCTGCCATATGGAAACAATCAGGATTGTTGTTCGATTCAGAACCAGCCATGCCCGAGTCTCGGTAGCCCAACATGTGCAATGAAGAAAAACCAATCGCCTCGACTGATTTGCGCAACTCTTCTGGACGAACAATTGCCAAGTGCGCACGTTCTTGTTCTGGCGTCATGTTGTGGAAGGGCTGGCCAGGTTCACGCAATGCAGGGTTCTGCAAGTCGCCCTCTTCTCCGCCGGTGCAACACACGAGTACGGTGCGCACGCCTTCAGAGAAGTACTTGGCAACCGTCGGGGCGCCCTTTGACGCTTCATCGTCAGGATGAGCATGAATTGTCATGAGACAGAGAGGATCTCCTAAGGAAGACAATTGCGGTGTAGGCATCCTTGACAGGATAGTGACCACACCTCCCTGAACCGAACACGCTGGGGGGTTGTTCCACCGCTAAGGGTGTTCAATCTGTGAGAATAGACGTATCGACTTCTCCACCACCGCCCTGCCAATTGGCATCTTTGAGACTGACATCAATTGTCGTCTCACAGCGGGCAACGATGCTTTTCGAGCATTGGTCCTGGGTGGAGCGCCACTCAGTGTCGGCACCGCTCCATGGGTGAACGCGTTACCGCAAGAGCGAACCGAATGTGAACGACGTTGGGTGCAACACCGCGATAGCGGCGAAACGTTCACCGTTGAATTTCGAATTGGTTTAGCAACGGGTGAAGTGATGTGGATTCAAGTATCCACACAGCCAGTTGTTATCGACGGCGCGCTTGCCGGATACATCGGCACAGCGATTGATTGCACCACTCTTGTGACGCAACGCCAATTGTCTGATCAGTTGGTCGGGCTACTTGATGTCTCTGGCGATGCGGTGCTTGTTTTTGACCGCGTCGGAGAACTGATGTTTGCAAACGACACTGCTCGCACACTGATTGGGGTCACAGACCCAGGTGCAGGAGCTGGCGATGTTGCTGCCCGAACTTTTATGCAGGCAGTTCGTGACCAACTTCCCCGCGTGCTACTTGACGCTGCCCCACCAGCCGATTCTTCGCATCGCTGGGAAGGCGAAATCGGTTTTCGCTCACCAGATGGCATTGCACGCACCTTGTCAGTCGTGGTGCAAGTGGTGCGTGATGCAAACGGAAGTGTTCATCATTGGGCCACAATCACTCGCGACATCACTGAAGAACGTCAGTCTCAAGCAGAACTAGCGCGGCAAGCCACACATGACGCACTAACCGGATTACCGAACCGTGTGTTGTTCGAACGAAAGACAACAGAAGCCCTTGAGCGCAGTCGAACTACGCATTCAAGCGTTGCAGTGTTGTTCATTGACCTCGACAAACTCAAACATGTCAATGACACCATTGGTCATGCTGTAGGCGACCAACTGATTGTCACTGTTGCACGCCGACTAGCTGCAGCAACTCGGCCAAGCGACCTGGTGGCACGTATCAGTGGTGACGAATTTGTTGTTTTGTGCGAAGGACTACTAGACGAACAAGTCGCCCTAGATGTTGCTGAACGAATTCGTATGTCAATCACTGGCCCATTGGTATTGCAAGGTGTCGAAATTGAAGCGGGCGCAAGTATCGGCGTTGCTATGTCTACACCCGAACTTCTCAACACAGAATCTGCCGCAGATGCTGCAGTCACATTGTTACGGTCAGCAGACACTGCCATGTATCGCGCAAAACAACGCGGCCGTGGAAGGTCTGAGTTGTATAGCGAAGACATGCGCACAGCTGCTAAAGCCCGCCAAACACTGGCATCAGAACTTGAACAAGCACTTGCCGGCAATCAATTCGCAGTGGTCTTTCAGCCAATCGAGTCTGCACATACAGGTCGCGTCGTTGCTGCAGAGGCGTTGTTGCGCTGGAACCACCCAACGCGTGGATTACTTGCACCTGGCGCCTTCCTTGACCTTGCAGATGAATCAGGGCTCATCGCTCCGATTGGTGACTGGGTTCTGAATGAAAGTGCCCGTACTGTTGCCGAATGGATTTCCACCGGTCTTGTTGATCGCGGTATGGCAATTCACGTCAATGCATCGCGACGCCAATTGTCTGACATCACTTTTGTAGATCGTGCTCTCACTATCTTGCGTGACAACAATCTTGAAGGTTCTCAACTGGTATTTGAAACCTCAGAAGCAACACTTGTAGACAACAATCCCTCAGTTCTACGTACAGTCACCGCACTAAAGCGCCAAGGTGTCCGCATTGCAGTTGATGACTTTGGTGCCGGCTACTCATCACTTGCTTCATTACGTACCTTCCCTGCTGACCTGTTGAAGCTTGATGGCACGTTGGTGCGCGATGTCGGACGTACGGATGGTGGAGACGACCCCATGGTCCGTTCTCTTATCCAATTGGCCCACTCATTGAATTTGATTGTGTGTGCAGAATGGGTCACTACCGAAGATCACGTGCAACGCCTCAAGGTTCTCGGGTGCGATTTACTGCAAGGCAACCGAATCGGCGAGCCAATTTCTGCCGAAGCATTTGCAACAAAATTGCGCAGAACTACTGCGCAGTCAATTCAAGCTACTGATTAGCTTGCAGCGGGCGCAGGACCAAGTCCGGCGAAATACGCCAACAACGGTGGTGCCTCATTTGCAAGACGGAAGACAAACTGGCTCCCGGCCCAACCATCAGACACAGGCAGTGCATACGAAATAGCAGTTCCTTCACCAATCGGTCGTAATTTGCGCGCCAGATCAATGAGGTCAAGTCGCTCGTCGACAGACACTGCCGCAGCAAATGCATCCAAAACATTGTGAGCATCAAGTGGATGCTGCGCCAAATAAATTGCAGCATCTTTCGCAAGCATTGACATGAAAGCACGTTGGCGAGTACCGCGACCTACGTCTCCAGTTCCTTCTAATCGCCACACTCCATCAATCTTTTCTTCAAGGTGACGGGCCCGTGCGTAACTCAATGCTTCAACACCTGATTGCAGTTTGCATGCTTTGCGACCAATATGGAAGCCAGTTGCTTTGTCACGTGATGCGCGGGGCACACACACATGAACTCCGCCAATTGAGTCGACAATTTGCTTGAACCCAGAAAAATTAATCTCGACATAATGATGAATTGGCACATTCAGTGCTCGTTGCACTGTGCGCACCAAGACATCAGCACCACGCTGATACGCGGCATTGACTTTCGCAAATTTATCGTTGTCAGACATGCGTACCCATAGGTCACGCGGAATTGACATCATTGATACTTGTTTTGCCTTGGTGTCGTACCGCACAAGAATCAATGTGTCTGAACGCATTCCTGGGTTTGCTTCTTCAGTCCCCACTGTCGCAAAATCTTCATCAGTCGGGTCTGCACTTGCCCGCGAGTCTGAACCAACTAGTAAAAAATTCTCCACGCCATCGCTCGGTGGCGACAACGCAGGAGTCGCTGCTGGGACTCGACGAACAGAATCAAGATGCGAATTAGTTGCGCGAACTATGCCAAGCGCTCCGGCCAGTGACATCACTATGGCCACGCTCACCACAATCATCCATCGAGGAGACCCCGCAAGTCGCGAGAATTTCCCATCAGTAAGCACAAGACCACGGTAGTCAGTCTGAGGCTGGTCGGAGATGCACTACATCAGCTGTGTCAATTCGATGACTTATTGCACAGTCATCGAGAATCACTAAACGACCATCAGGTTCCACCGTGAGAGCACGACCAATGATGTTTTCACCATTTGGCATTTCTGCTCGTACCTGTGTTCCGACAGTCGCAAGATTGGCCAGATACTCCTGGTGCATCGCATCATCGTCAAGCAACAACAATCGGTCGATCTCCGGAAGCATTGCTGCAAGAAACTCATCGGGGGTCACTGCACGCGTCCACCCGCAACTCGCAAGAGACGCAGCACCAGGTGGCGCCCACGACAGATTGCACCCAATACCCACCACAACAAACGGCACGTGCCCCGCTTCATCAACAGGAGCTGCCTGGGCCAAGATGCCAGACAATTTGTCGTGCCCAACCAATATGTCGTTTGGCCACTTCAACTGAGCCTGTACCCCACAGAGATCTCGCGCCACGATGACTCCCGACAGTGCCACGGCTTGGGTCAAAACGTGAAGGTGCGTCGGAATCGTGCGAAACAAAAGCGAGACAAGGAGGTTGGCCCCACGCGGCGCCTCCCATGTTCGATCCAGGCGCCCGCGGCCTGCCGATTGGAAATCTGCCCTCAGAACGCTGCGATCGGGCGCTCCACGAGCCCCTGCTGCCATCAGGTCAGCATTAGTGCTTCCTGTCTCGGAAACGGTCTGAATGAGCCATTGGCTCGATGAGTTAGCAATTGAGGGGTCCACTAGACAAAGATTGTCACTTGTGCTGAAGAAAATCCTTATCGCCAATCGCGGCGAAATCGCTGTCCGAGTAATCCGAGCTGCCCGAGAGATGGGAATCGCCACCGTTGCGGTCTATTCCGAGCTCGACCGCAATGCCCTTCACGTGCGTCTGGCTGATGAGGCATATGCACTTGGCGGCCAAACAGCAGCCGAGAGCTATCTCAACACCGAAGCAATTCTTAAAGCCATCAAGGACAGTGGCGCAGACGCCGTTCACCCTGGATACGGATTCTTTTCAGAGAACCCAGACTTCGCTCGCGCCATCACGGCCATGGGCGTTGCATTCATCGGACCACCGCCGGAAGCAATCGACGAAATGGGAGACAAGGTCTCTAGCCGTAAAGCAGCACTGCGCGGCGGAGCACCGATCGTTCCTGGCACAACAGAATTTGTTACATCAGCAAAAGAAATCACTGACTTCGGAAACGAACATGGTTGGCCCCTAGCAATCAAAGCTGCCTTCGGTGGCGGCGGACGCGGCATGAAAGTCGTGCAGTCTGCTGACGAAGTGCAAGCAGCAATGGATTCAGCACAACGCGAAGCGAAAAGCTTCTTTGGCCGTGACGAGATTTACATCGAGCGCTACCTCACATGGCCGCGCCACATTGAAGTACAACTTGTCGGTGACCAACACGGAAACGTCGTATGGATTTCTACGCGTGACTGCTCTGCACAGCGTCGTCACCAAAAACTCATTGAAGAAGCACCAGCTCCTGGTCTTCCTGCAGGAGTTGAAGAAGCAATGGGCGCAGCTGCTGTTAAAGCAGCAAAGGCTGTTGGCTATTACAACGCAGGAACCGTGGAGTTCATTTTCCAAGACGGAGACTTCTTCTTCCTTGAAATGAACACTCGCCTTCAGGTTGAACATCCAGTTACTGAAGTCATCACCGGTATTGATCTTGTTGAATGGCAAATCCGTGTTGCGTCTGGTGAGAAATTGCCGATGACACAGAAGGAAGTGCTTGCTGCTCGTCGCGGTCACGCAATTGAAATTCGCATCAACGCTGAAAACCCAGCAGGCGGAAAGTTCCTTCCTTCACCTGGCCCAATCACAAAGCTCGTCGCACCAGACGGATTTGGTGTGCGCTTTGACGCCGGTTACGAATCAGGCGATGAAATCAGCCAGTACTACGACAACCTTGTCGGAAAAGTAATTGTCTGGGGTCGCGATCGTGATGTTGCCATTGCTCGGGCAGTTCGCGCACTGAAAGAAATGGTTGTGGAAGGAATCGCCACCACCATTCCTGCAGATATTGCAATTCTTGAACACCCTGACTTCACATCTGTCACTCACTCCACAAAGTGGGTAGAAGAAGTTCTTGACTTGTCACACATTGGTACCGCACCAATTACTCCAGCCGGAGACGACAACGAACCTCTCGTTCAGCGCACCACCACTGTTGAAGTCAATGGTCGTCGCTTTGATGTGAAGTTGTGGGTTCCTGAATCTGCTGGTGTTGCATCACCAAGCGCAAAGGCCAAGAAGCCAACTCGCAGCGCTGCTGCAGGTGGTGGGGCCGGCGGCGGCAGCGGCAAGGTGACTGTTCCGATGCAAGGAACAATCGTGAAAGTTCTTGTTGAAGTGGGCCAAACAGTTGAAGCTGGTCAAAGCGTCGTTGTATTGGAAGCCATGAAAATGGAAAACCAAATCGAAGCAGACAAATCAGGCGTAGTTAAGGCAATCAATGTCAAGACCGGCGACACAGTTGGCGCTGGCGACGTTGTCGTAGTTATCGAGTAATTACTCGGCCGCATCAGCGAGGGCTTCAGCCAACGCTGGGTGCACCAACAAAGATTCTTCAATGTCCGTGACTTTGAGGTTCGCAGTAACTGCAAGAGCGATCACACTGATGAGCTCTGCTGCATGACGACCCACAATTGAGCCACCCAACACTTCGCCAGTTGCAGGGTCACTAACGATTTTTACGAACCCACGCGAGTCGTTATTGATAAGTGCTTTGGCTGTTGTCGAAAATGGCACTTTTGTTACGCGAATTTTCCTGCCAGACGCAAAAGCTTCAGCCTCAGCCAAGCCCACATCCGCGATTTCAGGTTCAGTGAAAATTGCAGATGCTGCTTTGTCGTAATCAAGATGACGGTGTGGACCTTTGGGGCCACCCACTACTTGTTCTGCAACTTTGCGTCCTTGCATGGCGGCAACAGATGACAATGGAAGCTTTCCACTGACATCACCAGCGGCGTAGATATGTTCGATATTGCTTTGGCAGTGACGGTTGATGGGAATGTATCCACCATCGGTAACAACGCCCACTTCTTCTAAGCCAAGACCTTCAGTGTTGGGAAGAGAACCGATAGCGAGAACAACATGAGTTGTTTCAGAAACGCGACCATCATCGCAAACAACCCGTACGCCCGTCTCTGTGCGCTCAACAGATGTGGCACGCGCACCTTTGAACAACCGCACCCCCCGTGAAAGAAACGAATCTTCCAGAACTGCAGCCACTTCTGGATCTTTGCTTGGCAATACCTGTTGACGACTGACTACGAGAGTTACTTTTGAACCGAACGAAGCAAACATGTGTGCGAATTCAACTCCGGTTACGCCTGAACCAATGATTGTGACGCTGTCAGGGAAACTTCGAGGTGGGTAACAATCACGTGTTGTCAGAATCCGATCGCCATCTGGAATCACGAAATCAGGGATACGTGGACGAGAGCCCGTGGAAATGAGAATGTCATCAGCTTCAAGAACATGAGTTGTTCCGTCAGCCGCATCAACATGCACAGTGTGTGCGGAGGCAAGGCGCGCGGTACCAAGAATGACAGTTACGCCTTGGCTCTGTAACAAGTTATGTACATCAGCCGACAAATGATTTTTAATGCTTTCAATACGCGCCGTGAGCGCCTCTACATCAACTTGAGCTGTTCGGTTCTCTAATCCCATGCCTGACAAATTGTCAGTAAAGCTCATGGCGCCACCAGTAGCGATCATTGCCTTCGAAGGCACACAGTCCAATAAGTGCGCAGCGCCACCAAGAATCTCGCGCTCAATCAAGGTGACCGATATGCCGCGGCGAGCAGCAGCTGATGCTGCTGAATGACCTGCAGGGCCGCCACCGATAATGACTAATTTTTTATCGACGTTCACGTTGGTCAGGTTATCGGTGCAGTCGTGGTGGAAGTGGACGTTGTGGTTGTGGTTGAACTCACGGAAACCGTTGTGTACGTGGCGGGCATAGTGGTACTTGTCGTTGTTGTCGAAGCAGGAACTGAAGTTGTCGTGCCAAATTGGGGAAGAGTCATCGCCAGTAAGGGAGCCCTATTGGGGCAATACCGTGATGGATAACCCAACTGATCTCTGCGTTCTCCGACATATTCAAAGTGCATGCCATCTGCCGGCCAGAAGTTTCCTCCCCATGCAAATCCCCATTTACGAAAGATGCGCACCACAGAACAATTCATCTGCGGGACACCACCTTGTGGGTTGGTATCTGTGTTGATGTCAATTGCCATTCCCCATGCATGCCGAGATGGTGCTCCGAAGTTTCCGGCAAGCCTGTTGTAACGCCCTACAAAGCAGCCGCCATATCGATTTGAATTTCGTGTATCGACAAATCGAGACAAACCGGCATTTTTTATTTCCGTAAGAGCACCTTGAATCGCTGTGGCAACAATCTGATGGCAGTTGTTGCCCAATTTGATATCCGTGTATCGCATCTTCCACGCGATGTTGCTCGACGTCCACGAATTGGCGACAAGTATGGAACTCCCAACAGTTGGACGATACGAAAATTCACCTAATAATTTTTTTGTAGTAGCGGTACCCAGAGTGCCATCGGGATTTTCTCTATCCCACGATGTCCGCAATCGATAAACAGTTCCAATTGTGATGCCGTGTTTCTTCAGCCCCGCAAGCACGGAGGCCGGTGAATCGATATCCGTAATTGCAATCTGTGCGACCGGCATTTCTCCCAAAGAAGCGGCCGCCGAACTTGACATCAATAAGTCACCCCAGTCAACAAACTCATCGGCAACTATTGCGCCAACAGTAAACGGATGCATCCAGAACTTACGATCGCGCAATGTCAATACATCACCTACCTGTGTTCCGCGGACCTTTGCCGATGTTTCCCCCATCAGCACTTGGCCGCGAGCCAGTACTTCCGTCATTGCGTCTCCACCAGTGGCTCGCACGTATCCAAGCGGAACAACCATGGTTGCCATAGGAATACGCCAGCCCTCCCCTAGTCGAAACACATCCTTGCCTGCTCGCGTCTGTGCAGTGAGCGAAATGGTAGGAAACTTCACCGAATGCGGCGTTGCACCCCCTGCGACAGCACCCGCACTGATCTTTTTCACCTCTTGCGGTGTCAAGTTCGACGCTGTCGACACAGACATAGTTGGCTCAAGACCCATGGTCGGTAATTCACTAGGTCCGATTGCGGTTGCACGAGAACTGATGACCGAAAGCACCAAGGCTGTCATCACTAGTGAGGTCCTCCATCGCACCCATTTGACCGTAGTTGATGAATGGCTTCCCCGTTCAGTAGGTGGGCGAACTACCGTAGAGAGTCTGTGAGTGATGAATCTGTAGATCTAGGAACTAATGGCCTCGAGCAAGAAAAGGCTCGCCGTCTTGGCTCGCTCGATGCACTTCGGGCGCAAGGCACTAATCCATACCCGTACCGGTTTGATCGCAGCCACACTCTTGGCGAAATTCGTAATGAATTCGGCGCCCTTGAGGCTGGATCTGAAACCGAGACCCACGTCACCGTTGCTGGCCGAATTCTGCTGAAGCGCGACCAAGGGAAACTCATTTTCGCCACCTTGCAAGACCGTGAAACGTCAATTCAGTTGTTCGTCTCGAAGGCAATTGTTGGAGATGATGCGTTTGACGCCATCAACAATCTGGATCTCGGCGACTGGGTAGGCGCAACAGGCATCGTTATGACAACCCGAAAGGGCGAACTGTCAATCAAAGTTGATTCAGTCGTTCTCCTCTCAAAAGCTGTTCGTCCACTTCCTGACAAATGGCATGGTCTTACCGATACCGATACTCGTTACCGCCAGCGTTATGCAGATCTCATTGGTAATGAAGAATCACGTCGCATGTTTGCTGTTCGCCATGCAGTCATTGCAAGCTTTCGCCGCACTCTGCACGAGCGCGGTTTCATCGAAGTAGAGACTCCTGTTCTACACGTTGAACCAGGCGGCGCACACGCCCGACCTTTCGTCACTCATCACAACGCTCTCGACATGACCTTGTACCTACGTATTGCACTCGAGCTTCACCTCAAGCGACTCATCGTCGGTGGAATGGAGCGAGTATTCGAAATTGGTCGCGTGTTCCGTAACGAAGGAATCTCAACGCGCCACAACCCGGAATTCACGATGATGGAGCTGTACCAAGCATTCGCTGATTACACAGACATTATGGATCTCACTGAAGTTCTCTTCGTTAATGCTGCAAATGATGCGACTGGCTCATCCACAGTTTTGATAGATGACATTCCTGTGGATCTTGCTAAGCCATGGCGCAGAGTACGCATGATTGACCTTGTAAAAGAAGCAACCGGCGTTGAAGTGCATCCGTCGCAACCGCGCGAGCAACT
>Ga0209296_1000361_pt1 | contig 38796 bp, 11 predicted proteins | sample S_130206_EF_Meta_FD_187319 | JGI IMG/M metagenome (GOLD analysis project Ga0209296, IMG submission 187319) | Freshwater microbial communities from Lake Simoncouche, Canada to study carbon cycling - S_130206_EF_MetaG (SPAdes) (version 2) | ecosystem: Environmental > Aquatic > Freshwater > Lake ... | reverse complement strand
GTGCCGAGACCGGAAGCGTGGGTGACGTTGACGGTGCCCTGGGCGACAGTGACGGCGACGGTGGTGTTCGCACCCGCGAGCGTGAGCTTGCCCGCGCCAGACTTGACGACGGTCGCTGGGCTAGCGCCATCGACGGTGAGCGCGGAGGCGAAGGTGACGTCGGACACGAGGTTCAACGTCGCGCTGGCACCATTGGCGAAGTGCACGCGATCGGAAAGGTCATCCGTATTGCCCGACTCGAAGCGAAGGGTCGAACCAGTGGCCAGGACGACGCGTCCGGTGGCCGACAATACGCCCGAGCTAAGCCCGAGGATGCCGACGTTGACGTCGATCTCGGCGTTGCTCTTGAGCGTCTCGCCGTTGGCGATGATCCAGGTGCCGACCCCGTTCTTGACGAGGAGGTTGATCTTCTCGGCATCGAGCGTGCCGCCGACCGAGAGACCGGCGCCGAAGCTGTTGGCCCCGGTGCTGGTACCATCAAGCGTGAGGGAGCGGGTGGCCGTGCTATTGGCGAACGCGACCTTGGCCGCGAACGAGACCGTGAGAGCGCCCGCACCAGAAGCTTCGAGCGTGGAGGCAGTAGAGACCGTGAAGCCGCGGGCGGAAGTCTCGCCGGCGCCGATGTAACCGAGCGTCGTACCCGTCGCGAGGACGAGGTTGGCGGGAGCGAGGCCGGCGAGGCCGAGCGCGCTGGCGGTAACGCCGTCGCCGAAGCTGGTGACCGCGAGCTTGCCGGCCGAGACGGTCGTGACTCCCGTGTAGGAGCTGGCACCCGCGAGGGTCAGCGTGCCGGCGGTGGTCTTGGTGAGGCCCGCGCCATTGTTGATCTGGCCGACGTTCTTAAGCGTGCCGGAGGCGAGCGTGAGCGTCGTGAGATTACCGGTCGCGGAACCGTTACCGCCAATGCGGTTAGCCGAAAGGTCGAGCGTACCGCCGTCGAGGTTGAGCACCGCCGTGCTGGTGCCGGTCGTGGCACCGCGGATGATGTCGCCGGTGGTGGTGAGCGTACCGCCCGTGAGGTTGATCGACCCCGCGGCCGTACCCAGCGCCGCCGAGGCGTCGCCGAGCTTGATCGCCGTGCCGGCATTGCCCGCCACGGTGACCGTACCACCGGAGATATTAAGCGTACCCGTGGCCACGGCCGAGGTACCGGCGTTGACGCCGATGCGCATCGCACTGGTGGCAGAGTTGAAGACCGAGACACCCGTACCGCTGAGCGTCATGGTAGCCGTGGAGCTGTTACCGAGAGAGGCCTTATATCCGAGGAGCAGGTCATTGGCATCGAGCGTTCCATTGTCGAAGGCGAACGTCGCCGTAGCCATTCCGCCTACCGTACCCGTGCGCTGAGCGAGCTGCATCACGTCGAAGCGCAGATCGGCGGCGTGGCCGGTGACGTCGAAGTTCGCGGTGATGGCCGAACCCGTGGTACCACCGTTGAACGCCATATTCAGGTTGGCACGACCATTGACCGGATCGGTCAGACTACGGACCTTCACCGAGCCCGTAACGCCATTGAAGATAACAACGCCCGAGGCGCGGTTACCGCCGACAGGGGCGGCGCCTAGGGTGATCGTGTTGGCGTTGAGGACGTTCGTGCCCGAACCGAGCTTGAGGGTCTGGACGGCGGTGCCGTTGGTGGTGTCACCGAGGCCGATCACGTTCGCGTTGATGACGTTGGCCGGCGAGAGGATGATTGTCGACGCGCCGCCGTTTGTACCGCTCGTCGATTCACCGACGCGGAAGATACCCGCCGCTCCGGAGTTGACGGCGAAGCTGCCGAGCGCGGTCATATCCACCGTGAGCGTGGCGTAGTTCACGGCGCCGGTGGCACCGCCGACTTGGAAGAGCGCACCGTTCGCGACGAGCGCGCCGCCATCGGTGAAGAAGACCTTAGAGATATCGTTCGCGGCGATGTTGGCACCCAGGGTGTTCGTGCCCGTGGTGGTCAGCGTACGACCCGCGCCGATGCGGATAATCGCCGAGGAGCCGGCGGTGTTCGTGCCGGAAGCGATGCCACCGATGGTCTGGTCGAACGACAGGACGTCGAGCGTGGCCGTCGGCGTCGCCGCCGTGGCGGTCGAAGCATTACCGAGCTGGACGATGACGTTCGGCGAGAAGGTATTCGTCGCGGAGCCGTTGACGGTACCGGCGACGACGACCACAGGGCCGGCGTTGACGCTATTGGTGTTGGTGAAGGTGAGCGTGCCGAGGCCACCCTTGGTGATGGCCAGCCTGCTCGCGGCGTTGAGCGCGTTGTTGTCAGCCAGGGTCAGGCCGAAGGTGACGTCGCCCGTGGTGGTGACGTCGGTCGCCGAGGTGCCGGCGACGAGGAGCGTCGAGGTCGAGGCAGCGGAGTTGGTGACGAAGCCGCCGCCGGTGAGGGACTGCGTCTGCGGATTAAAGTCGAAGCCGTTTAGGTCAAGACCGGCGCCCGCGCCGACGACGATCGCACTGGCGGTCGGGATGGCCGTAGCGATGCCATATTTCAGGATACCGCCCGTGATACTGACGGCGGCGCCATTGAAGTTGTTTGCGGCGGAAGAGAGGACGAGCACGCCGGCGCCGGCCTTGGTGAGGGCGGTGCCAGTGGCGGTGGTGATGATCGGACCGCCGAGGGTCGCGGTGACCAAGGGGTTGGTGACGGTGATCGTGCGGCCGGCGATGCCGAGATCCGTCGTGCCGGTGAAGGTCAGGCTATGACCGGGGACGAGGCCGCCGAAGGCGAAGTCGCCACCGATAGAAAGCGCGTTGGCGAGGGAGCGAGCCGTGCCGTCCGCGAGGAGCGTCGTGCCGCCGGAGACCGTGAGCGTACCCGTACCGAGAGGTCCCTTGGTGACGGTCGGGGCTGTGCCGGTGCTGGCGTTGCCGATCATCAGCGAACCCGCGGTGAGATTGAGGCCCTTGGTGAAGGTGCTTTCCGCGCTGGTCAGGGCGAGCGTACCCACGCCGGCCTTGATGATCGGACCGGTCATGCCGGCGTTGTCGGCGATCAGCGCCGAGACGATGAGGCCGGTGGCGGCCAGACCGGAGTTGACGGTGATCGTCGGGCTGGCGGCGCTGAACTGCAGCGACCCGAGGACGCCGGCGGTGGAGCCGGTGAGCAACGGCGTCGTCGAGAAGCTGTCGTTACTCGCGGTGATCGGCGTGGCCGAGGTGAGGATGAGCGTGCTGAGCGCCGTCGGCGTGCCGAAGGTGAACGTCGGGTTAGCCGCGCCGCCGTCGTTGGTGAACGTCAGGCTGACGAGCGACTGGGTGGCGGCAGTGGCGTAATTGGGGAGGGTGAACGAGGCGCCGCCGTTGAGGAAGATATTCGAGGTCGCGGCGATCTGACCAGGCGTCGTGCTCATGGTCACCGCGGCGTTATTGATGGTCAGGTCGCCCGGGATCGCCACGAAGCTCGCGACCGAGGTGAGATTGAGCGTGCCGGCGTTGACGAAGGTGCCGCCGGTATAGTCATTGGAGGCGAACTGCGGGCGCAGGCTGACCGTGGCCGGTCCGTTGATCACGACGGCCATGGCGCCGGTAATCTTGGGCTGGATGGAGAGCGTGCCTTGGTTGCCGAAGAAGTAGAGGTCGGCGCCCGTGCCGGTAAGCGTGTTGCTGGCATCGGCCGCGCCGATGGTGACGGACTGGGCGGTGTTGGTGATGATCCCTACGCCGAACGAGAGCGTCGTGCCGGCAACCGGCGTCACCGCCGTGGTCGCCCCGGTCTGGGCGATACGCCAGGAGTTGGCGGTCTTGGCGCCGGTGGTCAGCGTAGGCGTCAAGGCCGTGGTACCCGTACCGGCATAGTTATAATTACCCGTGACGACGGTGCTCGTGATGTCGGTCCCGGTGAAATCGACCGCGGAGAAGCTGCCGTAGCTGTTGCCCATCGCCACGACGCCGAACGTGTTGTTATAGGTCGCGAAGGTGGAACCGTCCGCGACGGCCCAGCCGCCGATCAGGTTGTACGTGAGGTTGGACGAGGTGAACGCGGCGCCGTTAATCTTCGAGAGGAAGATGTTGGAGGTTGAAGTGAGGCCTTGGCCGCCGAGGGTGTTCGAGCCGCTGCTGTTGTTCGTGGTGTAGCCGTTGAAGTTGACGCTCGCATGCGAACCGGCGCCACGGACGAGGTCGCCGATGGTCAGCGTGACGGTGCTACCCATGCTGACGTAAGGCAGCGTGTTGATAGTATTGGCGCCGCCCTGGGCGGTGACGGAGTTGAGCGTCACGACCGTATCGCTGGCGCCGCCGCCATTGATCGTGATGGTGCCGCCCTGGAAGGTCACGGCGTTCGCGGCCGCGATTCGGGTGGGCGTGGCGCTGGCCGCGGAGTTCAGGCCGTAATTATCCCAATTGAGGGTGCCATAGAAGAGCTTGAGGCCAGCGGTGCTGGCGATCGCGCCATCATCGCGCAACTGGAGCGAGCCACCGCGGACGATCGTCTCGCCGACGTAGGTGCTGGCGCCGGTGAGGAGCTGGTTGTTCGCGCCTGACTTGGTGAAGGCGAGGTTACCCGTGATCTGGCCAGCGAAGGTCGCGGAGGCCGACTGGGTGGAAGCGGTGAAGACCACGACAGAGCCGCCGGAATTGGTGACCGTGCCGCCCGCGCCGGGCAACGGGTTGGTGCTGGCGAGCGCGGCCACGGCCTGCGCGCTATTCTTCAGGTCGACCACGGCGGACGAGCCATTGATCGTCAGGCTGGTGAGGCCCGCGCCGGACGCGCCGGCGTTAGCGGTGACGAGCAAGGTGTTCGCGCCGCCGGAATTGAGGCTGAGCGTGCCACCGTCGATGGTCGCAGTGCCGGTGAAGTAAGCCTGACCGTTAAGATTCAGGACGCCGCCATCCGCCTTGAGCATGCCGGCGGTGCCGCCGACCGCGAAGGCTGCGTTGACGTTGAGCGTGCCCCCCGCGACGACGTGGACGAAAGGCGTCGTGCCGACCGTGGCCGACTGGAAGGCGCCGACATTGATGTTACCCGTCGCACCCGCGAGCACGAGGGTCGCGGCGGCGCCGGACTGCGACTGCGTCAGGAGACCGCCGTTGGGGCCGAACTTGCCGAAGGCGACGGTATCGAGGCCGGAGGCCAAAGTCGCGGTGCCGGAGATCGTAAGCGTATTGGCGATGGTGCTGGCCTTGATGACCTGCGATGAGGACAAGCCCGCATTCTGCGTGGACGCCCAGGTGGCGACGGCCGTATTGAGCTCGTTCGAAGCAAGGGCGCGATAGTTGTTGGTGACGGAATCCTTGACCAGGAAACCCGTGCCGAGACCGCTGACGCTGGCATCCGCGAGGATATCGTGGCGGACGCCCATGGTCGTGGTGCCATTGGCACCCGTGCCCTGACCGCCGATCAGGTTAATCGTCGTGAAGGTGAGATTCGCCACGCCGGCCGCGGAGGCCGCGCCGGTGATGCCACCGATGACAAGCGCGCCGGAGCCGTTGCCCGTGTTCAGAGTCGTGACCGCCAGCGTGAGCGCCTGAGCAGCGTCCGCCGTCAGCTCGATGCGACCGCCGCCATTCTGGATGTTCAGATTGGCGAGGGCCTCGGTCGTCGCCGCGGTGGCATTGCCGCCGAGGACGAACTTGCCGCCTTGGATGTAGAGATTGCCGGCGGCGTTGAGTCCGAGGCGATTGGCGACATTGGTGCCGGAGTTATCCAGCTGGAGGATACCGTTCGTGTTGGCCACGAAGGAGGATACCTGCTGCGCGTTCCCGACGAAGGCCTTGCCGGCGCTGGAATACTTCAGCGTACCGCCGCCGACGATGATCTGGCCATACGAGCCGTCGCCATCCTGGGCGGAGTCAAGCGTGAGGACGCCGGAACCAATCTTGGTCAGGGTCGAGTTGAGGCCGTTGTTGAAGCGCTGGAAGCGGCCGGAGAACGTCGAGGACGTGCCGTCGAAGCCGACCTGAAGATTGGGCGCGGTGATGCTGCTGAAGATGTCGCCGGAACCGGCGAGCGAACCCCAGGTGGTGTTGGCGTTATAGAGGTCATAACGCGTGCCCGCGGCCAAGGTCAGGCGCGAGAGGCGCGAACCAGCGTTGGTCCCGCTATTGCGGAGACCGCCGGCCGCGATGGTCAGGCCCCCCGTGAACTGCGATTGCGCGTTGAACTGCAGCACGCCGTTGCCGGTCTTGGTCAGGCCACCGGTCGAACCGATGACCGCCTGGAGGGCGAAGCCCGCGCGGAGCGGGTCAACGTCGGTGACGCCGTTAACGTTGATCGCGGCGACATCAATCGTGTTGGGCGACGACCCGAAGTCGACGCGCCCTTCAATGATGCTCGTGGTAGCCGTGTTCTCGGACGTGGCGACGATGCCGCCGGCGCCAATCGTAAGGACGCCGCGCGAACCAAGGCCCGTGGCGCTGTTGGTGGCGAAGGTGCGGACGCTCGGCGTGCCACCGAGGTTATTGAACTTCAAACCCGCGAGGGTGTTATCGCCGAACAAGGTAAGGGAGCCGGAGCCGTTGACGATGACCGTGTTGCCCGCGGCAATCGCGCCCGCGGCGAAGGCCGTGATATTGCCGCCGCTGATGCGCACGCCCGTGGTCGGGACTGCGGCCAGCGGGATGAGGCCCGTAGCGGCGACGTTCAGCGTGCCTTGGTTGACGACCGTGCCACCCGTGTAGGTGTTGGTCGCGGCCAGCGTGCCGGTGTTGCCGCCCGACTTGATGAACGTGAGTGCACTCGCGCCGTCCTTGATGATGGCGTTGACCGTCGGCGTGCCGCTACCCTGGGTATAGAAGAACAGTTCCGAACCGCCGGAGGTCATGAAGCCCTGGTTGACCACCGAGCTGATATTGAAAGCCGTGCTAGTGTAATTCAAGAAACCGCCCGAGGCCAAGGTCAGCGTGGCACCCATGCTGAACGGGATACTGGCGACGACGATGTTACTGGTCTTCAGGCTATTGATCGTCGTGTTCGCCGTGATGCCGGTGGTCGCCGTCGTATAACTGATGTTGATGTTATCCGTCGCGACATTCGTCGGGGCCAAAGCTCCCGTAGAATACGGGGCCGCGCCGGCCGAACCCATCGGGGCGATGCCGAGCCCGGGGATATAGGTCGCCCAGTCGCTGGTACCGATGGTGGCCCAGCCGCCAATGAGGCCATTCGTGAGGCCGCCGCCCGCCGTCGCGGTCGACACGCCGCCGATGGAGGCGAACTGGATGCGCGCGCTGCTGCCGGCCTGGCCGGCCGTGGCCGCGGTGAAATTGACCGTGGCGTTGGCCGAGCGGGTCAGGCCAGAGAACGAAAGGTCGGCCGAGTTGATACCGGTTCCGCCCAGGACCGAGTTAATGAAGGAGGCGCCTTCGGCAAGGGTCACCGCACCCATGGTCTCAGTTGTCGCAGTCTGCGCGCGTCCCCGAAGCTCGATGATGCCTCCGCGGAGAGTAATCGGAGCGGCATCGTTGACGCGGTCGTTCGAGTTGGTGGCGCTACCGGCGTTCTCGAGGTAAAGGCCGCCGGTATAGTTGATAGAGATGGCCGAGGTCGCGGAGAACGCGCCGTCGTCGCGCAGCAGGATGTTACCGCCGTTGATGACGGTGGCGCCGGTGTACGTGCTGTTCGAATAGAAGCTCAGGTTGTTCGCACTGGAGCGGGTTAGCTTGGTCGCGCCCTGGATCGAGCCGGCGAAATTACGCGCGCCGTTGTCGCTATTGATGAGCAAGTGGCCCGTGCCGGTCGAGCTCGTGACGATGCCCGGGGCGCCGCCGACGACGCTGTCGCTGAAGAAACCGTGGACCATCTGGCTGGTACCGTTGAGGTCCAGCGTGCCACCGTTGATGGCGAAGTAGTTGAGGGCGCCGAAGACATTGGTGAGACCCGTGCCGGCCTTGAGCGTGCCGTCATTAAGCACATACTGCCCGTTCATGGTGCTGTGCGCGGAGCCGGAAAGTCCGTTGAGCGAAGTCGCCACCGGGGCGAGCGTCAGCGTGCCCGCACCGGCCTTGATGACCGCCATGGCGCCGTTGCTGATGCCATTGCCGCCGTTGATCGGCGAGGTGATCGTGAGATCACCAATCGTCCACAGATTGAGCGGCGAGAAACCGTTGGTCTGATTAAACAGGCCACCGGAGATCGTCGAGACGCTACCCGCGCGGACCAAGATACCGCCGGAGCTGAGGTTGAGGATGACACCGGTGTTGAGCGCGAGGTTGGCATTGCCTTCGATGGTGAGGGAGTTCGGCGCGACATTCGCCGCAGCGGCCGTCGTACCGGTCGTGAGCAGGACGTTATTGTTCGCCGCAATCGTGTTGACCGTCGAATACTCATTGGCGGCCAACGGTCGGAGGTTGGCGGTCGTCGCGGTCGCGGCGACGGCATCACCCGTGGCAAAGGAGGCGCCCAGGCCGGTCGTGGTGACGTCGATCAGCGCCCACGGCAGGATGCCCTTGGTCGTGGTCGCGGTCGCGCCGGTCTGGCCGTTGAAACTGAAGCCGGCCGTATCCTTGATGGTGGCGACGCCCGCGCCGGCGGCGGTGCCGAGGGCGGTGCCGCGGAAGAGCACGGAGGTACCCGTCGGACCCGTCCCGTTATTCTGGGCGTTGGCCTGGGCACCGGCGGCGCCAGAGAAGACGAGGTTCGACTGCTGGCCGGTCTGCGCGGTGACGGTGACAATCGAGAAGCCGCGGCCGAAGGTCGGCGTGGCGAGGGTTTCGAGCGTCGTGCCATTGGCGTTGCCGATGACGTTCAGCTGGCCGCCGATGAAATTGATGTTCGCGGCCGCGCCGAGGCGGTTATTGAGCGGCGATGCGCCGGCGTCGAGCACCTCGAGGACGGAGCCGGGCTTGAGCGCGTAGGCCTTGGTCGCGGTAGATAGGATGCCGGCGCCGCTGAAGGAGACCTTGCCCGCATGGATGACGATGCCGGTGTTCGTGCCGAGCTGCGCCGTCTGCGCGGCGGTGATGTTCAGCGTGCCCGAACCATACTTGATGAGTTCGTAGGCGTTGGCGCTGACGGCGCTGGCGAGGTTGATCGTGCCGCCCACCGGCATGATGATCTGGAAGCCGCCCGTATTATCGATGCCGCCAGAAAGCGTGAGGGTGGAACCGACCAAGGCGCCAATCATGCCGTCCCTGCCCATGATGACCGAGCCGCTCAGGGTGTTGCTACCGGAGACGCTGAGGACATGGCCGTCTCCATTGAGGCCGCCGCGGTAGACTTCGTTGGCGACGTTGTTGACGACGATCGGGTTGGCGATGGTGACATCGCCGGCGAGCTGGAGCGCCGCGCCAATGGAGGCGTTGACGATGATCTTATTCGTGGCGAGGCCGGCCGCCGCGGCATTGGACAGACGCACCGCGCCGGCGTTGATGATGATACCTCCCGTGGCGACCGACCAATTCGAGGCGGCGTTGGAGGCCGCGAGCTCGAGCACGCCATTGTCGTTCTTATAAAGGATAGCCGTGGTCGAGGCAAACGAGAGCGCACCGTTCAGGGTCAGGACCTTGCCGGCGACGACTTCAAAGGCGTCGTTCGGCTGGTTGAGCACGAACGTGCGGCTGGTCGCGAAGGTATCGGTCGCGCGGAAGCCCGTGCCGGTCGCACCATCGACATTGATGGTCACCGTGTTGCCGACGTTGCCGAGGGCGGTGTCGGAGCTAGCGGCGAGGACACCCGAGAGGATGTCGAGCGTGCGGCCGGCGGCGCCGAAGGTATTGGCGCCGGAAAGCTGGAGGGTACCCGCGCCCGACTTGATCAGGCCGTAGTCGTTCACACCGTCATCGATAGCGCCCGAGAGCACCAGGCCTGGCTGGAGATTGGAAGCCGTGGCGTTGGCGACCGCGAAGTGCGCCGGACCGGTGAGCGTGGTCGTCCCCGTGAACTCCAGGCCGTAGCCGGAGAGGTTGGACACGCTCATGATGTTGCCCGGGACGGTCAGGTTGACCTTACGGAGCAGCTTGTTGCGGGCGAACGGAGCCGAGCCCGAGCGATTAACGGTGATGGCGGTGTCGCCGGTTAGCGTGAGGTCGCCGCCGAGGGAAACATTCTCGAACGTGCCGCGGGTGTTGCCGTCCGCCGCGAACACGAGGCCGCCGACGGCCTGCAGGGTACCGGCGTAATTACCGACGATCAGCGTGCCGAGGCCACTCTTGTTGATGATATCGGAGGTCAGCGAGGGCGTGGCGTCCGCGATGGTCAGCGTCATCTGCGGTGCGACGATCTCGACGTTCCAGGTCGCGGGGAGCGTCGTGACGCCATTGAGCGTCAGGTTATTGACGCCCGTGAAGACATGCGTACCGACACCGGAACCATTGCCACCGAAAGTGACATTGTTCGCGACGGAGTAGGCACCGGCGGAACCGAGACGGGTGCCGGTCGCCATCGTGAGCGTGCCCGTACCGAGCGGACCAGTGAGCAGCGTGCCGATGGTCGGCGTGCTATCTGCGCCGATCAGGAGGGCACCGGCCGTGACGTTGACGCCGCCAGCGAAGGTGCTTTGGCCGCCGAGCTGCAGCACGCCGTAACCCGACTTGGTGATGCCGCCGTTCTGGATGACGGAACTGACGATCAGGCCCGGCTGCCAAGGGGCGAGGTCCTTGCCGTTGACGAGCGTCGCACCGACCGAGATCGGGAAGGAAGCGGCGCCATTGAGGTCGAGATTACCCGCGCCAAGGGTCGAGACCGTGGCGGAGTTGACGTTCATCGACGTGGCGTTGAGGCCAGTCGTGAGGGTCAGTGTGCCGGTCGGGATCAACGTCGGCGCCGTGCCGCCGTTATTATCGAAGGTCAGCGTAGTCAGCGTGTTGGCGCCCGCGAGGGTGACGCTCGTGCTACCGCGGACCGTGGCCGCCTGCGAAGGGATGACGCCGCCGGCGATCTGGACGAACGTGGTGCCATCGAAGTCGATGCCACCGGTGCCGAGGCGACCCGTGGCCCCGAGCTGCTTGAAACCGGGCTGCAGGACCGTGCCGCCAGTGTAGGTATTGAGGCCGCCGAGCTCGAGGCGCGAGGTACCCGTCTGACCGTCTCCCGTCGTGAGGATGAGGCGAAGCGGGCTGCCCGACTGGTTGTCGGCGATGACGGCGTTAAGGGTGACGTTACGCGAGTCCGTGCCGAAGGCGGCATGGAAGACGTAGAGGTCAGCCGGCTGGCCGATGACACCAGCGGTGAGGGTGCCGTTCTGGAAGACCGCGTTGGAATTTCCGTTGATGGTGCCGAAGAGAAGTCCACCGCCCTGGATCCGTAGCGTGAAGCCACCGAGGTCGAGCGTGCTGACCGACGGGTTGTTGCCGCCCGAGACATTGAGCGTGTTGACCGTGACGTTGGAGAGCAGCGTGTAGGTCGCCGTCGCACCGATGCTGAACTTGACGTTGTCCGTGCCCGTCGGGCTGCTCCAAAGGCCGCGGCCGGAGTAGCCCGCGAAGCCTTGGTCGCTGAGGCCGCCGACGCCGAGGGCGCCGTAGGAAGCCCACTCGCGGTCGATGATCGCCCACGGGCCGATGATGTCGTTCGTGTTCGTCACGCCGGCCGTGACGATGAAGTTATTGACCCCGAGCTGGCCGAGGATGCTCAGGTTCTGGAAACGGAGGGTCGCGCTGGAGCCGACCGGACGCGTGAGGCTCGCCACGGTGAAGACCAACGGGTTGACGTCGTTGTTACCCCGGTTGGGGTAGATGGTATTCCAGCCCGAAGCCAAGGAGACCGCACCGAAGGTCTCGGAATTATTAATGACCCCGCGCGACTCAAACTGGATACTGCCGCTATTGAGCGTGATCGGAGCGGCATCGTTGACGCGGTCGGCCAAGTAGGTGTCGGCCCAGTTAAGGAGGTAGAGCGTACCCTTGTTGATCGTGATCGACGAGGTGGCCGTGAGGCGGCCGGCGTCCTGAAGGTTGAGCTTGGCACCGGTGATGAGCGTGGGTCCGGTGTAGTCGTTGACGCTCTGGAGGTTCCAGTCGCCCGTGCCGGCCTTGTTGACGAAGATATTGCCGGTGATGGTGCCGCTAAAGCTGGTATTGGCGGTCGTCGCGACGGTCGCCTGATTCGCGGACGTGTTGACGATCGTGCCGCCGAGGAGTTCGGTCTGGCCGCCGCCGCTGGCACTGTAGAGCGCCGCGACGAGCTGGGCGCCGCCGTTGAGGTTGAGCGTGGCGCCGGTGTTGACCGCGAGGTTGTAGCCCGGAAGCAACGTGTTGGTGGCGTCGGCCACCAGGTTGACCGTACCGCCGTTGATCATGAGCATCCCTTGCGTGAACTGCTGGCGATTGAAGTTCAGCGTGCCCGGCAGGGACTTGTTGAGCGTGCCCGTGCCCATGAGTCCGCTATCAATCTCAAGCGTCTGGCCCGAGGCGACATGCAGGTAGGCTTCGGTCGCGGCGAAGCTGACGATCGGGACGGAGAGGCGTGCGGTCGTGCCGGTGCCGTTGACGAGGACGCCGCCGGAGGTGACGGTGAGCGTGGTCGGGTTGAGGCCGGAGAGGCCGCCGACGTTGACCGAGCCGGAGGCACTGCTGGTGAGCGCGAGGGCGTTGATGGTCTGATTGCCGGTGAGCGAGTTGGCGGTGTTATACTGAGCCTTGTAGGTCGCGTTGGCGGGGGCCGACAGGATATTGGCCGCGACACTGTAACCAGCGAAGGGCTGCAGGCCGAAGGCGTTCGTGGCGAGGCCAGTGGTATTATAGGTAGCGAACTCGTTACCGTTCGTCGTGATGCGCGCCAGCAGGCCGTTGGTCGCCGCGACCGCACCGCCGGTCAGGGTCGGGGCCGTGGTGAAGAGCAGCTTGTTATTGGTCGTACCGAACGTACCGATGAGATCGAGGGTTGCGCCACCGTTCTGAGTCAAGGAGGCGAAGGTGACGCCCAGGTTGCCGCCGGAAGCGAGGTTGATGGTACTGCCGCCGTTACCCAAGGTAAGCGCGGCCGAGGAGAATTGACCGGAGCCGGCCGCGGCCGGGAGGAAGTTCACCGTGCCGCCGAGGATTTGCAGCGGCTTGTTGGCGAGTCGGTTCGTCGTGTAAGTGACGGTGTCGTCGAACGTCAGGACGGCATTCTGGTAGACGTTGAGGCTCGTGGCGCCGGCGGCCGTGGCCGCGCCTTGGAAGATCGTCGTGCCACGGTACAACTGCAGCGTGCTCTCGGCGACGGAGTTCGCGGCATTGAAAGTCAGGGAGCCCGTGGAATACTTGCGCAGCTCAGAGGTGCCGACGGACCCGTTGACGTTGTCGAGGATACCGGTGAAGACGACGTTGCCCGCGCCGTTGACTTGGAAGATCGTGTTGCGGTTCGTGCCGCCGCTGGCGTTGTCGAACTTGACGTTACCGAGCGTCAGGGTGGCGCCGGAAAGCGCGCCCACGCCGAAGAGCTTATTGGTGCCGTCCGCGCCGGGACGGGCGAAGCCGAGGATGAGGTCGGCGGTCAGGATATTCGAACCGGAGGCAGACAGGACCGCGCCCATGGTGTCGAGGCCGCTGATCTGGGCCCAATCGCCCGAGCTCGTGAGCACGACCGGGTTGGCGACGGTGATGCCGCCCTGGAGCTGGAGCACCGCGGACTGGTTGTTCACCTCGATCACGCCGGAGGTGACGGCGACCGTGCCGGTCGCGCTGGTGGTGGCGGCCTGGCTGATGACGAAGCTCGTGGCATCGGTGATCGACGTGATGAAGGTGCCGATCGGGATATTCGCGGCGGCGATCATCATACCCGGGGCAAGGCCCGTGGTGCTGCTGCCCGTGATGGTGGTGGTCGAGGCTGTGGTGACGGCCAGCGAGGCGGCCACGGTCGTCGAGGTGCCGAGCGCCGAGGGGAGGCCGGTTTTGACGACGCCACCGGCAATGATGAGACGGCCGCTCCACAGGGAGTTGGCGGTATTAAGGAAGAGCGTTCCCTGGTCCTGCTTGCGCAGGGAGGCGAACTGGCCGGCGGTGCCGTTAAGGTCGAAGGCGTTGTCGAACTGCAGGGTCTTGCCGCCGACGACTTCGATCTGGCGGACGTTCGCGGTGTTGGCGAGGCGGAGGGCGTGCGTGCCGGTGAGGGTCAGGTCGGAGGTCGCGCGGAAGGCTGCGGTGCCCGTCGAAGGATTGAGCACCACGAGGTTGGCGGCATTGCCGAGCTGGCCGTCGGCCGAGACCGAGAGGACACCCTGGGTGACGGTGACATTGCCCGTGAAGGTGTTGGTGCCCGAGAGCACGAGGGTGCCCGCGCCGATCTTATTGAAGCCGGTACCGGACAGGACGCCGGAGAACTCAAGGCCCTGGGTAAGATTGGAAAGCGACGCGGCGGAGACGTTGAAGCTCGGCGTGCCAATCAGGGTGATAGCGTCGGAGGCCTTGAGTCCGTAACCGTTGTTATTGGTCAGCGTGAGGCCGAGGCCGAGATTCGAGATGCTCGTGGTGGCGAGGACCTTATTCGCGGCCTGCGGATAAGGGATCGTGCCGCCCGCGCGGCCGATGGTGAGATTCGGGATGAGGCCGGCATCGAAGACCACGTTGCCGAGCGTCATGGTCTCGGGCGCCATGGTGCCGTTGCCGTCGTTCAGCAGGGAGATCGCCGAAGGGAAGCCGAGGGCGTTGGCGTTGAAGTCGCCCGTGTAGCCGGTCGAATTGAAGATCAGTCGACCGAGGCCGGTGCGGTTGAAGCTCGTGATGCTCGCGATGTTCGGGATCTTGCCGAGCAGGGCGACCGTCAGCCAAGGGCTGTTGATCTGGATGGTCGAGGCGCCCGTGGCCAAGCCGTTGAGCGTGCTGTTCAACGTCAGCGTGCGCATCGCACCGCTGCCAGTGTTGTCGAAAATCGGCGTGCCCGCGAAGGTCAACGTGTTGCCGACGGTGCGGTCGGAATTATTGACGAGGAGCGTGGTGCCCGCAGCCATCGTGACGCCGGCGCCGCCGAGCGGGCTGCCGGTGAAACCGACGCCTCCCTGGGAGGGCGTACTGTTGGCGCCGAGGACGATGCCACCCGCCTGCACATCGAGGCCTCCGGCGAATTCGTTCGCGGCGGAAAGCTGAAGCAAGCCTGCGCCGGTCTTCACGATGGCGACGTTCACGCCGGTCAGGACCGAGGTGATGTTAAGGGTCGGCAGGATATCCGTGTAGATCGTCGACGTCCCGGGAACCACCAAGGCGCCGACCGAGATCGTGTTGGTGCCGGTGGCGAGAATCACGCGGCCGACGTCGAGCGTCGAGACGATCATCGCATTGCTGGAGGTCGCCGTGATCGGGGACAGGCTGGTGAAGGACAGGATGCCGCCGGAACCGACGCCGAGGTAGGAGAGCTTGCTGCCGCCGGATTCGCCGCCGACATTATTGAAAGTGACGGACTTCAGCGTGTTCGTGAGGTTATCCGCATACTGCAGGCGGCCGGAACCGTTGATGACCACGTCCGTGTTGGCATGGATCGAACCGGCCGTGTTGGCGTTGACCGTGGCGAAATTGGTGCCGCCGAGACCGCCATTGATGGTGAGCGTGCCGGCGGGCACAACGGCCGTACCCGCGACGGTCGGATTGAGATTCAACGTGCCTTGGTTGACGGTCGTGCCGCCGGTGTAGGTATTGACGGCGGTGAGGTCGAGGATGCCCGTGCCGGACTTGACCAGGCTGACCGAGTTGCCGAAGCCGTTGTCGGCGATGACAGAGTTGATGATGACGTCGCCGATGCCGACCGTGAAGGCGATGCCGCTGGCGGCGGTCGCGGTGGCGGGCTTGCTCAGCGTGAGCTGGGTGGCGCTGTCGACGGAGAGCACGTAGGTGCCGATCGGGATGCCCGTGCCGGTGAGCGTCATGCCAGGGAACACGCCCACGGTCGTGCCCGTGCCAGTGATCGAGACAATCGCCGACCCAGTAGTCGTCGCGCCGTTGGCGAACGAACCGCCGGTGATGGTCTGGCCGGTGGCCGTGGCCAGAGCATTGGCGCTCAGCGTGACCTGATTGTAACCGTCAACGGAGAGAATCGTGATGCCTGAGGTGGCGATATTCGCGCCGCTGGTGACCGTCATACCGGGTGCGAGGCCGACGGTGGTCAGGCCGGTGACGACCGGAGAGCCCGTGGTGAAGGCGGCAGTGCCCCAGGTGGGGACACCCGAAGCCGCATGGTAGATGATGAGCTCGCTCGTGCCGGAGGACGCCGTGCCACCGGCGGTCAACACGCCACGCGCAGCGACGGTACCAATGCTCGAGGCGAAGCCGGTGTCATTGCTGCGCAGGAGGCCGCCGAGCTCGAGATTAAGGACCGTGTTCGCGGTCGCGAAGCCGATGTTATTAACCGCGCGGCCCGCCAAGCGGAGCACCGCCGAGGTCGTGTTGGCCGCCAGGGTCAGCGTCGTATTCGACTGGACCGGGATCTGCGTCAACTTGCCCGCGCCGAAATCAGCGTCATAGCCGACGAAGCCACCCGTACCGACCGCGCCGATACCGAGTCCGGAGTTATAGCCCAGGTAATCGGTCGAGCCCGAGATCGCCCAAGCGCCGAGGAGTCCACGGCTGTGCGTCGTCGGCGATGTCGCAAAGTAAAGGTGCGTGGCGTTACCGGGGAGGCCTTGGTTATTACCCGTGACGTTGAACGTCGTGCCCGCCGAGCGGGTGAGCGAAGCAACTGTGAGGTCGGTGGACCAGAACGTGCCGCCGGCGTGCGAGAGCGTGATGTTGTTGTCCCCTTGGGCGACCGTCAGCGCGCCGACCGTCTCGGTCGCGGCCTGATAGGCAAGCCCCTGGAGCGTCAGGCTACCGCCGCGCATCGTGATCGGCGCCGTGTCGTTCAGGCGGTTGTTGTTCTGGATGCGGAAGTTGCTGTTGTTATCGATCGACAGCGTGGCGTAGTTCAGCGTGATCGCCGACGTGTTCGTGAACGCGCCGTCGTCGCGGAGGGTCAGCGTACCGCCGGCGAGGGCGGTCGCGCCGCCGAAGGTCTGGGCGCTGCCGAACTCGAGCGTAAAGCCGCCGATACGGGTGAAGCTCAGGTTGGCACCCGTGATGGCGCCCATGAACGTCTGGCTCGCACCGTTCATGTTGGTCACGAAGTTGGCCGCCGTGGCGCTGGTGTTCGTGATCGTGCCACCGGCGTTGGAAGCCGTGCCGAGGGAAACCAGGCGGCCGACCAGCTGCGTCGTGCCGTTGAGGTCGAGCGTGCCGTTCGTCTCGACGTTGAGGAGATTGGAGCCGCCGGCCCAGAGGGTGTTGTCGCCGGCGTTGAGCTTGAGCGTACCGCCGAGGACGGTCGTCTGGCCGCCGTAATACTGCTTACGCGAGACCGTGAGCGTGCCCGCGCCCTGCTTGGTGAGGTCGGAATTGGAGACCACCGCGCCCGTCAGGTTCAGCGTCGTCGCCGTGTCGACGGTCACGAAGGCCGGGGCGTAGACCGTGGCGGTGGTGGTACCGGAGACGGTCGCGTTGCCGCTGATCGTGAAGGTGGTAGCGTTCGTGATGCCGGTGATGAAAGCGTTGGCGGGGATGCCGGTGCCGGTGATCATCTGGCCGACCGCGAAGCCGGCGGTGCTGGCGACCGTGATCGTCGCCGAAGCGTTCGCCGTGGTGACGCTCGGCGTCGTGACGAAATTCAGGCGGGGAATCGAGAGCGTGTGCGTGACGCCGCCGGCGGCGAGGATGGCGCCGGAAGAGACCGTGAGGGTGTAGCCGGACGAAGCAGCAATCGTGCGGGCGGTCGTATCGGTGACCGCGAGGGCGCGCAGGGTCCGGTCGGAAGCGATGTCGTCCACCGTGTAGCCGGCACCGATCTTCAGGACATCACCGGCGGCGCTGGCCGTGATGTCGGTGACGGCGGCGTAACCGGCGAAGGTCGTGACGCCGTTGGTCGTATCATAAGCGCCGAAGTCAGACCCGGTGACGAAGAAGCGCGGGATCAGGCTGGCCGCGCTGCTCGTGCCGAGGATATTCGTGAACTTGAGCTTATTATTCACCGCCAGGCTCGTCGTGGCCGAGACGTCGAGCGCACTGCGCGGGTCGGCGAAGGTCGAGTAGTCGAGCGACGTGAAGGTCAGGACATTCGTGCCGGCACCGGAAAGATTGATGACAGCGTTGCCGTAGGGACGGAGCACCGCCAAGGACTCGGTCGAGTTCGCTCCGTTGCTGATCATGTTCAGGCGACCGCCTTCGAGGTTGACCGAGCGGCCGGCGAGACGACCCGCCGCGTTGTTGGCGGCGACGTTGTCGAGCGTGAGGATGCCGCCCGCGCGGACGATGGCGCCGTTACCGGCGGTCGCGAGGATCGTGTTCAGGGAACCAGCCGAGGTGCTGACCGTCGCGGTACCGCGTTCGACCAGCATATTGCCCGTGAACGTGTTGGTCGCCGTGAGATTGAGCTGCGCGCTCGTCGCGCCGCGGAGATAAAGGCTGCTGGTCGGGGTGCCGCTGCTGCTATCTTTGAGCACTCCGGAGATATTCGTCGTGCCGGATCCGATGATGAGGAGGATGCGCGCGTTGGCGTCGTGAGAGAGGTTGACGGTGTTCGTCAGGTTGAGCACCGCTCCGCCCGTTAGCACGTTGTTCAGGTAACGGTTGCTGTTATAGTTGGTGAGCGCACCGGAGAACGTGAGGCTGTTCGTGCCGGTGACCGTGGCGTAGTCGCCGTTAAAGAAGACCGGGTTGGGGATTGCGTTCGCACCGGTGAGGTCGAGGCCGGCCTGGATGATGCCGCCGTTGAAGTTGAACTGGCTGGGCGCCAGGACCGTGACCGTGGCGGTGACCGTCGCGCTCGCCGTGGCGGCCGCGCTGATGATAATCGTATTGGCCGTGAGGCTGACGATGGTGGCGCCTGCCGGGATGCCGGTACCGCTGATCGCCTGTCCGACCTGGAGCCCGGCGGTCGAGGAGACCGCCGTGAGCGAGGTGCTGGTGTTGGTCGTGACGGTCGGAGTGGCCGCGACGCCGCCCGGGCCGAGGGCGCCGACCTTGTTGAGGATGAGGCGTCCTTGGGAGAGATAGGTTATCCCAGTATAAGTGTTCGGAGACGATCCGCCGAGCGTCAGGCTCGCGTCGTTGGCGATCGCGATGTCGAAGGCCGTGTCGCCACCGATGCTGGCATTTCGGCCGATGATGCCGTTCCAGACGGTCGAGCCCGTACCACGGACATTTAAATTCTGCACGGCGACGGTACCAGTGGTGGCATTGACATAATCACCGGTGACCGTGAAGACCTTGCCGTTCTCGAGGTTGTTCGAGAAGGTGGCGGTGTTGTTACCCGCGGCTTTCGTGATGTTGCCGGTGATCGAAATATTGTACTGGCCGGCGACAACGAACGCGGAGTTGTTGGCCCACGAGATCGCCTTCGAGACCGTGAGGTCGGTGCCATAAGCGAAGATACCGCCGTTGCTGACGCCGATCGTACCGATTGAACCGATGCCGTTGGCGGTGAGACCGAGGAGGCCGCCGTTGGCGTTGAGGCCGCCGCTAAAGGTGTTGGCGACCGAAGGATTGAGGACCCAGACGCCGCCATCGTTCTTATTGACCGTGAGCAGGCCGCTACCGCCGATGGTGAGCTCGTTCGTGAGCTGCGACGTCACCATATTGAAGTCGGTATTCACCCCACGGAGCTCCAGCGTCTTGGCCAGCGCAGTCACGTTCGGGAAATTCGAGGTGGCCGAATTATTGACCAGATTCGTGAGCACGAGGGCGCCGGAACCGCTGGCTTCGACACGGCGGGTGCCGGAGGTGCCGGTCAGGTAGACCGGGCGCGTCGTGACTTCGCCCGGGCCGACATAGATGAGGGTCACCGTGTTGGTGAACCCTGGATTACCGAGCTCGAGCCAGCCGCCGCCGGCATTGGTGCCGAGGCTGGTCGCCGTCGCGCCCGAGGCGCCGACGGAAGTGACGATCAGGCCTTCGTTGCGAAGGATCGTGTTGCCCGAATACGTGTTCAGGTCGCCGAGGATGAGGTTAGCCCCGCCCTGCTTGGACAGCGCGCCCGTGCCGCTGATTACGCCGGAGATCGTCGCGAAATCCAGGCCGGTGTTACCGTTATCGGTGACGTTGAAGTCATGCCAGCCACCGCCGGAAATCGTGGCGTTGGCCGCGACCGTGGTGGTGATATTCTGACTCAGGGTGAGCTGCGTCCCGTGGTTGAAACCGGTAATATAGGTGCCGTCGGGAATCCCGGTGCCGCTGACGACCTGGCCGACGGCGAGATTGGACACATCGCCCGAGGCGAGCGTGATGGTGGCGTTGGCGGTGACGATCGGGAACGCCGCGGACGTGGCGGAGGCCGGCGCGATGACGAAGTTACCCTTGATCTCGATGTCAGCGACGGAAGTCACCGTATTGAGTCCGACGGTCGCGCCGCGGAAGAAGTTAGGCGTGCCGCTGGAGCTCGCGCTCCAGACCGGGTTAGCGAGCGGGGTGAAGTCGACGGTGAACTTGGCGATATCGGCGGCGAAGGTCGCGGCACCGTGCGTAGTCCGGACCCGCCACTGACCAGCACCGAGGCCCAGGGTTCGGTTGAAAGTGCCGGTGCTCTGGAAGCCACCGTTATAATCCTCGAAGGTCAGATTGGAGGCCGCCGGCAAGGAATAGCCGTCGTTGGCGGTGAGCGCACCGCCCGAGAGGCGCGTGTCTCCGGTATAGGTGTTGGCCTGGTTGCCCAGGATCCACCACGCGCCGTAGCCGCTGCGATTGATACTCAGCTTGCCGAGCAGGTCAGGACTATCGGTCAGCAGCAGGTCGATGCGATTATCACCGGTACTGTTGCCGGCGAGGGTCAGGGTGCGCGTGCCGACGAAACTGTCCCCAAAGGAGATCGGGCCCGTATTCGTAAAGACGATCGAGGCGTTATTGTCGTTACGGCTCTGGGTGTTATTACCGTAGCCACCGTTGGATTCGATGCTGGCGTCACCGAGGAGCGTGAAGAGGCGGTCGGTGCGCACGCTGGCGGACTGCGTCGTCTGGTAGACGTTGACCACGCGGTTGTCATAAGTGGTCCCCACCGTACCGGTGTACAGGAGGCGGCCGCCGCCCAGGAGGACGAGCGAAGCAGAGTTCGTGGCCGCGTTCGTCGCATCGCCCGCGCCGATGCCGCTGGGCTGACCGATGTTGGCGAGGGTGGTGATCGCGAGCGTGCCGCCGTTGATGATGGTGGCACCGGTGTAGGTGTTGAGTCCGGTGAGCGCCTGGACGCTGTTGCCGCCGGCGGTCTTGATGACGGTCAACTTGCCCGCGCCGTCGGCGAGGACCGAAGAAAGCACGCCCGTGCCCGAGCCGTTGCTCGCTCCGCCAAACTGGATGGCCTGCGCGCCCGGGGTGAGGTTGGAGATCATCCCCGAGCCGTTAGTGAGGGCCGTGACGAAGATCGGAATCGCGATCGCCCCGGCGTAAGGCGAAGACGCCAGGCCGGCTGAACTGAGTTCGAGGGTGGTGCCAGGACGGAGGGCATTGACGGTGGCGGCAGCAGGAAGGCCGAGCAGGCCGGCCGTTGCGCCGGAGACACGGAGCGTACCTTCGTCGAGCGAAACCGCACCCGTGAAGGTATTGCTACCCGTCAGGATGAGGAGACCCGAGCCGGCCTTGGTGATGCCGCCTGTACCGTTGGCGAGGATCGCGGAAATCGTCAGCGCGTTCGCGTTCGTCGTGCCGCCCGAAACCAGGAAGAGTTCCTGGCCGGCGGTCGATGTCGTGATCGTGGAGCCGGAGATCGTCGCGGCGCCGAGCGCGTTGTCGTGCAGCAGGCCGCCGAGCGCGGTGGCGGAGGCCGACGTGAGCGTGAGCGGACCGGCGAGGGAGAGATTGGCGGAAGCGCCGGCGAGGCGGACGGAGTTGGCGGCGACGCCGCCGGTCGTGGTGAGCGCGGACGAGAGAAGGTAGTTTGTCGAGGCGCTGCCGGTGACGGCCACCAAGGCCGTGGCGCTGCCCAAGGCGGTGACGTTCGTGTTGATCAGCGTCGGGGTGGCCGCGAAATCGAGAGCTCCCGCCGGAGAGAGGAAATAGGTGCCGGAGAGCACGCCGCTGGAGACGGCGGTCGGGATGGCAGCGAACTGGAGGCCGGTACCCGTGCCCGGCTCAAGGCGCAACGCGGCGCCTGCGGCGCGGGTCGCATAGGAGGCGAGGTTCAGCGTGGGCGTGCCTCCATTGGCGGTCACGCGGAGGACGCCGAGGCCGGCCGAGGCCGAAAGCGCACCAATGGTTTCGGTGAGCGTACCGCCCGCGACGGAGCCTTGGTATTCGAAGACACCGCCCGCGAAGCCCGCACCCTGGATGGCGTCGGCGCCGAAGGTGAGCGTGCTGGCGTTCGTAATGACGTCGGAGCCGCCAGCCGTCGACGCAGTCGGGCGGAGCTGGAACGTGCCGCCCGCGACCGTGACGTTACCGGTGAAGTTTGAGATCGTCCCGAAGGTCAGCGCTGTGGCCGCCGCGACGGCCGTAGCGATGGTGTTATTGACGGTGACCGTGGTGCCGCTGACAGCCGTGACGATAGTGGCGCCGGGGATATTCGTACCCGTGACGACCATGCCCGGGACGATACCCGTGGCACTGCTGACGACAAAACTGTTGGTGTTCGCCGCGCCACCGCTGGCGACGGTAATGCCGGTGGGCGCCGTGCTGGAGTAGTTGGTCGCAGACGGATTGTAGAGCCAAGTCGAGGACCCAATCTTCACCAAGGACGTCTTGTTAGTCCCTGTGTTATCCTGGATCACACCGCGGAGCTCGTTGATCACTGCCGCTGGCGCGTCGCCGCCGAGATAGAAGTTCTTGATACCAGCGCCCGTGGCGGTGATGCCATTGGACAGGATGAGCGCAGTCGGCGCGGAGCCCGTCTGATTCGCGTAAAGGAAGCCGGCCCCTGTGGTGCCGGTCAGGTTGATGAGCTTCGTCGTGGTCTCGCCGGCACCCGTGCCGGAAGCGCCGAGGTAGCTGACGGCGGCGCCACTGAGCTGCAAGGCGCTCGAGGCGACAGCGGAGTTGAAAGCACCCATGCCACGGACGACCACCGTGCCGCCGGTGGCGTTAAAGCTACCCACGAAGTTCGCGCTGGTGCCGAGCAAGGTCAGCGTACCCGTGCCGCCCTTGGTCACGTTATGCGCGATCGTCGTCGGCGCGAGGATGCTGCCGGTGACGAGCAGGTCGCCGTTACCGCCGAAGGTAAGGGTGCGGACTGTGCCGTCGGTCTGACGCCAGAGGTCGGCGTTGAGCGTGACGAGGCCGTTGGAAAAATTGTTGAACGTAGCACCGTTCGCGCCGCCGCCGCCAATGTAGTAACCGAGCGTGCCCTGGGCCGCGGCCTGGAAGGAGGCGCCGAAGCCGTTACGTCCGTAGATGTGGAAGAGCGTATTGGTGGCGAACGCGCGGAGCTGGCCGAACTGGACCGTCTGGCCGACGAGCTCGCTACCGAGCGCGTGGTCGACGTAGAGGTTCGAGTTCGTGTTATCGCGGATGTAGACCTTGCGGGTGGCGAAGCCGGCCGGGTCGTCGGTGCGGACCTCGAGGCGGCCGTTATTGATATCAACCGCGCGGTCGCTGAGGCTGAGGCCGAGCGCGGAATTGGTCGCGACGCGGATGGTGCCACCATCGATGCGGACCGTACCCACCAGGTTATTGCCGGCATTCTGCAGCCAGAGCGTCGTGTCGTAGATCAGGCTAGCCTTGATGAAACGGTCGTAGCCGGCATCTATGCCGGACAGCAGGCCCGAGGCGATGAAGTTGCCCTCACCGAACATCACCATGCCGTTGCCGCCGGTGAGATAAGTATCGCCCTGTAAAGTCGTGATACCGCTCGAGGCGATGAGACGCGCTTCGTTCCCGTTGCCGAGGGTGATGCCGCCCGTGAAGGTGTTGTTGCCGATCGACAGGATCGCGGCGGAATTATTGATCGCACCCGGTCCGCGACCGGAGCCGGAAATTTCGCGCGCGATGGTCAGGCCGGTCATCGGCGAGGAGATCGCACCCTGGATGACGAGCGAGCCACCGCTGAAGCCGGGGTTGCCCGTATTACCGTAACCCAAGATCCCGATCGCCGACGTGCCGAGGCCGAGCTGGCCGGCGTTGGTGACGACGAGATTACCGCCGCGGATGGCGATATCGCCGGTGAAGGTATTACCGTTATTCGAAAGCACCAGCGTGCCGTCGCCGGTCTTAAGGAAGCCGCTGACACCGGCCAATAACGAGGAGATCGTCGCGCGGTTGCCCGTGTTGACGGAGATCGTCGGCGTCACCGCGCCAGTCGGCGCGGCCAGCGTCAGCGTGCTGCCATCGAGCGAGAAGGCGCCAGAGGTGACGCCCGTGAAGACGAGTCCACCGACCGTGAAGCCGGAGCCGAGGGTAACGGCGCCCCCCGTGCCGGTGAAAATGGCGGTATCCTTGTTGGCATCCGTCCACGCGATGTCGTTCGTGCCATCGAACCACTTCAGATCGGTCGAACCCCAGGCTCCCGCGCCACCGAGACCGGCTCCCGTCGTCGTATTGTTACCGGCAGAGTTGGTATCGTTATCCCAAGTGAGGTTCGCGGCCCGGGCGGAGGGAGGGAGCGTACTGCCGATGGAAAGGAGCGCCGCGGCGACCATCAGGGAGGCGCGCGAAAGAGTGGAGCGGGAGGGGGTCGACACGGGAGCAGTTTTTGAAAAGCCGACGCCACGAATTCTGCTTTGGGAAACAGAGACGCAACGATGGCTTAGGGGTGACAGGAATGTGAAAAATCCGCCCCTTCCCCACAACCTTCATATGAGTAAAAGCCCCTAATTTTTCCTGAAATGGTCGTTTAACGCCAAGAAATGTCGCTTTATATAGACTATTTCAGTAAATAGATTGTAAGTCGTTGAATTACAACGCTTTAAAATAATCCAATCTTTAGCTAAGCTTCCCGGACCTTACCTGGACCCCGTAAGCCGTGAACTTGGCTTTGATCTCGTCCCGCACGCGGCGGAATTCATTGAGAATCTGCTCTTCGGTGCCCTGAGCATGGGCGGGGTCATCGAAACCCCAATGGAAACGGGCCACCTGACCAGGGTACATGGGGCAGACCTGGTCGGCGTTGCCGCAGACGGTGATGACGACGTCGATCCGGCGGGGGAGGAAGTCGTTCATGTGCTTGGAGGTATGGGCGGAGATATCCACGCCCGCCTCGGCCATGACCTGGATCGAAAGGGGATGCACATAGCCCGCCGGCTTGGAGCCCGCGCTGAAGACCTCGGCGGTATCGCCCACCGCCGCGCGCAGGAAGCCCTCGGCCATATGGCTGCGACAGGAATTACCAGTGCAGAGGACGAGGATGGCGGGTTTGGGACTCATCGTGGCGAAGCCACGATGAGTAGGGGATGGGAGGGCCGGAGGGCAAGAAGGTAGGGGCGCGACGGCGTCGCGTCCGTTCGCGGACGGATTCGGGAGGGCGATGACCCTAGCGAAGACCCGAGGACTTACCCGACGCGGTTTCGAACGGCGGCGATGGCAATCGCCGCCCTACCCAAGGCACCCCAGCCAATCATCCGGTTTCCAGGCGGATGCGATATCATCGCATCCCTACCCTCTCCCGCCACCTGCCACCTGGGGATGCCACCCGCCACCCAGATCTTTGTCTCCCACTTTTGCACCTTTGCACAGGCCGTAGGCCGATTTGCACTTTTGCACCTAGGACAGCACGTGGTGCTGTCCCTACCTGTGCTGCCCCTACCCCCGCGCAATTTTCTTTCTCCCCCCTGCCCCCACTGCCACTGTCCCACCCATGTCCGAGTCCCTTCTGACCCTTCGTGAAAGCAAGACCTCCCCGGTCGGCTCTCGTTTCCAGGCCATCTGCGCCCTGGGAGAAATCGCCACCAAGACCGCGAAGACCGGTTCGACCTATTATGAAGCGGTCATCGCCGACGCGACCGACGACATCAAGATCCGCGTCTTCGGCGACTCCCCGGTGAAGCCAGCCCTCACGAGCCTCAAGGCCGGCGCGATCGTCCGCGTGGGCGGTACGGTCAGCGACTTCAACGGACGCCCCGACCTGAAGGTCGACACGCTCACGCCGATCACCGACGCCGAACGCGCCGACCCGGCGATCATGGGCAAGCTCACCCCGGTCTCGCAGCATGACCCGATGAAGATGAAGGCCGACCTCCTCGGCATCATCTCGCGCATCCCGCACGCCGGCCTCCGCGCGACAGTCGAGTCCGCCTTCGAAGAGTATGGCGAACGTTTCCACGAAGCCGTCGCCGCCCTCGGCATGCACCACGCCTTCCGCCACGGCCTGCTCGAGCACACGCTGCGCATGGCCAAGTGCGCCGAAGCCCTCCTACCCCTCTACCCGAAAGTCGACCACGCCCTCGCGGTCGCCGGCATCGTCCTGCACGACATGGGTAAGGTCCAGGAATACTCCCGCCTCGAACCCGGCATGGCCAAGGCTAGCTTCACGCGCGCGGGCAATCTGCACGGCCACCTCGTCCTCGGCGCCTTCATCGTGCGTGCGCACGGCACCAAGGTCGGCCTCGAAGCTTCGCTGATGGAACGCCTCGAGCACATCTTGCTCAGCCACCACACCATGCGCGAATACGGCGCCTGCGCTACGCCCTCGACACCGGAGGCGGTCTTCGTCGCCCGCATCGACGACATGGACGCGAAGCTTTCCGCGGTGGAAGAAGAACTCCGCAAGGCTCCGCCCGGTGCCGAGTTCATGCCCCTGCGCGCGATCGACGGCCAGCTGCTGATCACGCCTCCGAAGACCGGAGCGTAAGCCATGGACGTCCGGGAGCTGGATTTCGACCTCCCGCCCGAACGCATCGCTGCGGAGCCTGCGCCGCGTCGCGACGGCTCACGTCTGCTCGTGGTGCGACGCGCCACGCGCACGATTGAACATCGTCTCTTCTCGGAACTACCCGACCTGCTGCCGGCCGGCACGGTGCTCATCCGGAATAACGTCACCGTGCTCAAGGCCCGCCTCTTCGGCGTGCGCCCGACCGGCGGCAAGGTCGAGTGCCTGCTGCTCCGTCCGACCGCCGACCCACTTGAATGGTGGTGCATGCTGCGCCCGGGCAAGCGCGCCTCGGATGCATCGGGCTTCACCATCGACGGGCGCCACGCCGTGGCGGTCGAGACGAAGAACGGCGAATATCGCGTGCGGTTCACGTTGCCCGCCGGCGAGACCGTCGGCCAGCTCGCGGACCGCGTCGGCGAACTCCCGCTGCCTCCTTACATCGTCGAGGCGCGCAAGGAACGCGGGCTCGCTCCGACCGATGACGCCGCGCGCTACCAGACCGTGTATGCGGATCCATCCTCCGCCCGTGCCGCCGCCGCGCCGACCGCCGGCCTGCACTTTACGCCCGAACTCCTCGCGACCCTCAAGGCGCGCGGGCACGACGCCTTCGACCTCGTGCTCGACGTCGGCCCCGGCACGTTCCAGCCCGTCTCCGTCGCCAACCTGAACGAGCACGTCATGCACTCGGAGGCCTATCGCATCCCCGCCGCGACGATGCAGGCCCTGAAGACGCGTCGCCCGCGCCTCGCGGTCGGGACGACGTCGGTCCGCGCCAGCGAAGACGCTTTCCGCAAGACGCATGGCTTCGCGCATGAGGGCGACTTCGTTTCGGACGCTTCACTGTTCATCCGTCCGGGTGACACCGTGGGTTGCTGCGAATTCCTGCTCACGAATTTCCACCTCCCCCGCTCCACCCTGCTCTGCCTCGTGGCCGCCTTCCTCACGCCCGGCGACCCGTCGGGACTTGCGTGGCTGAAGGAGATCTACGCCGAAGCGATTCGCAAAGAGTATCGGTTTTTTAGTTATGGGGATGCGATGCTGATCCTGTGACGAAGGCCGAAGGCCTTCGTGGGGAACTGCTGGCATGGTGAACGGCTGCGAAGCAAGCGCGGCTGAGCCGCGTGGGGACATGCTGGCACGCTGGCATGCCGCGAAGCACGGGAAGTTACGCAGGTTGCTGGTGTCTGGCTCGGGACCTGCACCAGAACCCGAACACCTGAACCTGATACCCGATGGCTGAGACCTGGGACCTGAAAATGCGCCCCACTTTTGCACCTTTGCACAGGCCGTAAGCCGATTTGCACTTTTGCACTTAGGACAGCAAGTGGTGCTGTCCCTACCCCGATACTCTACTTCTGTCCCACCAACCACCTCATCGCGGCGAGTTCGCCTTCTGACTTCACCTTCGCGAGATACTGCGACTGCGTGGCTTCATCGGCGGTGGCGAACTCCTCGGTGAAGGCGGGCTGGAGCGTCTTGATCTCCATGAGCTTGGCGTCTAGCGCCTCGAGTCGTTCGCCCGCGGACTGACCGCCAGGGCCGGCCTGCGTGAGCGGGTCGAGCTGCTGGAGAAACTTCTTCTCAATGCTGATGCCGACGAGCTGATCGATCAGGTAAGGTCCCTGATCCTGGATGCGCTGACCGAGCGTGAGGCCGATGACGACGGTGGGCTCAGCGGCGTCGAAATCGGCCGAGCGGATGAACTCCTCCTGCAGTTGCTTCAAGTTCTCCGAAACATCCATCACCGTCTGGACTTGCCCGATGGTCAGCGAGAACATCGCCGCACCCGCTGCGGCGGAGGGTTCATAGCCCGCATCGAGGAAAGCCTGTTCAGACCCGGCGACGATCTTCTGGGTATAATCTGTGTAAAGGGGATTATCCAAGGACTGGATGAGGGCTGCACCCGCCGCGCCGGCGTCGCCCGCGGCGAAGGCTTGGTGGGCGGCGAGGTAATCTCCGAGGGAATTATCGGGCGCCGCAGCGCGGAAGGCCATGGCCGCGGCGGTCTTCTCCTCCGGCGTCTCGCCGCGGAGAGCGAGCTCGAGCTGCGCGGCGGGGTCCTTGGGATCCAGTTTAGCGGCCTCGCGGGCGTAGCTGAGATCGTTGAGGAGACGTGAGGCCGCCAGCAGGTTGATCGTGGAGCGTCCTTGGTTCTTAAGGAAGGCCTCGACCTCGAGCTGGTTGAGCTTCGGCACCTTGCCGGCCATGATGTCCTTGATCGTGACACCGGTGCGCTTGGGCGGCCCTTTCAGCTGCGGGATGATGTCCGCTGCGGAACGCGGCTTGATCGGCGGCGCGGGTTTCCCGGCGACTTCGGCCGGCTTGCGGAGCAGCTCCCACTTCTTACCGCGCACGACCCAGACGCCCACGGCCACGAGGCCAAGGACGACGGCGATCTGCGCGAGGCGGCGAAGGGGCATCGGAGGGAGGTGAGAGTATGGAGTATCGAGTATGGAGTATAGGGAAAAGACAGAGGGGGTATGCTGGCATGGGGGAACTGCTGCGAAGCAGAGGCATCATGCAAAGGGAGACCGGAAACCGGATAGGAAGCTGCGGATATTTGTTCGCCGCAGGGCGAACCATGGTAGGGGCACGATTTATCGTGCACTCCGCCTTGGAGGGCGCGGCGAAGCCACGCCCCTACCTTCGGCCGCCCTGCGGCGGCCCAAACAAAAAGGGCGCTTCATCTGCTTCGCAGCCTGCCAGCGTGCCAGCAGACCCCCACGCGATCGTGCTACGATCGCGTCAGATTTTGGCGAGCGACCAGGGCTTGCGGAGTTCGCGCGAGAGCATCGCGGTCGCGCCGGCATCGTCGATGAACTTGCCCGCGGCGCCGTCGAACTTGAGCTTACGGCCGGTGAAGATGGCGGCGTTGCCGAGGTGACCGATGGTCGTGGTGTGGTGCGCGGCCATGACGTGCGAGAGCGGACGGCGGCGGGACTGCACGCAGTCGACGAATTCCTGATAGTGGTCGGTCGTGCCGGGGCAGCGCCAGGCATCCGGACCGAGGTCCTTCTCCCAGAGACCTGGAATAGAACACGTCTGCTTGCCGCGGGTGACGAAGAGCTCGCCCTTCTCACCGATGAAGCGCATGCCCATGAAAGAGCTGCTGACCGACATGTGGAAACCGTCGGCGTAATGCACGGTGTAGTCGTACTTCGAGTGGGTGTTCCACGGGGCTTCGCGGAGCTCACCGGAGCCTTCGACGGCGACGGGGAACTCGGCATCCTTACCCATCGCCCAAGCGGCGATGTCCGGATGGTGGCAGACCCAATCGAGCAGCATGCCGCCGCCGAAGTTGGTGTGCCAGCGCCAGTGGAAGTGGAAGACGCGCGGGTCGTAGGCAAACTCGGACGAAGGGCCGACCCACATGTCGTAATCGACCTCGGCGGGAGCCTTCTCGCCAGCCTGCGGGGCGGGCGGCATGGTCTGCGCATTCGGGCCAGTGCCGACCTCGACCTTGAGGATCTTACCCAGCATGCCGTTGCGGACGAGCTCGACGCCGCGTCGGAAATTCGGGGTGGAGCGCTGCCACATGCCGGTCTGCCAGACGCGTCCGTTCTCCTTCACCGCGTCGGCGATGGCCTTGCCTTCGGCCCAGGTCTTCGCGAGCGGCTTCTCGCCATAGACGTCGATGCCGGCGCGGAGGAGCGCGCAGCTGATGACGCCGTGCCAGTGGTCAGGGAGACCGTGCACCGCGGCGTCGGGCTTCTCCTTTGCGAGGAGCTCACGGAAGTCGGTGTATTGATTAGGAGCCGATAGGCCCTTCTTCACGATGGCTTCGGAAGTGGACTTCAGGACGCGACGGTCGACATCGCAGATCGCGATGACTTGGACGCCCTTCTTGGACATCAGCTGGCGCATGTCGCCGCCGCCCTGGGCCTTGAGGCCGAGTCCTACGAGCTGGAGGCGATTGCTCGGGGCGACCGTGCCATCCTTGCCGAGCGCGGAAGCCGGGATGATGGAGGGAAAGCCGAGAACGGCGCCGGCGAGGGCGGTATTTTTCAGGAACGAACGACGGTCGAGTTTGGACATGGGGGTTGGGCGAGGAGTGAGGTCAGGGGTAGGCTTAAGACAGGAGTAAGGGAGGAAACGTTCCGAGGAAAGGAGGGATTGGGTGGGACGGCACCTTGTGCCGCCCTAAGTGCAAAAGTGCAAATCGGCCTGAGGCCTGTGCAAAGGTGTACAATCAGAGTCTGGAGTATCGAGTATAGGGAGAGGCAAGATACGGGTGGCGGGTGAAGGCCCCGGGTGGCGGGTGGCGGAAATTCATTCTCAGGTGACGGGTGACGGCCATCGGGGCATCGGCCATTCGGGTGTCGGCATATCAGCCATCGGCTGTCGGCTTCGGGATCCCGGCAGCTGACCCCCGAGCGGCTGGCGCCTGAACTCCCGGCTCCCGTGCCCGTCACCTGTCACCCGTAACGTCTCTGCTTCGCAGCATGCCAGCGTGCCAGCAGTCCCTCCCCCATACTCTATACTCGATACTCCATACTCTCCAACGTGTCCCCTTGCCCTCTCCCACCCCAACCCCTATCCCTACCCCTACCCCCAGTTACAAACATGCGCTCCCTCCTCGCTCTCCTCCTCGCTTCGGTGGCGGCCCTCGCCGCCGAACCTAACCGCGCCCTGGTCTTCTCGAAGACCGTCGGCTTCCGCCACAAGGATTCGATCCCGCTCGGCAACGAACTGCTCGCGAAACAGTTCAAGGCCGCTGGCCTCGAAGTCGACATCACCGAAGACGCCTCCGTCTTCACCGCCGAGAATTTGGCCAAGTATCGCGCCGTCGCCTTCATGAGCACCACCGGTGACGTCATGGGTGACGTCGTCGCGAAGGATGCTTCCAAGGAAGCCAAGGCCGCCTCCGAAAAGGCAGCCGTGGCCCGTCGCGCTGCTTTCCAAGTCTGGATGGAAAACGGGGGCGCGTTCGTCGGCGTGCATGCCGCTTCCGATGCGGGTGCGGCCGAGAAATACTGGCCATGGTTCGCCCAGATGGTCGGCGGCCTCTTCGCTGGCCATCCCGCCCAGCAGGTCGCGATCCTGCGTCCGCTCGACAAGGACCATCCGGCCAACAAGCACCTCGGCGCCGAATGGAAGCGAAAGGACGAGTGGTACGCCTTCAAGAATCTCGCCGCGGACAACAAGGTCCTCCTCGAGATCGACGAGAAATCCTACACCCCGCAGAAAGGTAAGGAGATGGGCGAACACCACCCCATGACCTGGTGCAAGGACGTCGGCAAAGGCCGCATGTTCTACACCGCACTCGGCCACACCAAGGAATCCTTCTCCGAGCCCGAATTCATTCAGCACCTCAACGGCGGCCTGCTTTGGGCGCTGAAGAAGTAAGCGGCGCGGCGGGGCCGCAAAGGGACATGCTGGCACGGTGAACTGCTGCGAAGCAGGAGGTAGGGACAGCACCACGTGCTGTCCTAAGTGCAAACGTGCAAATCGGCCTACGGCCTGTGCAAAGGTGCAGAAGTGGGATGCGATTTCAGGTCCCAGGTCTCGGCCATCGGGTGCGGGTTCAGGTGCTCAGGTTCAGGTGCTGGTACGGGGTGATTCATTTCCTAACCGCCAACCGCTAACCGCTTCCACCTGACATGGGTAGGGCCGACCATCCTTGGTCGGCCGCGGCCAAGCAAGGATGCTTGGCCCTACCTCGCCACGCGACGCTCGACGTCACTGAGGACGTCCTCGTCGGAAAGCATCAAGGGGTGAAGCAAGACCGGGAAATCGAGGTTTAAGGCGGGCGCCCACTCGGAACTCGTCGCTGGAAGGATCATCAGGTCCATCGGCGTGTGATAGGAGACGAGTTGGATTCCCCGGAGGGTTTCCTCGGTCGACTGCAGCTGATGAAGGAAGTCGCTTCCGGGACGCATATCACGGGCGCCCTTGCCGGGATAAAGCCAGGCTGACTGCGTGCCCTGATGGGGAGAAGAGATTGTGAAGAGCTTCTCGCAGCGAACAGCGCCCCCGAGAATCTGGAGGTAATGACGGGCGACCAAGCCACCCATGCTGAAGGCCACGATCCGAATCTTGGCCGAGGGTCCGAAAGTCGCGTCGATATCGCGCTTCAAGTTTTGGGCTAATGGCACGAGCCCAGCACGTCCGTCATTCGGCCTCAGGCGCGGCACCAGGCAGACCGCACCCTGACGCTCAAGTCTTAGCTTCATCCGTCGGAAAACCCATCCGGTGTCCAGGAAACCATGGACAAGCACCACCTTGATGCCGGGGCCGATGGACATAGCGTGCGCTTACTTCGCCGCTTCCAGCTTCTTGATCAGGCGGCCGAGGGCGCCCTTGGTCGTCTCGTTAGTGACGGCCTGGGCGGCGTCGCGCAAAGCAGCGAGGTCGGAAGGCTGGGCGAGCTTGAGCAAGGCCTTCTGACATTCGAGGCGCATGGGCTCTTCCTTAATCGCAACGCACAGGGCGCCAGCGACAGAGCGGAGATTGCGACCGACTGCAGCCTTGATGAGGGCATTGCGCGCAGCGATATCCGCCTTGGCGTCGCTGATACCGGCGACGAACGCGTCGGTCACCCCAGGGCCAGCGACCTTCACGAGCGCGTCCTGGATGTTCTCGGCGAGGGCTTCGTCCTTGGCGAGCGAAGCGAGCACCGGCACAGCCTTCGCGCCACCGACTTCGGCGAGGGCGAGCGCAGCCGGAATCCGGAGAGGCGAATCGGCCTTCGAGGCCAGGGCGGCGACCTGGGCGGTGGCGCCAGAAGCCTTCGCTTCGGCGAGCGCGGCGAGCAGCAGCTTGGCGGTCTCGACGTCCGTCGATCCGAGCAGGCCGGCGACTTCGCCGACCAGCGGGGAGGTGGGTTCATCGACCAGGCGTTCGCGCACATCATCGACGGCAGCGAGGCGGACCGCGGCGGAAGCGTCGGCCTTCTTCAGCGCATCGATGGACTTAGCGGCACCCTTGCGGAAATCTTTCAGCGCAGCCGTGTAGGCGGCGTGATCGACCGCCGGGTGTTCGGCGGCGAACAACGAAGCGGCGAAGAGGAGGGCGAGAAGGGAGCGCATGTTTCGAGGGCCAGAGGATTAGAGGGCCCGAGGAACGGAGGCGAGGCCGGAGGGTGGGGCGCGACGGCGTCGCGACCGTTCGCGGACGGATATGGGAGGTTAATGTGCTTAGCTAAGCCCCGAGGACTTTCCCTCTGCGGCTTCGAACGGCGGCGATGGCAATCGCCGCCCTACCCGCTGCAGCCGTTCGCCGCAGGGCGAACCATGGTAGGGGCACGATTCATCGTGCACTCCCATGCGGAGGGCGCGGCGTAGCCACGCCCCTACCTTCGGCCGCCCTGCGGCGGCCCAAACAAAAAGGGCGCCCGCAGGCGCCCTCATCAATTCCCCGTGTCACCGTGTCCCTTTGCCCACGTGACCCTCGCGGCGCTTCACGCCGCGCTTACTTCCGGCGGAACGGGTAGAACAACTGCGCCCAGTAGCCCCGGGGGACAGGATGTCCGCCGATGCCGTAACCCGATGGCCACTGATCTTTCGGCAGGTGATAGGTACCAAAGAGCCGATCGTATAACGGGAAGTGGATGGCGAAATTGACGTCGATGGCCTCCTTCTCGATGCCGTGATGCCAATGATGGAACCGGGGGGTCACCAGGAGCTGATCAACGAAGGGGAGACGCCAGCTCAAGTTCGCATGGATGAAGGTCGAGTAGAGATACACCACCAGGATGTAGGCGTTCACCACGGCGGGGGAGAACCCGAGGGCGAACATCGGGATGACCGTCAGCGTGCGGAGGATGAGAATCTCGAGGAAGTGCATGCGCGCTCCGGCCATCCAATCCATGCTCTGAGCAGAATGATGGACGGCATGGAAGTTCCAGAGCCAGGGTACTCGATGGAAAGCGCGGTGCACCCAGTACTGGACGAAGTCCGTCAGAAACATGATTGCGACCAACTGGACCAGGAAAGGCAGGCCCGCCACCCACTGCTGCAAGGAAGCCAGCGCCGAAGCGGCCGCCACCCACTTCGCCGGGGCGAAGCTGACGAAGGCGAGCACCTGGACCATGAAGCTGCTGATCAGGTAGTAGAAGATATCCTCTCGCCATTCATCACGAAAGAGCGGCTGCTCCGCGCGGAGGGGGCTGATACGCTCGAGTGGAATGAAGATAATGCCGGTGAAGAGAACGTTGAGGGCGAACCAGTCGAGGCCCAGGAACAGCGGCGTCGGATCGGGCGTCAGGACGGCGGAGTTGGTTCCGCCCAGCAAGGTGGCCAGCAAGGCGGCCGCGCAGCCCAGCGTGCCGAGCAGTTTCGACGGACGAAGCGCGAGGCTCAGCACCGAAGCGGCGAAGCCTAGGAGGAGAATGACGAGGATCCCTAGCTTGAACCAGTGGTTCGTATGCAGGGCCGTCAGCTCCGGCATCGCGAACTGGCCCGGAGCCCGCATCGAGATGACTAAGGCCAGTCCGATCAGGCTGAAAGCGAGACCGGCGACGCCGCTGATCCAGCCCGTGCCAAAGGCCCGTAACGGCGCCGGGGCCTCCAATTCGCTGCGGAGTTTTTGTCGGGCATCATGGAGGCTCATCGGGGTACCTTCTTCATAGATGAGCCTTCCGGAAGCGCAAGCGGGCAGAACCAGACGGAGGCGAAGCGAACCCGAAGGCGATAGGGTGGGGCGCGACGGCGTCGCGTCCGTTCGCGGACGGATATGGGAGGTTAATGTGCTTAGCTAAGCCCCGAGGACTTTCCCTCTGCGGCTTCGAACGGCGGCGATGGCAATCACCGCCCTACCCAAGGCGCCCCTAGCTAACCATCCGGTCTCCGGTTTCCCTTTGAGTTTCTGCAGAAAAAAGGGTGCCGAGGGGCGCTTTCTTCTGATTGCCTCCGGACGCCTGGCTCTCCTAGTCTGCACTTACGGGGAAGAAGTGTTACGGTAGCACAGCGGTCTCCAAATCCGCTGGCGATGGTTCGACTCCATCCTTCCCTGCCAATTTAAGAGTTAGAATCCGGTGGCTTCCCATCGGCGGAGGCGATGGCAATCGCGGCGAAGCAGAGGCAGCCCGTTCGCCGAATGGTGAACGGAAGGTAGGGGCGTGGCTACGCCGCGCCCTATGATGGCGGGAGGGCATGACGTAGTCCTGCCCCTACCCTGGGCCACCATACGGCGGCCCAAACAAAAAGGGCGCCCGTAGGCGCCCTCTTCACTTTCTTGTCAACTGGCCAGCTGATCAACTGGTCAACCTGCCTCTTAGTAGCGATAGCTATCGGGCTTGAACGGGCCGCACTGGTTAACGCCGATATACGAAGCCTGCTCCTTCGAGAGCATGGTCAGCTTGGCGCCGAGCTTGCCGAGGTGGAGACGGGCGACTTCTTCGTCGAGGTGCTTCGGGAGGACGACGACACCGGGCTTGGCCGTCGCGCGGGTCTCCCAGAGGTGCAGCTGGGCGAGGACCTGGTTAGCGAACGAGGTCGACATCACGTAGGACGGGTGTCCGGTGGCGCAACCGAGATTCACGAGACGACCTTCGGCGAGCATGTAGAGCTGGCGGCCATCCTTGAACGTGTAGCGGTCGACCTGCGGCTTGATCGTGTCCTTCTTCGCGCCCTTATGCGCGTTGAGGCGGACGACCTGGATCTCGTTGTCGAAGTGGCCGATGTTACAGACGATCGCCTGGTCCTTCATCTTGGTGAGGTGCTCGAGCGTGATGATGTCCTTATTGCCCGTGGCGGTGACGTAGATGTCGGTGGTGCCGAGGGTGTCCTCGACGGTCACGACGCGGAAGCCTTCCATCGCGGCCTGCAGGGCGCAGATCGGATCGATTTCGGCGACTTGGACCGTGGCGCCGAGGCCGCGGAGGGACTGGGCCGAGCCCTTGCCGACGTCGCCGTAGCCGATGACGAGGGCGACCTTACCGGCGATCATGACGTCGGTGGCGCGCTTGATGCCGTCGACGAGGGATTCGCGGCAGCCGTAGAGATTGTCGAACTTCGACTTCGTGGCGGTGTCGTTGACGTTGACAGTCGGGATGAGCAGCGAGCCGTCCTCGAGCATGCGGTAGAGGCGCTTGACGCCGGTGGTGGTCTCTTCCGAGACGCCCTTCCAGCTCTTCACGACCTTGTGCCAGTGGCCGGGCTTTTCCTTCGCGACCTTCTTGAGGAGGTTCTTGATGATCTGCTCTTCCTCGGATTCCGAGGGAGACCAGGCCCACTTCGAGCCGTTCTCGAGCTCATAGCCCTTGTGGATGAGGAGGGTGGCGTCGCCGCCGTCGTCGACAATCAACTCGGGTCCGTCGCCGTTAGGCCAGGTGAGCGCCTTCATCGTGCACTCCCAGTATTCGACGAGGGTCTCGCCCTTCCAGGCGAAGACCGGGACGCCGGACTTGGCGATGGCCGCGGCGGCATGGTCCTGGGTGGAGAAGATATTGCAGGAAGCCCAGCGCACGTCGGCGCCGAGTTCGGCGAGGGTCTCGATGAGGACGGCCGTCTGGATGGTCATGTGCAGCGAGCCAGCGATGCGGACGCCCTTGAGGGGCTTCTTCTTGCCGTGCTTCTTACGCAGGGCCATCAGGCCCGGCATCTCGTGCTCGGCGACCTGGAGTTCCTTGCGGCCCCATTCGGCGAGACCGAGGTCGGCGACTTTGAAGTCGGTGAATTTAGTGGAGGATTTGGTGAGGGTGGTAGCCATAAGAGGGAGTATTGAGTTTGGAGTATAGAGTATAGGGCAGGCCGGTGGTCGCTTACTTGCTCAGGGCCTTGTGGAAGGCGGCGAGCTTGGAGGTGACTTCCCAAGGGAGGCCCTTCTTGCCGAAGTGGCCGTAGTGGGTGGACGCGCGGTAGATCGGACGACGCAGGTCAAGCTGGCGGATGATTTCGGCCGGATTGAAAAGGAACGTCGCCTTCACCGCGGCGAGGATCTGTTCGTCGGAGACTTCGCCCGTTCCAAAGGTGTCGAGGTGGATGCTGGTCGGCTCGGGGTGGCCGATGGCGTAAGCGACCTGCAGCTCGCAACGTTCGGCGGCGCCGGACGCGACGATGTGCTTGGCGACCCAGCGGGCCATGTAGGCCGCGGAACGGTCGACCTTGGTCGGATCCTTGCCCGAGAAAGCACCGCCGCCGTGGCGGCCCATGCCTCCGTACGAGTCGACGATGATCTTACGGCCGGTGAGACCGCAGTCGCCCTGAGGGCCGCCGACGACGAAGCGACCGGTCGGGTTGATCAGGTATTCGGTCTTCTTGCCCACGAGTTCCTTCGGGAGGGACTTGCGGATGACCTGCTCGATACAGAACTTCTCGATCTGGCGATGGGAGACGTCAGCGGTGTGCTGGGTCGAGATGACCACGTTCTCGATGGCGACCGGGCGGCCGTCTTCGTAGCGGACGGCGACCTGCGACTTGCAGTCGGGGCGAATCCACTCGGTGCCCTTGGCGCCAGACTTACGGAGGCGGGCCAGCTCGCGGTTGAGGCGGTGGGCGAACATCACCGGGGCCGGCATGAGCTCCGGGGTCTCGGTGGTGGCGTAGCCGAACATGATGCCTTGGTCGCCGGCGCCCATCTGGGCGTGCTTCTTGCCTTCGGCCTTACGCTCGTCGACGCCCTGGGCGATATCGGGGGACTGCTTCGTGAGCAGGTTCGTGATGAAGACCTTGTCGGCGTGGAAGACGTCGTCGTCGTTCACGTAGCCGATCTCGCGGATCGCGGCACGGACGACTTCCTCGAAGTTGACCTTCGCCTTCGTGGTGAGTTCGCCGGCGATGACGACGTGGTCGCTCTTGACCAAGGTCTCGCAGGCGACGCGGGAGAAACGGTCCTGAGCGTAGCAGGCGTCGAGGACGGAATCCGAGATGCTGTCGGCGACCTTATCCGGGTGGCCCTCGCCGACGGATTCGGACGAGAAGATGTAGGAGGCATGGGAGGCCATAAGGTCAGGGAAACAAAAGGGTAAGCGGCCGGATGGCAAGTAAGCATCCAAGTATCCGAATAGGAGGATATGTCATAGGGACCGGCAAAAGGCCGGCCCGGGGGGACTGCTGGCATGGGGGAACTGCTGCGAAGCAGTGCGACCAATCAAAGGGGGACCGGAGACCGGATCATTGGCTGGGGGATATTAATGACTGAAGCATTATTTCCGGTCTCCGGTTTCCCTTCGCATCGAGGTAGGGGCGCGACGGCGTCGCGTCCGTTCGCGAAGGTTACCTGATCCGCCAGGCAAGCTGCCGGACCCTATGGGCTCGATCCGCCCA
>Ga0209296_1000358_pt1 | contig 38814 bp, 29 predicted proteins | sample S_130206_EF_Meta_FD_187319 | JGI IMG/M metagenome (GOLD analysis project Ga0209296, IMG submission 187319) | Freshwater microbial communities from Lake Simoncouche, Canada to study carbon cycling - S_130206_EF_MetaG (SPAdes) (version 2) | ecosystem: Environmental > Aquatic > Freshwater > Lake ... | reverse complement strand
GCCTACAGGCTCAACGGGCACTGACTCTACGGGGCCTACAGGCTCAACGGGCACTGACTCTACAGGCTCGGACTCTACAGGCGCTGACTCTACAGGCGCTGACTCTACAGGCGCTGACTCTACAGGGCCTACAGGCTCAACGGGCGCTGACTCTACAGGCGCTGACTCTACAGGCGCTGACTCTACGGGGCCTACAGGCTCAACGGGCACTGAGTCAACCACGACTGACTCTACAGGCACTGAGTCAACCATCACTGACTCTACAGGCACTGACTCTACAGGCACTGACTCTACAGGCACTGACTCTACAGGACCCACAGGCTCAACGGCTACTGACTCTACAGGGCCTACAGACTCTGCAGTAACTGACTCTACAGGCTCTACAGGCACTGACTCTACAGGCACTGAGTCAACGGGCTCTGCAGGAACAGGTTCAACTGACTGTACAGTCACGGATTCAACCACCGAGTCGGTGGCAGCTGACTCAGCAGAGGCAGAAATATCCCGCCCCGAGATTAATTGCCTTACGGAAGGCGAATCCTCTGCCGGTAATGCAGGGGCTGAAGAAAGTATGGACTTCTTAGATACAATTAACGAGCGGAACCACGATACAATGCCAGAAAAAATAGGCATCATAAAGTCTCTCACAGGGGAAGAGCTCCGCATTATTCTATGTAAAGTGGATATGAAAGAGTATGTAAATATACGTGGAACTGTTCTACCATATCTCGAGTTACAGGGTTTATTCGATGATTTCGAGTTTATGAAGGAAACCTATGCCATTGTAAAAAAGGATGATATGAATGATACGAATACCTGTATGGCCGCTCTCATGACCATCATTTTCGTGAACACCATATTTTTCTACGTGTGTGCACGGTTCTGATCCTTTTGAGTTACTATACTAAGAGGATTGTAGTTATAGACATACTCTAAGCCAGCGTGCGAGAGGCCGTGGATACCAATCGCAATAGAAAATAGGAGCATCAGAACCAGTATCTGATACGGGTCTCTCGACACAACCTTTGACACATGCAAGACCAGGTAAAGTATACTGCTAACTAACACTGCTCCACCAAATATATGAGCGTAGATCGAGGGGCTATACATTCTTATAGGGTCAAATATTAAATCATTACCACCCATTAAATCCGCAAATACAGACTCTCCGCCAGAATCGTGTCACGCAGAATCAGCATCCTGCCCTCCTCCAGGAACTTCAGAAGATCCACACTCGTGTGCAGCGTTGCCAACGATTGTAGCTCCTCCAGCAAAGCCGCCAGCTTCAGAATGGCCTTCTGCACTGCCCCCTCGAACAGCCCGTACTTATGCGCCAGGCTCGCAATGCTCTCCTCACCCGCCAACCACGCCTGCATCGGCTCCAGCCAGTCCTCATGCAACTCCCAGAAATCGGTGTAACAGATGCCTTGCAGCCGTTCCGCCATGAATCCCTTCTTCACCGTCTCGCTGATAAAGTGCAAGTGCGCCGCCGCCTCCCCATCCACCGTGGCCCTCACCTTCTCCTCCAGATCCTTCGGCTCACCCAGGAAGATGGCCAGCGTCGTCAACACCTCAGGGAGACTGAGTGACTGGCCTAGAGAGATCTTATCATGTAAGTACAGCATATACTCGGTCAGTAAGAATGGATGACCCTCATTGCATTCTGACGCCAAACGACCATTTGCCGTCAGAGAACCCTCAGAATCTACGTATCCGAATACCTCCAATACCCGAACACGCTGAACCACTTCGGGCAGAATGGCGGATCGTGCCTCGGTATTCGATAGATAAGCGGTGTGGGTGCTGCACAATTGTGCCTTCTTGCTCTCCAGAGCCGAGTATTCATCGTATCGGGCAAAGATCGGAGCCCAGACAGACTCTTTGTGATCGTCTTTCCATGCGTCATATTCTCGCATGGCTAGCTTCTTTTTGGCATTTTGACTGTTTCCGATCCTGTCTAACAGAGCCTTTCTTGCGGAGCAGACGGACAGTTCATCCGCGGAAAGATTCAGACGTGACTGCTTTGTCGATATCTCCTCAATATCAGCGCGTAGAACTCGCTTATCTTCCTCCTCCAACGTCCACCAGTAAGAATCCTTCAGCATCGCATCCATAGATACCATCCCATTCAGACCCTTGAGGATGAAGTCGTAGTCGAAGGAGAGGCGTGACTGGAAACTGCTGGCCTTGCCCGTCAGCATGCTCTGGGCCTCAAACACGTCGAGCGGTTCCTTATCAGGGATATAGAGAACGAGCCCCTTGTCATCCTTGCCACGACGCCCTGCACGCCCCGCCATTTGAATGTATTCGGAGGAAAGGAGAGGACGGAAGGAGCCGTCCGTATACTTCTGCAGAGACGTGAAGATCACCGTCTTCGTCGGCATGTTAATGCCCACGGCAAACGTCTCCGTGGCGAAGAGCAGCTTCACATACCCCTTGCTAAAGAGGATTTCCAGAATCTCCTTTAGGAACGGAAGCAGCCCACTGTGATGGAAGGCAATGCCACGAAGAGCAAGGGCACGGAGAGTGTGCATCTGCGGGCTCTTCTCTAGCAGCGACTTGTAGCGTGACAAGTGGAAGTCCCAGATATTGGCCACGGCGGCCGAGTCAGAGGAGTCGAGGAAGGTATGAGGAACCTTGGAGGCCAGGGCCTCACACTTTGCTCGTGAGAACACGAACACTAGGGCCGGCAGAGAGCCATGGGTGTTGAGCCACGCCAGCGTCTCGTGGAGCACGTGGTCAAAGCTCTTTGTATGGATCTTGCCCGCAATAGGTCCCTCCGTTCCCACACGCCGCTCATCCTTCACCTTCTGGCGGAACTTGTCCAACGCTGTCGCCTGGCCCTTTCGCTCAGCGAGCCATGCACGGTACACATCCGCATGGAACACCTCCTTGGGCGTATATATGGTCAGAGGGGCACCGTCGCGGATCACGCAATGCTCAAGTGGAACGGCACGCCACTGGGTACTGATGAGCCACAGACGCACCTGCTTGAGGTTGGCGAGCCAGTTCGCAAACAGCTGGGGCTTGGATAAGGTGGCTGAGAGGAGGACGAGGTGGATGGTGGGAGGGAGTAAGATGAGTGTCTCCTCCCACACATGGCCACGGTCCTTGTCGTTAATATAATGGACCTCGTCGAAGATGACGGAATCGACGCCGTCGATGCTCAGCAGGGATGATGCACCCACGGCCTCGGTCTGGCTGCCCTTCTTGAAGAGGAGGTTACGGAGAATCTCCGTGGTCATGACAATAATGTCGGCATTGGGGATGAACTTGATATCGCCTGTCATAATGCCGACAGTATTGTTGGGGAAAAGCAGCTTGAGATCGTGGTACTTCTGATTGCTCAGCGACTTGATAGGTGTCGTATAGAAGACGCGACCGCCGCGTTGGAGACTCTTGGCGATCTGGTACTCTCCCACGAACGTCTTGCCTGAGCCCGTCTTGGCCGTCACGAGGACGTTCTCGCCGAGCTCGATGGCCTCAATGGCGAATCGCTGGAACCGGTCAGGGGCGTAGCCTGTCACAAGGGCAGGGGAAGAGGGCATGGGGGGTACGTCCTCGTCGTCGGCGACGATGCGTAGAAGAGCTTGCGGGGTAGACATCCTAGGACAAGCAGTCAGGGCCGGCGTGCTATTCAATTTTACCGCTGCATGCGATTAGAGGCTATATAAAAATAATAGTATATAATTTATTACGTATATTAGTAATGCCGCGAAAGGCGTGTACAGAACCCGGATGTTCTACTGGTGCTCGTGGAAAGTCTGGAAAATGTAAGGCACATGGAGGTGATAAAAGATGTATAGAAACCGGCTGTACAAAGAGTGCCAGAGAAAGAAGTAACAAATGTTCTGCACATGGAGGTGGGAAACGGTGCATACATCCTACATGCAATAGGAGTGCATTAGGTAAAGCATCGATGTGTATAGAACACGGTGGTGGAAGGCGGTGTAGCGAGCCTGGATGTACAAAATGTGCTAAAGGAAATACAGATAAATGTAGGGGGCATGGGGGTGGAAAACGATGTAGCGAAATTGGCTGTACAAAGGCAGCAGATGGTAATACAGAAAAGTGTATAAGGCATGGAGGGGGTAAAAGATGTAGCGAAGCAGGATGTACAAAGAGTGCAGAAGGAAAATTAGGAAAATGTACAAGACATGGAGGTGGAAAAAGATGTAATGAATCTATGTGTATAAATATTGCTCAAGGAGTAACAGACAAATGCAAGTCGCATGGAGGTGGAATAAGGTGTACCGAGCCTGGGTGTAATACAAGTGCAAGGGAAAAGGGGGGTAGATGTTCTGCACATGGGGGAGGTGAGAGGTGTAATATATCTGGATGCAATAAGAGTGCACGAGAGAAAAATGGTAAATGTCGAAGTCATGGAGGAGGTGAACGGTGTCCGCATTGCATTCATTGGCCAGATTCACGAAGTGGTTCCAAAAAATATGATGGATACTGTGCAACATGTTTCAAAAGGATATTTCCAGATGATCCGCGAAGTAAAATAATATATTCTCATACTAAGGAAATACACGTTCGGAATACAATTAATACAGCATTTGAAGGGTTTATACATGATGTACCATTATATACAGGAAATTGCAAATGTATTCATCGTAGACGTATTGATCATCGAAAACTAATTGGCAACACAATTCTAGCCATAGAAACGGATGAAAATGGACATGTCACATATGATCAAACCGATGAAGAAATAAGGTATGATGATTTATATATGATTCATAGCGGGAAATGGATATTTATTAGATTTAATCCTGACGGAAAGGGAGTTGATATCGAGGATAAATTAAAAACCCTTATCGATACCATAGAAGAACAAATTATGCGTATTCATCGTGAAGAGAATACAGAACTTCTTGAGATTATAAAGTTATATTATACATAATTAGTATTATATTGTAATAACATTCCTAAACTCATTTGGATTCATAATAAAGAGGATAAGAACAAGAATAGCCATAGAAGAATATATATAGAGTGCGTGCAGTGCATTATTTTTTGTGTGCATTGTTATAATTATGTCAATCGATGACCAAATACCCATCCACCAAATTATGACAAGGAGTGACAGGAGTATAATATACACTTCCTTCATTTATATAGTGAACACAGTTTTTAAGATTGCACTCGTTTATTCTCCAAAGTCCATAGCATCGAGGAGAAAGCCGAAGCCGAGACCACCCATTATAATCACTCCTATTGCCATGAGTACAATGGATAGATTCTTATTAGTTGAATCGGAGGACTTCTTATGTTTCGTGTAGAGCATATAACCGGGTATGAAAAATGCTAATCCTAGCAAGATAAATATGATTTGACCTAACATAAGACCAATTGAGAGGCCGAATCCAGTCTTTATTAATCCGCTGAGTGAGTTAGATCCTCTCGCCATTTCTAGTGTAGAATGCTATTTTCTACTGCATGCTACTTACTATTATATCATTTATAGGGTTGGGTTAAACTAGCACCGTGTAGTATATATATGCAACGTTGCAAGATAGGCTTTGAATCGACCTATGCCAAAGTAGATGGCAAGGAGATTACAGTTACTGACTACCTTGCCGGTAAATACCCCAATTCTTCGCCGAGATGTATTCCTGGAAATCACCAACTGCACGTATATCATTCCGTACAACGGAGATCGCATTTTCGCCATAGGTATACTGGCGATCTTGAGGGATCCCCTATGACCGAGTGGCATAGAGAGTGGCAATCCAATTTTCCAGATACACATATTGAAATTGACTTCAAACACAATGTTAATCAGGTAAAGAATCGTCGAGCTGATATAGTCATTCCTAAATACAAGAGAATTATTGAGATTCAACACAGTAAAATAGAGAGTGGCGAAGTTATTCAACGCAACAAGGATTATGGCGCCCATGGACACAGTGTCACATGGGTAATTGATGGGCAGAAATGTATTAAGGTAAAACCCTTGGATAAACGGTTGGTACTTGAGTTTCAGTCATCTTACTGGCTCTATGAGAGTTTTTTATCATGCGAAGAAGTATTCTATGACATAGATGGATTCATATACAAAGTCAAGCCATCTCTTGTAAAATCATTTCAAATTGATGTTTCTGAACCAGTGCCAAAGGGAGAGTTTATTGAATCGTTGAAGGATGGTACAAACCCATGGGTGACCGATGAGCCACCCCAGTGTTTTCTACATTTGAGGCAGGAGGGTGCTGGAAGTGGAAAGACATACGGTATGATGCAAAAGTTAAATAATGATCCAGAGATCTCCAACTATAAATATATAGCACTCATAACGAAACAGCATTCCGCGGTCAAGGTCATGCTTCAAGAATTTGATGATCAATACTATGGTACAGGCAGTCATAAGGAGAAACTATTAACGAATATCGATAGATTAGAAAAGGAGGTATCAAGTAGCGGGAAACAACATATACGAAAGTACACGAATATACGCACGGGTATAGAATGTATTGCAGTTTTTGGAACGGTTGACAGTTTTACATATGCACTTACCGATGGCGAGTCGTCAAAGAATATTAGCGACAAATTTGCGGGTATTCTTCAATTAATTCGCGACGGGACAATAAAGACAGCGTATGCAGGAAGGATGAAATATGCAGGTGTAAATCCCATTCTCAACAAAGAAATGCTAATCATGATCGATGAAACACAGGATTTAATGGAATCTTACGGTGACGCATTTCTGCAGGTGGTGCGTTCTAAATATGCGAATCTGTGTGTTGTAGGTGATAGCCTTCAGAGCCTATCTTTCAAGGACAACTCACTAACCTATTTACATCGTGCCGAAGGTCTTCATATGAAGGTGATTAAAGCAGAAAAGGCGAATATTGTACGTCGCTTTTCGGATCCTACCTTAGTAAAATTTGTAAACGATTTGATTCCATTTGAGAAATACGGGCTTCCAACGATGACTCCAGCCAAGCCACGTGCAGCCGATCCTGCATCATTAACGGTATTTCAGGGGAAGACAGTCTACGCCAGCGCATCTGAGGACAATGATATATTACAGTGTGCTGTTGCAGAAATTATTGCATTGTTTGAGAGGGAGGTTACTACGAATAATCGTGTACCTGAAGACTTTTTAATAGTTACACCTTTTACAAAAAAGAACCCCCTTATGGATGCACTACAGATTGCATTAAATGTATTCTGGAAAGATATAATGGAAAAAGATCAGTACATAGAACGTGTAAAAGGTGTGCACCCCTATTGGAAGAGTATTGATACAAGAGTGTATAGAAGATATGCAATATTCCATAAGTCTGAAGATGGATGCTCTATTGATACAAATGAGTCTACTCACTCAACTCGCATGGTATCCATCCACTCATCAAAGGGTGACGGCCGCGAAGTTGTATTTGTTATTGGTGTAACGGAATCGGCACTGAAACTAATTAGCCAGGGTTCAATTAACCTGATATATGATTCATTACTACATGTTGCAATTACACGTCAAAAGGACCGTTTGTATTTTCGTCTGGAGAATAATAATGATGATATACATGGACGTATTAAGACAGCAGAAACCGATATTGCAGTCGGTTCAACCGACTTTGATGTATTAAAGAAAAGAATTAAAATGTCCAAGATCGTAGAAAAAATCGTGCAGGATGGCCCCTGCTTTGAATCACTCTTTATTGATCTTATATCAAAGGCAGACCCGGTCCTACCTGAAGAAACTACAAATAAGAAATTGATCATTGATATGGGAAATCATACTATACGATATGGCTCTATGTTTATGAACATCATAATTCATTGCTGTAATCATGCAAGTGCAGTACCATCAGATACAAAAAAACAGTTTCTTGCAATTTTATATGGAATAAGGGATGCGCAAATTCACCCTACAACAGAGTGGAAGAAGTATTATAAGAGATTGCAGAACAATAAGAAAAAAGACTCTACTTCCGCAAAATATATACCTGTATTGGAATGTACCTCCAGACGTGATAATCAGGACTATGCGGCATACTTCAAGATTATAGTCGCAGTCATCCAGCGCGTACAGCAGGAATTAAAGTCACTTGGTAAAAAGCCTATAAATTACTTGTGCCCCTTCGAAAGTGTTGTACTGTACTACATGATAGAATGTACACAGAATGGCGTATATCAGTCAGTTAGTATAAGTGACCTTTATAATATAATCGACATTTATTCCAAGGTATTTGATCCATCTGGATTAGGGCACGATGCATGCGAGTGCAAGAACCATTTTCCAGGGCAAACCTTACCTCTGACTGAGTTAGAAAAGGAGTATCAGGAATATTTATGTGGTCACTACGACCGTCTGGCACATGTAAATAGATTACTTGATGAATTCGATACAAGATATCCTACAATTAATTGGCTATACTCACATCCAGTTGGAATTGATAGAGCCAAACAGTTTTCCCTTACGAAAGAAAAAAGTATGATTGGATATGATGAAAGTAGAGTATATAATGTATATATTAAGCCGCAGTTTACGGAACTTAATTTTAACGAGTTTTTACTGGAAAGCCTCCTTGATACCTATATATTATGCAATGAAACAGATTCAAATAATGTAATTAAGTTTGGAAATAAACCGGTCGTTTCCTATGTAATATCCTTGAATAAAGAAGAAATCTACGAAATAAACTGGACAGAGATTGTACGTGCAAATGTAAAAAGAATTAGCGATGTGTTATATAGTAAACTCTTTAGCATATATAGTACAAAACACCAACAGTATTACGAGGCCTTTATAAATACAGTGAATGGAGAAGAAAAGATTAATCCTAGAAAGATTATTGAGAACTGTGAGGATAAATGTAAGGAAGACAAACATCCAGAATATATACGTAGGGCGTGGATAACCATAACAATCAAGATGGAAGAATGTGAAACACCTGAGGAAAGGATGGATATTCTTGAAGAGTATAAGAGAAATGGCGTATTCCTTTGTTTATTTGAGAAAAATCTCTCACGCTCTTTGAAAACATTCCTTGATATTGAGGAGGAATTCTGTTAAACAGCTCGGAACACAATACGCTGCTTCCAATGGGGCAGCTGCTTGTTCTCGTACCAGGTAATCGTATAGGAGGTACCGACCGTGAGTGCCGTATTCCGCACCGTAATTGCCCGCTTCCACGCAGGAATCCAGACACGCTTCTCGGACATGGCAATACCCTGCACTGGATCCTTCGATGTCAGGACGCCCATAAAGAACAGGTCACGAGTAAAGGCCTTCTCTTGCTTCTGCCTGCGGTTCAGCTCGGCCACCAGTTCCTTCGTGGGAGCCTGCACCTCTTTTCCTGCCAATACATGTTTGAGGATACGTTGATTCACCAGATCGCAGTATCTGCGAATGGGCGAGGAAGCGTATGCATATGCTTCCAGGCTAAGTCCGCCGTGTACAACGTTCTCCTCATCGGCCATCACATATTCAGCAGCGGCCATGGGTAATGCAGAGAGGAGTCCAATAGCCTGGAACTTCTCCATCTTCTTAGCCGAATGACGACGTAGAATACCTATACGCTTCTGTCGCAGAAGGGTACCTGCCGCCTTGTTGTAGAGAATCATGAGGGCCTGGACCCATGTATGGGAATCTGTGGCACTAAACTCATCCCCAATCTCCTTCGATAGCTCGCGGAGAGCTGCTAGTTCGGGAACAACCTCCACTTCCTTATCAGCCTCATCGTACGTGAAGGACCTCTGTGTCTGGATGGTGGTACATGCCCAGACAAAGTCACTTGGGCCAGTACCAGGAGTCCAGTGGAAGTGGAGTGAGAGAGTCGGCTTCTTGGATCCTGGTAAGAGACTGGCACTCTCTTCAGATATCGTGGGTGGAAACAGTGGTGCGAGAGCTTGTCCATCGGTGGAGTAAAAGGTGGATGCCTTCTTCCTCGCCTGTTTGTCGAGGGGTGAGTCTTCCTTGATCCAGGCGTCCACGTCGGCGATGTGGATGTGGACGCGCCACCCGTCGCCCTCTCTCGCAAAGGTGAAGGCGTCGTCGACGTCCTTGCACCCTGGAGGATCTATGTGAAAGGTGAAGCCGCTGACTTCTTCTCTTATGTTCCCTTCAGATGCAGAAACAAGAGAAAGAGAAGAGGCACTCGGAAGAATAGTACGAAATTCCTTTTTACTGTCGTATGCGTATGTCATAAGAAGCATGGCCTGTTCCGTGCGAGCCGATGGAGCACCAAGTAGCTGGACGATGGAGCCCTTAGGCATGGAAGTGTTCCCCTCGCTTGGCTCAATGATTGCATGGACATTGGTACTGAAGTCACGGATGGAAGATCCGACTGCGAAGGGAGCGTATCGTTTATCGTACGGGACGAAGCGGAAGATGGGGCAGCCACGGGTGGTCAGGCCGTAACGGACCTTGGAGGCCACTTCAAGGGTGCCGGCGATCCAGGACATTTTGTTTTGTGACGTTGTGTAACAGGGGAAGGGCAGTTCACTTTTTTTAAGCGAAGCAAATGGGCTGAAAGCCCCTAAAAAAATTGAAAGTCCGCCGCCACCCGATGAAAAGTCTACCATGGCTACGAAAACTAGGTTCACCTACATCCGCACCGAAACCACCGTCCAGTGCCCCCACTGCGACTATATCAGACCCATCAAGAATGTATCTTCCGTCCACGAGCACATCAAGGCTAAACATTCGGGAACCTTCAAGCACAAGTGCAAGCACTGCAGCTATGAGTCAGCTGTTAAACAGAATCTAGATAGCCATATCCTTTCTCGTCATCCTGAACACTCTGTAAAAAAGGCTAAGACCCATACCTGCCCAGCCTCCTGCAACTATGCCGCAAACACCAAGGGACAACTTCGGAGCCATTATCTTCTCAAACATCTGAATGCTCACGTTCAAGCCCTATTTGGCACACAAGAATTGCAATGTAAGGTATGTGAGATTACATTCAAATCGAAACCGGCCTTTGTCTATCATGCAGTATCATGCCTCTCTCCCGAGCTGCTGAATAAGAAAGAAGTTCAGTTGGGTCTTGGCTTACTGGAAGTAGACGAGGCCGTGGCCGCATCATAGATTTCTTCCGGTCGAATTGTCTGAAGCTTAGCTACCTCAATAACAATCTGATACAGATTGTATCCAAGTGCAGCAAAGGCCAGCAATGCTAAGATCTCGAACGACCATTTCGCAGAGCTATAGTCATTTTTTCCTATGTAGACCATGAGCGGCCCAATAAGAACGATGTGCATGATATTCACCCAAAGAAAGGGGGAATGATCCTTCCATCGCTTAATAGCCTTGAAAAGATGATATACAATGATAACCAGGCCGAGGATGGTCAGCCCGTGATATACCCATAGAGGCACGAGCCCCCGGAAAAATGCAACATAGAAGAGAAGCGGAAATACGAATAAGATATGAAATGCGTATAAGCCAAGTGCACCCATCTAGCTTCTGTGTAAGAAATACCTCTCCAACATTCCCTCCGCGTGTTCGAGAGCCCCTTCCATCCACGCCTGCTTCATACTGTAACTCTCTCCGCATACATACACGTCGGGGAGACGGCTAGGGAACGGACGCATTATATCCACAGACTCCTTCGCAGGGTTGTAGAGGCCCGGTGTCCAATAGGTGCAACCATCCTCCCAGTAGTACTTCGACATACTTACAGGATCTGGTATGTCTCCCATGTCCTTGGAGAATAAGTCCCTTACCTGCTTCATAATGCCCTTCTGCAGAGCTTCCTTTTTTAGAGAAGCCCAGGTCTTCGTATCGTCCGCATCTGTGTAAGAAATCATGATGGTCCCCTTGGCTGGATTTACAGGGATGATATGACGGAGCGAGTTGGGCGTTACGACCCGCGGCATCCCCTCGAACCATACCGGTTTGGGAAAGCTCGGAAAGGTGGCATATATACGAAGAAGGGGCGTCATCTTCAGATGCTTTAGAATGGGATAGGCCGTGAAGGGGCGAATGGTCTTGAGTGCAGTCGAAGGTACTGCGAAGATAATCTTGCGGGCCGTGATGCGTTTTCCTTCTCCCTGACTTTGTGAGTGGACCGTGACCGACATAGGAAACGAATCCACCGAACTCATCCCTGTTACACGGTGTTCAAAGAGCATCTTAACTCCTCTCTCCTCCAGCTCTGTCTCCATCCCACGGATAATCGAGCTGAGCCCCTCCTTAATAACATAGAATGACTCCTTGTTCGAGAACTCATTAGCAAACGATTGCAGAGCAATATCGGCACGTAGGGTGGTAAGTTCTGAGCGATAGGGGAAGTACATCATCATTGCAACGGCCGTTTCCTTGTCGAGGAGTTTTGTAAGAATCTCTGCGAGGGTGTAACGAGAGAGAAGTGTCTTTGGTACAGTGGCGAGAGCATTCTGGATAATGGTCATGCAGGTAGGCCAGAGGTTTTCTTGTACTCCGTTCTCATCGACGTATTGTGAAGTGTGCTTGAGGGGGATTCGAGTGAGAGAATACCTGTCACAATAGTCTGCTATCATGGGGTGGGATACTGGAATGCGGCCGGCACCTGCTTCGACCCCGTTAATTGTGTGAACTCTTCCGCCGGCGATTATGGATGATTCGAGTATACCGATAGTTTGTTTTGGAAAGCGGTCTGAGAGCCGTAAAGCACAGTGTAAGCCTGCGAGGCCTGCACCTATGATAAGAATATCGGCATCCATCTACTATAGTATTTCTTAGGTTCTTATACCTTTGGCTTTAGTTCGAAGACGCTGCGCTTTAGTTCGAAGATGACGCTACGCTTAGCCATTCCACCAGCTTGCCCGAGTCCGAAATCTGTTTCGGGCCAACAATGGCGTTCTTCTCCGTTATAACCAAAAATGCAGGTATACTCCGCACTCCACAGAATCCAGGTGTGTAATTGTTCTCATCCACATCACACTTATACACGGTATATCTCTTCAGAGAATCCTTGACCGACTCCCAGTCAAACGCCTTGCACGGACCACACCATGATGCCGTAAAGTTAATGAGAACCGGCTTCTCCAGCTTGGCACTACGAAGCTCCTCAAATTCTTCTTGCGAGCGGAGGGGAATCATCTTTGCCTTGAACATTTCTACCTAGGCCAAGGAACAATCCGCCAATCAGGACCGCGGCCAGAATTCCCACGGAGATAGTGTCAGAGGGGGCGAGGTCTGATGTCTGCTCCTCACCACCACCCTTTAACACCTTTGCAGGCTTGACAGGTAGTTTAGCAGCCGGCATACTCGGAGCCGGCTTTGCTGCTCCCGCCAGAGCTGTTCCAGCAGCAGCTAAGCCTGATCCTGCAATGCTCGTTCCCGCCATTGCCGTAATTTGAGCAGCATTCGCAAACTTCGATAGAGCCGCTGTTATACCCGGACCTATTGCCATAGGAATGTAGGAAATAATACCTTCCACGAGTGCCATCGTGTATTTCGAAATGCGAATAAACGGCTCGACGACGCCAATGCTTTTCTCTGGGGACTCTATCTTCATTTCAGAGCGTTGTATGTAAGGACTCTGCCCATCCACGTCAATGTTGATAAATATCTGTGGGAAGGGGAAGGGGCGAGAAACTCCATTTATGAACACTTCCATCGGATATAGGAGTGTATATATAGTTTCAATGATGCTATAGATGTATATGAGGGGATTTAAGTGAAAGAGGGCATTCCACCAATCTCCCGCAATGATACAGGCCAGGGGACCGATCGGCACGGCAAGAAGGAAGAGGAATGTCCACAGAGGCGATGCAGGATCAAACTGGCTCGGATACTTTTTCGGCTCCTGGCCCGGTCGCCTTGATAAGAGCCATCCAATAATGAGTTTCATCCATTCGGCCATTAGATTTCCAGCCGTGTCGGCAAGAGATCCTGACCCCGTGTTGAATCGCAAGGGAGGCGGTTCAAAGGCAGATCCAGGGAGCATAGGGTCTGAACCCATACCAGACATTCCACCCATTCCACCCATTCCAGACATTCCAGCCGCCAGTCCTGGAGCCATTGCACCCAAACCAGAGCCTACACCTGAAGCTACACCTCCCAGTCCAGAACCTACTCCTGAAGCGACGCCTCCCAGTCCTGAGCCGACTCCCGCATCTCCCAAGCCAGAACCAGAAGAACCAGAAGCCTTCTTCGCGTCCGCTGCAGCTTTTTGCCCAGCCTGTTGTTTGGCTTTCGCCGCTGCCGCCTTCTCGGCTGCTGCCTTTTCGGCAGCAGTAATGGGCTGTGCAGCTTTCTGTGCAGCCTGCTGCGAGGCTTTCTGAGCCGCCTGCTGTGCAGCTTGCTGCGAGGCTTTCTGTGCAGCCTGCTGTGCAGCCTGCTTTGAAGCCTGTTGTGCAGCGGTTGAGGCTGTTGTCGTAGCAGCCTTTTTAGCTACACCTTTTGCCGCCAAACTGCCCACTGCACTAAAAATACCACCACCCCTCTGGTAGATTGCTTCCGATATAACATGTCCCTCCTCATCTGTTTTTACAGTACCTCCTTCCCACATACCCACGGCAATACCAAACTGGCATAAGAATGGAGACCCTAGACCGTACTCATTTAGATCATCCACGCTCGTCTCGTACAACTGTAACAGGTCAAACAGGTACCAATAGCCACCGGTATACATATTCACAATATAGCACAAGATCCCTGTTAAAGGAGAGCGAAGCATAAAATGATGTAATCCGAAGTATCCAAATACGAGTGTGAATAGTAACATTCCAAATTTCGAATACTGCGGCTCACCCCACACCGCGACGTGCGAGCCAGCAACTGCTTCTTTTATGAAATCGGGAGTATACGATCCCATTGCTATATCTAAATATTAAAAGAGTGATTCTTCTTACGGACTCATACACGGAATAAGATTCCACCAAAGCCATCCACAATGCGTAGAACATTGTGGTTGAGTGCATAGATGCGTACACTTGCAGTGCCCCGGGCAGGAGTGACCGTCGTATTTAACTCGAGCTGTAGAGTCATTGTATTCAGACGGCTGGCATTCATAGATCCGCTCGGCTGCATATCCTCAGGTCGGAAACAGAAGGAATACGAATATACATAGTCATTGATGGGGACCACGGTGTGATATTGGTACGGTTGCACAAGGCGGAAATAGTCGGCCGTACGTATGTCAAAGCGGTCATATCCTTCGATGCGGAGCAATGCCGTCGAAATGAGATTCTGGAAGGACGGAGCAGTCTCTCCCACCGTGTAGTTTGTGTAATTGAAGTACTGATTCGCATTCAAAGATGCGTCACGCTGCACTACCCAATACAGCTCACGGATCGGATTGTTAAATTCCATCGGGACCTGCACCGTCTGTGCCGTACTCTCAATTGCATACGATGACGTATACTGCACCTGCTCAATCAGATATTCGTGTGAATTTGCCACGAACCTGCGTCTCTCCTCAATATCAAGGTGAACATAGTCGCCGTATAAGTTTAATGACGTAATGCTGACAGGATTTGCTGATCGGTCACATGGGGTCACGGTAGGCGTATCATTGATAAATATCTTATTCAGAGGACGAAGGGTTATATTCAGACGTACAGGATGATACTGGAGTGCTAAAAGGGGTAGATACATGCCCGGATTCTTGCAGAACCAGAATCGCAGAGGAATATGGAGAGTGAGAGGGCCGTAGAGTCCCACCATGTCAGAATTATCATTACCCTGACTTGCACCCTGCACTTTTCCAATCATCGCATTCCATGCTGTCTGCTTATCGGCAGTCACTGTGTAATTCGACCAGAGTTCCATCCACTCGCCAGTCTGCTTATCGATCTCCTGCTCACCGATTTCAAAGGTCAGCTCCTGCAAGATTGCGTGACCGATAGCATTTGTGTAAGAAAGGGGGGCCCCCGTCTGCGAATCGGTTATAGCCGGAAGAGTGAGTTCTAGCCAAAGAGGACCAAGGAGGTCGCCTTTTCTGGGCAGTAGACAGGTGAGACGCCTGCCAAAATCAGGTTGGGTGTCAAAGGGGATAATGGAGGATTCGATGGAGAAATTTGTGTAGCGGCGATACACCATCTTGAACCAGGTTACCTGGGGATTGCCCGTAAGGAAGACATCCTGTTTTCCATTTGCTACTAATTGTAGGAGTCCTCCCCCTTGCGTCATCTGTTGTGTCTGTTGATTCTCGTTTAGACAGGATTTGTTGAGGGACGGATTGGTTAGCGTAGCTACGCTTAGCTACGCTTAGCTACGCTTAGCCAAGGGACGTATGAGGGTTTTTTGCACTAAAAATACGTCCTCTTATAGAAGATGTCGAGAAACATCCCCTTTATCGACGCTGATGCAATCACATTAAGAAAAATATTTGCCCTCGGTCCTGGCAATAGCCGATACCCAGCCAACCATTTTCTGGTAACCGACGGAACGGGCGGGGCTTTCTGGCAGGGGCTTACCGGATGGTCAGGGCCTACAGGATATATTGGGCCCATAGGGCCAACCGGTCCTTATGGGCCCACGGGTCTTCCCTCCACCGTGACAGGGCCCACAGGTCCTACAGGATACTCGGGGCCAGCGGGACCCCCTTCTGTAAGCACCGGACCCACAGGTCCACCAGGTCCTACAGGTGCTCCAGGGGCAACCGGGCTTACCAGTACTATTACAGGGCCCACAGGATCAACAGGTCCCAGGGGCTCTACAGGAATCACAGGGCCGACAAGTACGGTAACAGGGGCCACAGGTCCTACAGGTCCTACTGGTCCTACCGGTGGGTTCGGTATGACAGGAGTCACGGGACCCTCGGGGCTCACAGGCTACACAGGCTACACGGGCTATACGGGTGCAACAGGTGTTACAGGGGTTACGGGGATGAGGGGTCCGACGGGAGAAACGGGATATACGGGAGTGATGGGAATGACAGGTTTTACGGGCCAGAGCGGTCCCAGCGGCCCGACTGGATATACAGGAGCGACGGGATACACAGGTGTTACGGGGATTACAGGTCCTTCAGGCCCCACGGGTCGCACCGGTATTCAAGGGTATTACGGTCCTCGCGGGCTGAGTGGGCCAACCGGTCCCACAGGATACACGGGACCTATTTCTAATGTGACCGGTCCTACAGGTTCCACGGGACCTACAGGCCCCACGGGCTATACGGGGCCTATTTCGAATATAACAGGCCCCACCGGTGCCACCGGGCACACGGGAGTGCCTGGACCTACGGGAATGCAATCGACAGTAACTGGACCCACAGGTGCTACAGGGTATACTGGCTATTCCGGTCCCCTCGGCGAGACAGGTCCCACGGGATATATTGGGTGGACAGGGTTCACGGGTATCACGGGGGCTACAGGGGTTACGGGACCCACAGGATTCACGGGGCCCATAAGCTCGTATACAGGCTCCACGGGTCCAACGGGATATACCGGGCCTACGGGTGCTACGGGGAAGACCGGATTTACGGGAGCCTCAGGGTATACTGGACCACAAGGACCCACAGGGAATGCGGGCAACCAGGGATTCGCAGGGCCGCAAGGTGCGACAGGCCCCCAGGGTGTTGTTGGCGTAGCATGGGCCACAGGACCTGCGGGACCTACTGGATCCTTGGGGCCGACGGGGCCTCTGAACTCGCCCTATATGAATGCCGCCGCCGCCGACTCCCTTATTACAAATGTGCAACAGAGTTCGGGTGCGATAGCAACCCTTCTCTCCGCCACGAATCCGTCAATATACCCCTATGACATACTCTTGCCACCTTCGAAGAATGTTATCTTTTTCACTGATATTATCAACGGGGCGATTAAGTATACCTTTCCTGGCGATACGGCGGGAACCCTCTTTTCAACCGGGTTCTCTAGTCCCACGTCCATGGCATTTTTCCCGCTGACCAGCACCCTCTATGTGACAAATTCTGGAACAAATCAAATCAGATCGGCGGTTGTAACATTTGGTAGTAATGTTATTACGGGTACCTTTAGTACTTACGCCGGCAAATCGGTAGGCGGATTCTCAAACACGACCCGTCAGAATGCGACCTTCTTAAATCCGTCTGGCATTGCAGTTGCCTCCGATAATACCATATATATCTCTGATACAGGGAATTATGCAATACGTAAAATCGATCCCACCGGTCTCGTAACGACCTTTGCTGGAACAGGCGTCAGTGGCTTTGCTGATGGACTTAGCACATATGCCCAGTTTATCCGTCCAACGAATATATGTCTTGACATCCCCCAGACCTATTTATATGTATCAGATGCCACGGCTATCAGAAGAATTAATATTGCAACAGGGAATGTTGTGACGATTGCTGGCTCTGCCACGGGAGCCGCAACAGTGGTCGATGGCGTTGGGGCAGCGGCTCGTTTTTCAAATGCTGCAGGAATTACGGTGGATGGCACAGGAACCGTCTACGTTATTGATGCTGGCACATGGTCGCTGAGGAAGATACAGTACTTAAATTTACTATATACCGTTACAACCATTTCGGGTATCAACTCGCTGACCTCAAGTCTGAACAATTATGGTGTGAGCAGTAATATTGCGGGTGCTACCTTTAAGAACCCGCAAGGACTAACCCTCGATAAGACATCGACCCTCTATATTGCAGATACGAACAACAACGCAATCCGTGTCATCACTCCCTCCACTTCCATTATGACTGCCGTAAATGTAAACACCTTGACGGTGAATACAATTCTTACACCGAGTGCTGCCTCAGGTATCGTATTTTCTGATCCGAGTGGGACATACTATACATCAGATACGTCATTCACCTATGACGCTACGAACAAAATTCTCACCATCAATGGTATTACGCAGAGCTCAGATGCCAGATTTAAGAGAGATATTGTGCCACTCTCGAACAGTCTATCAGCACTGATGAGTCTGAACCCTGTGTCATATACCATGGTAACTGGAACTCCGAAGAGACATATTGGATTTATTGCCCAGGAGATGGAGACAGTTCTTCCTGAGCTGGTTCACACGGATGGCACGGCTGAGCAAAAGAAGAGTATTGAGTATGCGAATCTCACGGCAGTGCTCGTTGATTCCGTGAAAGAATTGAATGCTCAGGTGATAGCTCTGCAGAGCACGGTTCAAGGTTTGCAGGCCTAGCAGGGCTCGAAGGCTTAGACGGGAGACTCGAACATTCTATAGGTAAATGGCGGAAGAATCGTGTACTACATGTTGCTCCGACTACACGACGCAATTACGTAAGCAACTGCAGTGCCCGTATTGCGAATACAAGTCGTGTGCTTCATGTGTGAAACGGTATTTACTTTCCGTTCAAACAGATGCTCATTGCATGAGCTGTCATAAGGAGTGGAACGATGATTTCCTTGACATGAATTTTACGAAAGCCTTTCGCACCGGTCCCTATAAGAAACATAGAGAGGACATCCTGGTCGAGCGCGAGATCTCTATTCTCCCTACTCGTCAGCCCCGTGTCGAGGCTACCATCAATATGCGGAAACATACGGAAGTGCTCAAGGATCTTACTGCCGAGCTCGACCGTTTGGAGTCTACTCGCAAGAAGATTCTCGTCAAGTATACTCAGGAAAGGACACAGGTCATTCGCTACTCTGCTGAGTCGCAGGGGCACGATCCTCCCGCATGGACTCTGCGGGCCGGCGAGGCAAAGGCCGAGAGAGCAAAGTTCATCATGAAGTGCCCGTCTGAGGAGTGCAGAGGCTTTCTGAGTACGGCGTACAAGTGCGGAACGTGTCAAATGTGGGCGTGCCCTGACTGCTTAGTGATAAAGGGAGAGGAGAAGGACGTTGAGCACACCTGTGATCCTGGGCAAAAGGAGAGTGTGGCCCTCATTATTAAGGAGTCGCGGGGGTGCCCGAAGTGTGGGCAGCGTATCAGTAAAATAGATGGTTGTTTTGCTGCCAATACAGAAGTTCTCTTATGGAATGGACATACCAAGATGTCGCAGGATATTGTCGTGGGCGATGAGCTCGTGGGTGACGATGGGTTGATTCGGATTGTCGAGGAGACATGCACAGGAGAGGATGAAATGTATGAGGTTACTCAGGGTCGCGGGATGTCCTATACGGTGAATAGCAAACATACACTGGTATTGAAAGATAGTCATGGAAATGTAGAAGATATGGTTGTAGATGAGTTTGTGAAACTCCCAGAAAAGAAGAAGAAGTTTCTATATGGTTATAAAGTAAATGGTATCAACTGGCCAAAGAAGGATGTACTGCTCGACCCGTATATAATGGGGGTTTGGATTGGCGACGGAATTAATAATGGAGTTGATTTTGCATGTTGCTCTGAAAAGGATCCTGAGATTGTACATTCCCTCCTTGATTGGTGTAATAAGAATGATTGTGAACTTCTTCACGATGATATGTATCGCTTTCGTGTTCGCCGTGCCGGCGAGAACTGGAAACGGGATTCTATCGGGCACGGTGCTACCTCTGCCACGTGCAAGGGGTGTTTGAAGAAGAAGTGCGATCTATGCGACCTGCCTAGTTCTCCCTTGGAGAAAAGGGCCATGTCGAATAGGAATCCCTTGAAAGAGGCTCTTGATTATTATGGTCTCATTCGGAACAAGCACATTCCAGATGACTATATTACAAATGATAGAGAAACTCGCCTACAGTTATTGGCAGGGCTAATTGATACTGATGGCTATTTGGGATGTGAAGGAAAGCGAGTTCAGATATCACAATCGAATCATGCAATTGGAAAACAGATAGAACTTGTAGCTCGTAGCCTTGGATTCGTTGCAAGTGTTGATATTTTAAAAAAGGACAATGTGACATTTCCTGGAATTGCGGCTAAGAATTACCCTCCTCATTATAGGATTTCTATATCAGGCAGACATCTATCAGATATTCCAACACGGATAGCCCGTAAGAAATGTGTAGACTCTTCACCAAACAGGGACTGGTTGAAGTCGCCCATACAGATAAAGCCGATTGGGCGAGGAGTTTACTACGGGTGGAACGTAGGAGGAAATCATCGGTTTGCACTGAAAGACATGACGTGCCAGAATAATTGTAATCAAATGTGGTGCACAGAGTGTCATACTGCTTTCTCGTGGGACACTGGCCAAATTGTCAACGGGGTTATCCACAACCCGCACTACTACGAATTCTTGCGGAAGCAGGGGAATGGCGTTGCACCTCGCAATCTTGGTGACGTGCCGTGTGGGGGTATTCCGGGATATACTCGGATTTACCGCCTTCTACCCGCTAGCTCGGAACACAGGACGGCCATTATGGCGATCCATCGTATCACATCAGAGATCCAGGACCAGCGGATTCGAATGTATCAGGGGAGATTCAATATGGATGACAATGGCGACCTGGCCGTCAAGTACTTGATGAAGGAGATGTCAAAGGATGATATGAAGGCTGAGCTGGTACGTAGGGAGACCAAGCGGAACAAGCACACGGCCATTCGTGCCGTGCTCGAGATGTTTGTCAATACGAGCACGATTCTATTAAATGGGCTGTGTGATAGGACAGATGCGAATGGCGTTGAGAAGGCTCCGCCTGACGTAGAAGAGATTAAGACACTCGTTGATTCGTTTTTGACACTTCGCAACTATGTCAATGATGCACTGATGAATATTAGCCGAATGAAGCAGTGCTCGGTACCGCAACTAACGCCGGCGTGGCATTGGAGTTCCTTTAATAAAGTGACTCCGAAAACACGGACGAAGGCTTCTAGCGTTGCGTTGGCTGCTGCGACTGCTCCTGCTCCTGCTGCAAGCTAAGGTCTTCGACTGGGTTGATCTTCGACCTAAGGTCTTCGACCAGTTAAGCCTGGTTGGTCTTCGACCTAAGAACGCTTGGCATCCTTCATCGCCATCTTCAGCGTGTACTTCTTGCCCTTCTGCTCGCGACCCTTGCGGAAGTGCTTCATTACCTTCTCGTTCCACGCCTTGAGGCCAGGGGACAGCTTGCGCTTGGTGGTTCTCTTCTTGTCAGCCATTTCTGATAAGTTGTGCGAAATTTAATGGCCTCGGGCAGAAGGCCTTAGACCTTCAGGCCTAACTTCTCTTTCCCCCAGACTGCAGACTCTAGAATGAAATCGGGTGTAACAGGTGTGCTATACGCACGGAAATCGAACAGCCGACCCTTGAATAATTCATCCTTATTGGTAAGTAAAGATGAACTATGCAGCCAGTTGCTCTTTCCAAGATAGCAGTTCGTCATGGAACCCGTCGACGGCAGGCAGCCGTCCCCCTTCGTATACACCTTTTCCCCATTCACAGACACATTGAGTGCCGGACGGAACGCGTCAGCAGAGTCGGTAGTAATTGTAATATGGGTCCACTCTTTCAAGGGTATGACATTGTTAATCATGATACGCATTTTCCGGGACTTCTTCTCCCATACCTCATAGATCAGAGAAGCCTTGGTGCTGGGGCTAGCAGGTCGGACCGTGCTGTGCGGCAAGAGTGAAGGGAACACCTCAATTCCCTTGCATACAAAGTCATTCACGTTCGCGTCCGTAGTCTCCATCAGACGCTGCGGCGTTGTCTCTGCCACGAGCTGTTGACCGGAGGTGGGTACGACCGTAGACTCATTTGTTGCACTCACTCCAAAATCCCCCTTTCCAAGAATTCCGAGGAAGACATTGTCGGCATTCGCCCCATTCCCAAAGTCAAAGATCTTGGCGTTGTTCGTAAACTCATCGAAGTATACCCATACCATCCATGTACGGATCGAACGGATAGGAACCTTCGTTCCAAGGCTGAGGCCGCCCTCATCATACACTCGCAGGTATTGCTTTCCGTCGAAGGAGAGCCCTTCCACTGGCTCATTCGCCTTCGGCATCTCATCAATCTTCATCCCTCCCGCAATCTGCAGCTGTGTCCTCGCTACCGAATCCTCCAAAGTCCGATCAAAGCGATACCATATCTCACATCCCTCGTAAAACCGCAGGAGCTGAGCAATTTCCTCGGGCGGCGACGGATCCACAACATCCCGCCCATCAAACCGACTATCCCCTGCCCGAAGGCACAGCGGCTGGTAGGTCGCATCCGCCGCCCGTAAGATACGACAATAGTCTGCCCGCCCATCACCATCAATATCTCTCATATAATCGTCCTTCGAGATACGGAAGCCGTTGTTCACCGTGGCCGTACGGAAGGAGGCCGACTGCAGATTGTCCGTTCCAGCCAGAGCACATGCAAAAAAGAGATCCGTAGAACCCTTTTTACTGATCATACGACAAAAGTCATAGGTCGCACCAATACGAGTAACATCGGCATAGCCATTGAAATATCGGGGGTCCCGTACATAGTCGGGGTCTTCTTCGTCAGGACCCACATCCCCACGAGGAGCCGCAAAGGTCGACCAGAATGTTCCTTGCGGAGTCATAGCCCCTAGAGATGTAAACCCCTCTGTGACTCTACGAGAAGCCACCAGCTCAGCCACCATCAAAGCACTTATGCAAAAGAGGGATATATAGAGGAGGGGTTTGAATATGCCTTCGTACATTTAGGCACGCTTCTAATCTGTGCGTAAGTAGATATGTTACGTAAAGAAAACCGCAGGCCACTGGCCGAGGGATCCTATGGGTGTATCTATACGGAAGATACCGCCCCTCCTTGTGAGGCCGACACGGGGCCCAAGGGTCGCAAGGTCCGCAAGCTACTGAAGAAAGAAGATGCCAGCGTCGAACTTACCATTTCCAAGCTGATAAAAAGTATTCCTCTCTGGGAGTATTATTTCGTCATACAAGAAGAGACTGGCTGCATCGAGAAGAATTTCAAGAAGGCCCGCCCCATGTATGAAGAGTTCTGCAAGATTTATAAATCTTCGCAGAATAAGAATCTTACCGAGATCGTGTCGCCGTTCCGTGGCGTGGCTCTCCGTACCCTTACGATTACAGATTCATTTGCCTATATCGAATCCTTCCAACATCTTCTCACAGGGATCGCAGCCTTGCACAAGCAGGGCATCTGCCACGCCGACATCCATGCAGGAAACATTCTGGAGGAAAACGGATATCTGCGGCTGATTGATTTTGGTAGCTCCTTCCTCGGTGACAGCATCAATGCGACAGGAGTGGAACGCTACAACTATTCTTTTACACCCGATTTCCCGACGCAGCCCCCTGAACTGTCACTGCAAAATGGAATCAATCACGGTCTCGATATAAGCTACTGCGTCGACGAGCTCGTGAAGCACCGTGCCGTCTTTCGCAATGGAAGTGTTACAGGGATTACTCCTGCCTATGCGAGGAGCAAGCTGCTGTTAGCTGCAGGGGCTATTGGGACAACGAAGGCCCAGTGGGTAGAGTATTATAGGGAGCACTGGAGGAAGTTCGACGTATGGTCACTGGGTGTCGTGTTCCACAACCTGTTGCAGAAGGCTCTGTTCCTGCGGTCCTTTCAGCCGATTTGGAAGAAGAATCAGGCCATGCTCATGACGGTTCTGCGGGGGTGTCTCGAACCCAACCCTAGTTCCCGCTTCTCCGCAGACGAAGCTTTGTCTTACTTCCCCGCGTCAGCCGTCTGAAATGACGCACTCTTCTTGTTCTTCTGCTTCTCGGCTTATAGCCACTCGGCTTATAGCCACCCCTGCTCACCGCAGCGTGGACCTTGGAGCGGGAAATACAGAAATAGCCACAGAAATGATTGTAATAGAGTTGGTCACCCTTTTTACTGTAGTCGAAGTTGGCTAGCCGCACATCAGCAATGCGATTTCCTTTGGCATCCTTATCTGTGACCGGGCCCTGACCGCCCTTGTGAGAGAAATAGTGTGTGTTATCAAGACGTAGGACATGGTAGTCTCTCTTCGTGTCGATAATGAATGCTACCATTGACGTTCCTTTCGGGCACTGCTCCTCATATCCAATAGGGATGTACGCGTCATCACCGAGGATACGACCGATGAGATTGGGGCACGTCTTTTCATCCATCGGCAGCCATTTCGCGTGCTCACCGGGTTGATGTGTGTTGCATTCTTTCTTGGTACGACATTCTTCCGCGAGAGAGTTCGATACAATGTTGAGAGCATAGGCAAAGCAGTTGTGGACCTTCTGGATGAAGGGGTCGGCGTTCCAGACATCGGGCGTATAGGGGGGCTCGGAGCCACTGAGGATGGTTTTAAAAGGATATTTGTTCTTGTCCATATGCTCCTTGCAGAATGCCTCGCCGTTAACGGGGGCGTGTAGGCACGTCGCTTCGTATTGACAGCGGGCCTTCCCATTGTCAATGAGAATCACGGTAGGTGACAACTTACCCAAGTTCGGCGAAACCCGACCAATGGTCTGCGAAACCCGATCAAGGGTGTGCCGATGATTTCTTAAGGGTAATTTCTTGGTCATTTACAAGAACGATAGATTTTTCTTTTTCCTCAGGAAGACCTTTGAACGGGGTCGGCGGCACGAGAGAGTCAGAGGGGGGTACATTTTGCTCAGTGATCTTATAATATTCTTCCTCTATATGTTTCATGCGTATTTTTTCAAGGGTGTTACAGATATATACATATTGACTAAGGTGCGTGGCTTCCAGTCCAGGCATGTTTGAGCCGCTGTACTTTCCCGATAATTGAATATATTGCCAGACCTCGCTAATAAGGTGTTGGTAACAGGTATGGAGGACGTGATACTTCTTATCGATCTTCATGAGATTCATGAGGCCGTTGCAGATTGTAACAAAGAGGGAAATGATCCAGACCGACCAGTATACTTGGAGGCCGATCGTGGCGGCCTGGCTAGTCACGCTGCCGTTGACATATTGGGCGGATAAGAGGGCTGGTACTATAAGAGAACCTACCGTGGTCGTGGTTCGTAGGGTGTGAAAGGTGATGGCGTAGATACGGCAGCGGAGCTTGTATTCGTGAAGGAGGCCGTCGACGCGGAGCTGGAGGATCTTCTTTCTCGAGTCGTCGAGCTCAATGAGAGAGAGGGCTTCTTGGATAGAGACAATGTCCCGTTTGAAATGAAAGACAGATTCTGGTTGGATCTTGGCTTCTCTCACTTGCAGAGTAGCTAATGCCCTCTCCATCTATTAGCCTGCCCAAAAAATTGAACATCGAACGAGCGACATGGGAAGGTCCACGATGTTTCACGTAGCTATGCATACAAAGGATGAGAGGGATTCGGCGTGGTCTGCTACGCCGAGCAATTCGCTAGTACAGAGGCTGCATACACATTTTCCTCAGGGTAGTATGCGATGGGTTGCCGTGCTGCGAGTGAGCGGGGAAGAGCACCGTATTGCACTGGGGAGCCCTGAAGATGGCGACGAACTCTCTCTGCATCTTCCTTCGTGGTATGTTGATTCAATTGGCATCTTTGGGCACGGCGAAGAGCTTATCGTTAGCTTCGAGAAGTGCGAGAGAATGACGCGGGCCACGAGTCTGCGGTTTCGCACCGTGGATCCGATCCCAGAGTGGCTGAGCATTCGTGATGTGTTAGAGGAGCCGCTGTCGCAGCTGGGGGTCTTGAGGCAAGGACAGATACTTCCGATACCTGTACTTGAATCGTCGGTCATTATTGTGGAGGTGTGTGAGCCGACAGATGCGGCATTCGTCTTCCTCGATGGCGAAGATGTAGCCATGGAGGTCGAAGGGCTTGAGGAGCCAGCAATGATCCCAACTACGAGGGCGGAACCCGTGGGTCTTGCCTCGCCGTTTGAGCCGGCTGACTTTCGATCCATGCTTGCTTCTACAAATACAACCGATATCGAGGAGGAGCAAGAGAAAGAGCAAGAGAAAGAGCAAGAGCCCGTCGTTACACCTCGGGCTCGATTTGTCCCTTTCTCGGGGAAGGGACATGTCCTAGGAACAGGTCGCGTGGTCTGGGGACCTTAGGCTAAAACCCTAGAAACCAAAAAGGAGACTTGCGTGTAACATTGTTTCTCTTTACATTAGCCGGTCTAGCATTGATCCTGGCAGTGTTAGATCTGGCTCTTGTTGCATTTGCATTTGCAGCCACCTTGTTTGCAGCCACCTTGTTTGCAGCCACCTTGTTTGCGGCAACCTTGTTTGCGGCCAGCTTGGCCGCAGAGACATTTGCCCACGTGGGCTGCTTATTTGACGCAGATCTGGTATTAACTGTCTGCATAGAAGGAGAAGTAGATGCAGTACCCTTCACATTCGACAGATCGCCAAGCACGCCCCGTGTATTGAACAGCTGAATGGTATTCACATCTAACGAGTAATCCTTAATGAGGTGCTTGATTGCCCGTACCACCTGGTCGTGTGTACGCAGCAGATCTTCCCTCTGAAATGAATAGGCAGGGTCAGAGACCAGTTCGCGTAAAGCATTCCGCAGATGAAGCATCCCATTTAATGTACTCATCGCATACGAATACTGAATATCGGGATCTTCTACGGATGCAATTTTTCCGATATGGTTCAGCTCATGCTTCGCCCACTTCATTGCAGACATAACTGTTAAATGGTATTTATGGATCTTTTTCTGGTCTTGCTGCTGCATATCTACATGGTCGCCTTATTTTTTGCATGAATTTTCCAGAGGTTTGTTACAGTGTTAGCATATCGGACGAGGGGGCTTGTTGTCCGCTGAACACGTCTCGTGGTACGCTGGCCGGCCTTCTGTGTCTTTGATTGCTGCAACTGCTGAGACGGCTGTGCAAGGCTAGGTGCAGAAGCCACAGACCCTTTTACATACTCATACATATCCTTCGGCAGACTAATACCTACTGCACGAAACACTGGCGCCACCGCCGGTCTCGCAAAGGCAAACGTTGAATCAGGATTTCTCACTGTAACAAGATACTTCCGCATAGTCTCATATACCACCGGTCTCATCTTCGGATCCTTCGAGTCCATCGGAATGAGAGTAGCCTTCGAGCTAGCCACTTGCGGCAAAACATAAAACCCTGTACGCTTGTCAAAGGAAATGGCACCATTCCCATAATAGGGCACGCGGAGACCATTACGCATCGCCATATTCAAGTAGCCAAGCAGATTCTTCTCGACCTTTGTCTGGTTTGTCTGATCTGGCTTTTGTCCTTGGACCTTCAACCGGCCAAACGAGAAGTGCCCACTCACCATATCGACGACCCCCGATTGCGTAACCGTAGCCAGAGGCAGATAGAGAAGGTTATCATTCTTGGCGTGCTTCGCCAAGAGAGCCATCGCCATAGTCTCAGAGGTACATTGCTGATACAGATTCGTATCACTCGGGGCAGTCGCATAGGGGTACAGGACAACCTCGGGGAACCCATTGCGAGGCTGCTTCCCCCTTTCTGCCCGCGTAGCATCCGTATAGGTCGATGCGGTGAGTAAGCTACCAACACCCGGAAAGCGTTTCTCCAGACCTTTGAGGTACGGGGCCATGGTTCCCTCGAAGCCGGGCTTGGCCGCAGGTTCAATGGAATCCATATTCGCAATGGCCATCCATCCTCGCGTCCCGCTCGACCGCTGATAGGAAGGGAGCAGGCAGTTGTCATAGGAGAGGGCATCGATCTCCTTCTCAGTCAGGTCCGTACAAGACTCCTTGAACAGCGAGCATCTCTGAATAGGAGCCGATGACGGGAAGCCCTTGGGAGATCCACGGACGAGGGCAGACGGACGCATGAGACAGATTACCTGCACATCCTTCACGAGGACCACTACTTGCATGGCATCGTACGTCCCCCCAACCTGATGGACTCCGAAAGAAACTAGCGGGTGGGCGTAGAAGAAAACATTGTGTGTAGGCTTGAGGCAGAGGGCACCATCGACGGGAGTGCCGAGGTAGTCCGTGTAAAATGCCAGAGGGTCCTCGGGAATGCGGATTCCACGGAAGAGGATCGTGCCGGCGGGGATTGTTATAAGGGTTATGTTTTCAATCCTTTCAACCCTTCCAATGCTTCCTTGCGAAGCCATCTATGTATAGTTGAGCTTATTGAGATGGTTGCCTTTTGTCTTTTGCCTATGGCATAAGCTACGCTGAATCTCACCCTATAGACCGATTATTAAAATCCTTCTGATACGACTTGTAAAAGCCGTCGATAGCACCCTTAAAATTAACTGCCGGACGAAAAGCAATAGGACGCTTCGACCGTATGTAGTCAACCGCGTCAGATGGCTTCATGTGCTTCACCACAATAAGGAACATAGCCATACACGCCGCCGACCGCTGCATCCCTGCCGCGCAGTGCACCAGCATCGGCTGACCCGTCTTATACTCCTGTAGCATCTTGAACACAACTTCGTAGGACCACAGCTCGAGATTCCGAATCTCCTCCTCCTTCAAATTGTCGTCCACCGGTACACGATATTTTCTCGAGATCGACGGGTACAGTGCAATATCCTTTGTGCAATTAAAGACACAGGCGATGTTATGTGCGGACAGCCATTGAGGGTTCGTTGCTGCCTTTATACTTCCTAGCCATATACCTGGCAGGATTTCATCAGCTGGATTTGCATCTTCGAACTTCATTCTATTAGTAGCCGGTCGCTATACTTCGCGTTTGTATCGCATGCTAAAATAGATGCTTCTACTTGTAGGAGTTTTAACCTTACTTACATCTGTTACAGGGTATTCTGTGTCGACAATGTCCGTCGGTACGTCATGTGCTAGCCAGCCGACGTGTGCATTCATCCAGGCGAATGCTGACGCTATTTGCAGCGCCCTCTTACCTGGATGGGATATCGTAAATGGCCCTGCGTGTTCCTTGCAGGGAGCTTCGTACGGATGCGTATACTCTCCAAGCTTGGATGCCACCGATTTAATATTTTGTGTGCCACCCGCTTCTCCTTCGGCCCAGGTATCGTCATCTCGATCGGCCCAGGTATCGAGAAGCGTATCCATGTCGGCATCTATGAGTCGATCTCCCCTTGCTTCCACGACAGCGAGCAGATCACTTGCATCCGTTTCACCTTCCATATCTGTCTCAGCCTCTGTGTCAGCACGTAGATCCGGCTCACCCTCCAGCTCAGGCTTGGTATCCGTGTCATTCCCTGCGACAAGAAGTGTGCCTCCACCTGCCCCTGTCCTCCTGTGTGCAACCTCATCCTATACAGTAACTAGCGTGCTAACCCTTATTACAAATGCAATAGGGAGTGTGTATTTGGACAATATGAACTGTGCAACAACGGTGACGAGCCCGACAGGCCATATCTTGGTGTCCTTCATATCGTTTACTACCGAGGGGTGTTGCGATACGTATCAAATACGAGATGGGAGAGGAATTGTATTTACCGGTGCAGGGATGCTTTCTCCCGCTGATATTATTGTGTCTACTCCCGCCCTCTTCACATTTACAACGGATCCATCGGTTACCCTTGGTGGGGTCGTAGTATACATTGTTCCGTATACGATGGCAACAGTGACAATGAGTCTAAGTGTATCCACATCAGCTGTTCCGTCAGTGAAGACAACTGCGTACGAGACACGCACCACCTCTGCACTAAGATCAGTGACGCATATGTCAGCCTCTGCCCGGGCCACGCTGAGTATATTCTCTATGACAGCCCTTGCGACAATGTCGCCCTGGCCGTCGGATGTGCCGAGCCCTTCTATGTGGCCGTCAATGTCCTATGATTCTATTTCAGCATCCCCGTCGATATCGGCCTTGCCAAGTCAAACACAGTCGCTCAGCCAGTCAACATCCCCCAGTCAGTCAACATCCCCCAGTCCCTTTGTTCTGACGTTACCCGACCTCAAAGACATGTCGACCGGCCAACTCGCCTCGCTCGCCAAAGGCCTTTCCGCATACCCTCCCAATAAAATCAAGGGGCTTCTCAATACCCTGACCAGTGCCGGACTCGCCGCCGGTGGCGGATCCTTCTCCGTACAAACCGATGCCTTCGCACTCCAGAGCAAGACCCTCTCAGCCACCGAGACCCTCAATCTCTCTCTCCTCTCCCTCCCTCCCCTAGGACTGCCTAGCGGCTCCTTCGCCAGTATCATAAAGTGGACCACAAACCCCTATGACACTTCTACAAATCCGGTGGTCTCCGTCAGTGCTCTCAGCCAAGATGCTAAAGAGTTGTCCATCCACTCCTTGTCAGTACCCTTTACGACACGTTGGCCAGTTGCAAGTCAGAAGTATACCTTTCTTTGTGGATCTGGCCAGGTCTATCTGAATGCGGGGGGAGGGCTGGTACCAGCACCAAATGTAACAAGGGTTTCGAAGACTCGGTGGTCAGTCCTATGTGGCTCCTCGATGATGAACGTATCGTGTCCTATGGAGACATTTAGCTGCCCACCTCTCCCCGCCACCTGTTCCTACTGGAATACGAGCCTGGCCGCGTGGGCCACCGATGGCTGCGTATCCGAGTACGTCGGCAACGAGCTCCTGTGCCATTGCACCCATATGACGGATTTTAGTGCTCGCATTGGAGCCGTGATCGATGCAAACAAGCAGCTCTTTTCCATGGCGTCCTCTGTGTACTCCGAAGAAGGACTCGTCAAATATGCACAGTGGTATTCCATCTTCGGATCTCTTGCACTCTTCTCCATCTTCCTCATCATCGTAGCCACCCAGCTCGACTACCCGATTCGCAAGGCCTACGTCAACATGGTCTACAAGGATCCCTCCCTCCAGCTCGTGCTGCGACGAACCCCTTATACTCCCATCTATCGCTACAACTCGTATTCATCCTTCACCTTGTACAAGGAGCTTGAGGCACCCAAGAAGATGCGAGAGGAGGGCTTCAATATCTGCAGGCGGCTCTGTGTACAGCACACGTACCTGCAAGCATTTCTTCGCTTTGATCCTCGGTTAAGCCGTGCCTTTCGCACTCTCTTTCTTCTCGTCGTCCAATTCCACTCTCTCTTCGTGACGGCCTTCTTCTATAACTTTGCCATGTCAAATTCGGAGCTTGGCATTTCCGATATCATTCTGCTCTCTATTCTCACCTCCTGTGTGACGATCCCCTGTATTCGTATCAGTTCCATTCTGCTGAACCATGTGGGGTTACAGGAGTTTCGCTATCAGTTTCCCATGTTATATGATGAATACATGAGAAGGGTGGAATTTGAACAGCTGGCTTCCTGCTTGTTCAAGGGAACAATGGGAGGAGAAGGGGAGGAAGGGGGAAGAGAAAGCGGAATGGTTGCTGCCGACCTTGACGAGGCTGCCCAATTCAAGTTGCTCGAGTGGCTCTGCTTCTGCCGATCGGCGGCTGAGGAAGAAGTTGAGGTGCCCAAGAGAGCCGTAGTAATGAAGGAGCTCGCCGCCATTATTGCCAAGAACTACCCCAAATTCGAGACCCACAGTGTATTCTGGGACCTTCTCCCCTGCCACACGCTATACGGCTGGCTCTTTCTCTTCTCTTCCTTCGGCTGGATCGGCTGGTGTCTCCAGTATCTTCTTCTCTTCGCCGCCGCCCACTCGACTCCCGTGGGGGCCGGTATCTTAACGAGCTACGCCACCTCGGAACTCACAACAATCTTTCTTACACAACCCATAACTATTCTCAGTGTAACAGGGGTGTTCGTGCTCGCCCATAAATACAAGAATAAGTTGCCGTGGCCCCTGTCCAAGCTGGGAAGCGTGTCGACAAAGAATACGATTCCGTCTATGTACTATTTCAGCAACCCCCTGAATCATCATACCCACACAGTTCTGAGCTCGGAGCTTGCTCACACCCTCTTCCTGAAGCTACCGTCATCTGCGATTGGTATTGATATGCTGTCGGCTGCACCGATCAAGTCAATTCTGGCGAAGATCAATAATGAGGAGGAGCCGACCCCGGATCGTCGCGTGCAAGAGCTATACTACCAGATGCTGGAGTATTACAATAAGACATTTGTTTGATTTGTTTGGTTTGTTTGATTTGTCTATGGCCATTCATGGCCCTTTGGCCATAGCAAATGCTATGGCCTAAAAACTATGAGTGACCTTACACAAGTATGAAACTTGTCCTTATTCTTATGATTAAGAATGAAGAGAAAATTCTCAAGCGGTGTCTCGACTCCCTCGACGTCGACGGCTACTGCATTCTCGATACCGGATCCACGGATTCCTCGGTCGAACTCGCGCGTGAGTATTTGGCCGACAAGTGCGGCTGTGTGACCGAGGAGCCTTGGCAGAATTTCAGTCATAACCGCACCGTCTCTTTTGAGCGGGCGAAGGAGTTCTGTTCCGGACAGGGATGGGATCTCACCGATACCTACGGCCTCCTCCTTGACGCCGATATGGTGTTCGTGCCAGGCACTCTACGCAGCGAGAAGCTCGGGGCTATAGGCTACAAGGCCCTCCAGAAGAACGGCAATCTCGAGTACATGAACGCCCGTCTTGTTCGCATGGACTATGACTGGAAGTGTGTGGGCGTGACGCACGAGTACTGGGACGGTCCCACCGACCATCTCGATGCCTCCGTGTGTTATATCGACGACAAGAACGACGGCGGCTGCAAGTCCGATAAGTTCACCCGTGATCGCCGTCTGCTCGAGGAAGGGCTGGTAAAGGAGCCAGGCAATGTCCGCTACCTTTTTTACTTGGCCCAGACGTACAGCTGCCTAAATATGTACAACGAGTCGATTGAGTACTATAAGAAGCGTATCGAGGCCGGCGGCTGGTGCGAGGAGGTGTGGTTCTCCTATTATTCCATCGGCGACCTGTACAAGAGAATGGGCGATATCATTGAGTTCGAGGCGTGGATGCAGCGTGCCTTTGCTTACAGGAAAGAGCGAGCGGAGAGCATTTACAAGCTCGCCCAGCATTTCCGCACGACCGGCGACCACTACAAGGCCTACCACTACATCCGCCTCGGACTCAAGATTCCTTACCCGAACGACTCGCTGTTCATCGAGGCGAACGTGTATCGCGGTCTCTTCTCCTACGAGGCCAGTATCGTCGAGTATTATGTTAAAGATAAGGCTTCGGGGCTGCGGAGCTCAGTAGATTATCTGTTACAGAGTGGTGAGCACAGGGACAATGTTCTGCAGAATCTGCATTATTACGTGACGCCCATGGTATCGTCTGGGCTCGCTAGCTCAGAGAAGGTTGTGCTCGAGAGCCCCTTTCCCTCGTACACGCCGTCGGCGATCTCGGTTGATATCTACCCCATGGCCAACGTGCGGTTCGTCAATTACTGGATGGAGGGGGGCGAGTATAAGACGCGGGGAGGACCGGTCGATACGCAGAACGCCTATATGAATCTAGAGACGGGGGCGTGCGTGGCGAAGATGAATGACTCGATCGGGCTGCCGAAGGCGGAGAGCCGAGTACAGGGGCTGGAGGATGTGCGAGTGTATCGGGATGACGGGGCTCTGCGGTTCTTTGCGACCTCGGTTCACGAGTATGATGCGGCAAGGGTCTGTCAGATGGAGGGAGCGTATAACGTGGAGACTGCTTCCTATAGCGAGGTGGCCTGCCTGCAGTCGCCGTTTGGGCGGGTTTGCGAGAAGAACTGGATCCCGATTCCGGGGACGGGCATGGTCATCTATGACTGGTTTCCTCTGCGGATTGGGTCGATCAAGGGGTCTTCTTTACGCATCAATATTACGCATGAGACCCCGCCGATGTTTCAGATGTTTCGTGGGTCTGCGCCACCTCTTTGTCATAAGGGGGGGTGGCTGGCCCTTGTACACTTCGTCGAGTATTCCAAGCCGAGGAAGTATTATAATTGCCTGATTGAGCTGGATGCGTCGTATGCACCGAAGAGAATGACTCTGCCGTTCGTCTTCTTCTCGGCCTCGGTCGAGTACTGCATCTCCTTTCGGAGAGCGGAGGGCCTTGTCTTTTACGTAAGTCAGATGGACGCCAACCCGTGCAAGGTGGCGATTGCGGAGAGTGCGTTTACTTGGATTAGTCTTTAGACATACCCGCTGTTTGACTGTAATAGGGTTTGGACTGTAATAGGGTTTGGACTGTAATAGGGTTTGGACTGTAATAGGGTTTGGACTGTAATAGGGTTTGGACTGTAAGGTTAGTTTGTTCGTTTAAAGTTCATCCCATCTAATGTAAACGTATCAGGGAATGCGTAGCCAAAAGGCTTTCGTAGAAAATATGGGGTATCTGCTCGAATCGTCCTCCTACCCATGATGGTATTTGCATTCTCAAAGATAGATGGAATGAAAAGACCTACGTAAGGATTTGGATTCAGAAGAATATATCTGGCAAGTATAAGATCTACTGTTTTCTTTGCAATAGGAATACTGTGCAGATTCTTAAGAAATTCCTCGTGATGTGGTATCTCCACGAGAGTTTTCTTCAAGGTTTCCAATCGGGTATTATATCGTATTTCAGTATCGTTCCGTATCTTGAGGAAATCCGAGATGATTTCTCTCTGCTCCTTCGTAGGAGCAAGCTGGTTAAATATATGACCGAGCTCCTGGGCATTCAACTCTGCTGTAAAGTCCATTTATAAACGCAGGCAAAAAAATTGAAGCAGGTGACGATTGCTAGACGAGTCCACAATGATTCGGCGCTTACGGGAAGTTGACCTTGCGGCAGTCGAGGGGATCTTTCGCCGATCCTTCTCTCTTCCTGTAGGCGACTTATACATATCCTGGTCGCAACGGTCGAAGAAAGATTCGGTGGGGGTTTGGAGTTCTTCGTCGTCTTCTTCTGCGCAGAAGCTTATCGGCTTCATGATAGCCTCCTTTCACTCCTCTACTGGGAAGAGTATGTACGTCGACTATTTCGCCATCGATCCTGAATATAGAGGAAGCGGACTCGGCACGAAGCTACTATTAGACCTTGTTACAGAGTGTTATGATATGCGGGGGAGCGTGCACTTATACCCTGAGAGAGATGAGATTGTGCCGTGGTATGAGCGGAACGGGTTTCGCAGAACGAGGGGCGGATATTATGTCTTCCACTCGTATGACACAAGGGCTCAGAGGGAGGTGCATAGGAGGCTTGGCCTAGCGTAGCTTAGCCACTACACTGAAATCCATTTCAAATCCCCCATATCCATTTCAATAAGAATCGGGTCGCAGTCATTTTGCGACGCAATACACCGTAGCTTCGAGCCAATATCAATACCTACTGTATACTCGATATGATTTTTTACAAAGTAATAGGGTATTGTATAGGAGACAAGGCTGTAGGATTCATCGAGCTTCACCAGCATATGATAGTACTTCCTCGGCACTGTTTCAATGACGCAGTGGACCATGGAGTAAAGGTATCCGTCGTGATACACAAACGTAGTCGAGCCACGCACGTGGCGAAAGAAGTGGGGAGTCGGCAGCTCACTGTGTATTTTAAAGATACCATTCTTTACTGTACCGATAATCAGCGGGTGCCAGGAATATATGTAGAGAGAATCACCGTATGCTCTGTTAAGCGGAATCCAGTTCTTCTCAACATGGGAGCCTGTGGGTGAGTGCATGGGCTCAACCGTTAGTTGATGAGACTCAATATCATAGACCCCCTCCACTTCCTGAATAAGCCCATTGTGAGAGTATTCACACGACGTGGCTGAAAAACATATCTGATAGTCCTTTCGAAACAGCCGAATATCTTCGAGCCCGCAGATATTTCTTGCATGGGTCGGCGGATCTCTCGGCACCATCTCGTGCTCTTCCATCGTCTGAAACTCGTTGTCCGTTATCAGACAGACATTCCTCGTCCTCAGAAAGTGGTGCGGACTCAGAAAACCACCCTCTGACATAAGATAGGAGCCATTCTCCTGAATCCTGTAATTCACATATCGCACATTCAGAAGAAGTTTCGTGGGTGAGAGACGGAGTATAGAGGTGGACGTAGGAAGAAAGTCATCCTTGGGTTGAAGAGGGAAGGGTCTGATCGTAGAGGGAAAGGGGCCGACGTAGAACTGGAGGTTAGCGTAGTCGATATTTTTGTAGAGAGAATAGGAGGTCATGAAATCGACGAGAGCTTCCCCTCTAGGAATGCCGACATAGTAACTAAGAATGCTTCGCTCGTAGGCGAGGAATGGTTTATCTTCTTCTGAGCTAATGGTCTGATAGACCGCCCACGCCTCGGCGTGTTTCCCTTGGTATCGGAGGGAACGAACGAGCTCCATAGTCTACCAGTCCACATGTAATTTAAGCGTTAATAAATCGTATATACGTTCCCGTTCGTGTTCTGGAGGAGAGCCACATCAGTAGCTGATAAGGAGGGATAGATGTTGGAATTTCTCACGACAGTGTTCCCAGTTCCAGCGATCGTAATCGGCACACCTGTTGCATTCTTTATCTGCACGTTGCTGTTGGGCTTCACGTTGTAGTTGATTGTTTTTATTTGTGAACTAGGATCAGAATAATAGAGTATATTTTGGGCAGGATGCCAAAAGAGTGCACAACCATATCCATAATAGGTATAATTATATTGTCCGTAGGGAGGAGCAGTGGTACCTTCAATCGTAGTAACCGTGTAGTTTCCGCTCACTAATTCAATCATACGAATTGAATAATATTGAGTAATGTATAGAGCAGTATTACTTGCATTTATTGTAACATTGAGTGGATTAGCGAGTTGTACAGAAGTTCCATTACCATCTCCATTCCAGGTGGATGTCCCATTTCCTACAATCGTTGTTACAGTTGAGGTGGCTATACGAATTTGTTTTATTCTATGAGCATTAAAATCAGCTACATACAAGTTTGATCCTATCGAATCAATGCAGATACTTGTTGGATTCGTAAATCCACTTGCAATTACGCTCGTTGCCCAAGAACTAATTGTTACACGAACAACTGTATTACCATAATAAGTAGCTACATATAAATATGTATTTGTTGGATCTATGCACAATCCGTATGCACTATCTGTATAAGGGGAAGTACTTACTGTATAATTGCCAGATGCGAGATCGACTGTGCGAATATAATTATCATCATGAAGATATAAACTAGTAGCGGTTGAATTTATTACTATGTTACTCAGCGTTTTGAACCGTGCGGCTGTGCCATTTCCATCTACGCGAGCAGTCGTTCCAGCTGTTCCTGCAATCGTCGAAACTATCCCTGCAGGAGTAATCATGCGTATTACATAATTTCCAGTGTCCAGTACATACATATTTCCATTTACCGAATTTACTGCAATTCCTTGTGGACTACTAAACCTCGCAATCGCAATCGATCCATCAAGATAACCAGTTACTCCATTCGTGTAATTCGATACCGTATACGTATTATCGAGCAGGTTGCTGAAGGTGTAGGTCGTCGAGGGGTAGGCGTAGGTGGGAAGAGTTATTGCACGAAGTAAACAATTTGCTGTATCAGCCACAAATAAGGTATTTCCACTCAGTGCTAAACTTGTTATCCATGTATAAGCCCCTCCTGTATTGAACGTAGCATTTGTTCCAACCCCGTTAGCAGATCCATTTACCGTGGTAGATCCTGCCAAGGTCGTCACCGCATTGTTGCCCGAGTTCAATTCTACCATGCGTATACGGGGACCGACCGAATTTGGGAAACTTATTGTAGTATCGCCAAAGTATAGGCAGTTTCTCTGAGCATCGTGTACAATTCCAGTGCAATGCCATAAAGTAGCAGTCGTTCCTGTGGAAGAATTTGCCGTTCCCGTCGTACCCTTCGTGCCAGCAATAGTTATAACATTTGAGGTCGCAATAGTTATTCTACGTATTATTGAATTTCCCCTGTCAGTTACATATAAGTATGTGCCTGTATAATCAATCGCTATTCCATCTGGACCTGAGAAACTAGCAGACGTGCCCACAGCATCCGCACTTCCTGAGGTGCCAGATATACCTGCGAATACAGTGGCATTCGATGTGGATAGAGAAATTTTGACGATAATATTGGCCCCTGCATCGCACGCATACATAAATGTTCCCGTCGGATCAATGACCATCCCTCGAATAGCGTTAAATACTACATTGGATCCTGTTCCTGCTACAAAGGCGGAACCATCTATAGAGCTCATACTGCCAACAAACCCGTTAACAACACCGGTATTTATATTTGTCTTTTGAATGATTTTAAAATTACCATTAGACGCCACACTATCGCATGAATATATAAAGGTAGAAGTGGGATCAATTGCCATTGTGCGTACATCACCAAAATGGTAGCTAGTCCCAGCAGTAGGGCCTGTA